>WNGM01005749.1_pt1 | contig 13262 bp, 17 predicted proteins | sample 5400571 | NCBI WGS metagenome assembly WNGM01 (sample SAMN13153378, study PRJNA577476) | soil metagenome | isolation source: 100 cm soil or saprolite under Garry oak tree replicate 2 | place: USA:California | collected 2016-06-15
AAGGAGGTGGTTCCGCCGCCCGAGTTGGACAGGATAAGGGAGATATTTCTGAAGCCAGCCGTCACCTCGAACTACACTTTGGAGTGGCGAGAATCCGATGTGGAATCTCTTGTGCGGTTCCTATGCGGAGAGAGAGACTTCAACGAAGAGAGAGTCCGGACCGCCGTGGAAGGGGCAAGGACTGCAATGGTCAAAGAGAGTGGTAAGAAGACGCTTGAGTCATTCTTCGGCAATTAATCGCTGAAGCCGTATCTCCCGATAAGAGGCACAAACGCGACTCCCCCCAGGGAGTTCCGATCCAAGGTTCCATCAGTCTTCTTCCAAACCCGGATAAGTTCTTGCGGGAACATTTTTCCACCCACCGGAATGATAAGGACTCCGTCTGGCTTCAATTGTTCCAGCAAGGTCGGCGGAATCTTAGGCGCTGCGGCGGTAACGAGTATTCTGTCGTATGGGGCTCTCTCAGCGTAACCTAACGATCCATCGCCTTGAACCGGCGTGACCCGGTTGGCGTATCCTGCTCGATCCAGGTTGCCCCTCGCAATCGCCACAAGTTTGTCAACGTATTCAATGGCGAAAACATGTCCTTTGTCGCCTATAACTTCGGCAATGGTGGCTGCATGGTATCCACTTCCGGCGCCCACCTCGAGCACTTTCATTCCCTGTCCCAGTTCCAGAGCCTCATTCATTATGGCCACCATGTAACGCCCGGCTGGTCAGCCGAGTGGCGCACTGATTGTCTGGCCATGTTCCGTGGGTAATGGAGTATCATTGTACGCGTACTGTCGCATATGGGTAGACACGAACAGTTCCCTCGGAACCTTTCTCATAGAATCTATGACCTCGCGGGTTTTGAGGAGTCCTTCTTCAATTAGGGCCTGGACCATTCTTTCTCTTTCACTTGCGAAGTCTACGAACCTTGGTCATCCCTCCGGCCTCTCAGAGGTAGCTGAGCATATTAGACTCCTCTGGTTGACTATGCATGTCTCGATGAATTTCAAGTTCTATGCGCGTGGCCATCCGTCGATCTCATCAATCCACCCGACGACCTTGGAGCTCACCAGGGACACTGGTCTTAGCAAGAACGGAGACTGCATAATTGCGGTTGGATGTTCTGTAGGATTGATGGATTTGCCTGAACCTGTGAAAAACGCTCTCTCCAGCGGAGCCTGCAGAGCGCGCCTAACTCTGACGATCGACGTCCATCAATTCGCCGTCGAGGGGCGAGGTGCCCAAGGGCTAACGCTCTCACATCCAACGGACATCGTGATCAGAAAAAGCGGTTTCATATCTGACAGGACCCTGATGGTGCACGCAGATCGGGCGGCAGCGGACATTCCAAGATCATTCGTAGAATTGCTTCAAGACCCTCGCAGGAAGGTGCTTGTCGAGCTTGCTGCGGAGATCTAACCTGGCGCAAGTTTCGCGTCCAGTACAACCTGCCATTTCATCGGAGCGACACCTCTCACTTTACGCGTCGCCATGAGTTTCTCGACTTTCCAACCTGCATTATCGAGGGCACCCTCAAGTTCTTTCCTAGCCTCTAACTCGCAGTCCGCGCCCGCTGCGAACGTGTAGTAGTGGACGATTCCTCCATCGCGTCCAAGCGCTTCACATGCGGGTTCGAGAAACTCCCTCGCCTGAGAAGGGTGGTTCATTACTACTCGCGAGGCCATCCCTGCGAGGTTATTCTTGACGACGACTCGGGCATCGCCGGACCACACCTTTATTCTGTCTTGGACCTTGTTCAGCTTCGCGTTTTCTTCGATCAGCTTGGCAGCTTCGGGGTTGGCATCGATGGCGTCGATCTGTACGTCGTTCAATCTTTTCGCGATTAGTATCGAGAACGGTCCCACGCCAGCGAACATGTCTACCACGCGCTCTCCTCGCCGGACCTGTTCCGCCACTCGCCCATGTTCCGCCGACAGACGTGGGGAGAAGAAGGCTTTCGAAATGTCGATCCTGAAGCGACAACCCATCTCCGTATGAATTGTCTGAGTTCGATTCGCACCGAGAACGTAATGAAGAGGCCTCAATCGTTGGTTGTCAGTAATCGGTCCAGCCTTTGAGTAGACTGTCTTGACGTTCTTGTGGACCTTCATTAGCGCTTCGGCGATGCTCTTTTCGAACGGTTCTGTTGTAGGAGAGAGTTCTATGATGGCGATGTCGCCGATCATATCGAACGATTTTGAAACGAGTGGAATAATGCTCGAAGGTAGTTGTCGCGCTAGAACTTCCTCCAGCGAACCAATGGTTTTTGATCTGAAGGGAAACTTCTCCTGTAGTAGACTCTGTTCTCCCAGGACGCTATCAAGGAGTCTTCGCTCTTGCGGTTGCGGTGCGCGCGATAGGGGTACATGCAGTTGATCGTCTATTGTTTGAGGTGCGAGTTTTCGGTTCAGTAGGTTCAGCTTGGTGAGAAGTTGGATCGTTTTCTCTCCTTGTTTCTTAGGTACGCATAGCGACACGCTTTCCTGGAGGCGGTCTGAGTCTTCTTCGTTGCGACTCAACAGTGGTACTCGGCATTCATTGCCTGGTGGTTCGTGCCCTGAGGCGCTTTAGAAAATCCAAATCCGCCAACGCAATCTCGGCGGACAATCGTACGTCCTCATCTGGGTCCCGTAGTCGATCGATCAGTCCTGAGCGGGCTGTCTCTTCCCCGATGGACCCGAGAGCTACGGCTGATTCATGTCTTACGAGGACGCTCTCGTCATTCGCCATGGCCTCTAGGAGGGCAGGAACTGCTGACTTGAACTCCAGTTGGCCAAGTGAAAATGCGGCCTCATGCCTGACCAGTGGGCTTGAATCTTGTTTCAGTGTCTCGCAGAGTGCCGGGACCGCCCTTTCATCTTTCATATCTGCGAGCATGCAGACCGCGTGTATTCGGAGAAGCAAGCTTGGTCTGCCGTCGAGGACTATTCTGAAGAAATCAACCTCTCCTTTCGAGAACGCCCACTCCATCTTCTCGAGGGTCTCAAAGTCCTCCGAGTAATCCGGAGCGACTTTTCTCGTCTCGTCATCGGTTATTGACTTCAATGCAATCTCACTATCTCTGGCTCCAGGAAGCTGTGACAGCGGGTCGATGCTCGATGAGACGGTTGGTGCAATCTGGTAATCACTACGCAGGCGGATGAGTTGGACAAGGGGATTATTTTAGCTCGATGCTGCAGTCTTGTTGGTAGCTTCGGCGCTCATGGCGCGCTCATAGCATTCAGGGCAGTAGGGACCGTCGTACGGTCCGTGTTTGGAGCATGAGGGTCGTCGCTGACCTCCTTCGTCAAGCTTGCGATGTTTCATTCGATCAGTCTGACCTCTGATATGAGGCGCTCGATCACGACTTCACGCATTGGATGAGATCGTCGGACTGACTACTCTTTGGCGCCGTGTTCCCTTAAGAGTTGGGCAATTATTTCCTGTTTCTTTTCGATAGCTACCGAAAGCGGGGTTTTTCCTTGAAAGTTTTTCGCGTTTAGGTCTGGGCCTGCGTTTTCGACCAGCCAGACGACTAAGTCGTAGTATCCTCTCGTAACTGCGTTTTGGAGGGCCGAAGATGACCCCGTCTTTGCCCCGTTTCGGAACAGGTACTGAACCAGTTCGAGATCGCCGCTCCATGCAGAATGCGTCAAGAGAGGAATGCCACGTGCTCCAGCCAAGTTGATATTAACTGGGTTCTCTCTAATTCTCCTCTCTACTTCCTCTTTGTTTCCGAGCATGGCCGCGGTGGAGATTTCGAGAGGCGCTCCCTTTTCAAGAAGGTATTCCGCGATAGGAACGTTGCCCACTTGAGCGGCTGCTTGGATCGCGGTCTCGTGGTCGTTCTCGGTCCAAGCGTACAGTGCGTTGAGCAAATCCGGTCTCTCTGCAAGCATTTTCCGTACCTTCTCTAGGTTTCCATGACCTGCGATTACGAACTCACGGACTAGGTCGGTTGAGAGAGGCGTATTCGTCGTTTGCACAGAGATGGATGGGTTGTCGCGGGCTATAACCGTTCGGAGAGAAGCGTTTGTGAGGAGTGCGTAGTCGTGCGAGGAGAACTAGGGGAGGATGTGATCGTGCCGTGGCGGGCCCGGAGGGATTTGAACCCTCGACCATTCCCCGAACGAGTCGGATGGACTCGTCCTTCAGGTTAAGAGCTTCAGCCTTAGAGTCTGCTGCTCTACCTGGCTGAGCTGCCCGACCAGACCAGCACGCGTGTCCGGTTTACGGGCCCACGAACCCGCCGAAGGGTCGGTCCCGGCCGAATTTCTAATAAGGGTTACCGTTTCTGAGATGAGATCGATTCTGGACTAGAGGAATGATGGATGAGGATTTCTTCACCTTGACGCTTGGGAAGACCAATGTCACGGAAGGGACTGGATAATGCTGGTCTCTGACACCTAGTCATAGTCGCGTGCTCTCCTCGGCTCGTCAAAAGAAAGCGCGTTTGTGTCCCTAGCCTGCTTCCTTTTCGGTAACACAAGCCTTCCCCGACACACGACAATGCTCCTTCGTGGATGATGCCGCAGGCTGGTGAGGCTGGGTACAGATGAGACGACGCATAATTTTCTTAGCGCTATTGATGGTTTCAGTCCTGACATTCGTTGTCCAAGTACACGGTATCGCTCCTTACTCTCTCTCAATCAATCCACAGACGACGAGCTTGGGTAATAGCGTCACAATCACGGTGACAGTAACCAATGGAGCGAGGAACACTCTCTATGGGGTCACGATCGGTGTTCAGAAGCCGAACGGCACTGGTTCCGCGATCTCAAACCAAGTAATATCAACGGACAACAGAGGGTCGGGCAGCGTCTCCGTCCAATATGGGTCCACTTCAACATCGTGGACCCAATTGAACGGCACTGTCAACACGAACGTCGGAGGCGTCTACAACGTCGCGGTAAACGAAACATCGCCGTCAAACATTGCCAACGTTGTTACAGGTCAGTTCACTGTAACTACAATGATGAGCGTCGTTGTGTCGCAACCAACCTCCGGGACAATTGTCCAGAGGGGGCAGGCTCTAACGATCACCGCGGCTGTGGCGAACTCTCTAGGAGCGGTAAGTGGGGCTGTGGTAACTGCGGATACTCCATCGAACGGCCAACTTACGCTTCCCCAAGTTAGCTCTACCAACGGGGTCTACTCCCTTAGCTATCAGGTCTTGATGAATGATCCACTCGGCTCTTGGACGATAATAGTACTAGCGACAGACACAAACGGAAACTCTGGGACAAGCCTACCCGTTACTGTTACTGTCACGAAGAGCGAATTGTTTGTCGACGCGATGGTCACGTACAATTCAAAGGGTATCCCATCAACGAGTTTTTCGAGCGGTGACACTCTCTACCCTTACTTTCGAATAAAATACTCAGGCTCTAGCGGCGGGTTTCTCGCATCTGGCCAATACGTGGTATTCGTCAAGAATCCGTCAGGTATTACGGTTGCAAACCTGACAGCAGTCTATGATGCGAATCGTCTAGGATTCTACACTCCAACCGGATATTCCGTCTCTACTTTCGACCCTGGTGGTGCTTGGACTATTGGAGTCGATGCTAACAGTCTCAACGATGGTTTCGGGAACACTGGACCAAACATCGCCACCTCGATCAGAGTTGATATTGTGACTTCCCCCTTAGGATACCTCCCGTTTGTGATCGGTGGCGTATTGGCGCTTCTCGGGGGAATCGTTGTGTTGAAACGTTACGATACGTCTCTTACGGGGTTCGAGCATCTGGAACAGATGATTGGTGGGCCTATCCCGCGTGGGTCGAGTCTTTTGTTGCTCGGCGATCCGGGCAGCGGTAAGACCGTTCTGTCCTATGAGTTGTTGCATGATGAGCTTGAGGCTGGAAGACCCTGTGCCTTATTGTCGTATGATGCGTTTCCCGAGGACGTTCAGGCTCGAATGGGAGAGTTTGGCTGGGACATTATCTCGCATCTCCGCAAGGGGCGACTGAAGATAATCGATTGTTATTCTGGGCTGGCGGGACAGGGGGAGGGTGCTCTACGAGATCCGTCGGATCTTACAGAGTTGAACATCCAGGTCACCTCGTTCATAACCAAGGCGAAGAATGTTCCCGTGACGCTCATTCTCGATTCTCTGACGCCTATTTTTAACGGGGTTGACGGAAAGCAGGCGATCAACTTCTTGCAGACGGTGGGCGCGAAGGTGAAGAAGACTGGTGGATTGTTTATCCTTACGGCCTCGAGGGGTGCCGTACCTGAGGATTCTGTTGCGAAGATCGAGAGTATAGTGGACGGCGTTATCGAGCTCACTCTGGTCAGGTCGGGAAGAAAAGGTGTCAGGTACTTGTCGGTCTTGAAAATGGAACGGCGACGGATCGCATCAGAAAGGGTTGCGTTTGAGATCGAGAGAGGCCGAGGACTGGTGTTCCGAGTCTCTCGATTCGGAATCCTCAGGAGAAAAGTAGTCGAGTTGAAGATCCGAACTCCGATCCTCTCTGCAAAAAAGGAGGCCTCAAGTGTTGCAGCGCCTCCGAGGGCTGAGGTCAAGCGCGCTGACGAGAGAGGCAAGGATGGTAAGAACACTGAGTCCTCGCCCAAGCCTGCTGGCCCGAAACAACACTAGCCCGGCGAAAAACGACCTTTTAGGAAACAGGCCCGTTCTTCTGCTATCATGAGCGTTGCGTTTGTCGGGTTGGGATTGAACGATGAGAAAGGGCTCACTGTGGAAGGCCTTGAGGAAGCTCGAAAGGCGGATGCTGTGTTTGCAGAGTTTTACACGAACGTAATGCCTAGGCTTGACGTGAAGAGGCTTGAACGCCTTCTCAGAAAGAAGGTTGTCGTGTTGGATCGGGGGCAGCTTGAAGATGAAAACGGAAGACAAATTCTTGAAGCGGCTGGGAAGGGAAAGGTAGCTTTTCTTGTTCCGGGTGACCCGATGATTGCCACGACTCACGTTTCTATCAGACTTGAACTGGCGAAGAGAGGAGTACTTTCAAGGATCATCCATGGTCCATCAATAGCCTCTGCGGTCTGCGGGGCTACCGGTCTTCAAAGCTACAAGTTTGGCAAGACGGTTACAATGCCTCAAGAGTCCAGCTTGCCAGGCTCTCTAGTCGAGGCGGTCGTGGATAACCAGAAACGGGGACTTCATTCCCTCGTCCTCCTCGACGTTAGATCAGACCAGTCAAAACAGCTCACCGTAGGCGAGGCTGCTGCGAAACTAGTGACTGCTGATCCCTTGTTTAAGAACTGGTTAGGGGTTGGTGCGGCGAGAGTAGGATCTGAGGATCAGTTCGTTCTCGCCGGGAGGCTCGAAAGGCTCGCGAGGGAAGACTTCGGAAGGATCCCCCATTCACTCGTGATCCCGGGAAGGCTCCATTTCATGGAAGTCGAGTTTCTGAAGGTCTTTTGCGGAGGGAGCGATGCGGATTTGGAGTCGTTGAAATGAGAGAGCGAGCGGGGGACCGGGCTGCCAAGTATCTCAAGGCGACATTCCAGTCACTAGAATCCTTGAAGGTCAAGAAAGGCGGAGTGCGAAACCGCTTGTCTCAGACGAATTACGTTTTGGAACTTGCCCGTGATTATGCTCGTGACGCGGAGCACTATTTGGGCAATCGGAAACCGGTCACTGCGCTCGCGTGTATTGCTTACGCTGAAGGTCTTCTTGACGCCTTGAAATTTCTCCGGTTGGCCGAGTTCTAGCGAGTACGGATCTGTCTGGGTAACACTCGCCTGATATCATGCTGACAGCGCAATTATGCTCGAGACTTATGGAGAACTGTGAGGGCTGTGGCAAGCCGATACGCAGGGACGAGCCTGTCTCCGCCTCGTTCAGCCAGGAGGGGCAGAGGCGGTTCTTCCACAAGACGTGTGAGGACAGAGCCGAGCACTTGACCAAGTGGAAGGAGGAGGCTGCTTGGGCCTTCCGGGCCACTCGGCTGACAACGTCTGAGTGGAACGCGTGTAGTCCTAGGAAGCATGTCGGGGTTTGGCAGTCGATATTCATTGCTCGAAGGGACGAGGATGTCTGGTGCCCAGACTGCGGGCTCAAAATAGCTAGGCACGAGACGATCACGTGTCCGACTTGCGGTGGTCGGGTCATCATAACCAATTCTGAGACCACGAAGATGGTCTTTACCCATCACGAAGCTCTCTACAAGCTCCAGCTCCACTGTACGGAGAGGGGAGATGACTCGTTCATCTATGCTATCATAAACGGGTACACACCTGTCACGATCACTTCGAAGAGAGGCGAGGTGCCTGAGGCTTCATCGAAACAAGCGATGATGTTGAAGTACGAGCCGAAAGGCGATCCGAAGCGCGGGCTGACGGTTTAGCCTGACTCAGCAAGAAGCGTTCTTATTCCTTCGGCTAACACGCGGGTTCCGTTCTAGTCTTGCCAAGGAAGACAGTGCTAGCCACCGGTGTCTTCGATCTCTTACACATCGGACATCTTAGGTTCCTTGAAGAATCCAAGAAAAAAGGCGGTGCCGGTTCCAAGCTTGTGGTCGTGATCGCGCGAGATAAGACTGTGTTCCGAAGGAAGGGAAGAGGTCCAGTTGTCCCGGAGGATCAGAGGAGGGAGCTCGTTGCCGCTCTTCGGGTGGTTGATCGAGCGATTCTTGGAAGACGGGAGATTGATCTCTTAGGCATTCTGAGAGAGGTCAAGCCTGATATTGTCTGTGTAGGTTATGACCAAAATGAGATCAGAGCCGCCGTTACGCGACTTGTCAAGCGAGAAAAGCTGCCTGTCAGAGTTGTTCGGATACGGCGGTTTGGGCCTGATGGCTTCAACAGTAGCTCGAAGCTCAAGAGCAGAGTCGCGAAGGCGGTCTCAGCCTCTCAGGGATTGATTGGGACCCGGACGTGAACCTTGTCTCCGTCAACGAGTTTGAACTGCTTCCTTAGTGAAACTGGAGCGATTAGTTCCACAACATCTTCACCGTAGTGGGCTCGGATGGGGAGGACGATTGCGCTCTTGATCTTGTCGTTGACCACGGCTCGGAAGCATTTTGCTGGACCGTAGGTTCGCTTTTCGTTGGCGAATCCTTCGATGTATACGAACGGGTACGTGTCTAGGATTTTGCGATCGTTGAGGTTTTCCTTGCTGACTCTGAGGTTGAGGGTTCCTGGAAAAGGGTCGAATCCTATTTTGGATATGAACTGTTTCCTGTAACCGTCTAGGCTCATGTAGTATGAGCCCTCTGAGAGACCGGTGAATACGACTCCTGTGATGACGAGGTCTTTCTTGGGTGCTTCGAAGACTCGTTTCAGGTTGACGTACATGTCGGATAACTCTCGTAGTCCTTCTCCGGTTATTCGGACCTTCTGGTCTCGTCCATCTCGACTTCTCTCTATCAAGCCTAGCTTTTCCATCTCGATGAGACGGCGTGAGGCGGTTTGTTGTGAGCCTCCGATTCCTTTGGCGAGATCTGAGGTGCTGCTAACGACTTCCTTTGTCGTTGCTCCTTGTTCGGAGAGCTTGTAGAGGATTAGGAGGTGAGAGGGCTTCATCTAGACTGCTCGTCTTACGAAACGGAGCTGAACACTAGCATTTTTCTATCTTTTTTCCGAGGCGGTCTAGGGCCTGTTCTAGTGAGAATCGTCTCACTTCAGTGACTACATCTCCTCTTGTAGTCTCGATGATTCGTCTTGCCGCGTCCATTTTGACTCTGAATGTAGGCACGATCGAAGTATGCTCTAATGTCTGCAGGTCATCGTATATTCCTTCCATAGCGTGAAATTCTCCAACTGCGTCCAGTAAACCGAGTACGTAGCTTCGGTGATCAGCGCCGGATTCGGCGATCGATACGATTCCTTCGCCCTTCGCAACCTTCCGGAGGGTGACCGCTTCCACGTATTCTTGGAACGCGACTATGACTCCGTTGGAGCCTCGAAGCTCTGGAGCAGAGGCGGACAATTTTTCGATTTCTTGAAGGGTTTTCTCAGCTTGTTCCAATGTCGAGCTGGCTGTTTTCAGGTCTCCTCTGTGAATCTCGAGGATCGAGGATGATGCCATTCTCGTCGCAGCTCTGGACAGGTCGAGGATTCTCTCCCGTGCCTGATCGAATTGGGAGAGATCCTTCTGGATTGCGGTCATGTCCTTCTTCGTTAGCATGTTGTGAGCTTCTGCTCCGCTGGGCTTTCGTGGTATTATAACAGGGTTCTCGTTATTCGGATTTTGCTTTAGCCAAAGTGTGGGATTCTTCTTTGATCCCACCCTCGGTTATGACTAGCAGATCGACCCCGTCTCCACTGGAGATGTCTCGAGCTAGGGCGGACCTTATTGCTCGTAGGATGAGTGGCCGGGCTTCGTCAACCGATAGTCCTTCGCTGTATTCTGATTCTAGGACTCCCATCGCGACTTCGGCGCCTGTTCCGATTGCGGCGAACTTGTCTTCGAGCACGGATCCGATTGGGTCCATGACGAAGAGGCTTGGAGAGCCGTTGTCTACGCCTGCGATTATGGTCTGGGCGAGATATGGGGAGAAGCGTCTTGCGGATAGGAGGTTGGCCATGAGTTTGGCCGCGTTCTTCACTGTTCCAGCTCGTCCTCGTTCGTATTGGAAGATGTTCATGTAGGCGAGCGCTTCGCGGGAGAGGACCTGCATATCTCCGATTATTCCGGCACAGCCCACTCCGATGTTATCCGTGATCTTGAAGACTTTCTTCGCGACCTTGCTCATGACGAAGGTTCCGTAGGCGTATCTTCGTTCGGAGCCTAGAATGGCTCCTTCTTTGCACACGAGTCCGACAGTGGTCGCTCCAGGCATGTAGATGTCTTCGCTCATAATCGCGTCAGCGTTCGACCCTTTGCCGTTTTGCTATAAAGCTAGCGCTTGACAGGGACCAGGGTCGGAATATTCCGCGAAATTCACACTAGCGGGTTTCGACGGGGACGTGGTCGCGGATTGGCGTTGCGCGGTGTCCGAGCCAGGCAGGAACGTAGGGCTTACTCCAGTCGATAGGACCGGAAGCAAATCTCTGTTGCATTCTCGCGAGATCGAGGTCCCACGCGTGGTCGAAGAACTCGTATGCTTCGTCCCACTCTTCGCCCCATTGCCAACCGGAATGTTCTACTCGAACTTTGGTTAGGGCTTCGACTCTTTCAAAGTAGATGTCAACGCGTGTTTTGTGTCTTCGGACGTTTGGGAACTGGGGTGGAGCCTTCCACTCTACAGATAGCGTCTTCATCTGTTCGAGTCCGAGGATCTTGCAGCCTTCGGTTCCCCTGAAGCCTAACGGTGCTTCGGGATCGAAGAGTATCTCGTAGGGGCCGTTGTCTTCGAGTTTGATGTTTGCTTTCGGGGCGAGAAAGCTTGTTACTCCCTCCTTGGTCGTCCAGACTGTCCAGACGTCCTTGATCAGTGCTGAGGTGATGGTCTCCTTTCGAAGCATCTTCTGATCCACAGAGCTCACCAGTTCTTGTCTTGCGGGGTGTGGCGGGTCTACCGGAATGATTTAGCCTTGTGGTCGGATGATCGAAAAACCCATCTTCTAATCGCTGAGTCGATTGTTCATGCGGGAGCATCCTTTGAAGGCTATCCTCTCGAGGATCATGCGCGGTGGAAGTGATCCTTCAAAGTTCGAGCTGGCGTACGTTCATCGTGGCGCTGCGGACGATCAGATAATCATCAAAGTCTCGGATATAGCCGGTTTGGGTAAGGGCTCGTTCATGCTGCAGGATGGTGAGACTCAGATCCCGTTTCACAGGGTCTTGTACATTCTGGATCCGCAGAAGACGTTGTTGTGGAGGAAGCGACACGGAGAGACCGCTTGATCGCGTGTCCTTTCAAACGGGTTTAGTGCTAGCATCCTGTCTGAACTCGCCTCTCTTGTGTCGCGAGGCCGAGTCGCTTAGACCCCCTTTTTTCGCTGAGGTTTCTCGCCGTCTGGCAGGGATTCTGGGCGAGTCCTTGGATTCGGGGCTTAGTCTGGGCTTAGATGCCAGGGCGAGTCTTGCGGTTTTGTCTCCCTGTCAAGAAGGGTCGCCCGGGGCAGTATAGTGGCGGGGGGCCAGATTCGAGAACAGGACTGATAATAGGCGATTTCGTGTCCGGTTTTGTTTCGCGTCATGAAGGCGGGGCGCGGGAAAGACAGACCCCCCGGGGGTCACGGATTAGTTAATGGAAAAAATAGTTACCGAAGAGAAACATGTCTCGGAATTCCTCCTTGGCGCATTGGATGTCTGCGATGCACCGTAGTCAGCCGCGATAAGCTGCGGGTAACTCTGGGTAGCCCTGGCTGACAATCGTGAAACAGCTGTTCAATAGTGATATATGTCTTCGATTGTTGTTGATTGCTGAAAACATATTGTTGTCCAAAATCCGACTCGTACTGTTGTTGCCAATGGTAACTGTCAGAGCAGACGGAAACCTACTGCGAGGCTTCGATGTCCCTGCAACCACACCATTCGGCCACAATGCTGCACCTTCGATCTACTGGCCCATTGGGGTCGCGTTTGATGGGAACAAGCTCTGGTATTCTGAACCATGCGATTGCACCGCGGATATCTTCCAGACCACCACAAACGGCGTCTTGCTGAACACATTGCGCGAGCTGAAACAGGCAGGAGCCTTGGCATGGGACGGCAGCCATCTCTGGGTTGGCATCGCCGCGTCTCAAGGCGCCACGTGCATAGCAGGGGTATCAGGATGTGCCCTCCTATACGAGGTCGACGTATCCACGGGATTCGTCCTGAAGACAGTCGACATATCATCAATATTCGCCGCCGACCAGGAATGCAATTTCATCGACGGTCTCGACTACGACAGCTCAACAGGAACTTTCTGGGTCAGCCCCGACATTGGCTGCGCGTTCGCCTTCACTGACAACGTATGCGCCATCGGCTTTGTTTACAATGTTGACTCGTCAGGGAGCCTGATCCAACGGCTCCAGCTTCCCTTCGGGGTAGCAGGCGTGAACAAGGTCGGCAGTAACCTATACTTAGTGAGCTGCAAACCGTCCGGCGCAACCGGTCGCCCAATCATCAAGACAACTCTTGACGGAACGGTGATCTCAACGTTCTATACTGCAAAAGTCAGCGGCAACTTCGAATCCGCAGAGGACCTGGCCTTCGACCCGGTGACTTTTGCACCCGCATGCGCTCTCTGGGCTGTCCAAGACTACGGAATTCCCTTCGACGCCTCGCTCGCCGCCTACCAGATACCCTGCCCGTAACACTCCGCCCATTTTGGGCCTTAAACATCCACCTTTTTTCTAAACGAGATATCCTTGGTCTTAGCCCGCCATGGAGGAAGGACGGCCTGGTACGCAGAGCTGAACACAGGCTTCTCGGCGTTTCACGAAGGGCG
>WNGM01011890.1_pt1 | contig 13259 bp, 11 predicted proteins | sample 5400571 | NCBI WGS metagenome assembly WNGM01 (sample SAMN13153378, study PRJNA577476) | soil metagenome | isolation source: 100 cm soil or saprolite under Garry oak tree replicate 2 | place: USA:California | collected 2016-06-15
ACGCGGCTCCTGCCAGGTGACCTGCGTACCCTTCAACTTTAGCCAGCGCCTGCAATGTCTCCCGCTTGTGTATCGCCACTAACTCCCACGGCTGCTGGTTGCCCGCGCTGCCCGACCAGCGGGCAACCTCCAGCACACTGTCTACCACCTCCTGTGGCACCGGGTCCGGGCGGAACTGCCGCACGGCCCGCAGCCCGCGCAGCAGCGCAATCAATCTTTGTGGATTCTCTGCCTCAGCCATACCATCTTCTCCTTCTATCACTCGGTGCCTACCAGGCACCTGTGAAAATAGCAATCATCATCCCACAAATCACATTCCTAATGAGCATTATACATCCTTTGTAGATGATCTTGCCCCGAATTTGTGGAAGAGAGAAAGTTTCGGATAAACTCTTTCCAAAGGAGGGAAAAGATCATGCAGAAGGTGCAAAAGACCTATACACCAGAGTTTAAGCGAGAAGCGGTCCGTCTGGCCCAAACCAGCGGGAAGTCGATCGCGCAAGTCGCCCGCGAGTTGGGCATTTCAGACACCTCGATCCACCAATGGCGTAAAGAACTGGCGGCCCACGGCCCCGAAGCCTTTCCAGGCAGTGGGCATCAGACGGCCCAGGAAGAAGAGGTCCGCCGTCTCAAGCGCGAATTGGAAGTGGTCAAGCAGGAGCGCGACATACTAAAAAAAGCTATAAGCATCTTTTCGCGCGAACGGCAATGAAATATCAGTTCATTGTGGAACACCGGCACGAATGTCCAATAACGCTCATGTGCCGGGTGCTGGAGGTGTCAGTCAGTGGATACTACGCCTGGAGCCATCGGACCCCTAGCCAGCACAGCCGAGAAGATGCTCAGCTTGCCGAACAAGTGAAGATGATTTTCCAGGCGAATCGTCGCGTGTATGGCAGTCCGCGTGTGCATGCTGAATTGCAGGCGCAGGGGATCAAGTGTACGCGCAAGCGTGTGGCTCGTCTCATGCGAAAACAAGGACTCTTTGCGCAACGTCCACGCCATCGCACGATCACTACGAAAAGTGACCCAGATGAGAAGGCAGCTCCCAATCTGCTGCAACGCAGGTTCAGCGCTGCTCAGCCCAACACCAAATGGGTAGCGGATACGACCTACATTTGGACGGCAGAGGGTTGGTTGTACCTCGCGGTAGTGCTTGACCTGTTTTCGCGGATGGTAGTAGGATGGTCCATGGCTGCCACCCAGGATGCAACGTTGGTCGTGCAAGCGCTGCACATGGCTATCACTCGCCGCCGTCCACAGGCCGGCTTACTCCATCATAGCGATCGTGGGAGTACCTACACGAGTGAAAGCTATCAAGCGCTTTTGCAGCAGGAGGGAATGATTGTTAGCATGAGTCGTACAGCTGATTGTTACGATAATGCAGCCATGGAGAGCTTCTTTCATAGTTTCAAAGGCGAATGCGTTGATGGCCAGTCATTTCAAACACGAGCACAGGCGAGAAGCAGCACCTTTGATTACCTGGAAACCTTTTATAACCGGACGTGGAGGCACTCGACGCTCCAGTATCTGAGTCCGGTTGTTTATGAACAATTGATGTGTTAATCCTCATGTTTGAGGCTTCCATAAATTCGGGTGAGGATCAGTCAATTACCCAACAGCAAAAAGGCTGTTTTTTTGCTTTATCGATGGCACAAAATGGTATCCTCTGCGCCGCTATTGATAATGCGTTACCTACGGCATGAATAAACGTCCGGTAGTATACCATGTACCCTGAGTACCATTACTGCCAGACCAAGTTCCTTGCCAACCCGTGCCGGCCTCCCCGGTACCCGTATACGTGATAGTTATCTGATTGCCAGCAGAATCGGATTCGATGATAACAAACCCAATACCGCCATTTTGATAAACTGTACCCCTATTAATAGGGAAACTAGCAGTACTATTCGTCAACGTACCCTGGAAATTCTGCTGGTTTTGCTGGGTAATTTGAAGAGTAGCCCCAAAACTAGTTCCTGAATTTTGATAGTAATAGTATAGGGAATAGGTCCCTCGAATGTCTGAATAAGTTGGTTGAGCAGCCTGTGTTGCAACCGGAGGGAAAGTTGTTGACGAATTGGATGGAGTGGGGGCAGAAGTGCTGGAAACCAGTGAAGGAGTTGGGGTAGCATTGGATTGAACAGGGGCAGTGCTACGAAGCAGGAATATTCCTCCAATGACGGCTCCAATGACGGCAGCTAAGATAACAAAAATACCACCAATTATAGCTATTTTCGTTTCCTTACTCATAGCCTGCGGCTCCTTGATATGCTCCCGTTGATCTACCTCTATTTCAAGTTGAAGAACATACTGCTATTATACACTGTCGATGAGCACAAGAGGAAAAACTACTTCCATCCCTTACTTGTAAGTTTGGGAATGAAATGGGTGGTAAAACGGGCAAAAGTGTAGAGCTCTTTTGCAAGAAAGAAGGGCGAATTGTCTCGTTCAGCCTTGTATCACGTTTTATGCTGCTCGCTTGCTCATTCATTTAATTATCATATTTACATCTACAGGACCATAATGTCATTTATCGGTTAAAAACTACCGTTTTCCAGATAACCTGCCACGCTGTCAAGCGCCTTCAACGAATCGGCTCTCTCACATAATGTGGCGTGGCATCGTAAGGCTCTCTTTTTCCGTTCTCCACTTCTCTTTTTGTCAGACCTCGCGACTCGTTCGCCAAGATATAGGGGAGATGCGCCAAGAAATGCCTGCAAACGATCGCATTTCTGGCACATCTCAGGTATACTTGCTCTTGAGGGAGAAAGAAACCCGCGATTTCAGCACGACTCAAGGGAAGACAGTCATGAGGATGACGCCCGAAGCCTTTCATACCTGGAGCCAGCACCTTCGGTTGACCTCTGAAACAGAAGCACTCATCGCGTCCATTCGCTCATCGCCTCCGGTTCGCCGGGTGGTAAATTAAGTGAAATGTAGCTTATTTACCAAGTAGATCGGCAGAGTTTGTGTCAAATGTGGTATAGTTTCTACAGTATACGAAGGAGCAACGGAACTTAAGGATAATCCTTAAACCACTTTCTTATTCCGTCGTTCCACAACCTCTAGTAGAGTAAAGAGTAGCATCCAAGACACAGAAGGAAGGGAGCACTCCATATGGTTCTTTCTCCTCTTTTCTGCGATACTTGTGGTGCGGCGAACCAGCCTCGTGCCTCATTCTGCCGTACCTGCGGTCACCCTCTACAAGCAGCCGGAGCGGCAAGCCGCAGCACAGCAACGGGACGCTTGCTCGCCAATCACTTGCTCAAGAAGCACTATCGTATCCTTGACTCAGTGGGGAAGGGTGGCATGGGAGCCGTGTATAGGGCAGAGGACACCCAGCTAGGCAATCGTAAGGTTGCTATCAAGGAGATGAGCCAGAGTGGTCTGAGTCCTCAAGAAGTCATTGAGGCTGCCGATGCTTTCAAACAGGAAGCCCACATCCTCGCTGGCCTGCAACATCCTAATCTTCCCAACATCTACGACCATTTTTCTGAGGCTGGACGCTGGTATCTTGTGATGAGTTTCATCCAGGGAGAAACACTCGAAGACTATCTTAAGAAAGCGAGCGGAGGAAAACTGCCTGTGAGGGAGGTACTCCAAATCGGCATCCAGTTGTGTACAGTGCTTAACTACCTGCACACCCAGCAGCCACCCATAATCTTCCGCGACCTGAAACCGTCCAACATCATACGAACAACGGATGGGCATCTCTACCTGATTGACTTTGGCATCGCTCGCCATTTCAAACCAGGACAGGCCAAGGACACCGCCGCGTACGGTTCAAGGGGATATGCAGCGCCAGAGCAGTACGGGACGGCACAGACGGCACCTCACTCGGACATCTACAGCTTGGGAGCAGTGCTGCATCAATCACTTTCAGGACATGATCCATCTACGACTCCATTCCGTTTCCTTCCTTTGCAATCGTACATCCCAACCATTCCCACAGAGCTAGCGACACTTATCGCGCAAATGCTTGAATTGGATGAAGACAAGCGGCCAACGAGTATGCTATTAGCCAAGCAAAAATTGCAGGATATTGCTGCCTCTCCACCACCTAAGGTTTCACCAGCAGGTGTGCCTTCGGTTTTGCCGCCGAACTCAAATCCACCTGCCCCACTTCCTCCGACGCAACCCGCTGTCATACCCGTGCCAGCACCAAAGACACCTATTCCTCCGACTCAACCTGCTATAGTGCCGGGGACAGCACCTCCACTGAACAAACCTGTAGCGGCCAGTTCAGCTAGCAATAGCAACAAGCCCAACAAGCCGTCTCAGCTTGCAGTTATTCTCATTATATCGGTCCTAGTGCTCGCTATCGTGATACCAGCCGTAATTGCAATCAACCATTCTACAACGCAAAGCGCTCAGAACTTTGCTGACAGCAACGCCACAGCTACAGCGCAAGCGCAGGAACTGCCCACCAACATTGCTGCAACCGCACAGGCAGCAGCCATTCCCGATCCTTACCAACCAGCAGGGACGCTAGCACTTATGGACTCGCTCAGTCAGCCTTTCGCATGGGGTGATTGTGGCCAGTTCGTTGATGGCGCATATCAGATAAGTTCACCATCAAATTCGTACATACCGTGTTACGACAAGCAGCAGACATACAGCAATTTCGCATTTGAGGTGAAGATGACGATCAAGCAAGGAGACTGTGGTGGCTTGGCAATACGGGCCAATAGCGATGGGTCGCAAGTTTACATCTTCAGCGTGTGTCAGAACAGCCACTATCGCTTTACTAAATATGTCTCCTTTAGTGGCAGCGACGCGGTAAGATTAACCTACGGCAGCTCTTCGGCAATCAATCAGGGAACAAACCAGTCAAATGTGATCGCTGTTGTTGCTAATGGCGGCAGCTTTGATCTGTACGTTAACGGTCAGAAGATTGATAGCACTAGTGATAACACCTACAGTCAAGGTTTCATTGGTCTCATTGCCTATCCCTTGAATAATCAGACAGTGGTCACCTATCAGGACGTAAGAGTTTGGACGATTCAATGAGTGGAATTTGATGCAATGGCCAGCCACGTAGCAATAGAAGGTCTACGAGGTGAGTTTAATGACTCTAGTTCAGAGGGTCTACAGGAGGGAATAAAATGACCAAAAAACAAGTATGGGAAGCCATTGTTGGTATAGGTGTAATTCTTACTATTATCGTTTCCCTTATCACAATCTATTAGTTTGTAAAACCACAAAGTATAATCCCCACCTCACCAGACCTCACCATCCGACCCTCATCCAGATCACCCTGACTCACAGTGGAGACCTCCACGATAAGATTTGTCAGCCACTCATGCTAAGAGCATACGAAACTCCTTACTTTGCGCCGTCTATATTTGCTATGCTGTAAGCAGGTGACGTAGGCGAGAAAGAAAGGAGCCTGAAGAATGAGGATTGCTGCACTTTACGATATTCATGGAAACCTACCAGCACTGAACGCGGTGCTAGAGGAACTCGATGGAGTGCGACCGGACCTGGTTGTTGTTGGAGGAGATATAGTTTCCGGCCCGATGCCCCGGCAGACGCTGGAGCGCCTGGGCCAGCTTGGGAACCGCGTGTGTTCTCTTCGAGGAAACGCAGATCGCGAGGTAGTCGCTGCATTCGATGGACTGCCGTTTACTCCAAAGATGCCAGAGGAGGTGCGTGAGGTAACCCGCTGGACTGCTCAGCAATTAGAGCAGCCCCAGCGAGATTTCCTGGCGCAGTTACCAGAGCAGATCACGCTCCACGTCGAGGGTCTTGGAGACGTCTTGTTCTGCCACGCCACCCCGCGCAGCGACGAGGAGATCTTTACGCCGATCACTCCACAGGAGCGGCTCAACACGATCTTCACCGGCATTGAACAGCAACTCGTTGTCTGCGGACATACCCATATACAGTTTGAGCGACGCGTGGGCAGCGTGCGCATTGTAAATGCAGGGAGTGTAGGCATGCCCTACGCTGATCGTCCGGGCGCGTACTGGTTGTTGGTTGGGCCTGAAGGGAGTGAGTTTCGCAGGACAGAGTACGATGTGGAGACAGCAGCGCAGCAAGTGCGAGAAAGCGGCTACCCGCAGGCTCAGGACTTCGCTGGAGAGAATGTGCTCAAGGTGCCCTCAGCGGCAGAGGCCACGGAGATCTTTGAACGCATGGCTATGGAGAAGTAAAAAATAATTCGATCTAGCTTCTTCGTCGCCTTTCCAGAGGCCAATTCACGACTGAGGCCAAACACATAATCCGGGGGACCATATATGCACATTAACTTTTAAATGCGGACACGAATGCGTTCACAATGGCCGGATTAATTTGTTAATCTGCATATATGGACCCCCGGATGGGTGCATCTCCTATGCCGTCTCGACCGTCGGGCCGCCAGATGGGGCGGCCTGGCTGCTGGCAGCGGGTGCCTCATCCGCAAAATCACCCTCCTGCGCAGGACGCTTGAAAATGTAATAGGCTGAATTCGCGGTCAGCGGCTGGATACCTACCAGCTCCCAATTCTCTTTACCCAGGCTATTTAGATAGCGCCGTGCAAATGTACTGCCTCCTTATGGTTGTCCAGAACTAACGAGTTATTCCTGGGGTAGCGCCCTGACACCATATCCGATAGCGTCCCTGGGGAGAACAATCTGCATTAACCCGCCTCGCACGCGGATGGAGAGCATCTCGTCCAGACGACGGTGTAGCGCCGGGTTCCACAATCAACGCGACAATCCCTCGTGGGTGCTGCCCCAGGATATTCCTCTACACACCAGAAGTATAACCTCAATTCCGGCGCCGCACACCGCTATTTTCAACGGTTTTTCGCACAGACAAAATAAACGGGTTATCACCTGTCTATTTCTACAGGCTAGCCTTCTCTACCCCATCGGCAGATCAAACGAAAACATCGTTCCCTGCTCCGCCTCGCTCCCCTCAGCACGTGGTTCAAGGCGTAATGAACCACCGTGCGCCTCTACAATACATTTCGTAATATAGAGACCCAGGCCCGATCCCTCCCGTTTATTCGACGTCTGCAAGCGCCCATACGGCTGGAAGAGCTGGCCTATATCGGCCGAAGAAATACTCACTCCCTGGTTGTGCACGCTCACATGCGCAACATTTCCCACCTGCCAGGCCCGTACGGTAATAGTAGTACCATCGCCAGAATACTTGATAGCATTGTCTAATAGATTCCCCAGCGCTTGTTGCAGGCGTCCGGCATCCCAACGACCGAACAGAGGAGTATCTGGAAGATCCACCACAAAATTATGGTACGGAGCAAGTGGACGCAACTGCTCCCCAACCTCCCTTGCCAGTGCCACCAGGTCACATTTCTTGCGCACCAGCGCAAACTGGCCGGAGGATAAGCGTGAAGCGTCAAGCAAATCGCTCACCAGGCGTGCGAGGCGTCGAGCCTGGCTGATGATAATACTCGTTCCTCGCTGGATCTTCTCCAGGCGCTGCTGCGGACGAGCTATCATCTGCGCATAACTAATGATCGGAGCAAGTGGACCACGTAACTCGTGAGCAATCATAGCAGTGAACTGCTCTTTGTTTGCCAGCTCCTCTTGCAGCAGCGCGTTAGCCGCCGTCAGTTCGTCCACCTGGCGTTGGAGTACCTGGATAATCTCATTCTGTGAGCGCTCGTTTTGAACCTGCATACCTTGTATTCCTCTCCCTGAAGGCCTGCGGTTGTGTAACGTCCTCGTTCAAGCAGTTGACAATCACCAGGTCGAGCCGAAGGGGGTTCTCCTTTCACCCGCTTGAACGCCAGGCGTCCTGCTGCATAGATGGCATTGACCTGTTTAATCCATTTGCCTTTTACTCGCACGACATCGCCCTTGTGAAAGCCTTTGAGTTCCTGGTAGAGCTGATAGCGTACCCGTCCCTGCCCTTTGCGGGGGAGGTCATGATAGTGCCGGCGGGTTTGCCGAGGGCGAAACGTGATCGTATAACTGTTTGTTTGGGACACAGCGACGACCTCTCCAGTTTGCAGCGTCGCCACGCACAGGGCATCCATGATATGCGTTTTTGGCAACCCCAAGTGCTTACGATAGGCAGATGTTTCGTAGCCAAACACCGTGGAGAGCGGAGCCTGCCTGCCGAGCGTGGCATACAAAGAGTTCTTGCCTTGCATTGTTCGCTGGGCGATTACATCCAGATGCCCACTGACTCCTATGGCCTTGAGGGTGAGCTTCCCCTCGTGGAGTTTGTGATGGCATGCTTCGCACAGGGTCAGCAGATTCGAGAGCGTATCTTTTCCGCTGTACTCCCGGAAGAGAATGTGATGGGCTTCCAGTCGACCCCCTTTCTTGCTGCACTGCTGGCACTGGTACCCGTCGCGCATCAGACAGGCCAGGCGCACATTCTCATCCAATCGAGTCGGATCTTGATACTGACTTCCCTTCAGATCAGGATTGTTGAGACGCGCGATGTCCACCTGCACATCCTCTATGACGATAGAGGAAATGGGCAATGAAAGTTGCCGGACTACCCGGATCACCTCTTCTATATTCGTTTTGATGGAAGGAGGCAGCCGTCCACTCCGTTTGCTCGATGCCCGATTGTTGAAGCGAGCTGGACGATACCATTTTCGCTTGCGCCGACTATGCCGATGCATGCGACGTGCAGCTATTTTCTCTTTCACATCGAGTCGATGGTGAATCTCCGCAGCGAGCAGCATGGCACCGTTTCCCACACAACAGATACCAGTCACATGACTGCCTTTGTCGATGCCAAGTACCACCTCCTGGACATGGCCCTCGCACTGCCATTGGAGCTGGATCGTGAATGGACAGCGCTCCACAACCCTGGCCCTGCCTGCGCGCAAGAGCTTGCGCGCTTTGGCGGGTGTACAAGGCATCAATGGTGTACTGTCCTGGTTGCGTACATACACTGTGGTTGACATGGTGTCTGTAAGACCTCCTTTCGGAGTAGGGCGCTCCTCGCGAGTGTTGACTGAGCTTGTCCTGCGACGATCACCTTCCCATTTCTGGTACCCTTAAACCGTCACCACAGGGCCTGCAACTGGAGCAAATATTGCAGGGTGTGTTGACTCAGCCAACTGCTGCTTCCGAAGAAGCCCGCTGGTAGTTCCTTGAGTTGAGCGTCATAACACACACAACTTTTAGGAACTATACTTCACAACCTTTCTAGCAGCCTGCCTTCTAGGAATATTAGGTAACTTCCAGCTCCAAATAAATGGACGGGCGACCGCAAGGGTCGCCCTCTGTATTAGCGCCCTGTTTACTGTGTTGGAAACAGATCCAGCTCTTCTAATTCCTCTCGCGCTGCCTCACTGAGCTGTGCCAGATCTAAGGTTGGATCGGCATGCGCAATCAGGTGGCGCAGGCGTTCGGCGATTTCCAGGCGCATATAATGATCAGAGGTGAGCAATAGCTCCCCAACCGAATAGCTCCCCAACCGTTATCTCAATCTGTCGCCGTTGTATGGTGGCAAGTATCGACTCGGCCATCTTCATCCCTTCGGCACTCAATATCTACTTTGTTCCCGTGGATGCTTTATTCTCGCTCGTACTCGGACTGCTCGCAGTACCCGAGCCACTCGAGCCGCTTGCAGCAGGCTTACTCTCGCTGGAAACTTTCTCTGCGGCCGCTTTGCTTTCACCCGCGTCCTTCTTCGCGTGTTCGTGACCATTATGGCCGTTAGAACCCGTTGAAGCGTCAGGACGATGATCGGTCTTATAAAAACCGGAACCTTTAAAAACAATTCCGGCCGGATAATACACCCTGCGAATATGCCCACCACATTCAGCGCAAATGCTTAAAGGTTCATCAATCATCTTCTGCCATATCTCGAAGCGATGACTGCAATCCTGACAGAGATACTCATATGTCGGCATACCGTTGTCACCTCTACATTGTCTCGCTAAGCCCATCGCGGGTATAGAAAACAACATCTTGTAATATACTATAGTAGCTTGCTATTGTCGTGTTGTCAATCACATCGTGTGACTGCTAACAATCATTCCTATATATTTACAACGCTTATATACGCCCGGTATATTCCTTCACCTTCTCGGCGGCATCGCGGGTCATGCCATCGAGCGCGGCAAGATCATCGATACTGGCAGCGCTGATCGCTCTGATCGAGCCGAAGTGCTTCATCAGCGCTTTTTTGCGTTTGGGTCCAATCCCTGGTATCTCGTCCAGCACCGATTTAAACGTGCGGTCGGAGCGCAGCTTGCGATGATAGGTAATGCCGAAGCGGTGCGCCTCGTCGCGAATACGCTGCACCAGGTACAGCCCCTGCGAAGAACGTGGCAGGATAATAGGATCCGGCGACCCTGGAGTGAAAATCTCCTCGTTCTCCTTTGCCAGCCCCACCGTAGGCACATCGATGTGCAGCTCCTGCAAAACCTCCATTGCCGCGCTGAGCTGCCCCTTCCCACCGTCTATGATAATCAGGTCGGGCATGGCCCAGTCGTGTTGCAGTTGCACGTCCTGCCCAGCTCCGTCGCCTGTACCATCCTCCCTACTGCTGCCCTCTATATCATCTCGCGCACTCGCACTCGCCTGCACCGCCTTTCCGCTGGCAGCGCGAAACCTCCTGCGCAGCACCTCCTGGTGACTGGCGAAGTCGTCCGGTCCTTCGACACTCTTGATCTTAAAACGCCGGTACTCGCTATTCTTCGGACGTCCAGCCTCGAAGACCACCATCGCACCGACCGAATTGGTACCCTGGGTATTTGAGATATCGTAGCACTCGATGCGCTGTGGCGGAGCCGCCAGGTTGAGCGCCTCTTGTAATTCCTCCAGCGCAAGCTGCGTCTTCTGGCTGTCCGTGAGCCACTTGATGCGCTGCTGCTCCAGTACCTCTTTCGCGTTTTGCTTCACCATTTCCACCAGCCGCAACTTCTCACCCCGTTTAGGTACCGTCATCGTTACACTTGCGCCCCGCTTCTCCTTGAGCCACTGCAACATCACAGCGCGATCATCCGGCTCTACCTCCGCGATAATCTCGGCGGGAACGTGCGGCGAACTTTCGTAGAACTGTTGCAGGAAAGAACTCATCACCTCGCCAGGGCTGCTATCGCGCGTGCCTTGCAGGATAAAGAATTCCCGCCCGACCAGCTTCCCGCTGCGAAAGAAAAAAACCTGCGCGCACGTCTCATCCTCGCTGCTGGCCAGTGCAATCACATCCTGGTCATCCTGCCCTTCAGTGTGAATAATGCGCTGCTTCTCCAGCACCTGCTCAACCGCCTTGATACGGTCGCGTATACGTGCTGCCTCCTCGAAGTTCAGCTCCTCTGATGCCTTCTGCATCCTCTCCTGCAAACTCTTCACTACTTCCTCGTGCTTCCCTTCCAGGAACAGGATCACCTGCCGGATCACCACGTCGTACTCCTCCCGCGTCGCGTAAGCAACACACGGCGCGATACAGCGGTGGATATAGTACTGCGTGCACACGGCGCGATACAGCGGTGGATATAGTACTGCGTGCATGGCCGCGCCAGCAGCTTTTGCTTCCAGCCTGTGGGCGGCTCCCCCTCTCGTGGCGGCGCCCAACTGCTCGCATCATAACGGCACGTGCGGAAGCTAAACAACTTATTCAACAGGTCGAGTGTGGCATCCACCGCACCCGAATTGGTATATGGACCAAAATAGCGGTTGCCATCCCGCTGGAAACTCCGCACCCGGTAGACGCGCGGGAAATCTTCCGTCAGAGACACCTTAATATATGGATAGTTTTTATCATCTCGCAGCAGCACATTATACTTGGGGCGATACTGTTTGATATAGTTGCTCTCCAGTACCAGCGCCTCGACCTCGTTCCTGACCACCAGAAACTCGATATCATCGACTTTCGCCACCATGCTGCGGTTCTTTGGACTGAGATCGGTCGACTCCTGGAAATAAGAGCGCACCCGGTTATAGAGCGAGATAGCCTTCCCCACGTACAGAATCGTCCCCTCGACATCCTTCATCAGGTAAATGCCGGGCTTATGCGGCAGCGAATTAAGCACCGATTGAATCTTTTGGTTCATGATCTCTTTAGCATCTAATGAGCAAACATAAAACTCCTGCCCTTCATTATACTGCTTGAATGCCAATTAGTATATGAGTCCGTTTTCACGGCGGCCAACAGAGGCCTTGAGCCAGGTGATACACTAGCAGGAGGATAGATCTACCACTCCAAACGATAGGAGGAACTCATGGCAACCGAACAAAGCGCGACACATTTCACGGCTGACGCCATCTCGCACCGCTTTCTCGAAACCAATAGCTTACGCATGCACATCGCTGAGCAGGGAACCGGCCCTCTCATGCTCCTGTGTCACGGCTTCCCCGAGTGCTGGTATTCATGGCGGTACCAGTTACACGCGTTGTCCCATGCTGGCTACCATGTTGTCGCGCCCGACCTGCGCGGATACGGCCAGACCGGGCAGCCCGAGGATGCTGAAGCGTATACGCTGCTCCACCTGGTGGGTGACCTGGTAGGCATACTCGATGTGCTCGGTGAGCGAGAGGCGATTGTGGTCAGCCACGACTGGGGAAGTGCCCTCGCCTGGCAGGCGGCACTGATGCGCCCGGACCGCTTCCCGGTTTTGATTACCATGAGTTCACCCTATTTTCCCCGTGGCCCGCTACACGGCGCGAGAGCCACCGTTCCACCAACACAGAGTTGGCAGCAGACCTTCGGAGAGCACTTCTTTTACCAATCCTTTTTCCAGCAACCCGGCATCGCTGAAGCCGAATTAGAGCGTGATGTCCGCTCCACTATGCGCCGCTGGTTGTATGGACTTTCGGGTGACGCTCCTTCAGCCGAGCGCTGGCATCCTATCCTACCCAACCCAGAGGCAGGCTCGCTCAACTCGGCTGGCAACCCCACGTCTCTGCCATCCTGGATCACAGAAGCAGATCTCGATGTATACACTGCTGAGTTTGCGCGCACCGGCTTTCGCGGCGGCCTCAACTGGTACCGCAACATCGACCGCAACTGGGAACTGCTTGCCGCCTACAGTGGTGCCAGCATTCCCCAACCCACCCTCTTCCTATGGGGTGACCAGGACCCGACCCTGGAGATAGCCGGGGTGCGCAAGCGGATCGAACACATGCAGCAATATGTCCCCAATCTCCGCCAGATCGTCTTTCCGGGCTGTGGTCACTGGATACAACAGGAGCGCGCTCAAGAGGTCAACGCGGCGATCCTCGCATTCCTCCAGCGTCTGTAGACACCACTGCGTGGCGGAAGCAGTCCCCACTCGATGTCTATCTCAATGTATTCTGACAATTTCCTCGTGGCTCAGACGCTGTTGCAATTCGTCT
>WNGM01005534.1_pt1 | contig 13248 bp, 11 predicted proteins | sample 5400571 | NCBI WGS metagenome assembly WNGM01 (sample SAMN13153378, study PRJNA577476) | soil metagenome | isolation source: 100 cm soil or saprolite under Garry oak tree replicate 2 | place: USA:California | collected 2016-06-15
TGCTTGTGGTCAGCCAACCGACCTGGGGCGTCGATGCCGGCGCCGCCGCCGTCATTCGGCAGGCACTGCTCGATCTCGCCGCGGGCGGCGCCGCCGTGCTGGTGACAAGCCAGGACCTCGACGAGCTCGCCGAAATCACTGATCGGATTGCCGTGATGTTCCACGGCCATCTGTCGGAGCCGATGGTCACCGCCGACGCAACCCGCGAGAAGCTCGGCCTGCTGATGGGCGGAAGCAGTCTGGAGCAGAAGGAAGCGGCTCATGCAGCTAGTGCTTGAAAAGCGGGCCGAGCGATCGAACACGATCGCGCTGGTTTCGCCGCTGATCGCCATCGGTTTGACGATCGTGACCATGAGCATCCTGTTTGCGATTCTCGGAAAAAATCCGATCGCAGCACTTGGCGTCTATTTCATCGATCCCTTGACCGATAGCTATTCGCTGCAGGAAATCGCGGTGAAGGCGACCCCGCTGGTCATGATCGCCATCGGCTTGTCGCTGTGCTATCTCGCCAACGCCTGGAATATCGGGGCCGAAGGACAATTCCTGGTCGGCGCCGTCGCCGGAAGTTGGCTCGCCGTCAAAACGCAAGGCACCGACGCAGGGCCTTGGGTCATGCCCGCGATGCTGCTGCTCGGCGCCGCAGGGGGTGCGCTGTATGCCTTGATACCGGCCCTGTGCAAAGTCAGGTTCGGCGCCAGCGAGATTCTCGTCAGCCTGATGCTGGTGTACGTGGCGGACCTTTTTCTCGATTATCTCGTGCGCGGTCCCTGGCGCGATCCGGCCGGGTTCAATTTCCCGACCACCGCCGAGTTCGATCCGGTCGCAACCGTGCCGGTGCTGATTGAAGGCGGCCGCCTGCATCTTGGCGCGGTCATAACACTGCTGGTGGTTGCTGCCGCGGCCGTGCTGCTTGGGCGCACCATCAAAGGCTTCGAAATTCGCGTCGTCGGCGCGGCGCCGCGGGCGGCACGCTTCGGCGGTTTCAATTCCAACCAGTTGATCCTCCTCACCTTCGCCATCTCCGGCGCGCTGGCCGGACTTGCTGGAATCATCGAGGTTGCCGGACCGGTCGGGCACCTTCAGCCGGGCATTTCACCCGGCTATGGCTTCACCGCAATCATCGTCGCGTTTCTCGGACGCCTGAACCCAATTGGAATACTAATTGCAGGCTTGTTTCTCGCACTTACCTTCATTGGCGGCGAGCAGGCCCAGATCGCGATGAAAATTCCATTGGACGTCACCAAGGTGTTTCAGGGCATCCTGCTGTTCTACGTGCTCGCCTGCGATTCCCTCATTCTCTACCGTTTCCGGCTGATTTTCCCGTCGCGAAAGGTGTCCCGTGGGGCTGCTTGAAGCCATCATTCTTTCGGTGCTCGCGGCGTCGACCCCGTTATTGATCGCCGCCACCGGCGAACTGGTGACCGAGCGCGCCGGCGTCCTCAACCTGGGGGTCGAGGGCATGATGATCGTGGGCGCGGCCTGCGGATTCGGAGGCGCCTGGCTCTCCGGCTCGATCGTCATCGGCGCCCTCTGCGGGATCGTCGCGGGCACGTTGCTATCGCTGATCTTCGCGATGATGACGCTCGGCCTCGCCGTCAACCAGGTTGCGACGGGTCTCGCGCTCACGATCCTTGGCATCGGTCTATCCGGCCTGATCGGCGCCGGCTTCGTCGGCGAAAAAATAACGCCGGCTCCGCATCTTTACATCCCGGGCCTTACCGATATTCCGCTGGTGGGGCGTATCCTGTTCGGCGAGGACGCTTTCGTTTATTTCTCGCTGGCGCTGGTCATTGGCGTCTGGCTGTTTCTCTACCGGACCCGGACCGGATTGGTGTTGCGGGCCGTCGGCGACAATCACGTCTCGGCCCACGCGCTCGGATATCCCGTGCTTCGGATCAGAATGTTCGCCGTGATGTTCGGCGGCGCGTGCGCAGGGCTGGCCGGAGCTTATCTGCCGCTGGCCTATACGCCGTTCTTCATCCCGGGCATGACCGCCGGCCGCGGTTGGATCGCGCTTGCGCTGGTGGTGTTCTCGTCATGGCGGCCGGCCCGTCTCGTGGTCGGCGCGTACCTGTTCGGCGCCGTGACGATCCTTCAATTGCACGCGCAAGGCGCGGGCCTCGGTATTCCGTCGCAGTTCATGTCGGCATTGCCGTATCTCGCAACCGTCATTGTTCTCGTTCTGATTTCACGCGCAAGGACCGGCGGCTCGACCGCACCCGCGGCCTTGGGAACGGTGTTCGTGCCCGATCGATAAATACCCGAAGCGCGCGCGATGGGGCGCGTGCGCATCGGGAGTGACGTCTACCCCTTGGTGTCAGGAGAAACCCATGAGAAAGATCCTCATTGCGGCGACCGCGGTGATGCTCACCACCGGAGCCAGCCTGTTCGGCGCTTCCGCAGCCGACAAGCTCAAGGTCGGCTTTATTTACCTCGGCCCGATCGGCGACCTCGGCTGGACCTACCAGCATGACCTCGCGCGTCAGGCTGTGGTCAAGGAGTTCGGCGACAAGATCGAAACAACCTTTCTCGAAAACGTCAGCGAGGGTCCGGATTCCGAACGCTCCATCGAGCAGCTTGCGCGCGCCGGCAACAAGCTGATCTTCACGACCTCCTTTGGCTACATGGAGCCGACGCTGAAGGTCGCCAGGAAATATCCCAACGTGCATTTCGAGCACGCCACCGGCTACAAGCGCGACAAGAACATGTCGACCTATTCCGGCCGGTTCTACGAAGGCCGTTACATTCAGGGCATTATCGCGGCCAAGATGTCGAAAGCCGGCGTGCTCGGCTATATCGGCTCGTTCCCGATCCCGGAAGTGATCTCGGGCATCAACGCGACGATGCTGGGCGCGCAGACCATCACCCGGCAAGGAGGCTGATGCCGCCAAGGCGCTGCTCGATCAAGGCGCCGACGTGATCATGCAGCACACCGACAGCCCGGCGGCGATGCAGATCGCTTCCGAGCGCGGCAAGCTGGCGTTCGGCCAGGATTCCGAAATGATCAAGTTCGGACCGAAGGCGCAGCTCACCTCGATCATGGACAACTGGGCGCCCTATTATATCGCCCGGGTCAAGGCCGAACTCGACGGCACCTGGAAATCGGAGGACGAATGGGGAGGCCTGAAATCGAAAATGGTTGTGATGGCGCCCTACACCAACATGCCCGACGACGTGAAGAAACTGGCTGAAGAGACCGAGGCCGCCATCATCGAAGGCAAGCTGTTTCCGTTCAAATGTCCTGTTGTCGGCCAGGACGGCAAGGAAGTTGAGTGCAAGGGCGGCGACCATCTGGCCGACGGCCAGGTGCTCGGCATGAACTTCTACGTCAAGGGCATCGACGACAAGATTCCCGGGAAGTAACCGACGCACTGCTGGCACGTAGCGAGCGGCGAGCACTGAAGTGTTCCCTCCCCCTGCCGCAAGGGGGGAGAGAGCCGGCTGCATTTCGCGGAAACATTCGAGCCGAACTGAAACTCATCCCACCTGCATCGTACGCGCGGCGGCGCTGTGGCGCCGGATCAGATCGGGCATGTCCAGACCGGGAATTGCGCCATCCGACACTACCCAGTTTCCCCCGACCATCACCCTGTCGGCGCGATGCGCCCCGCACAGAACCAGCGCCGCCAGTGGGTCGCCGTGGCCGGAGAAGCGCAATTCGTCGAGCTTGAACAGCGCCAGATCGGCGGCTTTGCCGAACCGGACAGCAACCGGACGCCAGCAGCTGGTTGCTGCAGGCGCAATGGCTGATGCTCGTCCTCGCCCTGCCCAGACGCTTGATCTCCTCAGGATTGAAATGAATGCCATGGGCCAGCCAGGTCCGCGCATTGAGCCAGCCGCATTGCTCGAGATAATCGAGCGGCCGGCAGCCATGCATCTGCTGGCAGAATTGGTTCTCGTCCTCGGTCTCCGCCAGATGGGTATGCAGGCGGACATCAAGCCGCTCGGCGAGTGCTGCCGTGGCGTTCATCAGCGACGTCGTGACTGAAAACGGCGAGCACGGCGCCAGTGCGATTTGCACCATGGCGTTCTCGCCGCGCTGGTGATGCTTTGTCACCACGCGTTCGCTGTCGGCGAGGATCGTGTCCTCGTCCTGTACCACGCTGTCGGGCGGCAACCCGCCGTCGCGTTGCGAGCGGTTCATGGAACCGCGCGTCAGCAGCACGCGGATGCCGAGCCTCCGGGCGACGGCCACTTCGATATCCACGGCATCCTCGAGCCCGGCGGGAAAAACGTAGTGATGGTCGGTCGTGGTGGTGCAGCCGGACAGCAGCAGCTCCGACATCGCCACGGTGACGCCAAGATTCAACGATTCCGGTGTCAACCGTGCCCATACCGGATAGAGCGCCTGCAGCCACGGAAACAATTCGCGGTCCAGCGCCGCCGGCAGCGCTCGCGTCAGCGTCTGGTAAAAATGATGATGGGTGTTGATCAGCCCTGGCAAGACCACATGGTCGCCCGCCTCAAAGAACCGCGCCGGTGTCGTCGGCTGACCGCCTTTCGGTACCAGTTCGACGATCTTGCCGTTACGGACGACAATGCCGCGCGCCGCGCCATCGGCGAGGATGGCCAACGGGTCCTTGATCCAGATCGCCTGCGTTTTGTCCATGGCCTGCGGCTTCCCCGAAAGATTAAGGTACGCCTGAAAAGCGTTGCCACACCTGCCCTTGCAATTCAAAGACCAGTCCATTGCTTAAGGAGAGTTGGCGTCGGTTTTGCAAGACTTGAACAGGGAGAAGCATCTCGTTGAAAGCTCTGGCATATCCATGGATTTGAACACCATCGCTGAAGTGTCTCACCCGCAAACGCGGGCGCAACTGCCCGTTTGGGCGGCAGGCGATGCCTGGCTCGCGGGTGGAACCTGGCTGTTCTCCGAGCCGCAGGTCCATCTGACCCGGCTGATCGATCTCACCGATTTCAGATGGCCGGCGCTGACGATCGGCGAGACCGAGTTGACGATCGCGGCGACCTGCACGGTGGCGCAGCTTGACGCGCTGGCCTGCCCGCCCGAGTGGCTCGCCGCCCCCCTCATCAACCAATGCTGCCGCGCGTTTTTGGCCTCGTTCAAGATCTGGAAGACCGCCACCGTCGGCGGCAATCTCTGCATGTCGTTGCCGGCCGGCCCGATGATCGCGCTGACCGCGGCACTTGATGGCATCTGCACGGTCTGGAAGGCCGATGGCAACGAGCAGAAGATCGGCGTCGCCGAGTTTGTCACCGGCAACCAGCGTAACGCGCTCGCGCCGGGCGACCTCTTGCGGCAGATCGATATCCCTCTCGAAGCGCTGAAACGCCGCGCCGCTTTTCGCCAGATTTCACTGACGCCGGTCGGCCGGTCGGCGGCATTGTTGATCGGCAGCATCAGCAGCGCGGGCGCCATGGACTTGACGGTAACGGCATCCACGACTCGGCCCATTCGATTGTCCTTTGCCGAGATTCCACAAGCGAGTGCACTGCAGGAAATGATCCTGCAGCGCATCCCCGACACGCTCTACCACAACGATGTCCACGGCAAGCCGGCGTGGCGCAAGCACATGACGCTGCGCCTTGCCGAGGAAATTCGCCGCGAGTTGCAAGGTGCGGCGCGGCCATGAGCTATCAGATCAACGGCAAGGAGTTCTCGGAAAGTCCGCACGCCGGCCAATGCCTGCGGACTTTTTTGCGCGAACTCGGGCATTTCGGGGTCAAGAAAGGCTGCGATGCCGGCGACTGCGGCGCCTGCACGGTGCTGATCGATGGCGAGCCGGTACATAGCTGCATCGTCCCGGCCTTCCGCGCTGAAGGTCACGCCGTCACCACCATCGAAGGGCTCGCACCCGATGGCGGCATCCACCCGATGCAACAGGCCTTCCTCGATGCGCAGGCCTTTCAGTGCGGCTTCTGCACCTCCGGCATGATCCTGACCTGCGCATCGCTCAACCAGGCGCAGCGGCAGGATCTCGGCACGGCGCTGAAAGGTAATCTGTGCCGCTGCACCGGCTACCGCGCGATCGAAGACGCACTCAACGGCACGACCCATATCGAAGATGCCGCCGCCGGCACCGCCTTCGGCCGCAGCCTGCCGGCCCCTGCCGGACCGCAGGTGGTGCGGGGTACGGCGCGCTACAGCTTCGATACGGCGATCGAAGGCTTGCTGCACATCAAGATGCTGCGCTCGCCGCATCCGCACGCAAGAATTATCTCGATCGACAAGACAGCCGCATTGAGCGCTCCCGGCGTGCATGCGGTGCTGAGCTTCGAAGACGCGCCGGATCGGCTGTTCTCGACGGCGCGGCACGAGAGGGCCTGGATGGATCCCGACGACACCCGCGTGCTGGACAATGTCGTCCGTTTCATCGGACAGAAGGTTGCCGCCGTCGTCGCCGAGACCGAAGCCGCTGCCGAAGAAGGCTGCCGCCGCCTCAAGGTCGACTACGACATTCTGCCTGATGTGTTCGATCCGGCCTCGGCGATTGCACCGGGCGCGCCCCTGATCCACGGCGACAAGACGCCGGAGCAGCGGGTCGCAAACGGGCAGCGCAACATCGTGGCGGAGACCCACGGTGAGTTCGGCGATGTCGCTGCCGCCCTCGCGCAAGCCGCTGTTGCCTACGAGGGAACGTTCACCACGCAGCGTGTCCAGCACGCCGCTTTGGAAACCCATGGCGGCCTCGCCTGGATCGATCCCGCCGGCATCCTGAACGTACGCTCCAGCACGCAAGTGCCGTTCCTGACGCGCCGCGCGCTGGCGGAGCTTTTTGGTCTCGCGCCGGACCGGATCCGGGTGTTTTGCGAGCGCGTCGGCGGCGGCTTCGGCGGCAAGCAGGAAATGTTCGTCGAGGATATTCTGGCACTCGCCGCCATCAAGACCGGCCGCCCGGTCAAGCTTGAGCTCACCCGCGAAGAACAATTCATCTCGACCTCGACGCGGCATCCGATGCGCATCACCGTAAAGGCGGGCGCCGACGGCAATGGAAAACTGACGGCATTACAGCTCGACGTGCTCTCGAACACCGGCGCCTACGGCAACCATGCCGGACCGGTGCTGTTCCATGCCTGCGGCGAGTCGCTTGGCGTCTACAATTGCCCGAACAAGAAGGTCGATGCCGTCGTCGCCTACACCAACACCGTGCCGTCGGGCGCGTTTCGGGGGTATGGCCTGCCGCAAACGCTGTTCGCGGTGGAAGCCGCGATCGATGAACTCGCCAAGGGCCTTGGCATCAGCGCTTACGAAATCCGCCGCCGCAACATCGTGAAACCGGGCGATCCGATGCTGTCGCCTCCCGGTCCCGCGCATACCGACGTGTTTTATGGCAGCTACGGGCTCGATCAGTGCCTCGATCTGGTCGAGCGCGCGATGCAGACCGAAGCACCGAAGATCACCCTTCCCGACGACTGGCTGATCGGCGACGGCATTGCGCTGACCATGATCGACACGGTGCCGCCGGGCGGCCATCTCGCCGATGCCAGGATTTCGCTGCGCGAGGACGGCGGCTTCGAACTGGTCGTCGGCACCGCCGAGTTCGGCAACGGCACCTCTACGGTGCATCGCCAGATCGCGGCGACCGCACTGGCGACCACCGTCGATCAAATTCGCCTGCTGCAGTCCGACACGGCGCATGGCGGCCACGACACCGGCGCCTATGGCAGTGCCGGGACGTTTGTCGCCGGACGCGCGACGCAGGCGGCGGCGGAAAATCTGGCCAACGATCTCAGGGTATTTGCTGCTACCGCGACAAGAACAAATCCCGATGCCTGCGTCCTGGAAAACGATTCCGCGGTCTGCGGCGGGCAACGCCTGTCGTATGTTCAGCTCGCGGAAGCCGCACACGCGCGGGGACAGGCGCTCAGCGCGACCGGCACGTCGGCGGGCACGCCGAGGTCGGTCGCCTTCAATGTGCAGGGCTTTCGGGTCGCCGTGAACAAGGGCACCGGAGAGATCAAGATCCTGAAAAGCGTCCACGCCGCGGATGCCGGCCGGGTCGCCAATCCGATGCAGTGCCGCGGACAGATCGAGGGCGGGGTCGCGCAGTCGCTAGGCGCCACGCTGTACGAGGAAATGGTGATCGATGAGGATGGCCGCGTGGTCAATCCGAAATTCCGCGACTATCACCTGCCGTCATTTGCGGACATTCCGCGCACCGAAGTGTTGTTCGCGGATACCACGGATACGCTGGGGCCGATGGGCGCCAAATCGATGAGCGAAAGTCCTTACAACCCGGTGGCCGCAGCACTCGGCAATGCGCTCGCAGATGCCACCGGCATTCGATTTACGGCGGTACCGTTCAAGCCGGATAGGTTATGGCCGTTGCTTCATGAGAAGTTTGGCGAGAGGTGATTGGCACGCCGCAGCGCTTCCGACGTCCAAGAGCCCCCACCCCGGCCCTCCCCCGCAAGCGGGAGAGGGAGTTCGCTGCGTCGCTTGGCAAGCGGCGTGCGAAAGCAGGCAACAAAGACCACATCTGCGTTTTAGTCCATGCGCGCCGAAAATGCGGCCTGCTCCCTCTCCCGCTTGCGGGGGAGGGCTGGGGTGGGGGCCGCAACACGTGCAGGGTTAGGAAACCTCACCCCCGGCCCACCGTGCATTCGATCTGACCGTGGGGCTCATCGGTCGGCAGGAAAACGTCGTTGTTGTTATCCAGCCCGAACGCCGACAGATTCATCAGGATGAAATGCATGTTCGGGCACGCCATGCTGATTTCGGAAATTTCCGGCACCGCGGCAAGTGCTGCCTCGCCCATCCTGTACAGACTATCCTGCACACTTGAACTGTAGGTGGTGCCGAATACCTCCAGCAGCGTGTCCAAAATCCTCGCATTGGTGGCCGGGTAGTTCGCCGGTTTTGACGACCATTTCCAGGACGCCACCATGCTGGTCGCGCACATCCGGTCGTGGGTCTCGAGGATCGTGGTATAGGGATCCTTGACGTAATTCTCCCAGCCCGACTGCGTCGACTTCATGAACGTAAAGCCATCGATACCCGAGGTGAGCGTCGATCCCTGACGCGTTGCCGTCACTTCGACCGATGGCTTGCCGTTGCTGTCGAGCACAAAACTGTGGGGGTGCGGCTTGCCGCCGAAACTCAAGCGGCTCCATTTGGTCTCGTGCGCGGTCACGGCCACCGAGGCCACTTGCGGATAGCTGTCGAGATATTTTCTGGCCAGCACCTGACAGAATTCCTCGGCGCAAAGTCCGGTATGCTGGCGGGCGACGATGTTGACCACATTCTTGATGGTGTCGGTCGAGACCGCCGTGGAGTTGTCGGCGTGGGTGTAGGCGCGTGCAAAGTCGCCTTCGACCATCGCCTTGATGTTGAGCTGGCTGACCTCGTGCTTGTCGCCATCGCGATGAATCCGCATGACACGGACGCGGCCTTTTCCATATCTGTTCTTGATGAGCGGCATTTGAAAGCCTCCAGTTCACCCGGTAGATACGCAAGGGGTCTCGTTCCACTCCCGGTCCGGCCCAATACGGAGCAACCTTCGTGCCACGGGCGTCACCTATGGGAATTAACTCCCCCGATAGGTCGCATAACTCCAGGGCGTGACCAATAGCGGCACATGGAGATGGCCTTCGGGATCGCTCACCGCAAACCGCAGCGGAATGGAATCGAAAAACGGGGGATCCGACAGCGGCACCTTCCGTCCGGCAAAGTAATTCCCGACGCTGAAAGTCAGTTCGTAACGGCCGATCGGTACCGGCCGGCCGTGAATCAACGGCTGATCGGTTCGGCCATCGGCGTTGGTGATCGCACGCGTCACGACACGGTTTGCGCCGAGATTGGATAACTCAACCAGCTCGAGCGCTATCCCCGCCGCCGGCCGGCCGCTATGGGTATCGAGCACATGGGTCGACAGACGGCCGTGCACCTCCAGCCGATCGTCCGACGCGACCAGCTGGTCGAGGCGCAATGCCGCGATGCGGCAGATTTCCTCGATCGAGTTCTGCGCCTCGGTCGTCGCATCGTTCGGCAAGCGACGTTCGAAATCGCGCAGAATGGAATCCCTGGTGTGGCGCCGAACGCAGACGATGTAGGGGAAACCGAACTTGGCGCGATAGGCATTGTTGACGCGCTCGAATGCCTCATATTCGGCGTCCGACAACCGGTCGAGACCGACGCTGTTCTGTTCGGCGCTGGATTCCGCGGTGAGCCCCGCCGCGCGTTGCGTCTTGTCGGCGAGATCGGGATGCGCCTTGATCAAGGCAAGGCGCAGTTCAGGGGCTGCGCGATCGACCGCAACCTTCATCGCCTCGAACAACTGCCTGACGCCCGCGAACGGCCGCATCGATGCCGCCTGCTCGGCGATCCACGGCGAATACTCGAAAATATTCGAAAGCGCGGCGACGAAGTCGTCCTTGCTGCATGCATTCAGATCGGAAAGCGCTTTTTGCGGCATTTCGGCCCTTACGATCCGATATCGAACGCGTCGGCGGCGAGATGCGAAAGGTTAGCGTGCCAGTGCTGCGCGATCTGCAGCCGCGTCGGCACCCAGACCCGCTCATGATTCATGATGTAGTCGAGAAACCGCATCAGCGCAGCCGCGCGGCCCGGGCGTCCGACAACGCGACAGTGCAGGCCCACCGACATCATCTTGGGCGACGTCTCGCCTTCGGCGTACAGCACGTCGAAGCTGTCCTTGAGATAGGTGAAGAACTGATCTCCGCCGCCGAACCCCTGCGCGTTGACGAAGCGCATATCGTTGACGTCGAGGCTGTAGGGAATGATCAGGTGCGGCCCCGCCGGTCCCTTGATCCAGTACGGCAGATCATCGGCATAGGAGTCGCAGGAATAGAGGAAGCCACCTGCTTCCATCACCAGCTTCACCGTGTTGATGGATGTCCGGCCGGTGTACCAGCCGAGCGGACGCTGCCCGGTGACCTCGGTATGGATTCGGATCGCATTTGCAATCTCCACCCGCTCCTCCGCTTCCGACATCGCCTTGTGCTCAACCCACTTCAGGCTGTGGCTGGCAATATCCCAGCCGGCTTCCTTCATGGCAGCGACAATTTCGGGATTTCGTTTCAGGGCTGTCGCAACGCCGAACACCGTGGTCGGCAGCTTGCGCTCGGTGAACATCCGCCAAAGCCGCCAGAAGCCGGCGCGCGAACCGTATTCGAACATCGACTCGATATTGGCGTGGCGTTGCCCGGGCCAGGGTTGGGCCCCCAGCACGTCGGACAGGAACGCCTCCGACGCGCGGTCACCGTGCAGAATGTTGTTTTCGCCACCCTCCTCGAAATTCACCACGAACTGGACGGCGACCCTGGCCCCGCCCGGCCAATCCGGATCGGGCGGGTTGCGGCCGTAGCCGCGGAGATCGCGAGGGTACCTTGCTTCCGCCATTTTACGCGACCTCGAAGCGGACTTTCTGCGCGCCCTTCCACAACACGGTCTTTCCGAGCGCCGGCAAATTCTCAAGATTTGAGGTTAGCGTGATGAAGTGATTGCCCGCGAGCTGGCCCATCTTGCTGGCGAAGTGCACGCCGCCATAGGCCAGCAGAATCTCGGTTTCGCTGATGCCGCCTGGATAAAGGATGATCTGGCCCGGCGCGGGGTAGCTGGTGTGGTTCTCGTAAGAGACGCCGAAATCGAGATCGCCGAGCGGCATCCAGACCCCCTCGCCGCTCCATCGTACATGGATAGCCTGGCTCTCGAACGGCATCGCCCGGCGGAAAGCCGCGCAGGTCTTGGGCGCCAGTTGTTCCTCGAAACGGGCTTGAAAGGTGAAGTCCCCCGCGTGGACAATGAGTTGGCTCATTCATGACACTCGTATTGCTTGAGAAGGAAGACTCCAGCGAAATAGTTTGCAACCGGCGATACCTGAAGCAAGGAATATTCCAGCCAACCGGCAGATTCTAGGACCTTTTGCACCGCTCAGCAAAGGCCAATCCGGTGATGGATGCTTGGTAAGGTAGCCCTGCGCTAGAAAAGGCCGAGACTATTCGGCTGACCTTTTTCTTTCATAGGACCAACCGAAAATTCCGCTTCGCTGCACTTCCGGCTCGGGCGTTGGCGCACTGATTTCAGCCTGCGGTGACGGCGGCGCCGGCAAATTGTCGCACTTCATGGAATAAACCAATTTGCCGTCCGCGGTCCGGCCAATAGGCGCGCAGGGATCGGCGCGCGCGGTCACGCTTTTGGGCGATAATTTCGTTTGGGCCCATGCAGGTGACGAGATCAGGAGAATTGCGAAAACCAGCTTCTTCATCGGTCCCTCTCGCAAGATGTACGCCATTCAGCCCCCATTGAACCGGATCGGCTGAACGAAGTCCATCAAGGTTATCTCTGAAGCGCAAGCGATCCGGCCTGTTCGCCTGCCGAATATTTAGCCCGAAAAATTTTTGACCAAGAAATTTGCTCGCCGTTTCGTGATGGGCGGAATCGTGAAAATCCGCACCACCGATCGTTATGTGGATGCCAAGGCGCCATCATGCGGGAAGCCGTTCGGCGCGCCGCGTCGCGCTTGAACAAGGGAAATTCATAATGCGAAAGACAATCCTGACAATTCTCGGCGCGGCCTTGCTCGCGGCGTCGACCGTGCAGATCGCCGCGGCCGCGGAGCACCACAGGGGCCGAAAGGCTGACCGTGCCCCGGCGCCAGTGAGTGAACCAATCCGCAACTCCAACGCCTTCTACGGCTGGCCCTCACCGTCGGTAGAGCCCGGCTGGTCGCGCTATGAAAACGGCGCGATGTCAGCGCCCGCCGGTCGCTGACCGCCGAATTGAACGGAGGCCGGTCGCACCGTCGCGACCGGCTTTCGTTTTGAACTTTGATCCCGGTTTTTGAATCCATCGGACATTCTTGCTCACGGTTACGAAAGCGGGGCATCTCATCTGCAAATATCGGCGCATGAAATTCTCACCGTCTCCTGTCTGATCTGCTAGCAATGCGGACAGGTGAAGTGGACCGGCTTGTTGGATCGGGAGAAACCATGTTGCTTTTTCGTGTGCTGGCCGGTGCGCTCCTGCTGCTGCATCCGGCTGCGACTCGTGCCCAGACGGTTTGGGATATGGCGACGGAGTATCCGCAAAGCGCCATGCCGGGACTTGGCGTAACGACCTTCGCAAAGCACGTCGCCGAATCGAGCGCAGGAAAACTCCAGATCAGGCCGAGCTTCGATGCTTCGGGAGGAATTCGATCGGCTGGCATGCTCGCCGCGATTGCGGAAGGCCGGGTTCAGGCCGGCGACGCGTTCGCCGGCGCGCTGGAAGCCGAGGATGCGATCTTTGCCCTGCCCTCGCTGCCGTTTCTGGTGACGTCGATTGCG
>WNGM01021672.1_pt1 | contig 13245 bp, 17 predicted proteins | sample 5400571 | NCBI WGS metagenome assembly WNGM01 (sample SAMN13153378, study PRJNA577476) | soil metagenome | isolation source: 100 cm soil or saprolite under Garry oak tree replicate 2 | place: USA:California | collected 2016-06-15
CTGCACGGCGAAGGTGTGACGTAGGGTATGAGGTGAGACGCGAACGCCTTTGATATGGGCTCGTTCACCCAGCTGGGTGATGAGTTGCTCAAGCCCTGAGACGGTCAAGGGATGGCCTGTCCGTCCCAGGAACACATGCTGCTCTGTTTTGCTTGCAGGCCTTCTGTGGCGCGTGATATAGCGCCTGAGCGCCATTCTGCTGGCTCTGCCCACCGCCAGTTCGCGTTCCTTCCTGCCCTTGCCTCGCACGCGGATGTAACTGTCGTCCTGGTCCAGCCACACCGAATCCAGCGTTAAGCCGCATAGCTCGCTTGCTCGAATCCCGGTATCGATGAGCACAGCGACAATCGCCCGATCGCGCACGGCAAACACCTGGTCTGCTGTGACCGCAAGCATGGCCGCGAGCTGCTCCGGGGTGAACGTTTCCAGGACCTGCTCGTCTGTCTTGGGCAGTTCAATGCGTTTGGCCAGGGTAGGGGATACCAGGCGCTCAAAATCTTCCTCCCGAGAGAGCCATGCGAAGAGAGCTTTGAGCGTCTGCCCGTAGCAGCGCACGGTTGAACTACGCACGGCAGATGCATGGTGGCCAGGGCGATGCTTTACCTCTTCGAGAAAAGCGCGGATATGCGTCACCTTGATTGATTCGAGCGTGAGACCCAGCTTCGTGCAGTAGGCAGCAAAGACGCCCAGGACATGCTTGTGTCTTGCCCTGGTGCCCCCTGCCAGGGCAAGATGCGCCAGGTGATAATCGGTAATGGCGTCAGAGACGTCCATCTGTGCTATAATCCTTTACAACAGGTATGTCATTCTACATTGGGTGAGTATGCTGTAAACGGCTTGCAGAGCCCACCCTGACGAGAGATTTTTGATATGAGAATCGCTGTAGGGGCGGCCTTCCTGGCTACCTGCTCCTACGTCGTCAGCATCTCATCTCACGCTGCGCGGGCCTGTGCGCTGGTAGCTGCGAGCCTTTGCCAATCCCCCGGCGAGTTCTTCAATGACCGTCTTCACCTTGACCAAAGACGCTGTACAAAGTCTACCTTGCTGCGCTATACTGTGTCAATAGCTTGGGGGTGTGCAGTGCCCGTCCTTGTAAGCTAGACGCTGCACACCGGGCTATGCTGCCTCATTTTCATCTTCTTTCAAGCGCAGTCCCTCAACATCACCCAGGGCGATTGAGCGCCCTAAACGCTGATTGAGCGCATGCAGCACCCGCCCAGCAGTAAGACGTGTTATGGGCGGTCTACCACGCTCTATGCGGGTAACTGTCGAGATTGACACCCCTGCCATGTGAGCCAATTCAAAAGCCGATAGGCCAGCCTCTTGCCTGAGTTGTTTTATGGTCGCCATGTGTGTATCTTCCTCCTTTCAATTCTTTCAGTAAGTATACCTGATAACCCCTTGACACGTCAAGCGCTATGCTGTATACTAAGAGTAGTCACTGACATATCAGTGAGCAGTAAAATCGTAAGGAGCATCGAATTGACCAGGCAAGAGCAAGTGTACCAGGACAAGATCGCGTGGGCGATGGGCACCATTGAAGAGCGAGACGGCTATTGCCTTGTTGGCTCACAGTCTGAGCCCACCAAGCACGTTGTCACAAGCACGTTGTCACCGTGAACGAGCAGCTCTACAGCGAGCTTTGCACCTGCAAGGCGGGCAAGGCTGACCAGGATTGCTACCACAAGATCGCGGTTGATCGCCACTACGACGATCGCCGCCCTGGTTTCCACTCGCAGCCACGTGAATTTACCTACATCTCAGAGGATGACGGCAAAGTTCACACCGCCCGGCGTATTGACTGGGATGCGATTTTTGCAGCTCCAGCAGAGCGCCGCCAGACTGCCCCACTTTATCGCCCTGAAGGCTTCTCACTTTTGCGTTAGTTGGCCAGAGGACCGGGCAACCGGTCCTCCTATTCATCCGGGGGATGGACGTTGAACTTACAGCAAGCCATCGACATCATTCACGAGATCCGCGAGCAGTTCACCCATGTCTGCCCCGGCCTGACTGAGTACCAAGGCCGCTATATCATCGGCTGCTATCAAGGCTCATGGCTTGGCCGCTCCTGGGTCATTTCAAGCGGATGGGATTGGCAGGAATTCATGCTCCTGTTCGCTATCTTTGCGAACAAGTAGTCCCTGTAGTCGCACAAAAGCCCCGGACCTTCCTGGCAGAATTTCCCGGGGCTCGAGGGCAGAAAGTGTAGGCCACATTCCTATGTCCCATCGTACCACATCTCACGTCTACCTGCTTCACTTCACTGAGCCCTACAAGCACGCGCGCCACTATCTCGGGGTGGCCGATGATTTGGCTCACCGGCTCGCCGAACACAGAGCAGGAACCGGCGCAAGACTCACCCAGGTGGTACGTGACGCTGGTATATCCTGGGTGGTAGCACGTACCTGGCCAGGCTGGCGAAGACTCGAGTTTGCGCTCAAGCGCCAGCACAATGCCCCGAAAAACCTCTGCCCTGTTTGCAGGGGCGAATTACCAGCATCTTGTTATTCGTTATACGACTAGACCACAATTTGAAGGGGGAACATTTCATGGTTCGCATATCCACACCATTCGTCAATGCAGAGTATTCCATCGTCCCAGCAGAAACCCGCTCAGTCCAGGTCAGCGAAGAAGGGTTCACCGTCAGCATCACCGAGCAGGAAAATGGCGATGTCACCATTGAAGGGCTGGAAGGACTGACACCTGCTCAGCAGGAGCTGCTTAGTGGGGCGCTCAGCATTTGGAAATGGGGCATCGTGCCAGTAGAAGCATAACCTGTACCCGAGGCGTCGCCCCAGGTCTACCCCTGCAAGGGTAGGCCTTTTTTATTGCCTGATTGTCTCACCAGCAACTTGCGGTTTCAAAGTTAGAAAGTGGGCAGATAGCAATGGAACCCCGAGGCACGAGCATCTCTCGAGAGAATAGCGCTTGCTTGTTTATATCTCAATGACTGTTTCATATCTTCTCCAATACTCCCACGCCGTTAACGTGGGTGGGTTCTTTGCCCCTTCAAAGACTTGGCCTTATGATTGGACATCTCACAACAGAATGACGGCGTAGCGCTACCATGCCCAGTGCCCCCTAGACGAGAAAAAGGTATCCCAGGTGGTGAAGAAGAAGACAGGCCACTCTACGGCCCTACAGTCACGAAAATAAGGCATACCTGCATGGATAGCCGGAGGAGCGGAGAAGAGGATGAGAGAACACCCCTGCATGGCAAAAAGTAGAGTTATTACCGTGCAGGGGAATGGACAATCAGCGCCGAGGGCGTTGACTGTTGATGAGAGCCTGTAAGGCAGAATCGACGCCGGCAGAGACGGAAGATGCATCACGCAGGTCGGCATTCATCTCCCGGATCTCTCTCAAATCGTTGCTGACCTCCAGGCTGGTCACCATCGAACTGAGCTTGATCGCCGCCAGGTCTTCTTCGTCTTTGGTCGGAAACCAGGACGAAGATGACGATTGCCCGTATACAGGCCAGCCGGCCAGGTCAGCAGCGCGTTGCCGTGCGTTCGCTGCCTGGACGTTTGCCAGTTCGCTCTGAATGACCTTCACATGCTTCATAATCATCGTACTGGCTTCTTTGATCTTGCTGTGCCCGGACACCGAGAGATAGCCGGATTTGGCCTCCTGCGAAAGAGCAGAAGACATCATGGCGTAGCTGTCCTGGCTGTCTTGCGATGGAGTATAGCCCAGGGCAACCCCATTCTGAATATATGCACGCAGCGCGGTAACCAGGCCCGGTACCACATCCGTCTCAAGGTCGGCCTCCGGGTCCCCACCAGGTGCAAACAAATCCAGGATGCTTTGATGCAGGGCGGATGCGACATCGTTCCAATCTGAATAGGCCCAGTCATCCAACTGTTCGGTAAGGTACCGGGCGTCGAAATCTTTTGAAAGCGTTCTGTGTGGCATGAAAAAATTCCTCCTGCTTTGACTTTTGACACTGGTGATTTGGGCGAGATCATTGGCCGGAAAGTTGACAATTGAGCCCTCCATTAACTGTATTTCTTTGAGCTGCCGGACCATCTTGCCATCCGCGCCTTTCACAAATTCACTTTGCAGCGTTTTGTAGCCGATGCTCATTTTGGGCGTAAACCCTGCACGGCAGCTCTCATACATTTCCTGTATCGAAAAATCGTGATTCCATAACAGAGGGAAAAGCCAGTCGAGCTGCTGGGCCGCCCGTCTCGCTTTCGCATCCTTGATCGTCTGCGTGAACGCACCCGGCAGTATCACGTCCAGCTGGCTGTCCACGTTGTGAAAATGACCGAGGTACCCGGAGATCGTCCCCTGCACCCCGTCCGCTTTGATGCTGCCCTTTGGTCCCCAGTCTTTATATTCCGTTTGTCTTTGAATCTTCGCCAGTCTCATAAAAAATCCTCCTATCTATCGCTATCCAGGAGGTGTGTAAATTGTGCTGATCGCCGCGCTCTCTCCTGGACATGTTTGCTGTGCCCGCCTGAAAAGCGGGGTATTCGGTTTCAAACAAACATCCAGAAGGGTGCTCGTGTAGCGCGCCTTCGTTCCCCTGGGGGTGTCCGGTGACTGCGCCCCAGTATCCTCACTATTTAGTTGTGTCCTACCACAGGCCGCGTCACCAAGCTGTAGACAAGCAGCGAGCATGGCAACCGCCTCAAAGAAACGAGAAAATAGTCTCGCTCACATTGTACCACTATCCAGAGCTTTTCGCGATCGTGCGGCGTTTTAGTTCGGCCTTGAACGCTTCCCGTAAAGCGGTCGGTGAAGACACATGCAAGACCTCCGCAATGCCCTGAAATTCAGCATGAAGGCTTGCTATTTCAGCGTGAAGGCTGGCCATCTTCGCAAACAGACTCGCCCACTTCACCAGCTCGGCATCAGTCAACAGAGCGACCTGTTTCTCCAGTTCCTTGCTCATCGTTCATCCTTTCATGACTTCCTACGCTCCATATGCAGCTCCCTTGACATCCCTGGCTATCAGTTGCTCAATGGTGGCCAGCTCCGTCTCAATAAAGATGGACTTTCCGTCAGTGGTGAATACAACGCCCCAGCTCCACATATCAGACATGGCAGACATTTGACCCAATGAGTATTTCTCTGGCTCTGTTTGGAACCCATACCCGGTGGATTTATGCCATGCAACCATGTGGCCACCCAAAGGGCGAAGTGATTCACCGCGTACAGATTGGAGCGTATAGCCCTGCTGTAAAAATGGGAGTAACTCAGCAATCGTTGCCATGCTTCACCTCACACTATGAATAATCAGCGATACTGAATAGGGCTCATGCTTTTGCAAACCCTCCTGGCCCCAGCCGTAATCTCACCTGGTCATACACTTGCTGTACAACCTGGCTGGCAAACACTTGCCCGTCTATCTCTATCACAATCAGGATGTTGTTTGCAGAACCGCTCCCCCCTGTCCCTATGCCTGAACCATAGCCTGAAGAGCCGGGCGGTGCAACATTGCCCCCAGGCCCTGTACTACCAACAGGGGGCTTTTTAGGGGGATGTTTGTGAGAGCCGCCAGTACCCCCGGTTCCTCCTGTACCACCAGTGCCACCTGTGCCCGAATCTGACCCTGATCCGCTAAAATCAGAGCCCCCGAAATTGCCAGACGACGAACGGGTATTCTCAGAGACACTCGCAACATCGACCTGGTTGAAGGCAGCCATGTTAATGGGCGACCAGTTCACTCCAAGGATCAGATCCGCGGCGATGATCAGTTGATTGATCCCTTCAGCCGCTTTTTTGATCATCCATATGATGTCATTCACGACTGCCACAAAAATACCAAGGGAGGCGCCAAGGGATGCTATGGTAAACCCAACTATATCCCCGAGTGAGGCAAAACTTCCGCGCAAATTATCCCCGGATAACCGGGACAAATCCAGCGCATTGGACATCATGTTGTAGTTGGCGATCGCTTCAGGAATATAATCCCCAATTTTCTTCATGGCCCGCCATACATCATAGATCGTATTCCCCAGATCATGCATGGTCCCCTGGAAACTTGCCAGATTGCTTTTCTGATCAAACCATGCCTGTAGGCCCTTGGCTGCTTGATCGATGTCTCTGCTGATGAGTTCAAATGCTGGAGCAAGCGTCTTCCCAGCCACATCGGCAAACTCTTGAAAAGACTTGGACGAAACGATGTTGCCGAGGTCTTCCAGCCCTTTTTTAGCAGCTTGAAATGCTGGCCCGGTGATGCTACGCATGGCAGCTTCTATGTTATCGTGCAAGGTCGACCACAATCCAAGAAAGGTTCTGGATTGTTTTTGCATGCCACCGCCGAACATCGCTTCCATCCCCTTTGTGAGCATATTGATAGCCTGGTCGGCCGGTATCAAACCTTTAGAAGTCATTTGTTGCAGTTCAGCCACTGAGACATGCATTTGTGCAGAGAGGATGCGCCAGGCCGGAATGCCCCTATCCGTCAGTTGCATCATGTCCTGAGCCATTAAGTGACCGGTATTATGAATTTGCCCAAAGACGACCGCAACACTTTTTAAATCGGCATCGGAAGCCTGACCCAGTGCAGAGAGCGCATCACCTATAGCCGTCAAATCGGGAATAATATCCTGAGCATTGAACCCTACTGCTTTAAGTTGCGCGCCCGCTTGTTCCACCCCGGCAAACTCGAATGGGGTGCTGGCTGCAAAATCCCACAGTTGTTTCATCATGCCCTGGGCTGCCTGGGTGGAACCCATCAGGGTTTCCATGGTGACACCAGCCTGTTCCATGGGAGCATTGACGGAGATGATAGCCTGGCCAACGCCCATAGCAACATTCCCCATCCCGGCAAGGATGCCAACAGCCGTATCGATAATGGAGGTGAAGGCAGTTATCCCGCCGCTTACTGCACTGATAGCACCTCCTAAACCGCTATTCATCTTCGAGCCGGTTTCGGATGCAACACTGCCTACTTGCTTGATTTCCTGCTGGGCTCGTTGAGTGCCTTGTAGCAGGTCGGTCAGATTCGCCCGGAACTCGACCGTCATAGCTCCGAGTGAGCTCATATAACCACCTGTTCTTTCTCCATACCGGGATGACTCAAAACTGCCATGCAGGCGTTGCCCATGGACATCTCGCCAAATACCTGCATGTACTTCGCGTGTTTCTCTGGATCGCGCTCAAGGGCTATCACCATTGATTGATACGCATCGGCAAAGGACTGAACAAAAGCCTGGATATAGCCCGAAGCATCATTGCTTAGTTGGCTGCCAGCTCTACATTGGCCCGATCGGTGATTATTTTGTCAGGATAGTGTTGCTGGATCACAACCATACCGCCCATCGTTGCAGCCTGCTCTCGTATCTGCGCAAGGGCTCCAGGCAGGGTATAGACAACTGGCGGCCTGGCTGGCTGTTTTTTGCGGTTGCGTCGTGTGAATATGTTGTGTTTCATGATTAGACCTTTCGTATGGGAGTGACTTTTTCATCACGCAGGGCTGCAAGCCGCGCTTCAGCTCGTGCAAAAATGCTCTGCACCAGGTCGCGTTCATCGGGCGGAATTTCAGCAAGTAATGCTGGTGACAAGTACGAGAGGCGAGGCGCCAAAGCATCTGGACCGGCTGCAACCAGCACCTTCTGGCAACTGGCAAGCGTATCAGAAAGTGATTTCAATTCCCGGATATCACTATGTTCCCGGCTGACGACTTCTGTCAGCATTTTCAGAATAGCTCGGGCAATCGTTACCGGGTCCGCATCGGTCGGACCATCTGGTTGGACCGGTGGACCATACCCACCCAGGTCGGTCAACTGCTCTCCGGTTGAACGCTCCCAGCCTTCTACACGGATACGGTTGAGCAGTGTTGATTTCGGGACGTTAAATTTCAGGGCAAGAGAGCGGATGCTCAAAGAAGTGCTTTCAAATTCCTGGCGTACCGCCCGCCAGTTTGCCGGATGTTTTGAGAGTGCCATAGGTGTTCTCGCTCCTATCTCAGTTCGCGCCTGGCCAGCGCTTCAACTTCTCTGTAGCCGGAGAGCAGAAACCTGGCACGTTCCCGTACATGTTCAATCGGTTCCACTTCTCTGATCAGCGCTTCTAACAATTGAATGGTAAGAGGCGCCATCTCCACCAGCTTCAGATGCTTACGCCTGGTCCACTCCGCCCGGAACGCATCGGTGAGTTCACTCACTCGTCACCTCGCTTTCTTGTTTCAATTCTACCATGTTTAGGATGAGCGGTCATGCGAACTTGCGTTCAGGCAAGAAGTAAGGAGCAATCGCTTTGACCACATCTTCTTCCAACAGCCAGGCGCCCCAGGTGTTCAACCGCTCACAATAATAGTAGCGATCCCATCTTCGTTCTGATTTGTGGAAGTCCATAATCACATCCTTGATTTCATTGAACAGGTCTTCATCAGAACAGCGGAACCGAACCGCCCAGGTGTAATGATCAACACGCTCAAACAGGGTGAGCACCGGCTTGTTTCTGTTCATGTGCTTCCTGCTCACTCTCGAACAATGGTGTCTCAACCCGATAGGCTTTCAATTCCAGCAAGGTATACCACCTGGTCAGCCCGTCCAGCTCGCCCGATACTAATCGGGTAAACTCGTTTTTCGTGGCCGTGGCCAACGTATCGTTTGTGCTGATGCACTCCTGCACAAACGCTCTGAACGATTCAGCCGGGCAGCTCCATACCTGCGAGATGGCATCAGGTAAGCGTATCCAGCTTGACAGCGCTTTGTTGTAGCTGAGCTTAGGTAACTGAGCTTTCGAGAGATACGCTTCTGCTTCGGTGGATGCGGCTGCGAGTGATGTTGATTTCATTGAAGAGATGATGTAGACCTCTTCACCATTCGACTTCACATGGCCTGCACGTATGGCGCTTCTCATCCAGGGCGGAACGGACCGATGGAACCTCCGTGCATCTGATAGCCTCTTCGGCTGCTTTTCAGAGTCAGCTATCCAGGCCAGCTTGAAAGCATGCTCATCGCCTTCTGGACGATCATACCGATAGTTCCAGCATGCATTGTGGCACCTGGTGCAAAGTGGCTCCGTCTCGCCCATGATATCTACCTCCTTATCGGAAGCATACCAGCCATAGAAGACCAGCCCGCAATGCAGACATTCAAATGGCGGCATCGTCGGTTTATGCTGGACTGTGCGCCCCACATCTTTTGTATTCACGCTCGTATCTCACTTTCTTTTTTTTCTAACCACCAGGGGGGCAAATTGGACCCAAAATTTTAGTCCAATAGTCCACACCTTCTATAGGTGTGTGGACTATTGGACCCAACTGTCCAAATTGGACTCAATTGGACTATTGGACAAACAGACGTTCTAATTTTCTTCATTTTCAGCCTCCCGGCCAGTGGTTGGAATGGAATAGAGTTTGCCGACGAGTTGGACTCGTCCGGTGTCTTTGAGCTGCTTAATAGCACTCGTTGCTGAACTTCTACTGAGTCCAGCCAGCATACCGGCATCTGTCCATTCTTTGTGGGTCAGTTGTTTTCCTGCCAGGCAGAGTAGCATAGCAGACTCTGACGCTTTCATTTGAGGCTTGGCTGGATCGCCTGGTACGAGCACTAAAGAGTTGTCATATTGGCCGGTCCCATAGGTGACTTTTATCGGCTTCAGATAGATGGGTGAGAACGGTTCAACATCCTTCTGCTTAAAGCTGGTCAGCTTGACGCCTTCTTCAGTTCTATCGAAAGCTATGATAGCTTCCATGTTACCAATAAGGGCAGAAGCGCCGCGAGGTCCTTTTTCTCTATCTTTTCCTGCATGATGGATGATATGGACAGCAGAGCCAATTTTCTGGCGTATGGCATCAGCCGCTGCAATGACTTTCGCCATCTCTGTATTGCTGTTCTCGTCAGCACCTCCGCTACATCTTGAAAGTGTGTCAATCACCGTCGCTATGGGCGGCATGTCATCATAGTCTTCTTTGAGTGCGGTAATGAGTTCTTTGAAGTTGGCTGCATCTTGCATGACGAGCGTTGAATCAAACCACTTGATCCCGTCGCTGTCAGCAGCTTTATGATGGGTTTCCCAGGCAAACAGACGGCGACCGATGCCGGCAGCTCCCTCGGCTGCAATATACGCGATAGGGCCTTTGGTGGTTTTTCTTCCCAACCAGGGCAAGCCACGACTTATACATTCACACCAATCCAGGACGATGAATGACTTAAAGGTTCCGCTTTCGCCGAAAGACATCGAGATGGACTGAGCAGGCAATACACCGAAAATCAGTTCGGAGGGGACAGGGCGTTGTTTCATTTCGGCGCTACTCTTGAAGCGGATCCGCCGTTCTGTTTTTGCTTTCGGTTGCTCGTTCTCGGCCTGGCCGAATAGATCATCCAGAGGGGAGTGTGTATCAGAGTGCTGCTCTTTATCTTTGGGTGCCGATCGTGGGTCTTTTTTCATGCCGCCATCGATGCCTGAGCGGATCGTTTTCGCGATTTCAGGTCCGGAGAGTCCAGCGCGTAACGCAGCATCTTCTAATTCACGCTCAACCGTTTGCCGGGTCAGTTCTCCACCAGCTACTAGCTGGCCCAGGCGAAACGCTGACTCGTTGAGCTGGTTATTTCTGGCGCCATTGCCGGTCATGGATACCTTGGCACATTCATCAGCAAGCGCGGAGAGTCCGTAGGGTGTATCACCAGCAGCTCCACGCGGTGGAGGCGCTCCTGTTTGCTGCGTTTTTGCGTGTGCTCGCCGCGTGGTGACTTCCTGATAAAGATCAAATATCTCGGCATATCTGTCTTCAATCGCGCCTGGTGTGCCTTCCAGGTGTTTACCGGTCCAGGTGAAGTACCGCCCATGATCATACATCTCTATCCCGTCAGGTTGTGGCTTAGCCGGTGCAAGATTGGCCGGGATGATGCCATGTATCCATATGTGCAGACCACGGCCACTGGGTGAATATTCGGTATAGGAGTTGAGCCAGTCAACAATCCTTTGGGCCCATGCCGCAATGTTGCCTTGATCATCTATGCAGTGATCCAGATCAATGCCGGTGATCCGCTGCTCTCGTAGGAACATACGCCCGATGCCAGCGTAGTACCCTGAATTGGCTACCCAGCTTCTCCAGGCCAGATCGTAGCTTGCCCAGGTGGTAGGAGTATCGGACTGAGCAGCCTGCCCATTGTTCGGATTGTAGGGAACCTTGCTTTTGATAAAGCATATCCATTGCTGGCCTGGCTGAAGTTCTTCCAGCGCGGGTAGCGTGTCGGTTGCTGTCACTTGCCCACCTCCAATCGATTGAAGACGATAGGCCAGGTGGACATCTCATATCGAGATAGTGTATCATATACGCTAAGGTTTATCATAAATCACCTTCATCGGGCGAAACTCAAAACCTTGCGCTTGACACAAAGCGACTTGTAGACGATAATGTGTCAGAGCCAAGGGTGAGTAAATCACCCATCAGATTAGAGCCACGCAGCGCGTTGGGAACTGCCAAGAACCAGGTGCTGATGTGGCCTTTTCATTTGTCTAACGTATCATCCATCCTATTCAGGGCGGACTGTTGGCAGTATTACAGGTTTCGCATCTTGACAATGTGTTGCTCCTCTGACTTATCCCATCAGCCGTGTTCTCAAACGCGGGCTGTATATAGGGTCCGGCCCTGTCCATCGAGCATGGGCAGGCCGACGTGCTTCAGCCGTGCATAGCATGAACGACTATGCTGGGATCGGTTGTGCAAGCTTCTTTCGCCCGCGTGTCGTACTGACGATATAGGCCTCCGTGTCAGCACGGTTGTACAGCTTCACATGCGACGAGAGCGCCCACACCTCAATAAAGCCATACCGAGCAAGCTGTCTTACGTAAGCATCTGCCACCGGGTGGCCGCTATTCGTTGAAAGTATCTCCGCTGCCTGGGTGCTGGTCACCCAATTCTTTGGGTCGAGTTGGATCATAAGGCTCCTTTCGTCGTATATGTGTTCTGTTTTGAGCTTACTACGGTCGCGATTTTATGTCAATACCCTATTTCTTCAAAACCGACCGCAAAAAAGTACACTATATTAATAAGAAGTACATCGCATTTCATTGAAATGCACTCTTTTTAGTCAGTTTCACATACTGTACAAAAGTACAGTATTTCCGCCTGGGCGGTTGCATCAACCTCTCACCTATTCCTACTGGCGCTATGGCGAAAGGGCGGATGTTCAGCGTCGATCAGCACCCGATATCCCATACTTTCAAGCTGCTTGTGCAGGTCCTGCTGGGCGAGCTGGGCCGCTTTCAATTTCTGCCACTGAGCTAGCGCTTCCTTTTCACTTTGGGTCGATTCCATCGCTTCAGCCGCTTCATCACTGAGCAGCTCCAGGCGGTCCAACTCTGCAAGCATTGGATTGAGCGGGCAGACCTGGCCACTGTAGTGTGCGCCGCCACAGTGGGGGCAATCCACTAACGTCGGTTCCTTTGGCAGTAGCTTCCCTATGAAGGCTACCATTGCCAGGTCTAAGGTAGGCTCACCTCCAGCCTGTACATCACCATAGGATAGGGTGTACTCAACAGGATAGGATGAGTCGCCGGTGAATGTTGCAACTCTCACGGCGATCCCCAGGGCTTCCAGCTTTTCTTTCAGAACGCCTTCCCAAATCATGATGCTTCCTCCTCGATAAACAGGGCTACTTCTTCATCGGTCGCAGGTCTGGAGATGGGTTCGCCGTTTGGCTGGCGATACACTGCCACATATTCTTCAACAGGCCAGTAGTATTCACCGTCGGCTACTTCATCGGTTGCCGTTCCATCGACTTCCACAATCCAGACCTGCCTTCCGGGCAGCTGCCCGAGAATAGAAGTCGAATCCACCTGGGCAAGCTTCCCTTCATCCTGCCATTGAAATTGTGTTGCCATTCCTGCTTGACGGTGGATCCAGTGAGTATCTGTGCTCATGATGCATGCCTTTCTTTGTATCGGGTTGCCCATTTCTCAGCAGTTCTGACCGAACATCCACAGATCTGGGCCAGCTCGTCGGCTGTTAAGTGTGGGCTCTGTTGGAGCGCACGTGCAATCTCTTGCTCTTTACTTGCAAAGCGGCCATTGGTGAGGCTTTGTGCCTGTTCTGATAGTTCAGCACGTGCAGGGGCATTGACCAGGGTAATTGTAGGCAGTTGTGGATTGGTAACTTGCTCTTGTATGGTCACCCGAAACGTCTCAACAGTTTTCTGATAGAGCGCCTCCATGCGTTGCTGATACCGGGCGTCCAGCTTTTCAATCACCTCGTCGAGGTTGGGCAAGATTGTGGGCGGTGGAGCTGCTGTGACTTCCGCAGGAATAGCAGCGACTAGACCGCTAAAGCGCAAATGC
>WNGM01005190.1_pt1 | contig 13244 bp, 7 predicted proteins | sample 5400571 | NCBI WGS metagenome assembly WNGM01 (sample SAMN13153378, study PRJNA577476) | soil metagenome | isolation source: 100 cm soil or saprolite under Garry oak tree replicate 2 | place: USA:California | collected 2016-06-15
ACGGTGTCCCCTACCTGCGGGGATTTGGCGCCCATGCGCCGTCGGCCTTGGAGTTTCGACCGAACGGGGCGTGCCAGACGCTCACCGCCGAGGTCGGGGTCGATGACGAGGTCGGCACCCTCGGGAGCGTCCTCTTCCAGGTGTGGGGCGACGGTCAGAAGCTGTACGAGGGTGGCGTGATGACCGGGGAGACGCCCACCGAAAACGTCAACGTCAGCATCGCCGGCATCCGGAGCCTGCGCCTGCAAATCGTGTCCGTCGATTCGACGGCGGACGACCATGCCGATTGGGCGAACCCGCGAATCGCGTGCGCTGATCGATCGCCGCCGAACCAGCCCCCTCAGGCACGCTTCACGACCACACGGTCTCTGGTGGCTCCGTGGGAGATTGTGGCGTTTGACGCCGAATCTTCAACAGATCCCGACGGGACGATCGTATCCTACATGTGGGATTTCGGGGACGGGTTCACCGCCAATGGGATCCTCGTGCGACACGCGTACGTTCATTCGGGACGATTCTCCGTCGTCCTGACCGTCGTCGACAACAGTCAAACCTCGACCACCGCGACGTCGGAAATGACCGTGGACGTCCCTCCGATCGCCGCGTTTTCGACGAGCTTGAACACAGCGCCCCCGGGTTTGCCGATTCTCTTCGACGCGTCCGCATCGATGGATTCGGATGGCACAATCGTTTCCTACGCTTGGGACTTTGGCGATGGACAGACGGGCGCCGGCGTATCCGTTACCCATGCATATGCGAACAATGGGACATTCACTGTGCGGCTCGCGGTGGCGGACGATCTCGGTGCGGTGGACAACGTCGCGGGATCAATCGAGATCGGAAACCGAGGGCCTTCGATCGTCTCCGCCAGTCCACAGGCAAGCATTGTCCTGGGGCTGGGTGACGCGGAGACGCTGGTGGTCGTCGCTTCGGACCCCGACGGCGATCTCCTGACGTATTCGTGGCTCGTCGACGGGCTGTCGGTCGGCGGTTCGTCGTCGGCGTACGTCTTCCACGGCTCGAGCGTCGGGACCCACGTCGTCCGGGTCCTCGTCTCGGATGGACGCGCCGAAGCGAGTTTTGCCTGGACGATTGAAGTGCGGGCGCTACCCCAACCCCCGACCGGGCATCTCGAACCGGTCGGAGAGGGTCTGTTCGTCCAGGTGCTCTCTGCGAGTGCGCTGGTCGCCCTCGGTGTCATCCTGTTGATACAAAACTTGCGTCGGCGAAGACCTTGAAACGGGCATCTCGATTCCAGGAATCATGTTATCCATACCGATTATCGGAACATGTCGGTCGGGAGAATACTAACATGACCGGGACTACTGATGATGCGAGCCTCCGGGAAAATACGGAATGGCTCCCCCGAGGCGCGTGTTTGCGGCCCTTACGGCCTCCGCCCTCCTCATGCTTTTGAGCCTCACGGTCCTTGCCTCGAATGCGCCCGCGCACCAGGCTCTTGACCGGCGTGGGAACGTCATGATCTCGCCCTCCGCAACGAACAACTTCGATCAACTCGTCGTCGTCCTCATGGAGAACAAGAACCTGAACGAGGTCTACGGGCCCGCGCCGTACATGACGCAACTCGCGGACCAGTATTCCTTCTCCCAAGGTTGGTCGAGCATCACGAATCCGTCCCAGCCGAACTACATCGCCCTCCTGGGCGCGAGTACCTTCGGCGTAGGCGGCGACGGGAACCATCCGAACCTGAACCATCCCACGTTGGTGGACCTGATCGAGACCTCGGGCCACACCTGGAACGCGATCGCGGAAGGCAGCGGCTCCGGCTGTTCCATCAACCCGGACCGAGGCGAGGATCACTTCCCGTTCCTGTCCTACACGACGATCACCGGCAATGCCGCGCGATGCGCGAACCTCCACTCCGGCAGCTCGGCGGATGTCGTCACGGCGCTCAATGCCGGCACGAACTTCATCTGGTTCACGCCGAACGACGGCCACAACATGCACGACAACTCCGTGGCGTCGGGCGACGCGTGGATCCAAAGCTGGGTGCCGGGCTTGCTCACGGCGATGGCCGGCAAGAAGGCGGCGCTCATCCTCATGTTTGACGAGGCGTACACGAGTCCTCCGTACATCTATATGGGATTCAGCGGCCCGGCCACGAAGCTCGCATACAAGTCGACGGCCTCGTACAGTCACTATTCGCTCGCGAAACTCCTGGAGGACGTCTGGGGCGGCGGGAGTCTCGGGCAGGGCGACGTGAATGCGCCCTCTCCGCTCGAGTTCTTCAATGCCGGAGGTCCGGATTTCACGCTCTCCGCGAATCCGGGGACCGTTACGTTCATCGCGGGTCAGTCCGCGACGTCCACCGTCAGCCTGACCGCGAGTGGCGGCTTCACCGGGACCGTCGCCTTGACGGCCGTCTCTGTGCCCGTAGGTGCGACGACCTCGTGTGTTCCGGCCAGCATCAGCGGGACTCAGACGTCCACATGCACGATCACGGGCACGAACGCGGGCTCGTATGCGGTCACGATCACCGGCACGAGCGGGGCGCTCGTTCACACGGCTCCCGTCGCGGTCACGATTACCGCCCCCGGGCCGACGGCCCGCTTCGTGTACTCGCCCTCGGTGCCTTCCGTGAATGACACGATCACGTTCGACGCCACCTCGTCCACCGACTCGGATCCGAGTGCGACCCTCCAGGCCCGCTGGGACTGGGAGTCGGACGGGACATGGGATACGACGCTCTCCTCGACGCTAACGTCACAACACGCCTTCGCCGCATCGGGCAGCTACACGGTGAAATTGGAGATCCAAGATTCCCACGGTTTCTCGGACACAGATAGCCGGGCGATCACGGTCTTCGCCTCGGGTGGCGGAGGCATCGGCGCTCCTCCGGGTTACGGCTTGACGAATCCATCGGTGCTCCAGGCCCACGGCCCGATCTACATCGGGAGCGATGCGCAATTCACCGCCGCGAACGGCGTCCGCAGTGGGACGGGGACGATCACCGACCCGTACGTCATCAGTAACTGGTTCATCGACGGGAATCTGTACGCGAGCGCCCAGGCGATGCTCTGGATCGAGGGGACCAGCTCCTACGTCGTGATTGAGAATGTGAGGGTTGCGAATCTCGCCGGCACGAATCAGTGGGAGGCGTTCCAGCTCGGTCACTGGCCGGCCACGGTCAGCACGCAGCACGTGACGATCCGGCACAACTCGGTCGAGAACGCCCAACATGCGTACGGCATCGCGGTCCGCGAAGGATCGAGCGATGCCGGGCCACCGGCATGGTCGCGATGCGCAACACCGTCGTGAACGCGACGGCGGGCGGCATCATCTCTGAGAGCTCCGTCGGCACGATCGTCGGATGGAACCTCGTATACATGGACTACCCCGGCTCCAAGTCCGTCGCGACCGACTATCCGCGAGGCATCGAGACGGAGTGGTTCTCGAACGGCACCCTGGTCGTCGGGAACGTGATCCACACGTTCCACTGGGGGATCCAAGTCGGCTCGGACATGGGCGTCATCGCCTCGAACACGATCACCGATGTCGACTATGCGATCTACGTGCTCGACAACGCGGCCTGGCCGGGCATCAGCACCGCGGCGGAGACCATCTACGACACAACGTACTCGACCGTCGCGATCACCCCGATCCGCCTCCCCACGGGCTTCCAAGGCACCGTGGTCGACCTGGGCCCGGGAATCACGAAGACCGATCTCACGCCGGTCACGTTCGTCACCTCGCCGGCGGCGACGAGCGCGACTTTTGCCTGGTCCGGCAGCTCCCTCAACCTCTCGGCCACCGTCGGCGGCTTGGTTGTCTTCGACACGGCCAACACCGCGGCTTCCCAGAATCTGCAGGCCTCGTGGACCGGCTCCGTGGCGAATCTCGACGTGACGAGCCTCTCGGCCGCGGGCGTGTCGTTCCTACTCCAGAGCGCTGCCGCGGTCGTGTTCGACGGTTCCGGCTTCACCCCGAGCACGACGTACAACGTGACGCGGACGAACACCGGCGGCACCAGCCGAATCCTCAGCGCGCAATCCACTCCGGTCGGCGGCCTCACATTCACGATTCCGACGTCGACCCCGTCGACGTACACCGTTTCCCCGGGTAGTACGAGCGACATCACCCCGCCCGTGACGACCTACAGCGCCTCCGGCAGCAGCGGGGCGAACAGCTGGTACACGTCCTCGGTCACCGTCACGTTGACCGCGACGGACGACTCGAGCGGCATCGCCGCGATCCACTTCCGGACGGACAGCGGCGCATGGCAGAGCTACGCCAGCCCCTTCACCGTCTCATCCGACGGATCCCATGGGATCGACTACTACTCCACGGACTCCTCGGGAAACAACGAGGCCCCTCGAACGGTCGCCGTGAAGATCGACTCGACGGCACCGAGCTCCTCGGTCGCGCTCGCCGGAACGCAAGCGGCCGATGGATCGTACATCTCCTCGGTCGATGTGACCCTGACCTCGACGGATGCGACGAGCGGAATCCAATCCTCCGAATACCGGGTCGACGGCGGCGCGTGGCGCTCCTATGCGAGCGCCTTCCCGGTGAGCGGGAACGGGACGCACACCCTGGAGTATCACGCGACGGACGTCGCGAGCAACGTCGAGACCGCGAAGAGCTCCGTCGTCCGGATCAGCGGCTCCTCGTTTGGGCCACCGGTCACGGTGTTGCAGGTGACCGGCTCGGCGGGCACGAACGGCTGGTATGTCTCCCTGGTGAACGTCACGCTGACGGCCTCGAGTCCGAGCGGGACCGCGATCTTCACGATGTACAGCGTCGATGGCGCGGGTTGGACGCAATACGCGCAGAAGTTCATCCTGCCGGAAGGCCGCCACGCCCTCGATTACCAATCCTGGGATACCGCCGGTTTCGTCGAACCGAAGGCGTCCACGTCGATCGACGTGGATCTGACGCCTCCGACGCTCGGCGGCTCGCCGAGTGGCGTCCAGACAAGCCCCGACCTGACGATTTCGTGGACCGGCTCTGACACGGCCTCGGGCATCGCCCGATACGAGGTGAGCATCGACGGCGGACCGACGCAGTCCGTCGGGACGACGACGAGCCTGAGTCGTCGCTGGTCGGATGGCGACCACACAGTTCGCGTCACCGCATACGACGCCGCCGGGAACCAGGATGCGACGGTCATCAGCTTCCGCGTCAGCCCGGGGTCTCCGGGCGTCTTCGGCGTCTTCCAGACGCTTCCGCTGGTCCTCCCCGCAATCGCGCTGTGCCTCCTCCTGTTCGCAATCGCCTTCTGGCGCCGGCGTCTTCGCCGCCACGAGGACGAGGCTCGGGGCTACGTCGATCCGGACGAATATCCCGAAGAATACGACGCCTCGGATCTGTAAAACCGCCGCCCCGAGTCAGTTCTCCATTCGCTGTAGCCTGCCCGCGATGAGCGGCACGGCCGCGGCGACGATTCCGCAGAAGAACAACACGACCACGATGTGTTCATGGTGCAGTTCTCGCGTGTCGAACAAATCTCGCAGGGAGAAAAAATCGATGTCGTTCAGCATGACGAGGAGCGCGAGTCCCCAGAACACGGCGAGGAGGACGACGCTCAACCAGAACTCCTGCGGTCGCGTCGTCTCGCCCCGGCCGCCTGAAACGGGCCCGTCCTTTCAAGCTTTCTCGACGAAATTCAGAGACGGATCCGTTTGCGCGTCGGTGGCGGCAGTGCGTCCCGAGTGTCGATAAGCGGTGGACCGTATTCCGCGATGCGGTAACCACTTTCGATAGACGTACAATCACCACTATATACGCACCTTGAGGTTACGACGCAGCCTTCGACGGTGACCCTCATCCCAAACACCCGGGCCACCCGCATCCGCTCTTCGTTCCACCTTCCGCCGAGGCGCAGCCGGAGCTCGTTGATCGTCCTGGCGTTCGTCTTGATGGCGATTCTTGTCGCCACTTCGCTGTCGGCGCTCGCCGGCGGTCCATCGGCACGCGATTCCGCATCGGTTTCCTCGGCGTCTGCATCGGCCACAGGCCGCCTCGCGACCCTTTGGCCCTTCTCCCGGGACAGCATCTGGAACCTGCCGATCGGCGCGAACGCCGTCTACGTCCCCGCCAACATCAAGAAGCCCACGGCCTCCGGGATGACGACCGATGTCGACGTCCTCATCCTGACTCCGAACGCACCGAACACGGATGTGTTTTACAACGGCGACGCTTGGAGCGGCGGGAACCGATGCGACGCCCAACGCGTCGACCCCCTGTTTTCGGCTCCGATCCCGACGAACTTCGTCGTCCCCGGTGCCGGGTCCGGAAATCCGGACGGCACCACGCCAAACTACGCGACGGCCATCCTCGCCGCCGACGGTCACACACTCATCCAGGGTCAACCGATGGCCCGCTGCACTCCGAACGGGACAGCTACGATGATGTGGTCCCAGCACAACGAAGACCTCTACGGGCCTGGCAACTCCGGCGCGCACGGCGGCTCCATGCTGTCGAGCCTCGGCGGAGTGATTCGGCTCGGGGAGCTCGTGCCCGGAGGCACGATCCGGCACGCGCTGAAGGTCAACCTGTTCGGGAGGGACAACTACTACACCGGCTCCGGCTCATTCCGCTGGCCCGCGACGACCGCGGACGGATGTGCCCCCGGCTGCTACGGCGGGTCGGTCCCCGCGCTTCGGATGGGATCCCTCCTTGCGCTTCCTCCCTCTATCGACGTGAATTCGATGGGCCTGGAGACGAAGCCGGCGAGGATCCTCGCCCACGCCTTCCAGGACTACGGCGCGTACACCGTGGACGATGCTGCGTGGTCGGTCTACGCCGTCGCGACGGAGTACAGCCCGTCGGGAAAGGTCGACGACGAATTCGGGGCGGCTTGGAACTTCACGATCAGCCCGGCGAGCCGGGACGTCCCCTGGGCGCGGGACATGGACCAGATCTTCGGCGCCCTCGCGGTCGTGGACAACTGGGACTCTTCGACGTGGCAGACCGTCTCCGCTTCGAACGGAACGCTAGGAGCGGGCCTCGGAGCGCCTCGCGTCGCTTGGGCGCCCGACTTTGGGCCGGGTAGCCCGGATACGGTCCCGCCGGTTGCGTCCGCCTCCGTGTCAGGGACGAAGGGTGCAGCGGAATGGTTCGTTTCCCCGGTCAACGTGACGTTGAGCGCAACCGACGACTCGAGTGGCGTCGCCGCGATTCACTTCCGCACCGACGGAGGTACGTGGCAACTTTACACCAAACCCGTCGCCGTCTCGGCAGAGGGCTCTCACTCGATTGACTACTACGCCACGGACCTCGCGGGGAACAACGAGTCGTCGCACACGGCGACATTCCAAATTGACACGGTCGCACCGGTGACATTGGCCCAAGTGGCGGGCACCCTTGCCGGCGACGGATCGTACGTCTCCTCCGTCACGGTGACCTTGACGGCCTCGGACGACACGAGCGGCGTCCAGTCCGAACAGTACCGAGTCGACGGTGGACCCTGGCGGACCTACTCCTTTCCATTCACGCTCGGTGGGAACGGCACGCACATGCTCGACTACTTCGCCACGGATTTCGCGGGAAGCGCGGAGAGCGTACGCGGTCTGTCGATTCGGATTACGGGCGACACCCACGTTCTCCCGGTGAGCACTCTGTCCTCGTCGGGGGTCACTGGTGCGGACGGCTGGTACGTGTCCCCGGTCACGGTCACGCTGACGGCGACAAGCGGGAGCGGGATCGCCACGTCGATTGCGTACCGCATCGACGGGAACGCCTCGGTCACGTACTCCCAACCCATCACGCTCCCCGATGGTCGTCACGTCCTGACCTATCAGGCGACCGATGCCGACGGCTACTCGGAGGTTTCGAAATCGATCGCGATCAACGTCGATTCCACGCCGCCTTCAGTCCTCTCGAATTCGCCCAGCGTGCCCATCGGCCCGGACGATTCTCTCTCCTGGTCCGGATCGGATGGCGGTTCCGGGATCGCCCGGTACGAGGTCAGCATCGACGGCGCGGCGTTCGTATCCGTCGGTTTGCAGACGACTCTGACACGACACTGGACCGCCGGAACGCATGTGGTGGTCGTGAGGGGGTACGATGCCGCGGGGAATGCGAAGTCCTCCGTGATCCAGTTCAGCGTCGCAGAGAATCCGACGTCGACGACTCCGTCGGGACCTTCGCCGCCGACGCCTCCGGGGATTCCCGAGATCGTCGTCGGCCTGCTCATGCTCGGCATCAGCATGTGGTTCCGTCCCCGCGTGAAGACTCGGCGCCCGGTGCCGCCTCCCTGAGGCCGTCAAAAACTGTTCCACAGGCAACTTAGGGTACCCCGCCCCGTGCGGGGTCGCTTGGAACTGCTGGAGGGCACCTGCTATCTCATCAAGGAGCCCAAGCCCCAGTTGAGCTTCCGTGTGTACCGAGAGCTCGTCCGCCGAGGGACCCCAGGGTTGTGCATCACCCGCGTCTACCCCGACCTCGCCCGGGAGAAGTTCGGCCTCGAGGACGGTCGGGTCGTGTGGCTCGCGGAGGCGCCCGCGGAGGACGTCCTGCGTCCGACCGCGATCGTGAATCTCTCGAAGACGATCGAAGTCTTCCTCGAAGAAAATGCTCAAGGCGGCGTGGTCCTCCTCGATGGGCTCGAGTTCTTAGTCCTCCGGAACGGGTACGACCCGGTCCTGCTTTTCGTCGAGCATCTCCGCGACCTCGTCGTGCGCAGTCGTGGGATCGTCTTGATTCCCCTGAGCCCGGCGACGTTGGACCGGAAGGAGGTCGCGCGGGTCGAACGGGATCTCGAGGTGGCCGACACGGAAGCGTGGAGAGCCGAGTTGGACGCGCGCGAGTGGAGCCGTCGCCTCGGCGGGTAGGCCGTGCGGCCCCGTCATCCGCGCGGCTCGCCAGGCTGCTTTCTTTTCTTGCGTCGACGGAGGATGAGGGCCACGGCAACGACCGCAATGGTCAGCCCCACTGCAATTTCTGGAGCGAGGGCCACGAAGTCGATCCCCGACTGCCCGGTCACCGTCACGGAAATCCCGAACGTCTTCTGGTTCCCCGAAAAGTCCGTCACCCGGGCGTCGAGCGTGTGATTCCCCGTTGCGAGCGTGAGGGACCCCGACCACGAGGTCGTCCCGGTGACCGGTGTCCAGGGGCCGCCGTCCGCCCGCAGCTCGACCGTCCGGATCGCGATGTTGTCGAATGCCGTTCCCGTGATGCTGAGCGGCGACAACACATTGCTCCGATTGGAGGGCGAGTTGATGGTGATCGCCGGCGGGACCGTGTCGCTCGAGGGCGGCGTCGGCGTGAAGAACTCGTTCATCGGCGCAGCTCCGCCATCGTTCGCGGTGAGGTTTGGCAAGTTCCAATTCGACTCAATCGTCGCGAGGACGGAGAAGTGATCGTAGGCGTTCGACGAGGTGTAGGCGGGCATCACGACCCGACCGGCCCAGGCCGTGTAGATGGGCTGGCCGTACCCTTCGTCAAAGGTGATGAGGAGGGCTGCCCGCTGGCTCGTGAATACGGTACTGCTCAGGATTCGCTGAACCAAGTCGGCCAGATAGGCATCGCCGGTCGCGATCGGGCAGCTGTGCATGTCGTTGCACTTGTTCGGCGTGAGCCACATGTAATTTGAGGCGGTCGACGTCGACGCGAGGTCGTTGATCAGGGTGCTGTCGGATGCACCCGCGGGGACGATCCGGGCGCATCGGGTCGGGTCGCTGACGATGTCGTTGTAGTACACGAAGGGGTTGTGTCGAACGGCATAGTCGCCGGAGTTGGCCCCATAGCAGTTGCCCGGCATGTCCTCCATGTAGGCCTTCCACGTCAGCCCCGCGCCCTCGAGTCGATCTACGATATTCGGCGCGCTCCACGCGGTGCTCGTGCACGCGTTCGAATTCGGGCCGCCGTCGTAGCCGCCACAACCGAAATCGCTGCCGCCGGAGAGACAGAGATAGTTCGGGAGACTCGGGTTGACGTTACAGTAGTGATCGTTCTGCGCCAATCCCCAGGCGCCCGCGAGGTTCGACATGTAGGTCGCCGAGCCGCCGCAGGATTCCAGGATGTCACACAGGTTGTGATTCTCCATCAGGATGATGACGAGATAATCGAAGTTCGTCCCCGAGGCCGCAGGCACTCCAGGGAGGGCCTGCACGGGAGCCGATCTTGCCGGGTGGGCGGACGCAGGGAGAGCGGCAGCAGACACCACCAAGGCCAAGCAGAACGTCAGCAGCGTCGAACTCGCATGACGTCCGAATATTTCCACGGACACAGGACCCACGCCGGAAGTGGCCAACCCCTTAAAACCTTGTTAGGACGACTCAGGGACGAGGCTCGGGGAACAGTCTCCCCACGCGGTCCCATCCATAATTGACGCATTTGATAGTGAGACCTTGTTGCTTTTAGCCTCGGGCGCACACGCAACACCTGGTACCCCGGATGTCCGTGACCGCATCGACTCCGATCGACCTGTCGTCGGTCGTCGAATCGCAGCAGCCGCTCGAAGCGGTCCTTCTCATCACCCGCACCGGGGCACAGCTGGGCGCATGGACCCGGAACTCCGTCCCCATCGACGTCCTGAGCGTCATGGCCGCCACCCTCGTCGGCTCCATCGAGACGCTGATGACGGCCCTCGGGGCCTCGAGCCCGCGCGAAGTCTCCTTGATGATCGACGGGCGCCGGGTTTTTGTGAGCAAGGTGAACGCGCAGGTCGTCCTGGTGATCGTCGCCGCGGGTGGGATGACCGAGGTGGCCCTTCGCGCCGCGATGCGCCAGATCGTCAAGTCGCTTCCGCCGTTTCCGTCCGATTCGGACCGCATGGCCCGCGGAACCGACCACAGGCGGCGTTCGTAGGCCAGCTATCGCTTCACGATTCCGCCGCTCACGTGGAGCCAACGGTCCCCTTTCTCGCGCGGCCTAAGGATCTCCAACTTCTTCTTGGGGCCGTGGCCTCGAGTCCTCGTCTGGTTCGAGAGGAACGCATGGACGGCCGCTAGGACCGCGACCGGGGACATTCCGATGAGAATCGGGACCGTCGGATCGGGCAGCGCGAGCGGGACACCTTGCCCCGCGTGGTCCCCGATTACGGTGATCACAGCCGTCTCCACGTTCCCCGACGTGTCGATCGCACGTGCGTAGATGCGATTCGTCCCCTGCTTCAGGAGCACGCTGCCGGACCACGAGGTCGTCCCGGAGGTCGGCGTCCAGGTCGCGTTATCGGTGCTCAGCTCGATCGTCGAAATCGCCACGTCGTCCGACGCGACTCCCGTGACCGTGACGTTCTCCGACGCGATGACCGTGTCGTTCGGCGGGGAAAGGATGGAAACTTGGGGTGGGCTCTTGTCCCCGCCCGGTGGATTCTGGACCGCGACCCACTGACCGATGCCCGACGTCAATCCGTGCGAGTCGAGGACTTCCAACTTGACCAAATACGCTCCCGCGGTCGTGAAGACGTGTTCGATGGTCAGGGTCGAGGACCACGGGGTATCCCAGACGCCATCTCCCTCCCAGTCCCATCGGGCCTGCAAGGTCGCACTCGGATCCCCGTCCGTCGACGCGGAGGCGTCGAAAGCGACCGAGTTGTTCACCTTGGGAGACGGCGGGGCGAACGTGAACCGGGCGGTGGGTCCTGTCGCGGCGACCGTGACGGCAATCGACGCCGTGTGAGACAGCGTCCCGTCGGTCCCGGTGACGACGACCGTGTACGAGCCGAAGGCCGTCCCGCTCAGCGTACAGGCGGACGTCTGCGTGCCGCTGATGGTGGAGGGGTTACACGACGCCGCGACTCCGGAGGGCTGGGAGGCCGCCGTGAGTGCGACCGTTCCGCTGAAACCGCCGGTGGCGGTGAGCGAGATTATCGAGGTGGCGTATTGATCGGCAGCGAACGTGACGCTTGCCGGATTCGCGGAGATGGAGAAGTCGGGGCTCGACGGCGGGGTCACCGTGAGGCCAATCGACGTCGTGTGAACGAGCGACCCATTCGTGCCGGTGACCGTGACGGCATAAGATCCCGGGGTTGACCCGCCCAGGGTGCACGTCGATGTCTGAGTGCCGTCGATGCTCGTGGGAACGCACGTGACGCCGATTCCCGCGGGCGAAGAAGTCGCGGTGAGGTCGACGGTCCCGGTGAAGCCGCCACTCGCGGTCAGGCTGACGGTGGACGTCGCGGACTGACCCGCGATGAACGTAACGGTCCCCGGATTCGCGGAGAGCGTGAAATCCGGACCTCCGGCATTGAAGAACTCCAAGGGAGAGGGAGCGTTCACGTCCCCCTGACCGAGACTGCCGCCGCCCCAGACGTCTTCCAGGAGTTTCGCGAGCGAATAGTGACTGTACGCGGCCGTCGACTTGTATGCGAGCTTCGTGGCCGGGCCGCTGAATCCCATGTAGATGTACGGAGGATTCGTGTAGGCCTCGTCGAACATGATGATGAGAGCGGCTTTCTTGCCCGCCATGGCCGTTAGCAAGTTCGGCACCCAACTCTGGATCCACGCGTCTCCCGTCGCGACGGAACACGAGTGCATGTTGTTGCAGTCGTTCGGCGTGAGCCAGATGAAGTTCGTCCCCGCGTTGAATGCACTGATGACTTCGTTGTACGAACCGGGGAGTAGGTTCGCGCACCGCGCCGAGTTATTCGTGATCGTCGTGTACGATAGGAACGGGAAATGGTCCTCGCCGCGTGGGGGGTTGAGCGAACAGCCGCTTCCGCTCGCGTCTTCCGCGAAAGCTTTCCACGTCTTGCTCGTGTTCTCCAGGATGTCTACCATCGTCGGGTGGTTGAGGTTGGGGTGGTTTCCATCACCGCTTACGCCAAAGGTGCTCCCCCCGAGGATCGCGATGTAGTTTGGCTGGGAGGGATTCGTGATGCTCGCCCAACCTTCGGAGAACGAATATAGGTCTGCGAGTTGGGTCATGTACGCGGCGGGTCCGTAGACATCGTTCAGGTTCTGGTTCTCCATCAAGACGACGACGAGTTGGTCGAAGTTGCCCGTCGCCTGGTCTTGCACGGGTCCTCCCGGAGGGAGCGGGGACGGCCCCGTGGGGTTCTTTGAGAGCGCGCTTGCGCCGACGAGCGCGGCAACGAGGAGGAGAATCGACGCCGCCACGGCGCCGACGCGGTTGAACCGTAAATCCATGAGAGATTTCTCCAGGAAGGGGCGGATGTTACTCGAACCCGAACCGCAGGGGCTCGTCGCCTGGGCATTCGAGTTCGCTCGGGGGCGGATGCGGGCGACCAGAGTTCAGAATCCGGGTCACCGGCGCATCTGCGGGAGTTTTTGCACAGTATTTATCGATTTGGGCACGCTGGTCGAATCCGCGTAGAA
>WNGM01003117.1_pt1 | contig 13243 bp, 9 predicted proteins | sample 5400571 | NCBI WGS metagenome assembly WNGM01 (sample SAMN13153378, study PRJNA577476) | soil metagenome | isolation source: 100 cm soil or saprolite under Garry oak tree replicate 2 | place: USA:California | collected 2016-06-15
CCCTTCCCATCCTGCCTGCGGATCTCCAACACCATCTTGACCGCGCGCTCGCGCAGCTCCTCGGGGTACTTCCGCTGTGCTGACATGGCTCTGCATCCTCCCAGGAATCAGAGCCTCCAAGATCACCGGGGCGGTCCATGTTGTCAGCTGGCGCGAGCCAGGCCTCGACGGGATGCTGATGACGCGGTGTGACAGCGTTCGCTACCTGGGCGTCAGAGCTGACAACGGCGCTGATGGGTCGGGGTGCCGGTTGGAGCCACGCGAGGCGCTGCAGGTGGTGCGGCGCAGTGGGTGGACCAGGGCCCTGAAGGGCCATCAACACGCCCACAGGAAATCCGATCTGTTGCCCCAGGGCATGAGCACGCCATCACTGGACGCGAGACCCGATCCTTCCTGGAGTTGTTCCAGTCACGGTGGGGGTTCGTGTCGGTGGCCCGACTGGACCACTGGGCCGACTGGAGTTCACCACGCCGTTCACGGCTGTAACACAGCCCTACGAGCGATCTGCTCTGGGCGACTCCACCCGAACGTTGTCAGGCAGCAAGGCGAGATTCGGCGACCCTCGTAGACAATGCCAGCGATTTTACAGGTCGCACCAGCGGCTCCCCACGGGTCCCGTCCAATCCCCACCTGGTCCCGGTCATCGCCCGTGACGTGCGCAAACGGCCGGCTTACAGCTTCGGCTATCCCTTGGCGTCCCCGCCCGTTGCGTGCTGTCCCGCGCGGCTGCGCGTCGGGCGGAGCGAAGGTGGAGCGAAACGGCCGCTGGCCGGCGCCTGGAATGCTCAGAGCACTGGTTCCTCGGCCTGAGCTCTGGCGCCAGCGCACCCGTCGCGCCACACCCAACTCGATCTGCTGGGGCATGCTTGCAGGTCTGCCTGGCTCGCACCAGCCTTCCCGCTCCCGCTGTCAGCTGTCCTGCTCGGCGACGCGGAGGACGACCTTGCCGGCCCCGTGGCTCCCCTGGATGTGCTCGAACGCGGCGCGGGCGGCACTGAGCGGGAACACCTCGTCGATACTCACCCGCAGATCGCCGCGATCGGCCAGCTGGGCCATCTCGACGAGCTGCTCGCGGTTCGGCTCGACCACAAAGTACACCGCGGCGATGCCACGTCCCGCCGCGGCCTCCGCCGGCGGCTCGCTGGCGATCGACACCAGCCTGCCGCCCGGGCGCACCACCGCCGGCGAGCGCTCGAGCCGGTCCCCTCCGACGGTGTCAAAAACCAGGTCGACGGGCTCGACAAGATCCTCGAAGCGGGCCGAAGCATGATCGATGACCTGGTCGGCCCCAAGCTCGAGGGCGGCCTCGACATTGGCGGTCGAGGCAGTCCCGATCACCACGGCCCCCCTCCAGTGGGCCAGCTGCACCGCGAAGCCGCCCACCCCGCCAGCCGCGCCATGCACCAGCACCCGCTGCCCCCCGGCAAGCCGGCCGTGATCGAACAGCCCTTGCCAGGCGCTGAGCGCCGCCAGCGGGATCGCGGCGCTCACCACATGCCCCAGCGTGCCAGGCTTGGGGGCCAGGAAAGCGCCCGGAACCACCGCATAGTCCGCCGCCGCACCGTCACGGTCGAACCCCGTCAGCGCGTAGACCGCCTCGCCGACCTGAAAGCCGTCGACGTCGCGGCCCAGCGCGGCGACCACACCGGACAGCTCGTAGGACGGTGTGGCCGGCAGCCGATCGACCGGCCAGTCCAGCTCGTCGCGGGTGATCGCCGCCGCATGAACCCGCACCAGAACCTCGCCGGCCCCAGGTGCCGGGGTATCCAGCTCCTCCAGCACCAGCCCCGCCGCCCCGTCGGGCGTCCGCAACCGGACCGCTCGCATCGCGCTCCACTCCCCTGCCTGGTGATCTTCGGCTCTTCGACGCCGCGTGCCCCATGTCCAGCACCACACCGCCCAGCCGCATCCCGATCGTGTGCCAGAAACCCATCCATGTCCAAGGTGGCCACCCACAGACGCCCCTTCGTTCCGTCGCCCCGCGTCGCAGCTGCTGCCGTCGGTGCACAGACTGTTGAGCAACTGCCCGCACAGCGCGGGACGCGGCCCACCGCGCCGAAGCAGGTCCTGGTCAGCGCCAGCATGACGCGGCCGACAACAGGCCTGTACAGGGACGTCGCCGCCGGTGCCTGGCGCAGGACCGCGATCTCGACGTCTTTGGCGTGCGCGCTTCGGAGGCTGGCAAGCAACATGCCGGTGACTCGGCGTGCCATGAGGCAGAGGAAGGACACGGCCATCGGCGGATTATCGCCTGACGCAGTCCTCGCTGCTCACCGCACACAGCAGGATTTCTGAACCCTACGGGCGCGGTCACCGCAACATCGCCGCCGCGCTGCGCTGCAACGCCGCGACGCTACCCGAGTCCCGCCACTGCTCGGCATCACAACCCCATGAACCAGACATCCAAACTTTGCCGAGACCCTGGCGGCCACCATGGTCGGCGTGGCCACCGCTGTCTCGGCTTGTCGAACCTTCCCTGGCGGCTTGACACCCTGCCTGTTGTAACAGAGTCTGTTACAGATAGGAGGGATGATGGCAGCGAACAGCCGGCTGACGATCGCCGTACACGCGCTGGCGTGGATGGCGCTGGCCCAGCGGCACGGGCAGGAGCTCTTGACCTCGGACCAGGTCGCCGCCAGTGTGAACACCAACCCAGTGATCATCCGGCGTAGCCTCGGCGACCTGCGCCGGGCGGGCCTGGTGGCGGTGCGCCACCGCGCCGGGGCGGGCTGGAGCCTGGCCCGAGCCCCGGAGCAGATCACCCTGCTCGACGTGTACGACGCCGTCGAGCAGGAGCCGCTGTTCGGCATGCACCGCACTGAGCCCAATCTGGAGTGCCCGGTCGGCAGGGGTATTCGGCCCGCGCTGGGTCACGTCTACGGCGAGATTGAGCAGGGCCTGCGGCGCGAACTGGGGCGTACATCGATCGTTGACGTGCTGCGCCAGACCTTGCAGGTGCGCTAGGCAGCGGCCACGAGCCCGCTGGTCCAGCGCACGGTTAGCTGTAATGAGAGTTGCTCTAGCAGATGGAGGCGCGTCAGTGAACGACGTACGGTATCCGGTCGTCGAGCTGCGGCAGTACACGCTGCGTCCCGGTCAGCGGGACGTGTTGATCACCCTCTTCGACCGGGAGTTCGTTGAGACCCAGGAGGATGTCGGCATGCCGATCCTGGGACAGTTCCGTGACCTGGATAGACCCGACCGGTTCGTCTGGCTGCGAGGGTTCCACGACATGCCCAGTCGCGCCCATGGGCTTGCCAGCTTCTACGGCGGGCCGGTCTGGAAGGCGCACAACGCCCAAGCAAACGCCACGATGGTCGACTCCGACAACGTGCTACTGCTACAGCCGGCCACCGAGCACTCGAGCTTCCCGGCCCCCGCCGCTCCGCGGCCGCCGATCGGCTCCACCACACCGCCGCCCTCGCGCGTGCTGGCCACGCTTTACTACCGTGACCACCCGTTCGACAAGGCATTCATGGACTTCTTCGACCAGCAGGTGCGCCCAGTGCTGGTTGAAACGGGAGCGACACCGCTGGCCTGCCTACAGACTGAGCACGCCGAGAACAACTTCCCCGCACTCCCTATACGCACGGGCGAGAACGTCTTCGTCTGGTTCGCTCAGTTCCCAAGCCAGGCCCATCTCAGCGACCACCTGCACCGACTGGAGCGCTCGGACCGCTGGCAAGACTGGGTGCTTCCCACCTTGTCGGCGATGCTCGCCAGCCCCCCACAGCAGCTACGCCTGGCCCCCACCGCCAGATCGCTGCTGCGCTGAGTACGGGTCCAGCCGCCAGCGCGGCCAAGACCGCCCGAGGCGTGTCCCCGGCCCACTCGCTGATCGCGGCCAGGGTGTTGGGTGCGCAAACTCGTTCGAGGCCTGTGAAGCCGGTTTGGGCCGCACTGCGGGCTCGGTACTGTGACGCTTCCGCTTCCCACCGCAAAGGGTCACTTGGTGCTGTCGAAACTCGCCTACCTCACGTTGTGTCGCTCGATTCAACTGCTCGTGCTGCTTGTTCGCGGCGACGCCGCCAAGGACCTGGAGATCCTGGTCCTGCGCCACCAGCTTGCCGTCCTCGGTCGCCAGACCCCACGTCCCAGGCTGCAGCCGGCTGATCGGGCCCTGCTCGCCGCGGTCAGCCGCGTGCTACCGCGGTCCCGCTGGTCATGCTTCTTCGTCAAGCCCGACACCCTGCTGCGCTGGCACCGGCGGCTGGTCGCCGGCGCGTGGACCTACCCGCACCGCCAGACCGGCCGGCCGCCGCTGGACCGGGAGGTCCAAGAGCTGATCGTCCGGCTGGCCAGGGAGAACCCTCGGTGGGGGTACCAGCGCATCAAAGGCGAACTCCAACGGCTTGGCATGCACGTCTCAGCCACCGCGATCCGTTCGACGCTTGGGCGTCACGGACTCGACCCGGCACCCAGGCGGGCGAGCAGCTCTTGGCCGGCGTTCCTGCGCCGACAAGCCGCCGGGATCGTGGCGTGCGACTTCTTCACCATCGACACGGTGTGGCTGCGACGGCTGTATGTGCTGTTCTTCATCGAACTTGACACCAGGCGGGTCCATCTGGCCGGGGTGACTGCCAACCCCAACGGCGCCTGGGTCACTCAGCAGGCCCGGAATCTGATGCTGGTGCTCGGGGAGCGAGGACGACAAGTACGCTTCGTGCTCCGCGACCGCGATGCGAGTTTCTGCCGCAGCTTCGACAACGTGTTCCGCTCCGAAGGCGCCGAGATGCTGCTCACGCCCATCCGGGCGCCCCGAGCGAACGCGTATGCCGAGCGCTGGATCCGCACCGTCCGCGCCGAGTGCCTTGACTGGCTCCTGATCGTTGGGCGCGGCCATCTGGAGCAGGTGCTTCGGGTCTACGTCGAGCACTATCTGCGCCACGAGGCGCTACCACGACCGGGCGGGGATGGAAGGGCCCCGCCGCCGGCCTGTCGCAGCAGGCCGGCGAAGCTGAGGGCAGCCTGAGCGTGGAGACGCACGCAAGGGTGGGAGCAGCCCTGACAACGCCGGGACGGGCCGGCACTGCCAGACGGCCTGGGTCCGGCAAGCAAGACGAGAAGGTGGACGCGAGGAACCAGCGTGTGAGGCTCCGTAAGCGACGTGCCGGCCCTGAACCTGGCGGATGTGGGCCGGTCAGCAGTGCACGCCCGCCGCGGTGGCGGCGGGCGACTCCGAAGTCGGTTGGTGAGATGCCGCCCAGGAGGCCATGGGGAAGGTCTGCGGCGTAGGCGTGGCGAGGCTGCCGGGGTAGAGCTGGATGGTGCGACACGAGGTCGCAGGTGGTGAGTGGGCTACGTGGTGGAGGTTCGGCTGATGTCGAAGGTGTAGCTCTGGGTCAGTGTCTGTGAGACCTGTTCCCACCCCGGCATGCGTCGCTGGTAACGGCGGGGTGTGAAGCCCGGGGAAGTGCCGAAGGCTTCCCGTTCCGTCTGGGAGGTACGGGTAAGGGAAAGATCGGACGGGTCAATTGCGTGAATCTCCGTTGATGTCTCGTCACTGCCTCCCTCGCCGACGGGTGGTGGCAGCGAGGGTGAAGGGCTGGCCGCTGCAAAGCGGCAGGCGCCGATCGGTTATGTCCTGCCGGTCGGGAGGACACCGCCGCCCCGGGATAGAGGAGAGGCCCACCCCGGTCGCGTCTCACACCTGCGGAACGTGGCAACCCCGTTGCGGTCCAGGTGCAGGAGCGCTGGTAGGCCGACCGTGAGGAGAGCTGAAGTCCTCAGCGGGGACAGGATGACGCAACAAGCCAAGGCCGGGATGCCGAAAGGCGACGGGAAGACCAGCACACGGTTGGCCGCAGCCTCCTGCGGTGGTGTTGGGGGAACCGCCCGGATACGGACCCTGGTGGTCCGGCTCGAAAGGGCGCCCACGTGCGTCGGGTGAGCCTGCGAAGACCAGCTGATCGATGGCACCGGAACCGAGGGACAAGTTGGACGCTGCGACGATGCTGGCTGCGACCGAGGTCACCGGTGGGCAGGGTGTGGTGAACGGACCCGAGGGCGGCATCTTTGGCTGGGACGGCGTGGACTGGCGTCAGGTCGAGGAGGACGTACGGCGGCTGCGGCAGCGGATCTTCGCGGCGTCGAAGGCAGGGGACCTGAAGAGGGTCCGCAACTTGCAGAAGTTGCTGCTCCGCTCGCGCGCCAACGCACTGTGGGGTGTGCGGCGGGTGACGGAGCGCAACGCCGGTCGTCTGACGGCGGGTGTCGACGGCATGGTCGTGGTGGGTGCTCAGTCGAAGGCCGAGTGGGCCGACTGGGCCCAGCACCGCTCCCGGTCGTGGACGCCCAAGCCGGTCAGGCGTGTGTAGGTGCCCAAGGCAGGCGGAAAGCAGCGGCCCATCGGTATTCCCGTGGTCGGCGATAGGATCTTGCAGGCCCTGGTGTCGGCCGCGTTGGAACCCGAGTGGGAGGCGCGGTTTGAGCCGAAGTCGTATGGCTTTCGGCCGGGCCGTGGCTGCCAGGACGCGATCGAGGCCATCTTCAACACCGTGCACGGGCACAACCCGCAGCGGCGATGGATTCTCGACGCGGATCTGGCGGCGGCATTCGACCGGCTCGATCACGAGCACATCGTCAGCCAGATCGGCACGTTCCCCGCCAGGGGGCTGGTCCAGCGGTGGCTGAGGGCGGGCGTGGTCGAGCACGAGTGGTTCGCCCCGACCCAGGAGGGCACTCCTCAGGGTGGGGTGATCAGCCCCGTGCTGCTCAACGTGGCCTTGCACGGCATGGAGCAGGCCGCCGGGGTCCGCTACCGCACCGCCGGTGTCAACGCCGGCAACGTGGTGGCGGGCTGCCCCGTCCTGGTGCGGTACGCAGATGATCTTGTCGCGATGTGTCACAGCCGCGACCAGGCCGAACAGGTCAAGGCGCGGCTGGCGGTGTGGCTGGCACCCCGAGGACTGGCCTTCAACGAGGAAAAGACGCGCGTCGTCGCCCTCGAAGACGGCTTTGAGTTCCTCGGGTTCCATGTCCGCCGGTATCGCAACGGCAAGCTGCTGATCAAACCGAGCAAGGCGGCCGTGCAACGGTTCCGGCAACGGCTCACCGCGGAGATGCGGTCCCTGCGCGGGGCCAACGCCCACGCAGTGGTCGCCCGACTCAACCCCATCATCCGGGGCTGGTCGGCCTATTACCGGAGCGTGGTGTCCAAGCGGACGTTCGTCCAGTTGGACACCCACATGTGGAAGCTGGCCCGCAGTTGGGCCAAGCGCCGGCACCCGAACAAGTCGGGACGCTGGGTTGTCGACCGGTACTTCGGCGCGTTCCACCCGACCAGGCGAGACCGGTGGATCTTCGGGGACCGCGACAGCGGCGCCTACCTCGCCAAGTTCGCCTGGACCGACATCGTCCGACACCAGCAGGTCAAGGGTTGGGCGTCACCTGACGATCCCGCCCTGGCCGACTACTGGGCCAAACGGCATCGCCGCCGCAAACCCCCGCTGGACCGGTCCCGGCTGCGCCTGTTGCAGGCGCAGCACGGCCGGTGCCCGTTGTGTCGGGGCCTGCTGCTGCACGCCGACCACGAGCCGCAGACCCCACGCGAGTGGGAACAGTGGGTCAAGGCGACCCGCAAGGCGACCCGCAAGCAAGCGGTCATCACCAAGGCGGGTCGAGGCATGTCGGACGAACCCGTTGCACCGCAACTCCTACACGCCCACTGCGCACGCCGGCACCACATCGGCGGCGCGAACGGCTCGGCACCGCAAGTCGCCTACCAGCCTGCGGGGCTTGCTTGAGCCGAGATGCCCGGAAACCGGGCGAGTCCGGTTCTTAGGGGGCGGGGGCGCAGCAATGCGCTCCCGCTACCCGACCCCAACCCGGTCGTAGCTCACTCATGCGGAACACGACAACCCCGATGAGGTCCGGGCGGCCAGCCCGCCTGGTAAGCCGACCGCAAGGAACGTCAATCCTCAGCGGGCGCAGGAAGATCCAACAAGCGAACGCCGGCGGCCGAAAGGAACCAGGAAACCGGGTGCCGCAGGGCCGACCCTCCATCGGCGGCTCCCGGATAACTGGCCGGATAGAAGCTGATGCTTCGACCCGAAAGGGTGCTGACGTGGATCTGGTGAGCCTGTGAAGCACGACTGCCGATGACACCGGAACCGAAGGGCAAGTTGGACGCCATGCCGACGCGCACGGCCAACGCGGCAGCCGCTGGGCCAGCCGCGGCCGGGGTCGGGGTGGTGAACGGACCGGAGGACGAGCCCACCGACTGGTCGTTGGTCAACTGGCGGCAGGTCGAGGACGACGTACGGCGTCTGCGGCAGCGGATCTTCACGGCATCGCAGGCAGGGGACCTCGCCAAGGTCCGCAACCTGCAGAAGTTGCTGCTGCGGTCCCGCGCCAACATGCTGGTCAGCGTGCGGCGGGTCACCGAGCACAACGCTGGTCGCAAGACGGCGGGCGTGGACGGGAAGGTTGTGGTGGGGCCGGCGTCCAGGGCCGAGCTGGCCGACTGGATGCAGCACCACGCCACCCCCTGGCAACCCAAGCCCGTCAAGCGTGTGTATGTACCGAAGAGCAATGGAAAACAGCGTCCGCTCGGAATTCCCGTCATCGCTGACAGGGCGCTGCAGGCCCTGGCGCTGAATGCACTGGAGCCCGAGTGGGAGGCGCGGTTTGGGCCGAGGTCGTATGGATTTCGTCCCGGACGCGGCTGTCATGACGCGATCGTGGCCATCCACACGACGGCGAGCGGCAGGCATGCCAAACGCCTGTGGGTGCTTGACGCGGACCTGAAAGCGGCATTTGACCGCATCGACCACGACCACTTGCTCGCATTGCTGGGCACCTTCCCCGGCAGGGGAATGGTCGCCGGGTGGCTGCAAGCGGGCGTGATCGAAAAGGGGTGGTTCGCCCCGACCGTGGAGGGAACTCCGCAGGGCGGGGTGCTCAGCCCCACGCTGCTGAATATTGCTCTACACGGCATGGAACAGGCGGCCGGAGTCCGCTATCAGCGGCTGGGCAGCGATGCCGCGACTACGGCAGCGGACTCCCCGGTCTTGGTCGTCTACGCCGACGATCTGCTGGCACTGTGCCACACCAGGCAGCAGGCCGAGCAGGTCAAGGCACGGCTGGCCGCATGGCTGGCGCCCAGGGGTCTGGCCTTCAACGAGGACAAGACGCGCATCGTCCACCTCGACGAGGGCTGCGACTTCCTGGGGTTCAACATCCGCCGCTACCGCGGCAAGCTGCTGACCAAGCCGAGCAAGGCCGCCCTGCGGCGCATCCGGGAACGGCTCACCGCTGAGATGCTGGCCCTGCGAGGGGCCAACGCCGAGGCGGTCATCGCCAGGCTCAACCCGATCATCAAGGGCTGGGCGGCCTATTACCGGATCGGTGTCTCCAAGCGGGCGTTCGCCTCGCTGGATGACCATGTGTGGAGGCTGACCTACAAGTGGGCCAGACACTCCCACCCGAACCGGCTGAAACGCTGGGTGACCGCCCGGTACTTCGGCCAGTTCAACACCTCCAGGCAGGACCGGTGGGTCTTCGGCGATCGCGGCAGCGGCCGCTACCTCACCAAGTTCGCCTGGACCCCTATCGTCCGGCACCGGATGGTGCCAGGGACGGCGTCGGTCGATGACCCCGCCCTGGCCGACTTCTGGGCCAAGCGGCGTCGCCGCAGCAACCCCCCGCTGGCCCGTACCATCCTGCGTCTGCTCCAGGCGCAAGATGGCCGTTGCCCGCTGTGTGGGACCCGGCTGTTGCACGCCGACCAGCAACCACAGCATCCCGAGGCGTGGGAGCAGTGGTTCAAGGCCGTCCGTCAGGCGATCCGCAAATGTGCGGTCACCGCCGACACGGGCGGCGGCCCGCCGGACGAGCCCGCCGCGCCGCGCCTTGTGCACACGCACTGCCGCCGCCGGGGCGAAAGCGGCGGCCCAGCACTGCTGCCTGCCGGCGAGCCCTTGGGGCTTGCTTGAGCCGGATGCGGTTGGCGCCGCACGTCCGGTTCTAGGGGGCGGGGGCGCAGTAATGCGTCCCCGCTACCCGGCGCGGATCAGATTCCGTCTGTCCCGAGCGGCTCCTGCGGGCAACCATCGCGGTTGTCCCGTCGGCGAGGAGGAGGCCGGGTGCTAGCTAGTTCCCCATGAAGAACTCGGGGTCGAAGTAGCCGCTGAGCTGCGGGAATACGATTGGGCGCCGACTGGGTTGTGGTCGAATGACACCGTTGTCGCTGTTGTAGGAGATCACGCTGCTTCGCACCACCACCCCGCCGCTTGCCACCTGGGATGACCTGCTCCCCGACCAGGCCACCCGCCTCCCCGACGAGCTCGGCCGTATCGACGCCTACCTGGACGACGAGCGGTTCCTCGCCCCGTGGCGTGCCCACTTCCACGCGCGGCTGGGTCGCCCCTCGGTCCCGATCCCGACCCTGCTGCGCCTGCTGTACTTGAAGCACCGCTACCAGCTCGGCTACCAGAGCCTGTGCCGCGAGGTCGGCGACTCGATCTCGTGGCGGCGGTTTTGCCGCATCCCCCTGGACCAGCCCGTCCCGCACCCCACCACCTTGAGCAAGCTGGTGCGACGCGCCGGCCCTGGCGTGATCGACCAGCTCAACCACGCGCTGGTTGGCAAGCTGGCGGCCGACAAGCTGCTGCGCGCCCGCAAGCTGCGCGTGGACACCACGGTGGTGGAGGCCGACATTGACTACCCCACCGACGCCGACCTGCTGGAGCAGGCCGTGCGCACCCTGGGTGGGCTGGTGCGCCGCAGCAAGGCCCACGGGGCAGCCACCCGGACCACGTTTCGGGACCGGAGCCGGGCCGCCGGGCGGCGCATGAAGCAACTGTCCCACGCGCTGCGCCGCCGCGGTGGCCAGGCGATGGCCGAGGTGGACCGGCTGACCGCCCAGGTCGCCACCCTGGCCAGGCGGACAGTGCGGGAGGTGGAGGCGGTGCGCCGCAACGCCCGCCGGGCGCTTGGCCACCGCGATGGGGATGGGTGGCTTGGACGGCTGGTCGGCGAACTTGACGCCACGATCGGCCACACCACTGGCCTGCTGTGGCAGACCGACCAGCGGCTTGCCGGCAACCGGGTGATCGCTGACCGGCTGGTATCGCTCGCCGACCCCGACGCCCGCCCCATCCGCAAAGGCAAGCCCTACCGTCCGACCGAGTTCGGCTACACCCTGCTGCTGGCCGAAGACGAACGCGGCTTTGTCGCCGACCACCAGCTCCACCAGGGCAACCCGCCGGACGCGCCACAACTGGTCCCGGCGGTCCAGCGGGTGGCCCAGGTCACCGGTCGGGTGGCCGCTACGGTGGTCGGCGACCGCGGCTTCGGGACGGTTGCCAACGATCGTGAGCTGGCCGCGCTTGGGGTTCAGCGGGTCGGGGTGCAGCGCAAGGGGCGGCTGAGCAGCGCCCGTGCCGAGTTGGAGCGGACCCGGCCGTTTCGGCGCATGCGCAACTGGCGGGTCGGGATCGAGGCGCGGATCAGCCATCTCAAGCGTGGCTTCGGGCTGCGACGGACCCGCCTGCGGCGCCTTGCCGGCGCGACGATCTGGGTCGGGCTTGGGGTGTTCGCCTACAACCTGCAGCGAATGACGGTGGTGGCGGCCAGGTGATCCAGCCGCCAGACCCCCCGGTTCACCCGATGTTGACCGGCCCCGCTGGTCACAAGCCATTTTTCATGGGGAAGTAGCTAGAGGAGACCAACGACAGCGAGGAGATCATCGCCCGGGTCGCGGCGTTGGATATCGGCAAGGCAGAGCTGGTGTGCTGCATCCGGGTGCCTGGCGCGGACAAGCAGGGCAAGCGGCTGCAGGAGGTGGCGACCTACCAGACGATGACCCGCTCACTTTTGGTGCTGGCCGACCGGCTGGGGGCGCTGGGGGTCACCCGGGTGGTGATGGAGGCAACCAGCGACTACTGACGGAGCCCGTTTTACCTGCTGGAGGCCCACGGGTTCGAGTGCTGGCTGGTCAACGCCAAGGATGTCAAGCACCTGCCGGGCCGGCCCAAGACCGACAAGCTCGATGCGGTGTGGCTGTGCAAGCTCGCCGAGCGGCAGATGCTGCGGCCAAGCTTCGTGCCGCCACCGCCGATCCGGATGCTGCGGGACCTGACCCGCTATCGGGCCGACCTGGTCGGGGTGCGCACCGCGGAGAAGAACCGGGTGGAGAAGCTGCTGGAGGACGCCCAGATCAAACTCTCGGTGGTGGCAAGCGACATCTTCGGGGTCTCGGGGCGGGCCATGCTGGCCGCGCTGATCGCCGGGGAGCGCGACCCCAAGGCGCTGGCGCAGCTGGCCCGCAGCCGCCTGCGCGCCAAGCTCGGCCAGCTGCAGGAGGCGTTCACCGGCCACTTCAGCGACCATCACGCCTTCCTGCTGGAAACCATGCTTGGCCGCATCGACCAGGCCAGCGCCGACATCGCCGAGCTGGACCGCAAGATCGACCAGGCGATCGCCCCTTTCGCTCAGGCGGCCGACCGGCTGGATGAGATCACCGGCGTCGGCCGCACCGCCGCCCAGGTGATCATCGCCGAGCTCGGCGTTGACATGAGCCGCTTTGCCACCCCCGGCCACCTGGTCTCCTGGGCCCGGTTCGCCCCCGGCGTCAAGGAGTCGGCCGGCAAGCGCAAAGGCAAGGCCACCACCGGCCACGGCAACCCCTATCTTGCCCGGGTGCTGGGCGAGGCCGCCGTGGCCACCGGCAGGACCGACACCTTCCTGGGCGAGCGCTACCGGCGCATCGCCCGGCGCCGCGGCGCCAAGCGCGCCATCGTCGCCGTCGGCCGCTCCATCCTGGTCATCGTCTGGCACCTGCTGTCGGACCCAGATGCCCGCTTCCACGACCTTGGCCCCGGCTTCTACGACACCCGCATCAACGCTGAGCGCGCCAAGCGCAACCACGTCCGCCAGCTGGAGGCCCTCGGCTACAAGGTCACCCTGCAACCCGCCGCCTGACCGGCGCACCTATCCACCCGCTTGGACCCGGCTCCGCTGCGCTGCGCCGGGTGCTGCCGCCTGCCTACGCACCGTGGATTTTCGGGTCAGTCGAGGTGTCCCTGCGGGGATGTCGCGTGAGCGCGAAAATGGGGCGGGTTGCCCGCCGACGCCGGGATCGTCTCTGGGTCGTGAGCCCGTGGTTCAGTCTGGCGCTGGGGCTTTGACCTTGACGGGTCGCACACTGTGCTTTGAGCACGCCGGTCAGACTTTCGGTTGCTGACCGAGGCCCCCGGGCAGCCCTGGATCTGGCCCATGGATGGGAGGAGGCACCCCGGCG
>WNGM01008505.1_pt1 | contig 13243 bp, 12 predicted proteins | sample 5400571 | NCBI WGS metagenome assembly WNGM01 (sample SAMN13153378, study PRJNA577476) | soil metagenome | isolation source: 100 cm soil or saprolite under Garry oak tree replicate 2 | place: USA:California | collected 2016-06-15
CGCCCCGATTCCCCAGGGAAAGCGCCTACCCTGGAGGGAGTTCAGAAGAAGGTGAAGGGGATTCTGCGAGGCCGCCACATGGCGGATCTGTTTGCCGTGCAGGTGCGCAAGAATCGCGCCGGCCTGCCGCGACTCTCTTTCCGCTTTGGCGATAAGGCCTATCAGCATCTCCGCGCGACCCTGCTGGGCAAGACCCTGCTGTTCACCGACCGAACCGACTGGTCCGATGAGCAGATCGTTCTTGCCTACCGCGCCCAACACCACGTCGAGGCTGACTTTCGACGTTTGAAGGATCCGCACTATCTGACCTTCCGTCCCGCTTTCCACTGGACGGACCAGAAGCTCAAGGTTCACGCTTTTTACTGCGTGCTCGCCTTGCTGCTGCTGAACCTGTTACGGCGCAAGCTCGCACAGGCCGGCATCCCGCTCAGCATTGCGAAGATGATGGACTTGCTTACCGATATTCGCGAGGCGACGCTCCTCTACCCCGGAGCATCTGGCTCCCAGAAGCCTTTTGCGCGAACCGTCCTGGCGGACATGGACCCGACCCAGCGCGAACTCGTCAAGATTCTCGGTCTCGAGCGTTATCGCAGCCCGTAGGTCATACAACCCAGCATAAGCTGCGACCGCTCCAGTAGCGGCTTAGAGTCGTATTCCCTCTCTGAGGGCGGTAAACTCGGGCTAGATGATGTATTGACGCGACCTTCGAGGCCTACCGAGGAACGTTGCCCCAGGCTTACGGTGGCCAGGACCGCCAGGACCGCAAGAAATCCACTCCCTGACGTCGTGGAATGGTAGAATAGAGGGAGACAAGCTCGATGGGATCCAACCGGCACATGGCGGCCGATTCCCGGGGGGCTCATACCCCCGAAGCGGCTCGCGAGACTGCGCCCGGTTCCCAAGGCCCCGCCGGTAGTAGAATCCACAACTCGATTTCCCGTCGCGCATCCTTGATGCAGGAACCTGTGCTCGTTTTGAATGCTACCTACGAGCCCATCAATGTCACCGCAGTACGCCGTGCCATGGTTTTGATGCTGAAGGGTGTAGCCCAGGCGGAAGAGCTGCACAGCGCCGAGGTGCATTCGGCGGCCCATTCGCATCAGGTCCCATCGGTAATTCGCCTGCTGGCTTATCGGCATATCCCCCAGCAGAGCCGCGCGCTTTCGCGCAAGAACATTCTGCTGCGCGACCGGAATACTTGCCAGTTCTGCGGCCGCGTGTTCCCCAGCTCGGAACTGACGCTCGACCATGTCCTGCCTCGTTCGCGCGGCGGCCGTTCCTCCTGGGAAAACCTGGTGGCCTGCTGCTACCACTGTAATAACGCCAAGGGCGACCGCACCCCGGAGGAAGCCGGGCTGAAGCTGGCGCGCAAGCCCCGGCCTTTCACGTTGCACACTTCCCGTCAGCTGATGAGGCTGATCGGGCACCGCGACGACCGTTGGCGTAAGTACCTGTTTTATTGAGATTTGCCCTTAATAAATCGATTTGCCCAAAATTATTTTATAGTCCAAGGAAACCTTTTTCGTTCCCGCACATCTAATATTTCAAAACCACTTCGAGGACACACCCCGGGAAGCGGTTAGGGCTTGCCCCTAACCGCTTCTCTCCTTTTACGGGGGAAATTCTTCCCCCACCTTCGTTTCTTAGCTTGGTCTTGCCCAATTCGGATTGTTCCTGCAGATTGAGCGGGCAAGCTCGGGGGATCGATCGGGTCGCAGGCCGACCTGACGGGCCGGTCCAAAGGGGCTCTATCGAGGCATGACCACGCGGAGCAGCCCAGGGCTCGAGTCCTGCGCCTAACGAGCACGCGCGACTTCGAGCTCCAGGGCGAGATCTTTGTAGAACTTCATCCTCCGGGGATGGAAGCACCAGGTCGGCGCCCGCGCGAGGCACCAGGGTAGGAAAATGCTGGAGTTCGAACTCCGTGAAAACCCTTAACGGGCGATCTGTCCGCCTTCGGGGTGTTTTCGCGCGCAGCCAGTAATCCGCAGCCCGAAGCGGCGGGTGAATAGGCTCGCTGGCCTTTCACCCGATACCAAGTGCGGCTGCCGCCGTCAGCGAGGCCAGAGGCCAGGAATTTTTGCACTGGTGGCGTGGTCGCGCGGTGGTCACCGCGCCTATCGCCCAACGACCAATCGCTGGATCAAAGGCTCCGGCAAGTGGGCGAGCCGCATGCGTTTCTGCACCGCGGCAATATCGTAGGGAACCCGCCAAAATTCCACCACGTTGTGCGCCAAATCTCCAATTGCGAAAGCAGCTCGCGGATCCCCGTCGCGCGGCTGTCCGATTGAACCGGGATTCAACAGGTAGCGGCGTGTCGGCTCGATCTGCAGCGCGGCAAAAGATTCCGACATGCGCGCCCGAATCTGCAACACTTCCAGGCGCGCGCCCTGATAGGAAAAGCCGCCCTGGTGATGCGTGTGCCCGAAAAAAGTAACAACGGCATTGGAATCCAGGAGCCCTTCCAGAGCCTGTTCCGGCGTGAACACATATTCATCTTCGTCCTGAAGGGCCCCGTGGACCAGCACGATGCCGTCGGTCACCAACGGCCCCTTTGGCAAAGCCGCGAGCCACGCCATATTTTCCGGCTTTAATTCCGCTCGCGTCCAGTCCACGGCAGCCTTGGCAACGGGATTGAAATCTTCCGTGGCCATCAAACCCGTCACCGCCTTGTCGTGATTTCCTCGAATCGTCTTCGTGCCAAGTTCTCGCAACCGGGCCGTTACGTAATTGGGATCCGGGCCGTAGCCAACCACATCGCCGAGGCACACGGACGAATCCCAGCGATCCTTCGCGGCATCGAGGACGGCGTCCAGGGCACTCCCATTGGAGTGCAAATCGCTGAGAATGAGAATGCGCATTCGTGGGTCCTGAAAAAAATGACCTAGAGTATAGATGAACAATCGAGGCGATGCACCAGCGCAAGCGTTGTGCGCGTTGTCCGGGACGCAAAACGGCTTGCGTCGGTCGCAAGGCCCTTTGCCCGTTCCTCCGTTTTAGGAAAGATTTACCTTTTGCAATCAGGAACGTGATGACGCTTGAGGGAAAATAAAGAGAGCACCGCCGCATTTTTTTGGTCCCGGCAAAATTTTATTATGCTCCGGCGAAACATTCCCCGGCACGATTTCGTCTATATGGGGGCAGCCGCCAGAGAGCACTGCTCAAGGCGAGATTCAAAAAAAACCCCCGCGGTGGCAACCGGGGGGCCGTGACACGCAGCTTTTCCGGCCGTTAGTCCAGGAAGAAGACGTGTCTTCACCGGCGAGACTACTCGTCCGGCGTTTGCGTGTCAACTCCATCTCGCCCGCCCGGCGTCCTATTGCGGCTGACTCGATCCTTTCGGAAAGGAATTTGACACGCATGAAAAACAGCTCCTTTTTCCGTTGTTTCGCTTTACTCGCTGCCCTGGTGCTGGCAGTGCCACTCCTCGCCAAACCCTTTTCCAAGAACATTAGCCTCGCGCAATCCGCCAAGCTCGGCAAGGCCGAGTTGCAGGCCGGCGAATACCGCCTGATGATCGACGGCAACAAAGCCACCGTGGAAAAGGGTGGCAAAGTTGTCGCCGAATCCGAAGGCCGCTGGGAAGACCGGAGCGCCAAGTCCAGCTACGACTCCCTGCTGATCGGCGAAAATGGCCAAGTCAAGGAAGTGCGCTTCTCCGGGCAGTCCCGCGTCTTTGTTTTTGGCGAGTAAGCGCAGCCGCTTCGTGATGGCTCTCCTCGCGACGACAGGGAGGTTGCACCGCCGCAGCCTCCCTGCTTGTCCGCTAGACCTGCGACTCCGGCTCCTTTGCGTTTCTTCCATTGCTCCAGAAGTCCGCTATGCGCTTGCTCTCTCGCGAATCGCGGCTGCTTCTTGCAGAGTCTTTGCTTCTTGCTTCAACCAATCAGCATGCAATCCCCGTAGCTGTAGAAACGGTAGCCCGCTTCCACGGCATGGCGGTAAGCGGCCAGCACATTTTCTCGCCCGGCAAAGGCGCACACCAGCGCCAGCAACGTCGAGCGCGGCAAATGAAAGTTCGTGAGCAGCGCATTCACGGCGCGAAAATGAAATCCCGGAGTGATGAACAATTGCGCCTCGGCTTTGCCGGAAAGAACCGTATTTGAGCATCGCGCTTCTGCCGCGCGCAGCGCTGCATCTTCAAGCGCTCGCACCACCGTTGTTCCAATGGCCAAAACGGCCCGCCCTGCGGCGTGCGCTCGATCGATTAGCGCGGCGGTTTCGCCTGGAATCTCGTAGGTTTCGGAATGCATCACGTGGCTTTCCAGCGTTTCGCCGTGCACTGGCTGAAACGTCCCGAGGCCTACGTCGAGCGTCAGCTCGCACAGCTCCACACCCCGCTCGCGGATTCGTTTGAGTATGTCCTCCGAGAAGTGCAGCCCCGCCGTAGGAGCGGCAATAGCGCCGGGCCGCTTGGCAAATACGGTTTGGTAACGCTCGCGGTCCGCCGTTTCGTCCGCCCTTTCAATGTATGGCGGCAGCGGAACGTGTCCTAGCCGCTCAAAGTGCTCATTCACGGTGCGCGAGTCATGAGAAACGAACCGCAGGGTGCGCAATCCAAAATCCCCGCGCGCGGTTATCTCCGCCTCCAGTTCTCCCCCGCCGAACAGAACGCGCTCCCTTAAGCGCATCTTGCGCCCAGGGCGGACCAAGGCTTCCCAGGCGTCGTCACCGACTTGGCGGGTCAGCAGGACCTCCACCTTTCCCGTCAAGTGCTCGGCCCGCGTGGATCGCGAGGGCTTCTCGGACCGCACTCCGGCTCTGCGCCCAAAAAGCCGCGCGGGAATCACGCGCGCATTGTTGAGCACCACGAGCTCGTTGCCCGCGAGGAGATCCGGCAATTCGCGAAACCCCCGGTCTTGAAACCTCCCCGAGGAGCGGTCGACGAGCAACAGGCGCGAAGCGTCGCGGTGCTCTAGCGGCCGCTGCGCAATTTGTTCGCGGGGCAGGTCGAAATCCAGATTCTCCAGGCGCATGAGCAGCCGTAGTCTAGCAGGAAGGCCGCTTCGACCAACGAAACAAACCGCTTGGCCATCTGAAGGGCCCGGTCGCGGACGCCACAACACCCAAGAAGTTGGAACCTCCACCGACTCTAAATGACATATACGCTATTCATTCTAAGCAGTTTAGCAAGACATAGCCAACGACCAAAAATTTGACTTGACACTTAGACACTCATATTTTATTATCCCTTTGCAGTCACCAATGGAGGTGCTTACAACCATGAGAACCATAGCCCGATGGGAACCCTTTCGGGGCGTGACCACCCTGCAGGACCAGATCAATCGTCTGTTCAACGATGTTGCCCGGACCGGCGAGCAGTCGAACCTCAGCGCGTGGGCGCCGGCCGTGGACATTTACGAGACCGAGCAAGAGCTCGTCGTGAAAGCGGATCTCCCCGACGTCGATCCCAAGGATCTAGACATCCGCGTGGAGAACAACCTGCTCACCATCCGCGGCGAGCGCAAGTTCGAAAAGAAAGTCAGCGAGGAGAACTACCTGCGCGTGGAGCGCTCGTTCGGTTCCTTCGCCCGCAGCTTCACGCTTGCAAATACCGTGAACACCGATGCGATTAAAGCCGGGTATCAGAACGGCGTGCTGACGTTGAGCATTCCCAAGCGCGAGGAAGCGAAGCCGAAGCAGATTGAGGTGACCGTCAACGCTCCGGCCGTGGCCGCGGCTGCTTCCGGCAAATGAGCTCCCGACGCAGCAAGAGGGTCAAAGAAAAGGTGCCGAGGGGGCAACCGGGAAGGGGCTGGCCGTCGCGCCAGCCCCTTCTGGCGATCGCCGGGAGATTGAGGTTGCTATGTTGCGATTTGAAAAAATGACCGTGAAGGCGCAGGAAGCCGTGCAAAGCGCCCAGGAGGTTGCCGCTCAGCACGAGAATCAGCAGATGGAACCGATTCACCTGCTGGCGGCGCTGGTAGCACAGAGCGATGGCGTGGTGCCTCCCCTGCTCGCCCGGCTGGGCATTCACACCGAAGCGCTGACCCAAGAGATCGCGAGGGAGATCGCCCGGCTGCCCAAAGTGCAGGGGTTTGCCGAGCAGCACATGGGCCGGTCGCTCAACGACGTTCTCGAGCAGGCATTCAAGGAAGCGGACCGATTCAAGGACGAGTACGTCTCGACCGAACACCTTTTCCTGGCGATCGCCGGACGCGACCGCGATCCTGCCGGGCAACTGTTAAAGAGGCAGGGCGCTTCGCACGAAGCGATTCTTCAGGCTCTCGCCGGAGTGCGCGGCACGCAGCGGGTGACCTCTCAAAATCCCGAAGCTACCTACGCGGCCCTAGACAAGTATGCGCGTGACCTGACCGAACTAGCCCGCAAGCAGAAACTCGATCCGGTCATCGGCCGCGACGAAGAAATTCGCCGCGTGATGCAAATCCTCGCGCGGCGCACCAAAAACAATCCGGTATTGATCGGCGAACCGGGTGTCGGCAAAACGGCCATCGTGGAAGGCCTGGCGCAACGCATCGTTTCTGGCGACGTGCCGGACGTGCTGAAGACCAAGCGCATTGTGGCCTTGGACCTTGCCGCTCTCGTGGCAGGAGCGAAATTCCGCGGCGAGTTTGAAGACCGGCTCAAAGCCGTTCTCAAAGAAATCACCGAGGCCGAGGGGCAAATCATCCTTTTCATCGACGAGCTGCACACGCTGGTGGGGGCCGGCGCCGCCGAAGGCGCCATGGATGCCTCGAACATGCTGAAGCCGGCGCTGGCCCGCGGTGAGCTGCGCGCGATCGGCGCCACGACGCTCAATGAATACAAGAAACACATCGAGAAGGATCCGGCACTCGAACGCCGTTTTCAGCCGGTCCTGGTTGCCGAACCTACGGTCGAGGACACCATTGCCATTCTCCGCGGCTTGAAGGAACGCTACGAAGTGCATCACGGTGTGCGCATCAAAGACGCGGCCATCCTGGCCGCGGCGACTCTCTCCCACCGCTATATCTCCGATCGTTTTTTGCCGGACAAGGCCATCGACCTCGTCGACGAAGCCGCCGCCAGCCTCCGCATGCAGATCGATTCCATGCCCGTCGAGATCGACGAAATCGAGCGCCGCATCCTGCAGCTCGAAATTGAGCGCCAGGCATTGCTCAAGGAATCCGACGCCCACTCCAAGGAGCGCCGCGGCCAGATCGAAAAGGAGCTTGCCAAACTGAAGGAAGAATCCAGCGGGAAAAAAGCGCGTTGGCAAGCCGAAAAAGAGGCCATCGGAAAAATCCGCAAGCTCAAGGAGCAAATCGAGCAGCTCAAGGCGGAGGAGCAGCGCTTCGAGCGCGCCGGCGAACTGGCCAAGGTTGCGGAAATCCGCTATGGCAAAATCGCCGCCGCGGAACGCGAACTTCAGCAGGCCCAGCAACGGTTTGCCTCGGTGCAGAAGGATGCCCCGATGCTGAAAGAAGAAGTCGATGAAGAAGACATCGCCAAGCTCGTAAGCAAATGGACGGGCATCCCGGCCGGCCGTCTGCTTGAGGGCGAAGCGCAGAAGCTCGTGCACATGGAAGAACGCCTGCGACAGCGCGTCGTCGGCCAGGAAGATGCCCTCGCGCGCGTGGCCAACGCCGTGCGCCGCAGCCGCGCCGGGCTCTCGGACCCCAAGCGCCCCATCGGCTCTTTCATTTTTCTCGGACCCACCGGGGTGGGAAAAACTGAGCTCGCGCGTGCTCTGGCGGAATTTCTTTTCGACGACGAGAAGTTGATGATCCGCATCGACATGAGCGAGTACATGGAGAAGCACAGTGTCTCGCGGCTGATTGGCGCGCCGCCAGGCTACGTTGGCTATGAAGAAGGCGGCCAGCTCACCGAGCAGGTGCGACGTCATCTGTATTCCGTCGTCCTTTTTGACGAAATCGAGAAAGCGCACCCTGACGTAGCCGGCACGGATCCTGAGCGCGCAAGAAAGGAAGCCATGGAGGCGCTGCGCGAATCGTTCCGACCGGAGTTCCTCAACCGCATCGACGAAATTGTCATCTTCAATCCCCTCGGCAAGGAACAGTTGGCGAAGATTGTGGGCCTGCTCATGAAAGACGTGGAGAGGCTGCTCGCCGAGCGGCAACTCACCCTGGAAGTGAAACCGGCGGCTCAGGAATTGCTGCTGCGCGAAGGCTACGACCCGGCTTATGGCGCGCGGCCGCTTCGCCGTACGATTCAACGATTGATCCAGGATCCGCTGGCATTGCAGATCCTGGAAGGCAAGGTGGTGCCGGGCGATCACCTGATCGTCGACCGGGACGGCCAGAAGGACGCGGTACGCTTCGAGCGCAAGCCCGCGAAACAACCTGCGGCCGCCGCCCGTATCTAATCAAGTGAGGCGTCCCTGTCGGCAGGGTGATTTTGCGTTGCTTTCGCTTGAACGACCGCTGCTCGACTTTGTGCCAGGTTGGCGCGCGCGTAGAATGGAAGGAAAACCATGAGAGTCTTGCGAACAACTCTTTTGCTGGTCGCTCTTACGCTGCTGCTAATGTTCCTCGGCCAATCCATTGGCGGACGCAATGGCATGACCATCGGCCTGGGCTTTGCGATCGTGTCCAATGCGTTTGCCTACTTCTTCTCAGACAAGATCGCGCTTTTGTCGAGCGGCGCCAAGCCTGTCACGCGGGAACAGTTGCCGAGACTGTATGCCGTCATGGAGCGCCTGGCCGCAAAAGCAAATTTACCCGTGCCAAAACTGTATGTGGTTCCCGAGGCGGCCCCCAATGCTTTTGCTACGGGGAGAAACCCGCGCCACGCCTCGGTGGCGGTTACCCAGGGTTTGCTCGAATTGATGAATGACGACGAACTTGAAGGCGTCATCGCACATGAACTCTCGCACGTCCGCAACTACGACATTCTCATCAGTTCGATCGCTGCAACCATTGCTGGCGCCATCACCTGGATTGCCTACTGGGGACCGTACCGCGATGATGGCGAGGGAGGCGGAGGCGGCGGACTGCTCGGTCTGCTGATGATGATTCTGGCCCCTCTTGCCGCCATGCTCCTGCAGCTCGGACTCTCCCGCCAGCGGGAGTATTCCGCCGACCAGACCGGCGCACGGATGGTGGGAAACCCTTACGGATTGATCAGCGCCCTTCAGAAGCTGGGTGGGTACAACAATCGCATTCCGACGACGGCTATATCGCCTTCGACTTCTTCCTTGTGCATCGTAAAGCCCCTTTTTCGGGGCGGCTCGCTCGGGACGCTTTTTAGCACCCATCCGCCGCTGGCAGACCGCATTGCCGCCCTCCGCGAAACGACCATTGTTCCCGAGAGGTAAGGACGGGGCGAAAACGGACTCATTTTTGCCCATTCGAGGTGTAATCTTTTCAGAATTCGATACCCTGACCCGACTGTTGTCCCCCTATTATGAGTAGCGTAAGTGTTCTATTTTCAGCTTGTTAACACTCTTAAAGCATCCTCCCCACCTTTGGCGCCGCAAGTGCAGCACGTTTTAGCGCCTGGTCCGCAGGTTTTGCGAATAGCGTAGGTGCACGGGAATGAGCTGTCGAGACACCATTCATCTGATCTGCTGGTATTTAGAAGGTCGCCTATCCTCGTCCGTCGAGACCGAAATCAGGCGTCACCTTGAAACCTGCTCCGACTGCCGCTTGGTTCTCGAAGCCGCGGTGAATACCCTCGACCGCTACTTTAACGCGAATCGCTCCGAGGCCGCTGCCGATACTTTCGGCCGCCTCACCTCCTGCTAACTGCCTGCACCAGAACGCCTCTATGCGCGTTTCCCGACGACTTGAAAGCCCGTCCGAGCCTCTCCCCTGTTCGCTCTCTTCCCCCCCGAACCAACCTTCCCCACCTACGGCGCCTTCTACCATCCAGCGTAAAATCTACATGTTCTAGTACGTATAAAACTATGCCGACCTATTCCTAACACTCGATCAAGAGGCTTATTTTGAATATCTTAAATAGTACTAGTATCGAGTAGCGGTTTTGGCGCGGCGGATGCTCCCTGTTGCCTATAGGGCTAAATCGCCTAAAGGAGAGACGAAACCTCTATGAGCGAATTTCAGGAGTTTTCCCAGACTGGCACCACGGAGACACCCCGCTGGGTAGGATTGGCGGTTGGCATCTTGGGCGGCCTTTCCCTCGTTGGCCTCGGACTGAGCTGGAGCGCCCTCAATCAGGCCAAGAGTCTTGAGCAAACCGCCGTGGCTTCCAAGCAGGCCAGCGATGCTCTCACCCAGCGTCTTGCCAAGGAAGACGAAATCAACCAGCAAATGCAAAGCGATCTGAAGGTCATCGCCGACAAGCTAAACGTCACGCAGGGCGAATTGGTCAGCGCGCACAAACAGACCAAGCACGCGACGCATGCCGTGGATCAGAAGGTGGACAATCTGGCCACCTCGATGAAGGCAGAATTGGCCACCAAGGCGAGCGCCGATGACCTGACCAAGTTGAACGGCGACGTCAACGGAGTCAAGGGCGACTTGGACGCCACGAAAAACAGCATTCAGATGGCTCGCAGCGAGATGGGCACGCTGATTGCCCGAAACCACGACGAAATCGACCAGCTTCGCCGCATTGGCCAGCGCGATTATTTTGAGTTCACCGTGCAGCGCAAGGGCGGCGCCACCAAAGTGGGCGGCATTCAGCTTGTGTTGAAGGACACCAACCCCAAGAAGAATCAGTACACCATTAACGTGCTGGCGGACGACAACAGCTTTGAGAAGAAGAACCGCTCGGTCAACGAACCCATCTTCTTCTACACCGGTGGCAGCCACTCGGCGCTCGAACTCGTGGTGAACAAAGTCACCAAGTCCAGCGCTACGGGGTATCTGAGCGTCCCGAAGCCCGCGCCCACGGCCTCTGCCAGCAACGCCACTTCCGGCCTGTAGGCTCGAGGGGAGCTCGCAGAAAAGTTAGCAGGGCTTCCGCTTTCCGTAGCGATTACGGCGGTTCGGGGAGGGTTGCTTGAGGATCCTCCCCTTTTGATTGCGCGTCTTCCGGGAATAAAGGGGGGCCGAGAACGGTATACTAGAACGGTATAGCAACCGGCTGGACAGCGGGGCCGCGGCTGTGCGAAGCTTAGTACGGCCCGGTCACTCAACTACCACAAAATGGACTTCTGGAGGGGGGAAACCATGAAACTGAGACTCTCAACGGCAATTGCGGCAACGCTGTTCGCGGGGACTCTTGCAATGGCGGCAGACGGTTCCTGGACCGGCTGGATTTCCGACAGCCAGTGCGGAGCGAAAGGTGCGAACGAAAAGGCCGGCGACTGCACGACCAAGTGCGTCAAGGAACATGGCGCCAAGTACGTGTTTGTGAACGACGCCGACAAGAAGGTGTATGTCGTCGACGCGCAAGACAAAGTAGCGGAGCATGCCGGCCACCACGTTACCGTCAAGGGCGCGGTGGACGGCGAGACGCTTAAGCTGACCAGCATCGAAATGGCCGGCAAGTAGCGCCAAGCAAGCGTCTTTATTTTTGAAGAGCGGGCAGACCGAGGGTTGGTCTGCCCGTTTTGTTTTGTCCCGCCCGAGATTTCCGTTACGATGTTCCACGACCATGCCGACCACCCTTATCCACGCGGGACGCGCTTTGACCCCGGCTTCGGAAATCAGCGACGCGGGCATTCTGATACGCGACGACGTTATCGAGGCGGTCGGGCCGCGGAGCAGCCTGCGCTTGCCCGCCGGCGCCAGGGAAGTCTCTGCGACCGAAACAACCGCAATTCCGGGATTCATCGACATTCATATCCACGGCGCAGGCGGACGTGACTTCATGGAAGCGACCGGCGACGCGCTTGCCGCGGTGACCAGGAAGGTGGCCGAGTTTGGCACGACTTCGCTTCTCGCCACCACCATCACCGCGGGCCCAGACGACACTTCCCGGGCGGCGGCAGGAATCTCCCTGTACATCACGCAGCAGCACGCGGCGACGGAATCTCGCGCCGAAGTCTTGGGAATCCACCTTGAGGGGCCGTTTATCAGCAAAACCCGTCGCGGCGTACATCCCGCGGAATGGATTCAATCCCCTTCAGAGGCTTTGCTCCAACGCTTTCTCGAGGCTGCGGAAGGAAAGGCCCGCCTGATTACCATCGCTCCCGAGGTGCTCGGAGCAACCCCGTGCATCGAAGCGGCGCGCAAAGCCGGCCTGGTTGTTTCGGTGGGCCATACGGATGCCAATTACGAGCAGACGCGGTTTGCCATCGCGCGCGGAGCGCGAAGCGCCACGCACACCTACAACGCCATGCGGCCCTTCACGCACCGCGACCCCGGTGTCATCGGGGCAGTCCTCACTTCCCCCGAAATCCATGCCGAGTTGATTGCCGACGGCGTGCACGTCGAAGAGGGCGCGATGAAGCTGCTGCTGGGGGCTAAAGGGCACGAGCGGGTCATTCTGGTGAGCGACGGCCTTTCTGCCACGGGTATGCCGGACGGAAAGTACATGCTGGGCGGCATCGAGGTGACCGTGACGAATGGAGTCTGCAGGAATGCCGCGGGCATCCTCGCCGGCAGCACGCTGACGCTCGACCGCGCGCTCCGCAACATCGCGAACCTCGGCGTCCCTTTAGCGGACGCGGTGCGCATGCTGACTCTGAATCCCGCGTCTCTGCTGGGAATCGAATTCAAGAAAGGATCGCTGCGGACCGGTGCGGACGCGGACCTCGTTCTGCTCGATCCGTCCTTGCACGTGACCGACGTTTGGGCGCGCGGTTTGCCCGTCGCTTAGAAACGTTACGGATTAGAGCGGGAGGTCCAGTTCGAGCGCAAGTTCTTTCGGATCAAACGGGCTGCAGGCAAAATAGCGCCCGGCGACTTCGAGTGTCGGGACTTTGCGCAAGCCGTTATTTGCTTTCAGAATGATTTCCTCAGCGGCCTGGTCCTCTTCGATGTTCACTTCGCGGTACTCGACGCCTCGCTCCCGCAGGAAGGCCTTTGTGTACCGGCAGTCCGGACACCAGTTCGTGGTGTAAATGGTGATGGGTTCCATGCGCGCGGGCTAGTCCAAATAAGACTAGCCTAAATCGGTCCAGTCCCAATAGCACTAGCGAGCCTAATCTCAACAACGTTAGATGAATTGCCCGGGTTCGGGGTCACAAGGCGGCCGAGCGCCGGCCTGAACGGCAAGCGGTCACCGGGAATGCGCGGGCACGCCCCGGTACTTGCGCGCGACCTGTATGCGAATCAGGGCGCGCTCGAGAGCCACGCTGGCGCGGTCCCAGTCGATATTGGGATCTCCTGCGGCGAGCCGCTTTTCCGCCCGGGCTTTCGCAGCTTCCGCGCGCTCGAGATCAATTTCAGCG
>WNGM01003120.1_pt1 | contig 13239 bp, 18 predicted proteins | sample 5400571 | NCBI WGS metagenome assembly WNGM01 (sample SAMN13153378, study PRJNA577476) | soil metagenome | isolation source: 100 cm soil or saprolite under Garry oak tree replicate 2 | place: USA:California | collected 2016-06-15
GGCGAGACCTTCAAGCTGACTGACGGGTGGGCCGGGAAGATTGGCCTTCCGGTTCGCCCGCCTGAAGCATCCTCCCCCGAGCGGGGGCCTGAATAAGTCGGGGCGCCGGGATTTGAACCCGGGACCTTCTGGTCCCAAAGCGTGCCACACGAGCCCCGTTTCGCGCACCGTGCGCGTCCGCCAACGACTTAGCGCGCGTCGTGCGCGTCAGACACCCGCCAAACGCGCAGGTTGCGCTGGAGACATAGCGGAGAAAATAACGGAGCCTTACGACGCCGCGCGGTGGGAACAGTTCCCGACTCATGGCGGGAACAGGCGGCCGAGAGCTGACAGAACGCGCCCGGTCCTAGTCGCCCAGAACCCCGTGGCGGCTTGCGCTTGCCTCCGCCGGGCGAGCGCCTCCGCGATGTGCTGACCGGCCATAGAGACCGGTTTGGTCAACGTGAACTGCGTCTGCGAGATGCCTGCAGGCACGCTGCCTAGAGCATCGTCGAGCGTCTTGAGGACCTCGCCGAGGACTTCCTTGCAGTTCTTCTCCAAGTCAGTCCCGGAAGCTCCCGGCACTCCCTGGCCGTTCGTCTCGGCGAGGAGCCGGGCCGACCGGATGGCCTGGTTCAGGAGGGCGTAGGCGACCGAGCCGAGAGCCGCAGCCTCGGGGCCGAGCTCTCCTAGACTCCGGACCACGACACCCCAATCCGGCGGGGCGATGCCGTCATAGAAGAACTTCCCCGCTCGCGCCGCCGCAACAAGGTCTTCCCGTTCCCAATCGAGCAACCGAGTCTGGAGCCGAGAGCGATCGGCGAACACAACGGCGAGCGCCGTGCGCTGCCGATCGCGGCGGTCTCGCCCCTGGAGCCAGACCTGAGTGCCGGCGAACACTAGGAGCCCGAACTCAGCGACAACTTTCAGGCCCTCCCACACCTCGGACCATGGGAACGTCGACTGCGTGACGCACGCGCTGACCGGCAGCAGCTCGCAGCCGCTCATGACTGCGCCTCCCGGAGTTGCATCGGCTCCGCGACTGCCCGGTACGTGCTCTCCGGGTCTGGCTGCTGGTAGATGGTCTCGAGCGTCCCGACGTTCTTCCAGCCGCCCGCGAACGCCACGTCCTTCGCCGGGAGGTTCTTCCGCGCCGTCGCCCACCCGCGCCGGTAGGCGTGCCAGAGCGAGCCGTCCTGCTTCGCAAGCTTCGCCCGGCGCTCCGCTTGGCGCAGCCACTTCGACGCGCGCTCGTAGGTCACGGGCCGCGTGCCGTCCTCCGAGAACAGGCGCACCGCGCCGATCGCGGGCCGGTCGGCGAGGAAGCGGTCGAGCGCCGCGCGGACCTCAGCATTGATAGGCGCGATCCACTCCTGGCCGATCTTGTCCTCCTCGGCGCGCCAGCGGATGCGCCCGTGCGGGCACGGGTCGCCCTTCGCGAGCAGGAGGTCGTGATGTTGCAGCGCGAGCACCGCCCGGATCCGCCGGCCCGTGCCGTGCACCAGGGCAAGGATCACTGGCAGTAGCGGGTGAACGGCATCGGCAACCCCCTGCACCGCCTCGTAGCGGTCGTCGGTCGCGAGCGGCCGTCGCGGGTTCTCCTCGTGCGGAATCTTCTCGGTGAACTCCCGCCCCCGCGTCGGGTCTTCATGCATCAGGTACTGTCCCGACTCCTTGTCGCGCCAAGTGCAGGCCCATCGGATCACCATACGCAACCACTCAAGGTCAGCCTCGACTGCGCGTGGTCCAACCGGTCGCCGCTTGGGATCATCCGGCTTGTGTGGCGCTGGCACCGGCTCACCTCGCGGCGAGATAGCGCCACTCGTGCGGGCGTCGATGAAATCCTGCCACTCTGCCAGCGTGAGCTTCGAGAGATCGCGATAAGCGCCGAGGAACCGCGTGAACATCTTGACCGCCCGCTCGTCCTGGTAGCGCGAGCTGCTCCCCTTGCGCGGCGTCTCGCGCGCGACGTAGATCGCGAACACCTTTGCCACCGTGGGCTTGGGGTCGGCCGCCGTCGCGAGCCCGTCACGGAGTTTCTTCTCTTGATCCCTGGCCCACTTCTTCGCCAGGTCCTGGCTCCTGTGCTTGAGTGCTACGCGGTGACCGCGGATCTGTCCGTAGAGGCGCCCGTTGCGCTCCTCGAAGACCAGCACCCGGCGGCCGTAGTCGCCCACCGACCACGACCAGCGCGTCTCTTTCTCTGTTGCGGGGACGGTCATAGCTTCCTCCCCTGCCGACCCTGCAGCGCCGTCCGAATCCGCGTTGAGCTCCGGTCGCACCGCTTGCCCCACCGTTTGAGCGCGCTCGCGATGCGCGCGGCGACCTCAGGGGTCGCCGTGGCCTTCCCCTGCCGGATGCGGACGAGCCGCGCGATGGGCAAGCCGGCTTCCCGGGCCAGCGCCCGCAGGGTGCACGGCCCGTCGGCAATCGCTTGGCGGACGGCGGCTTGCAGAGTCATGAATCAATCTGCTTCACCGCCCGCCTGCTCGCAAGATCGCCCCCGCCAGGTCGGGGCCGCCAGCGCCGCGCCGGAGCGCCTCCGCCCGCCGGATCCGCTTCTGGCCGGGGAACTCCCGGCGGATCGTCGACGGATGACAGCCGCGCTCCTTGGCCGCCTCTGTCGGGGTGAGTTCCTCAAGCGCCCACCGCCGCACCGCCTCCTCCAACTCGTCCGCGACGCGCCGCAGCACCGCGGCGCCCGGCATCACGTCCTGTTCGTACGCGCTCGCCTGCTCGCGCCAGCGGGTCACCAACGCGGAGACCGGATCCGACCTCGGCCCCCGGTCCGGCGCGGGGTCGGCCGGCTCGGAGCACCGGAGCACCTGCAATTCGAGCTTGCCCATATCATGGGACCTTTGCGCCGAGACCGTGCGTCCTGGGGCAGCGCTGACGACTTGCGCCGATGATCCAGCGTGCGGCGCTCGGGGGTCAGATGTAGAACTTGAACTGCGGCAGCGGCTCGCGATCGGGGTCGGCCGGCACTTCCCGCATGATCTCGCCCACGAGCCGGCTGAACCGTATCGTGATCGGGAGTGCTCCAGCGAAACCGGCGGAGTTCCAATTCATCTTGGTCAGGATGAGGATTTCCTCGGCGATCCGCCGGGCCGAGGCGTCGCCCACGTGCTCGGCGATCTGCAGCGGCGACGGGACGTGGCCATGCGGGTAGCCGCGGAGGGCCGGCACATAGCCCGTCGTGTACAAGTAATCGGTGAAATCAACTGTGAGGAGCGTGCCCCGGAGAGGCGGATAGCGGCCGGCGCGGACTAGGCGCACCTCACTCGTCGGGCTCAGGGTGACGAAGTCGAACTGGTCGATGTCCCCCAGGGCGTCCTGGAAGCCGCGGCGTTCGTCTTCCCAATACCGGGACGTCTTGTGAAGGACCACGCGCGCTGGTGGTCGCTGGGCCTCCTGCCGATACCGCTTCAGTACAAGTTCGAGCAGCGCCCGGGCGTGATCGGCGTCCAAGTGCGGTGACGGCCCGTTGCGGCTCGAGTCCCATGGGAAGTCCGGGCCGCGGAGCACCAGGCCCGTGCCATGCTCGTCAAACGCTTGGGCCACTGAGCTTCGCATGATCGGGTCCGCGGACCCGATGGGCCGGTGGAAACTCACCCCGATGTAGCAGGTATCGGGCGACAGCCCGACCGGTCGCCACGGCACGCCGCCCGCCTTGAAGTACAGACTCGTGAACAGATTCCAAGCCACGCGGCTGGGATGGTCCACGCCCCGGGCGCCGGGTTCCGCCTGCGTCACGTATTGCAGCAGGATCTGGGTGGGCAGGCGGTGTTGCATGAGCTCCGCTTTCAGCGCCCGCCGGAAATCGCGGTGGACGAGCCCGCGGTCCTCGTCGTGGAACCGCACGCGGGCTGTAAGGTCGAGCAGGGGGTCCGGCAGCGCCAGGATCACTACGTTTGGCGCTGCGTCTTGCTGGGCGAGGAGTCGGACCCTTTCCCCCACGAGCTTTACGGCCGCCTCAAAGCGTGGGGCGACCCGCCCGATCGCCTTCAGCTCCTCGAGGTCGCGCGTTGTGATCAGAGCAACCAGGCCGTCACTCACTACCAGACGACAAAAGAAGCCCCGGTCGTCCTGAAAGCCCGGGAAGTCTGGGAGGCGCTTCTCCGCCACTCCGGGCACACCTGCCGCGGCGTGCTCGATCCAGGTGCGCGCCGCGTCCACGCTTTCACCCGTCCCGACGAAGCCTAGATGCATGGTCACGGGATGCCGCGACAGGCCCAGGGAGGCCGGGCCGTGTCGCGCGAGGCCCGCCTTCTGATCGACGTGCAGCTGCTCGCCAGCGAACTCCAGGAGCGGTTCGGGAAGATGGGTCGCCCGAAGCTTCGCACGCCCTATGGCGCCCCCGGCGTCCCGCCCCGCTCGCTGCCTCATGTCCCTTGGTCCTCTGGCAGCTCGTCGTCCTCCTCTTGCTCTTCGAGGGCGGCCATGTCCGTCGCCTCGGGCGCCCCGAGCTCGACGTCCGGATCGGCGACCTCGGCGAGCACCTGGTCGTAGGCCGCCTGCGTGAAGAAGTCCTCGTCGGCGGTGACGTTTGCGAACGGCTTCGCGTCATCGGGTACTCCCGGCCACTGGACTTCAACCGTCAACAACTCCGCGTGCACCACCAGGGACTGCCCCCCAAACGGCAGGATGATCCTCGGATCACCGCCGGACAAGAACTCCTTCCAGAACTGGACCTCGCCCAGCAGATCGTAGTTATACATGCGGGCCTTGGCGCGGGTCGCGCGGCGGCCGATCCCCTTCGGCACGAGGGGCGTGCTTCCGTCGATCGTGAACCGGCGCTCCGGCCGAATCGACAACACCCAGCGCACCGGCGATACACGGTGGAACCGCAGGCCGACCGCAAGGTGTGTCCACGGCCCGCGCGGCTGTCCTGTCCGGCGCGAGACCGGCTGCCAGACGACGTGCTTCTCGGAGACCGCTTGGTTCAGGGGTCGATAGGTGATCGTCCGGGCGAACGGCCGGCCATGGGCGTCGCGGTTGGGCTCGAAGTAGTAGCGACGGTGCTCCTTGTCGAGATTCAGCCCTCGCCGGCCCGTGAGTTTGTTCAAAGCCCGGTTCAGCAACTCCACGTACCAGCGCGTGAGATTCGGGTCCTTCCACCAGTCCACCGCCTCGTGCCGCTCGGCGGCGCCGGGGGCGGTGATCACGTCCGCAAACGGGCCGTCGGGGTTCGACAGATCAGCGAACGCGATCACCTTCCGCTCACGCACGATGAAGGGCAGCATCACCTGGCCATCGACGAGCGGCCGCAGTCGCTGGCGCACCTCCGCCTCAAGCAGCTCGCAGGGCGCCGCGTAGGCGAAGCGCGGCATGACGTCGACGGCAAGCAGTGTGCTGTGGACGACCTCAGTGACGATGTCGCTCCCACGCGGCGCCGCCACAGCCACCTGGGCCTGTTCGCGGGCCCAGACCTCCCGGACCCAGCGCTCGTGGGTCTCCTTCATGCCGACCAAGCGGTCGACCGTGTACGTCTGCGGCTGCTTGTCGACCAGTTCATGATGGGTGGGGCACAGGAGAAGCAGGTTCGCCTCCCCGTTGCGGTCGCCGCCCGGCACCTGGGCGTCCGCGCGCGGTCCGCCATCCTCGCTCTGAGCGACGATGTGCGCCAGTTCGCCGATCAGCACGTCGGGGTCACCGCGATTGCTCGCGGAGACCAAGACAAGGCGGCAGCTCGGGAACGCGCACATGCCCCCGGACTTGACCCACACGAGCCTCTGGACGGCGGGGCTGACCTTCACCGCGATGGCCCGTGACGCGCGTTTTCGATCTGCATAGCGAGCTGACTGAATATAAAGACAGCACGCGCGCCTCGACCATCGTGCGGGCGCGCGGATCGGCGCGGCGCACCCGCTGCTCCAGGGCGCTATTCCAGCCGGCTCTCAGGATGTCACTTGACGACGAGCGTGATGACGCGATCCGCGCCTTGGTTCACGGGGGCGGCGGATGTCCCGGACCGGACCTTAATCCACCAGGCGCCATTCAGCGCGGCCGGCGCCGCGATGTAGCGGTTGCCCGTGGTCGCGGCGCCGCACGTGACCTCCGCCGCCGCGGCGTCGTAGGCGTCGCGGTACGTGGTCCCGCCGTCGGAGCTGACCTGGAACGTGATGGCGGCGGACGTGAAGGCTGGCACGTCAAGCCCGACGAGCACGCCCTCGCCGATTTCGACGCCACCCGACAGGCTCGTACCGCTCGTGATCGTGACCGTCTTCGTGGTCGGTGGCATCAACGGCATGGCTGAATCCTTCCAGCACAAACGTCGGGGGGAGAATGGTCAGGCGGCCACGTCGAGCCCTTGACGCTGGCCAGAGGACACGCCTGCGCCCTGGCACAGACCTGACCACACTGCGGACTGCTGTTGCGGGCAAGGCCGGGCCGCCGTCGCTGTCGGCGCTTGCGCGGACGTGGTGCCTATTTCCCACGGCTCCGACCGGGCCGGCAACCCGTCATTCATCGTGCAGGACGTGCGCGAACGCGAGCAGCAGCCGCGTCGCCAGTTCATCCAGGGGCCAGCCGAGCCGGTTCGCGGCGCCCCGCGCGCTTGCCAGTTCAGCGTCGCTCAGCGTAATCGTGATGACCTGCGTCGGCGCGATCGGTCCACGCGCGTTCCCCCACTGTCTCACGTGTCGCTCCTTCCGAGGCCTCGGATGGCGCGCATCGGCGGCGGCTCGGGCTCACGGGTTCGCCAGTCGCGCCCCAGCCCGACGCCGCCGGCGCCGGCGCGCATGGCGCGGAACAGAAGCTCTTGATGCTTCATGTACGCGGCGGTGGCTTCTCGCTCCGCTTCCGACGCCGCCTCGCGCTCGCGCCATTCCGCAGTCAGCACGGGCTCGACCGCGTCTGCGACCGCTTCGGAGAGGGGAAAGAATCCCCGTGCGTGCTCCATCGCGTGGGCAGCCTCGTGGAAACAGGTGCGAACGACGTCCTGATGCGAGACGGCGCTCGACAGCCAGATCGTGTCCGGCGTGTCCGGGCGGAACTCACCGAGGCGGCCGTCGGTCCACGGCACCACGAATTTGAGCGTGAGGCCGCCAAGACCGAGCCGAGACGCCCCGAAGCGCAGCGCCCGTTCGGCGAGCGCGCGCAGCGCCGGGTCGACGAGGGGTTCGTCGGTCATCGGTAGACCCGTTCCGCCGGGGGCTGTCGCACAAGGCGACCGAAACTGGGGTCGCGCTCGTCGGCGATCCGCTCCAGGAGGTCGTTGAGCGTCCGTAGCTCCGCCAGCGCCTTCGCACGTCCCTGGATTGGCACGCCGAGGGTGCCCGCGCGCAGCGTCTGGGCCAGCCGCTCGCCGCGGTCGAGCAGCTCGTGCAGCTCGCTCACTTGAGGGCCTGCCGATCGGTGACCGTGCGTTCCTGATCGCGTTGGTATTGCTTGCGCTGTGCGCGTTGTTCGGGCGTGAGCGCGGCTTCCTGCTCGGCGAGTTCGCGCTTCTCTTGCTCGACCATTTCCCAATCCTGCGCCAGTCGCCGGAGATCGTTCGCCGCGCCCTTGGCCTTGCTCAAGTCGTCCGCGATGCGGGCAAACTCGGCCGACAGCTCGCGTTCGCGCCGGAGAGAGGCGCGATACTCAGCCTCCGTGAGCCTAGTGGCCCAGGCTCCGTCCTTGATGGTGACCGGCGTTCCGTCCTTCCCGAAGACCAGCGACGCGGCCTGACGGTCCCGCTCGACGAAACGGTCGCGATTCACGGCGTCGGCCCGCACCTGCAACGCCGCGACCTTGAGATCGGCGTCGCCAAATCTTGGGGGAAACGGATTCTGAGCCGAGAAGACCGGCAACGCGCGATCCTGGCCGTAGCTATTCCGCAGGAATCGTTCGAGCCGGGCGTCCAGGACATTGTGCTCGACGTCGAGGCACGGATCGTGGTACGCCTCAATGTGCTCCGCCTCCACGCCTGACGGCTTGAAGCAGGCGAACTTTTCCCGCACACGCTTGAGGGTCGGGCCAGGACTAGGAGTGGGCTTGGTCATTCGGCCTCCTCGCGGGGTTCACCCGGGTCCAGCACCGCGCAACTGTACGTCGCCACCGCGTGCCGTATCAGCACGGCCGCGGAGACGCCGAGCTTTTCGCACGCTCGATCGAGCACCGCCTTGAAGGTGGGCGAGGCACGAAACCTCAGGACATCATCGCGCCGGTCCATCGCTGGGACTCCGTGTATCAGCGCTGCTGGGTGGATTGCAGGTGACAGGGTTCTGCAGCAGTCGAGACGCTCTATCATCAATCACGAAAAGGGCCGAAAACGTGACGCAACGTGCGGGCTGCAAGAGCCGCGACCACTCGAGGCTACAGCCGACCATCCACGTCTACGGGGTTTTCCCGATTGTAGCCCGGCTTACGCTTCGCTACGATTCTGTCGCCCAGTTCCAGCCAACCGTGCTCAGCGTGAGCTTCACGCTCTGTTACCCTACGACGTGATCTGCTAGGGCTGGGTGATGGGCGGACCCCTGGGAGACGTCCCGGGGGTTCGTGTTTCTTGGCTGCAGAAGGCGTGAGGGACGCATGCTCGATGCTGATGAGAGAGAACGCCTGGTCCGGCAGCTCGCCGCAGAGTTCGAGCCGCAGTGGCACGTGTTCAGCGCCGATGTGAAGTTGCAACGCGCCCTCTGGGAGCGCGCGCGTGATCTGCGCGTGGAGACGGACCGCCACGTCAAGCTGGTGGCGCTGAGATACGGCGCCTGGTTGGCGCTCGGCCAAGTCCCAGCCGACCTTCCGCCCGAAGAACGCCATACGTGGCTCCGCAAACGGTCGATCCGCCATGCCAAGGTGTGGGTCCTGGACCGCTCTGTCATGCACGGTGAGGGGCGGTCGGATGCGCTCCAGAAGGGCAGTCGACTCGACCATCTCAACCGCACAGACCGCAAGCAGGTGGCTGAATACGAGGAGAACCATCCCGTGGCACCGCTAGAAGCGGTCGCTGAGTGGTCGAAAGAGGATGCGGAGCTGGAGCTGCTGGATGCTCTTGCACCCGGCTGGGTGCGGGAGGTCCTCGACGTTCGTCGCGACCATCCGGAACTTTCGATTGCGGAAGCCTGCCGAAGAGTGGGCGTCGATCCCGCGAGGTGGCGGCAGTGGGTGCGGCGCCGCAAGCAGGGCAAGCCCGTTCGCCCCGGAAAGCGTCCGTAAGTGTGGATCACGGGCGAACGGGGGGCGACCTCTTGTCAAGTTGCAGACCAGAGGCGTGTGGAAGACGTTGAGCGAATGGTTCGCGGAACTGGTTGGGCTGCCCTTACCGCAGCTCAGGGCTGACCACGCAGCACTTCATTCGGCGCAGATCTCTGCGCCCTTGACCGTGGTCCAGAGTCAGCAGTGCCCCCCAAGGTCTGCTGAAAGGGTTTTGCGCCACAGCGGGAACCCTCGTCACTGAAACCCGCGTCCGCGTCATCCCGTCTTTGCGGCCCCGCTCGCTCAGCCTGGGCCAGGGTGAGACGGTGTCAGAGACCCCGGTGCGTCAGGTCCTCCGCCAATACTCCGGTTCCGGTTCGTCCTCGGAGGGAGCGCGCGGATCAGGCCCGCTCTCGAACGCGAATTCGCGTGCACACCACTCCGCGTAGGTCTCGCCGATCCGCGCGCGCAGCCCTGGCCGCAGCGCTTCGAACGCCGCCTCGGCATCGGCTGGAGTGCTCCAGTGCGCCTCCCACGCCGCACGCCCCTGCGCGATCGCGCACAGCACGTCGAGCGTCAGCTCATAGCGCCGCTTGTCATTACGCAATTTCCGTGGCATGGCGGGCCCTCCGATAACCAGGGTGCGGTTCCCCTTCCAGGTCCAGCTCGCGGAGCAACTTGGCGAAGGCAAGCCGCGCCCCCTCCTCGATCGACACCGCGGGATGCTTCCGCGGCTTCAGGAAGCGGTCGCGGTAGACCAGGCCTTCACGCGCGAGGATCCGCCGCGCCTGGCACGCCCGATCCCACGCCTCGGCTGCGAGTTGCAGCAGCTTCATGTGCTGCGGCTCCAGCTCGTAGTTCGTGACGACATCGCGCCACCATCGTCGCGCGTCGTCGCTCAGGTGCGCCGGGGGCTCACCGATCTTCTTTGCGGTCACCGGAATTCACTTTCGGTTTGGGATGCGCGCGAGAATGGTCGAGTCGGGCACGGTTTCCGGACCCCTCCGGCCTGAAGGACTGCGACCGGGATTCGCCCCCTCCCGGCGGCGTTCCTGCACAAGAGCTTAAAGCGGCGAAGCGTGCAGACCCGCCCCAGCACCCTTACCTCGACCGCGATCGCTCGTCCTGGGGCGGGTCTGCGGTTCGCTTGTGCTCAGCGACCGGCCACTTTTTTCGCTTGCCAACCGCGCGCTGCAACGGCACTGAGCCGTGCACCGCGCGCCACGAGGCTTGCAGAATTGGCGGAGAAAGTGGCGGAGGGAGAATGTGCCAGCTGGACCCCCACCCGCCACGCGGTGATGCGGCAACGACTTGGGTAGTCGGGGCGCCGGGATTTGAACCCGGGACCTTCTGGTCCCAAACCAGACGCGCTACCGGGCTGCGCTACGCCCCGAGAACTGCAACCCAACCCCACACCGTCAACAGGTCTGTAAACTAGCTGTAAACAGTGCCAGACGCACCGCGGGTTCAGGGCCTTCTCACCCACGACGTCGTGGACATGTCCCCCGCCGGCTGGAGCGATTGCAGGTACGTCACGAGCTTCCAGATCGCTTCCGGGGGAAGGATGCCCCCAAACGCCGGCATGCCGCGCGGCCGGCCGGAGAAGATCGACTGGAAGATCACGCCGTCCGCTCCACCGTAGCGCCAGCGCCCGTCGGCGAGACTCGGGCCGACGGCGCCTACCGCTCCCAGCGCATGGCACCCATCGCAGTTGAACGCAGTGAAGAGCTTCTCACCGTCCTGGGCCGACTGCTTGTCCCCTCGCAACGGATTCGGGACTACTTCGATGGGCGGCGGTGTGCCGCCCGCGGCAACGGGCTGCTGGCCGTGCGCGCCGGTCACCGCCACGATGAAGAACGCAGTCACCGCTATAAGGCGAAGAGCCATACGATGCCGCCCTGGCTCGTGTGCCGTGCGATCTCCGGCATGAAGCTCGCCGGCGGCCGCACATCCGCTGGATCATCGGACCGGACGTCGCCCGCGAGCAGGAACGGGTCGCCGCCGAAGCCGGCATAAACCGCGATGTACTGCTTCCCGTCGGGACCCCTGAAGGTGATGGGGTTCCCGACCACGCCCGACCCGACCTTGAACTTCCACAGGACGCTGCCGCTGCGCGCGTCGGCCGCCTTGAACCAGCCGTCCAGCGTGCCGTAGAACACCACGTCCCCGGCGGTGGCGAGCGCGCCACTCCACACCGGATAGGGCTCTTTGATCTCCCACACCTTCTTACCGGCGCCGGCGTCCCAGGCCATGAACGCGCCCAGGTTGCCACCGGGGCCTGGCTTGTAGGGGGCGTTCACCCCCATGTACGGCGTGCCGGCGAGGTACGTGACCGCCACCGTGGCGTAGTCCATGCACATGTTGTTCGTCGGGACGTAGAACCATCCCGTGCGCGGTGAGTACGCGGCCGGCTGCTGATTCTTCCCGCCTTCGAGGGTCGGGCAGATGTCCGTGGTGTTCCGCTTCGAGGCGCCCGTGAGCTTCGCGGGATCGACCTCGGGGCGGCCGGTCACCAGGTCCACGCGCTTGGCCCAGTTGACGACGACGTACGGCTCGGCGACCAGCACCTCCCCGGTGGCGCGGTCGATCGTGTAGGCGAAGCCGTTCTTGTCGAAGTGGACGAGCACCCGCCGCGTCCGGCCCCGGATCGGCAGATCGACCAGCATCATCTCCTGCACCGAGTCGTAGTCCCAGTTGTCGGCGGGCGTGAACTGGTAGGCCCAGCGCAGCGTGCCGTCCTGCGGCGCGCGGGCCAGTACGCTCGTCGCCCACTTGTTGTCCCCGGGACGCTGCTCGGCGTTGTACGGTGCCGGATTACCGGTGCCGTAATAAAACAGGTCGAGCCCCGGATCGTAGGAGAGCCATCCCCACACCGGCGCGCCGCCGTGCTTCCAGCCGTCCGGCGGCCAGCTGGTGCGTGCGAGCTCCGGGCCGCGGTCGTAGAACGGCTTGAACGTCTCCGGGTGGATCAGGACCTCGGAGTCGGGACCGGCGTTGTAGGCCGTCCAGACGATGCGACCGGTCTTGAGATCGAGCCCTTTCACCCAGCCCCGCACGCCGTACTCGCCGCCCGACGTTCCCACGATGACCCGGTCCCGTACGACGAGCGGCGCCATCGGCGTGGACTCGCCGCTCGCGACGTCCGCCACCTTGGTGTTCCACAGCTCCGCGCCCGTCGCGGCGTCGATCGCGACGGTGTGGCCGTCCAGCAGATTGTACACGATCTTCCCGTCCGCGTAGAACGCGCCGCGGTTGATCACGTCACAGCAGGCGATCCCGATGGCGGCCGCGCTCACGTACGGACGGTACTTCCACTTCAACGGATAGCCTTCCCGGGTGAGGTCAAAGGCGTAGAGCACGTTGGGGTAGGGAGTGACGACGTACATCGTGTGCGCGACGACGAGGGGCTGTCCCTCGTGCCCGCCCAGGACGCCGGTGGAGAAGGTCCACACCGGCCGCAGCCGCCGCACGTTCGCCGCGGTGATGGCGCGCAACCCGCTGTAGCGGGTCGCGGCGTAATTCTTGGCCGGCATCGTCCACTGACCATCCTCCTGCGCGGCCGCGGGCCCGGCGAGGAGGACGAACAGGAGGACGAGAATCAGCCGTTGGCGCGCCCGCGCGTGGGCAGTTGCGCCGCCGTGCGCAGCCACTCGAAGATCTCCCGGAGATTGAACGGCTTGCGGAGCACGGTGCAGGGATTGCGCTCCAGCCACGCGCGCACCTCTTCGGCCTCGGCATCGCCCGTCATGATGGCGATCCGTCCGGCGAGGGCCGGCCAGCGGTTGACGATGGCGAGATAGAGCGCGAGCCCGGACATCGTCGGGAGCCGGACGTCGAGCAACACCGCGTCCGCCGGTTGCGACGCGAGCAGCTCGTAGGCGGTTTCGGCGCTGCCGGCACCCAGCACCCGGTAGCCCTCGCGCTCGAGCGCGCGCTGGAGCACCTCGCGCAGCAGCGCTTCGTCCTCGGCGATCAGGACGACGGGGCGCGGATCCGTCATGACGCGGCCGCCTCGGCGTGGTGGGTCACCAGGAAGCCCCGCACGACGCGCTGCAGCGCTTCCTCGGCCCCGAGCGTCAGCCGCGTCTCGCCGGCGGTGAGTCCCAAGTAGGTGTGCGCGTGCAGCTGGAGGGTCTTGGCCTG
>WNGM01003906.1_pt1 | contig 13239 bp, 14 predicted proteins | sample 5400571 | NCBI WGS metagenome assembly WNGM01 (sample SAMN13153378, study PRJNA577476) | soil metagenome | isolation source: 100 cm soil or saprolite under Garry oak tree replicate 2 | place: USA:California | collected 2016-06-15
CTATGTTCGCAGCTCTATTCCACCTTTGGAGCGGTGAACCGAGGAGGTAAGCCCACCTCCGCTGTTGTTTCATTTCAAAAGTTATGACGAGTTCGACAATGCGAAAGGAGAAACACTATGCAACTTGCATGGAAGGTTGCTGAAGGCAGCAAAGTCAAACTGAATGATTACGATCCAGACTTTATAGATAAGCACACGGATCGCGCATTAGCAATGGCAGAACTGGAACAACTCGGCAAGGAACTCGGCGAGTTACAGCAGTTATTGGCGGCGGCGCAGCATCACAGCCTGCTCATCGTCCTCCAGGGGATGGATACCAGCGGCAAAGATGGCACGATTCGCCATGTCATGGCACAAGTCAATCCGCTGGGATGTGAGGTGCGTTCGTTTAAGGGACCTACGTCCAGGGAACAGGCGCGTGATTTCCTCTGGCGAATCCATCGGGTCGTTCCAGGCAGAGGCATGATCAGCATTTTCAATCGTTCCCATTATGAAGATGTTCTGGTGGTGCGTGTGCATGGCCTGCTGCCAGAAAAGGTGTGGCGGCGACGGTACGCCGCCATTAACGACTTTGAGCGCTTGCTGGCCCAGAATGACATGATTATTCTGAAGTTCTATTTGCATATTAGCTACGAGGAGCAGGAAAAACGCTTACTGGCTCGTCAGGAGGATAGAACCAAAGCCTGGAAACTCTCGTCGGCTGATTGGGCCGAGCGCAAATACTGGAACGATTATCAACAAGCCTATGGGGATGCGCTCTCCAGGTGCAGTATGGATGAAGCTCCCTGGTATATCGTGCCAGCTAATCGTAAATGGTATCGCAATTTGCTCGTGGCACGCACCCTCGTTTCTACCTTGCGTCCATATAAAAAGGAGTGGCAAGCCAAATTAGTGAAGCGGGGAGAGCGTGAACTTGCGCGTATAGAGAAATTGCAGCAGGCGGGAGATAATCCCGTCGAAGCAACGCCTCTACTACGTAGCTAGGTTTCTCCAAGAAGACGACATCGAGAAAGGAGAAGGATGATGCAAGGTGCATGGAAAGTTGAAGCAGGTAGCAACGTCAAGCTGCAGGACTATGATCCCGACTATGTTGATGAGCATACGGATCCCGCATTGGCGAGGGCAGAACTGGAACAACTCGGCAAGGAACTGGGTGAGTTACAGGAGTTGTTGGCAGCGGCGCACCACCATAGCTTACTCGTCGTGTTGCAGGGGATGGATACCAGTGGCAAGGCTGATACGATTCACCAGGTCCTCTCCCGAGTCAATCCGCAGGGATGCGAAGTGCGTTCGTTTAAAGTCCCTACATCTCGGGAACTGGACCATGACTTCCTCTGGCGTGTGCATCGGGTCACTCCAGGCAAAGGTGTCATTGGCATTTTCAATCGTTCCCACTATGAGGACGTGCTGGTCGTGCGCGTGCATAACCTGGTACCACAAGAGGCCTGGAGTCGCCGCTATGCCGCCATTAACGACTTTGAGCGCTTGCTGGTTCAGCATGACATGATTATTCTGAAGCTCTACTTGCATATGAGCAACGCCGAGCAGGAAAGACGCCTGCTGGCCCAACAGAAGAATCAAACGGATGCATGGAAAAGGAGGCTCTCTCCAAGTGCAGTACTGAGGAAGCGCCCTGGTATATCGTTCCTGCTAACCAGAAGTGGTATCGCAATTTGCTCGTGGCACGCACACTTGTTTCTACCTTGCGTCCCTATAAGGATGTGTGGGAGGCGCAATTAGTGGAGCGTGGAGAACGGGAGCTTGCGCTTCTAGCGCAGCTCGGACAGCTAGGGCAGGCCGGAAACCGTGAGAATAAACGTACAAAGAAAGCTCACGGTGCTACTTAGCTACCTAAATTTGCGGTTGCATTCTGCGCAATGTGGGATAAAATGGCAGGTGTCCCTTGTTCTGCACGCATGTGCTCAATTGAGTTTTCAATCATGGTGGGAACTTCATTATTCTTAAATTGAGCCTGGAGTGTGCTCGCCAGTTGTTGTAGCGGTTCAAGGAGTTTTAGTAGGTTCTCTACATTCAGTGTCTGAAAGCGCATCCTGAGCAGGTGTTCCTGAGTGGTGATCAATATATTGCGTAGTTGTTGTCCTTGAGGAGTGAGTACAACACGGATATAACGCCGGTCTCCCGCTTTCCCTCGCCTGCGTTCTGCCAGTCCACATTCTTCCAACTTGTCAACAATACTCGTCACATTACTCTTATCACAAATCAGTAAGTCAGCCAATTCACTGAGAGAGCGACCTTCTTCATTTTTGAGATGGACCAGTGCCCAGTACTGAGTGAGGGTCAACCCAAATCGCTTCATCAGTTGACGTTCTCCCTCATCAAGTTCAAGAAAGGACTGCGCAAGAAATTGAGAAACCTCCTTTTCAAGTTCAAGACGTTCTATTTCAGCTTGTTCCATATGGTTCTCTTTCATACTGTTGGGCATTCAACTGTATAACTGATACCAGCATACCTCGCAATTACCGATATGTCAATGGTTTTGAGAAGCCCTGTGTGGTTGGCTGATCTACTTGCGTTCTTCCCCAAGCAAGTATTCCCCCAGCGCAGTATATCTGGCTCCCGAGCGCAGTAGTTCGCTTCTCATCACACATAGTCGACTGGCGTGATACGGTGAAGAAGCAACCTTTATTTCTGTCAGGAGGCGCAGCAGGCGCTGCCGTTCATCAGGTCCGAGTGGCACTTTTATGCGTGCTAATGTGAGGTGCGGTGAGAATACGCGCTTCTCAACCGCGAAACCACGGAGTTCAAGTTCCCCACCGAGCAAGCGGTGCAGCTGCTGCAAGGCACCCGAAGGTTCGTTGACGCCTACCCAGATAACACGAGGATATTGCGATGAGTCAAATACACCCAGGTGCGAGAGGCGAAACCCAAAGGGTGCTACCCCCTGCGCTGCGGCCTCAGCTGCCTGCCTCGCTTTAGCCACCTGCTCATCAGTCAAATCGCCTAGAAAAGCAAGGGTGAGATGAATTCCCTGCGGATCAACCCACCTTATTGGAGGTAATTCCTGCGCCATCTGGCGGATGACTCCACCGAGAATACTGCGTATGGAGTCATCTAGATCGAGGGCAATAAAAGTCCGTATCATGCTACACACAACATTGCGTCGAGTTCGGTGCCATCAATCGTCTCAACCTCGATCAGGTGTTCGGCGATGGTGATAAGTTTATCTCTTTTCTCCTGCAGAATATGAAGCGCGGTCTCGTAAGCCTGTTCAACGAGTAACGAGATTTCTTTGTCGATCCTGGCTGCTGTCTCCGGGCTGATCGAAGAGGAACCATCCGCTTCCATCTTGAGCGCTACGTTACCCAGCGGGCTCATACCGAACTCGCAGACCATGCGCCGGGCAATATTTGTTACATACTCGATATCCTGGCTGGCCCCCGTGGTGATATCACCAAAGATGATCTCCTCAGCAGCTCGTCCGCCCATCGCTCCCGCCATCTTGGCTAGAAGCTCCGAGCGACGCATCAGGTAGCGGTCTTCACTTGGTGCCTGCACCGTAATACCCAGGGCCATACCTCTCGCAATTGCAGTTACCTTGCGCACCGGATCTGCTCCGGGACTGGAGCGCATGACGATGGCATGTCCCACCTCATGATAGGCAATGATGGCCTTCTCAGCTTCTGTAATCACGCGGCTCTTGCGCTCCGGGCCAGCCATCACGCGCAGGACAGCTTCTTCAAGCTCGGGCTTGTGGATGACCTTGTCTCCACGGCGCGCAGCCAGTAGCGCAGCTTCATTCAACAGATTGGCCAGGTCAGCTCCAGAAAAACCGGCAGTTTGACGGGCCAGGTCTACCATGATGACATCGCTAGCCAGTGGCTTATCTTTCGCATGTACCTCGAGGATAGCAAGCCGTCCGCGGATATCGGGTTTGTCGAGCATTACCTGGCGATCAAAGCGCCCCGGGCGTAGCAAGGCGGAGTCGAGTACATCAGGGCGGTTTGTGGCAGCTATGACAACGACGTTGGTATGACTATCAAAACCATCCATTTCTACCAGCAATTGGTTAAGTGTCTGCTCGCGCTCGTCGTTGCCACCTACTCCAGAATTATTACGCTGGCGGCCCACAGCATCAATTTCGTCAATGAAAACAATGCAAGGCGCATGTGCTTTGGCCTCTTTAAACAAGTCGCGTACACGTGCAGCGCCAACCCCTACGAACATCTCCACGAACTCAGAGCCACTAATGTTATAGAAGGCCACATTGGCTTCACCTGCCACCGCACGTGAAATGAGCGTCTTACCCGTCCCAGGGGCGCCCACCAGCAGAACTCCCTTAGGGGTTCGTGCTCCCATGGCGACAAAACGCGCTGGATATTTAAGAAACTCAACAATCTCCTCGAGCTCAGTTTTTGCCTCCTCAACACCGGCAACGTCCTTAAAAAGCACCGAAGGGCGTGATTCATTAAAACGCTTGGCTTTTGAGCGTGTGAAGAAAGCAGCCTGGTTACCCGCACCGCCTCGTCGCAAAAAGAAAAGCATAGCACCGACGATCATTGTTATCAAAAGAACATCTACCACTAATTGTGTCCATTGCATGCGCTGCCCGTTATCCACAGAGACGGCGACGCCATCGTGTCGAAATATCTCTGTTACCGCCTGTCCGTCTTCTTTGATCGCATGGTACTGCTGGCCCGAAATACTGGTGGCGAATATCTCGTCTCCACTGATCAGCACAGACTTCAGTTGGTGGTGATCGGCAAGGTTGAGTACTTCGCTGATCGGTTCTTCCTGTATATTGCTATAGCCGAAGTTAATATTGATGGTGTGCGTAGCTATCAGCCCAAAGACAACCGCCATTGTGCTCACTAACACCAGTGCAATGAGTATCCACATACCATAAGATGCCAGGCGCGTTCGCCTCTTCGTCCCCTTTTGCGGTGGGCGAGGCGATTTTGGCCCCGTTTGTTCTGGGTTATCCTGTGGAGGCATTTCCGTCAAGCGCTGCTATACCCTTCTAGATGCGGAAAACACTACCTACTGTATGTCAACGCGTATCTTTTTAGTTCTATATGCCTAAGCACGACAAGTATGGACTCAGTATAGCCGATTAATGCAGCATTAATCAAGATTAGGATTTGCTTAGAATGCTTAGAAACTGCTTTTACAATGGGAGATTTAGCAAATTTAAGGATATCATGCCGTGTCCTTGAAGTAGTACTTATGGCTCCAACTCGCCTCTCTGCACCTTTGCCAGCAGCTTTGTCCAGGCGAGTACCTGTGGCACGGAGCTCGGTATGCTGAACGTATATGGTACATCATGATCGCCTGTAGAACACAATTCTAGCTCTAAGCGTCTCATTTCCATTAAACTCATACATCGTTCAGTCCAGAGTTGGTCGGCAGTAATAGAGGTCGATATCAATCCCTGGTTCTCTCGCCTCAACATCTCATCCATATACTCAGCAGAAGAACAGAGGAATACGCGAACATGATCCTTTGGAACACAACGATATATTCTAAGGAAACCAAGCACGGCCTCGATCGAGGTCAATACTGTTGATTTCCACTGCCAGGTAGATGTCTGCTCTGCCTGCAACGCCACTCGATAGTACATCTTAAGAGCACCTCACATCTTTCATTTTCATTGTTCACATCCTTAACGCTGATATATTCTTATAATGGTAGATGAACTTTGTTGATGAAAGGAGACCGTATCATGAAACTACATGTCAACGGCACAGAACTCTTTTTTGATGTGGCCGGAAGCGAGCTGGATGTTGCAGCAGATTTTCGCCAGAAGTCAACCATGATAATACTGCATGGTGGCCCGGGCTTTGACCACACGTACCTGCGTCCCTGGCTCGATCCCATGAGCGGATTTGTCCGGTTGATCTACATCGATCAGCGTGGATGTGGCAGGTCGCAGCGCCATAGCCACGAATACTATCAGCTCGGCATTATGGCAGATGATATTGTCCTGTTCTGCAAGGCACTAGATATTGAGCGACCCATCGTGCTCGGCCAGTCATTTGGTGGTTTTGTAGCGCTCAGCATTGCTCATCGCCATCCTGATTTTCCAGCAGGCATTATCCTCTTTGATACCTCTCCTGCCTGGACCGGCGGCTATGATCTGGACGCATTAGAGCATCTGGTTGGTGGGGAGCGCGGCAAAGAACTGCGCGAGATTGCTTACCGGGAATCGACCGGGCAGGCCACAGAGGCAGAACTGAAGCGCTTTGAACTGGAAATCATGCCCCTCTACTGGCACCAGGGATATAAACAAGAGTACATCGACGCGATGTACATTAATCCACTGGTGAACATGGATATTGCTATGTATATGATGGGTACCCTCAGCAAGGAGTATGATCTGCGTCCCCATCTGCAACAGATACAGGTACCCGCGCTCGTTTTGCAGGGGCGCTACGACTGGGTGACGCCGATGGCAGGGGCAGAGGAGATGGCACAAAAAATTACAAATGCTCAATTGCATATATTTGAGCGCTCTGGACACATGGTATTCATGGAAGAGCAGGAAGAGCTGGTCTCGGTAATTAAACAGTGGGTTGAATCGCTCTAAATAACGAGTGATGTTCTTCTAAGCTGATATGCCGCCTCGGCATCATTCAGGATACTTGTATCCACTTCTTCAATGAACATTTCCTCCTGATTATGCTCAAGTACCCTCAGAGTACCTTTAAAGGGAACAGTGATTTGTGATCGACCTATTAACCTCTCTTCTATCCCCTGATACTTTCCTACCCCGGCCGCATTCGCGTAGACCAGGATTATCTCGTTCTCAAATGCTCGCGCCACACACAGTGCATTCACCAGCTTTACCTCCGCATTTGTATCATACTTCATCCCTGATCCAGCATCCTCAAAACACCAGTAACTGGGGCAGATGACAATTTCTACGCCCTGCCTGACCATCGCTTGAAATACCTCAGGAAATATCAGGTCCCAGCAAATTATCAAGCCAGTTTTCCCAAACCGAGTTTCAAAGACCACTATCTCATTTCCAGGCGTAATATATACCCTCTCTGGAATCCACAGGTTCATCTTCCTGTACCTTGCCAGAATGCTGCCTGTCCTATCGATGTAGTATGTAGTGTTATAGAATCCCACGTGATCACCTTCAATGATTGAACCAGGCACAATATCTATACTATAGGTTACAGCAAGCTGTTGAAAATGCCTCACATAGCCGCCTTCGTAGTCGACAAAACTCTTTTCGCCAGAGAGCGGGCCAGTGATAAAATCTTCGGGGAAAACAATTATTTGCGCCTCTGGCGCAGCTTCTTTAATGAATTGCTCTGCTTTCTTGAGGTTATCCTCTGGTGCGAATTGTCGAATTTCAAACTGCACCACCGCTATTTTTAGTTTCACACGTTCCCTCCTTCAGGGTATCTATTTGCGAAAAAGTCCATCACTGCTGTCGTATATTCCTCTTCACATCCCAGGTGAGCAGCATGGCCAGCATCTAAGAGCAACAAATGGGAACCTGGAACGCGCTTGTGGATCTGGCGTGAATAATCAGCCGGGACTACGCGATCGCGGGCACCGTGTATAATCAGCGCCGGGCAGCGAATCGACGCCATTTCCTCCCTGGTAATCAGCACTCCTCCGGCAGCTACCAGCGCCTCCTGGGCTGCCACATACATGCCGGGAAGCGCACGCCAGTAGGGCTCCCCGTGCAGCTGCGCCAGTTGCGTTTGCCATTCCTCCGACAGAGGAACCTCAAGTAACCAGTGGCGAATAGCCGCAACATCCTGCGCGTTGATCGACGGCTGCGCTCCCAGAATGGCCAGGGCACTCACACGCTGAGGGTGCAGTGCCGCCAGCAGCAGCCCAACAATACCACCATCACTAAAACCGAACACCAGTACCTTATCAATACTAAGCGCGTCAAGCAGGGCTACCATATCTGCGACATCTTCCCGGTAGTAGGTGACGGTATAGCTGGTACGTTGTGTCGATTGCCCGTAGCCATGCAGGTGAGGCGCAAGAACGCGATAACGAGTGCGCAGCTGGGGAAGCTGTCCCGCGAAGTCGCTCTCGGGCGTCCCCGCAAAGCCATGTAGTAATAACACAACCTGGCGGGCCACAGGTGGGCTGGACATCGTGAAATCAGGTTCAAAAATATCGTAATACAGAGCAGTGTTTGGTGCTTGAAGAAATGGCATTGTTCACCTGCTACGAGGGAATAGTCTTTAAGACAGGTATAGTATAACATCTCGCATCAGGCTGAGAAAGATTGTCTTGCTAAAAAGCTTGACATGCTTATACCTGATGCATATACTGTATTCCAATATTTATCACTGCAATAGAGAGGTGAGATCGTCTGCCAGGTTTCGCTCTGCAGCGAGTAAAGGGGTGTCTATGTTATGAGCAAGGTTTTTGTCCTCAATGCGCATAAGCAGCCGCTGAGTCCGGTCAGTCCGGCGCGAGCACGCATCCTGCTGACCAAAGGGAAAGCCGCTGTCTATCGGTCCTCCCCCTTCACTCTTATTCTGCGGCAAGTCACCCAGGCCGCGGTGCCGGTTCCGCTGCGGCTCAAAATCGATCCCGGAGCGAAGATGACCGGCTTGGCCCTGGTCAACGACGCGACCGGCGAGGTGGTGTGGGCGGCAGAACTGGCCCATCGCGGCTTTGCCATCACCGCTTCGCTTGCTGATCGGGGGGCGGTCCGGCGCAGCAGACGCTCTCGCCAAACTCGTTACCGAGAACTACGATGGGCGAATCGGCAAAGGTGCGCAGGCTGGCTGCCCCCTTCCCTGATGAGCAGGATCGCCAATGTGCTCACCTGGGTCAAGCGATTACAACGATGGTGTCCCCTGGCGGCACTTACCCTGGAAGTCGTCAAATTCGACCTGCAAGCCATGCAGAATCCTGAAATCGAGGGCCGTGCCTATCAACAGGGCGAGTTGATGGGATACGAATTGCGAGAATACCTGCTGCACAAGTGGCAGAGGAAGTGTGCTTATTGTGGGAAGAAAGGGATGCCGCTTCAAATTGACCACATTGTGCCACGCAGCAAAGGCGGCACGGATCGCGCCTCGAATCTAACGCTGGCATGTGGGCGATGCAATCAGGCCAAAGGAGACCAGGACGTGCAAGACTTCCTCAAAAGGAAGCCAGCAGTGCTTGAGCGCATGCTCGAAGAGGCCAGGACCCCACTACGAGATGCGGCAGCCGTGAACACCACGCGCTCTCTGCTTTATGTGCAGTTGAAGGGGGTGGGCCTCCCTCTGGAAAGTGGGAGTAGAGGGCGCACCAAGTACAATCGGAGTGTGCGAGGACTGCCCAAAACGCATTGGTTGGACGCAGCCTGCATAGTGGCCAGTACCCCAGAGGAGCTTCAGACGAGCCATGTGATCCCTTTACGCATTACAGCCTACGGGCATGGGTGCAGGCAGGTGTGCTTGATGGACGAGCACGGCTTCCCACGAACTAAACCCAAGCGTAAGCCCACCAGGCATACGTTTCGGACCGGGGATCAGGTGCGTGCGGTGGTGCCTGCTCGGCTCACTCATGCTGGAGTGCATGTAGGCCGCATGGCTTCCAAAGCCAGTGGAGCTTTCAGCATTATAACTGCGCAGGGACGGGTAACCGATATTGGGTATCGATATTGTGTCCTGATCCAACACCGAGACGGATATGGCTATCTTCATGGGAAAGGAGGACGCGACTTCCTCCCGGTCCCCTAAAGGGGACGGGTCCCCGTCGTGCAGATTTTTATGGACTCCGACTCAAGCATAGCAGGTAATGCCAACACTGCCACCAACTCTAAAAATGGATTCCAGGCCACCAACGGCGATGAGGATGAGATGATCATCCGTGCCATCAAGCTCAACAAGTTTTTTGGCGATAAACATGTCCTCAAGGATGTTGATTTTGAGGTGCGTAAGCAGGAGGTCGTCGCCTTAATCGGACCGAGCGGCTCAGGCAAAAGTACGCTTATCCGCTGCCTGAATGCCCTGGAACAATTGACAAGCGGCGAAATCTACATCCACGGGCAGAAACTGAATCCTTTCCTTTCGATCAAGCATCTTAGCCCCATCCGCCGAGAACTCGGCATGGTATTCCAGAACTTTAACTTATTTCCGCACATGACCGTATTGCAGAACGTGATTGAAGCGCCCCTGCTAGTGCGTAAGATGCCCAAAGATCAAGCAGTTGCGCTCGGTGAGAAGCTGCTGGCAAAGGTCGGCCTCTCGGAAAAGCGCGATGTCTATCCCAGTCGCTTGTCTGGTGGGCAGAAGCAGCGCGTAGCTATTGCTCGTGCGTTGGCTATGCAGCCGCGTGCATTGCTCTTCGATGAACCAACTTCTTCATTGGACCCGGAGCTGGTCGGCGAAGTGCTCAAGGTCATGCGCGACCTCGCCTACGAGGGCAGCACAATGGTCGTAGTAACGCACGAGATGCAGTTTGCGCGTGATGTCTCGGACCGCGTAGTTTTTATATCTGACGGCACAATTGTTGAACAAGGTGACCCTCAGAAGCTATTCAGGCAACCTAAGGAGGAACGCACGCGGCTATTTTTAGAGCGCGTGCTTTCAACCTTACCGTAGATTGCACATAGCCCAGGAGAATCATCAACGTTCTGCAGAAAGGCGAGATGCAATTATGAACCAGGGAATCAACAGGCGAACATTTCTCAAGCGTGCAGGTCAAGCGGGGGGCCTCATCGCTGTCGGTGGCACAATCGAGTCGATACTGGCAGCCTGTGGGGGGAATATTTCTACAACGGCGCCAACAACGGGAACAACTCCTGGCGCTACCAAGGTAGCCAGTGCGGGCTTAAAAACGCCCGGCGTGCTGCAATGGGGTGCTGATTACGTTGATGGCGCGCCCTACGTCTTCAAGGACCCGAAGAACCCCAACAACCTCGTCGGCTTCGAGGTCGAGATTGCCGCGGCCATGGCAGGAGTAATGGGTATTACTCAGACCCAGATAGAGACCGACTATGGCAGCCTGGAGCAGGCTCTGCTCTCGAACAAGTTCGACTTCGTGATGAATGGCTGGGAAATCACGGAAGATCGTAAGAAGACGGAGCTGTTCTCTGAAGCGTACTACCGTTATGGGCAACAGATCGTTGTACGTGCGGACGATCCACGTTTCACGCAATATGATAGGAACAGCGATCTCCAGTTGTCCATTCTAGATGGTCTCACGGTTGGAACCGGTACAGGTTATAAGGCAGCAGATGACCTGGCGACAGACTCCAAGATCAATACCAAGCTCTATGATGGCAACCTTCCATTCGACGATCTCAAGCAGAAGAAGATCGACGCTATGATGGTAGACTTGCCCATCATCACTTACTACGTGCTTGGCGCTGGCCCTGGTGGTCAGGCCGATCCGGCACTGAAGGCTATCGGTAAACCCTTGTTCCCCGACATCTACGTCGTTGGCTTCAATAAGAGCAACCACAATGCCTCAACATTGCTGCCAGAGATCAACCAGGCACTTGCGGTACTCAAGAAGAACGGTACCCTCAAGACGATCTATCAGAAATGGAGCATGTGGAACGACCAACAGGCCGCCATCGGTATTATGTAGGGTCCAGTATAGAAATGGGGGAACGGTGGCAGACAAGTCTGTAGCTTGTAGTCCTCCGTGTCCCCTTCTATTTTCTGCTTTGCCGCCGACGACTTAAGGAAGTAGTTCATGGATCTAATTAAAGCCGCCCTACCAGCTTTTCTCAAGGGAGCCGAGAACACGATTATCTATTGTGTTTCTTCTTTCGCGCTGGCCCTCCTGCTCGGACTTACTCTCGCTCTGATGAATAGCTCGCGCTTCGTGTGGTTGAAAACACCGGCACGCATTTTTATTGAAATCATTCGCAGCACGCCTATCATCACCCAGTTATTTCTCCTCTATTACGGCGTAGGGGCCATCCTGGTAAACTTTAATCTGGCTTATCTTGATAACGCCTGGGTCGCAGGCATCGCTACACTCTCACTCAACTATGCAGCATACGAAGCAGAGGTCTACCGGGCAGGTTTTCTCTCGGTAGAACACGGTCAAACGGAAGCTGCACATTCTTTGGGGTTGACGCAGGGACAGACCTTTTTCCGCATTGTGCTACCACAAGCTATCCCGCTGATGATTCCACCCTTCGTCAACGATTTCATCTACATGCTTAAGGACTCCGCCATAGTGAGCGTTATCTCCGGCACCGAAATCACCTCCCAGTTGAACTTCTGGCTTTCGCGCCACTACAGTAATTCTTTGCCGCTGTTTGCGCTTACCATCGTTTTGTATCTTATACTCAGCCTGCCTATCTCCTTTTTTGCCAGGCGCTATGAAAGCCGACTGCGGGCAGCTTTATAGTGAAATAGGTGATGACAGGATTATGCAGCAAACCATTAACTGAAGTTGAGGAGTTTCCAATGTCGGATGCATACGGGCAGCCTTATCAACAGGTCGTTTCCAAAGCTGAACCAGGGCAGCGGAACTGGCTGGTCATGCTGGACTATATTTTTTACATAGTCTTGGCGCTCGTAGTGGTAGGATTTCTATATTACTTCTATACCTTCCGCAACTATGCTCTCCTTTATGCGCCCTTCTTGCTCCAGGCGGCAGGCACAACCATCATGATCTCACTGGTAAGCATGGTGCTGGCAACTATCTTTGGCTTCATCGGCGCCCTTGGCCGTCTCTCACGTTTCGCCATAGTGCGTTCAATTGCTACCGTGTACGTCGAGGTAGTGCGTGGCACTCCTATTCTGGTGCAATTGCTGCTGTGGGGCTTCGGTGTAGCCACACTGCTCTCGAATGCAGGTTTTGACCCTTACAGCTTCGCGTTTCAAGTGTTGACACCGTTCCAGGAAAACAGCCTTGTCTCGCCTCAATTTACCTTCCTCTTCTATGGGGTGATCGGACTGAGCTTTAACTACGGAGCCTACCTGACAGAGGTCTTCCGTACCGGCATCGAATCGATCAACAAAGGACAGACCGAGGCTGCATTGAGTCTTGGCCTGGGCTCTAGCCAGACGATGCGTCGTATTGTGCTGCCACAGGCAATACGTATCACCATTCCGCCATTTACCAACTACTTCATCACGCTCATTCAGGATAGTGCATTGCTCTCCGTCCTGGGTGTGATCGAACTGGAAAATACGATTGGTTCGTTTGCTTACCCCCAGTTAGATTCGAACGTCAAGTTGTTCGTCTTCGTCTTAGGTGCCCTATTCTACTTTATTATCTGCTACCCGCTTTCACTGGTTGCTCGCTACCTGGAAGCACGTATGGCAAGAGCGTACTAAA
>WNGM01003930.1_pt1 | contig 13238 bp, 15 predicted proteins | sample 5400571 | NCBI WGS metagenome assembly WNGM01 (sample SAMN13153378, study PRJNA577476) | soil metagenome | isolation source: 100 cm soil or saprolite under Garry oak tree replicate 2 | place: USA:California | collected 2016-06-15
GGGGCGTGGCTCGCGTGGGTGATCATGGAGGAGTGCTTCGACGATCTCGACGCGCCGATCGCGCGCGTCGCCGGCCCCAACGTGCCGATCCCGTTCAGCCCGCCGCTCGAGGCCTTCGCGACACCGAAGGCTGAGGACGTCGAGGCGGCCGTACGCCAGGTCGTGAAGTAGGCGCCCGCGCGGCGCCGGAGGAGTGTGCCATGCGCCGATTCGTCCCGCTGCTCGCCCTAGCCCTCGTCGTCGTCACCGCCCAGCCCTCCGCGGCGCAGAGGACCGGCGGTGTCCTCAAGGCCGGAATGATCGGCGAGCCGCCGTCGCTGGACATCCACTGGACGACGGCGGTGATCACGCAGCAGATCACTTGGCACGCGGTCGAGACCCTCTACACGTACGACCGTGTCTTCAACGTCGTGCCGATGCTCGCCGAGGGCCACACGGTGGCCGACGGCGGCCGCCGTTACACGATCCGCCTCCGCAAGGGCGTCAAGTTCCACACCGGCAAGGAGATGACCTCTGCCGACGTCGTGGCCTCGCTAATGCGCTGGGGGAAGATGGCGGGCACGGGCAAGGCGATGTGGAAGAACGTCGAGGCGGTGGAGGCGAAGGACCCGCTGACCGTCGTGATCCACATGAAGCAGCCGTCGGGCGTGCTCCTGGCGGCGCTCGCGCGCCCGAACAACGGCGCCGCGATCTTCCCGAAGGAGATCGTGGACGCGGCCGGCGAGAACCAGATCAAGGAGCCGGTGGGTACCGGGCCGTTCCGCTTCGTCGAGCACAAGCCGGACCGCCACATCAAACTGGCGCGCTTCAAGGAGTACGTCGCGCGGAGCGAGGCGCCCGACGGCTACGGCGGCAAGCGCACCGCCTACGTGGACGAGATCCTCTTCATCCCCGTGCCGGACGTCGCCGTGCGCCTCGCGGGCGTCGAGTCGGGCGACTATCACTTCTCGCAGCAGATCAAGCAGGACCAGTACGACCGGGTCAAGACGATTCCCGCGGTCGTCGCGTCCGTCGTCAAGCCCTACGGCTGGTCCACCGCGGTGCTGAACCACAAGCAGGGCATGATGACCGACAAGCGGCTGCGCCAGGCGTTCCAGGCCGCGCTCGACATGGAGCCGATCATGGCCGCCGGCTTCGGCCACAAGGATTTCTACCGGCTCGATCCGGGCCTCCTTTACGTCGAGCAGACCGGCTGGCACACGAAGTCCGGCGGCGAGGCGTACAACCAGCACAGTCGCGCGAAGACGCAGAAGCTGCTGAAGGAGGCTGGCTACGCGGGCCAGCCCGTGCGCTGGGTCACGACGCAGGAATATCAGTGGATGTACAAGAATGCGCTCGTGTCCAAGCAACAGCTCGAGGAGGCCGGCTTCAGGGTGGACCTCCAGGTGGTCGACTGGGCGACGCTCGTCCAGCGGCGTAACAAGCCGGAGCTGTGGGACGTCTTCTCGACGGGCTTCACCTTCACCCACGAGCCGGCGTTCGCCACGGCGGTGGACTGCAACTGGTCGATCCCAAGAGGCGCCGCGCGATCTGGGAGCGCGTGCAGGTGCTCTTCTACGAGGACGTCGGCCGGATCAAGTTCGGCGACTACTTCCCGCTGGACGTCCTGCGCAAGGAGATGCGCGGCTTCCAGCCGTCGCCCGAGCTGTTCCTCTGGAACGTCTGGCTCGACAAGTAAGCCTCCGCGGTGAAGACGTACGTCGTCCGCCGGCTGCTGGCGCTGATCCCCGTCGCGCTCGTCGTCGCGACGGTCGCCTTCGTGCTGATCCACTTGGCGCCGGGCGATCCCGCCTCTGTCATCGCGGGGCCCTACGCGTCGGCCGAGGACGTCCAGAGGCTCCAGCACCAGCTCGGTCTCGACCAGCCGCTCTGGATCCAGCTCGCGCGCTGGTACGGGCGGCTGCTGCGCGGCGACGTGGGCGACTCGATCTTCCTGCGCAAGCCCGTGCTCGACGCGATCGCCGACCGCGTCGAGCCGACGCTGCTCCTCACGGTCTTCGCCACGGTCGTGGCGGTGCTCATCGGCGTGCCGGCCGGGATCGTCTCCGCCCACCGGCACAACACGGCGGCGGACCAGACGGTGATGGTCTTGGCGCTCGTCGGCATCTCGGTCCCGAACTTCCTGCTGGGGCTGCTGCTGATCCTGTTCTTCTCGGTCCAGCTCGGCTGGTTCCCGGTGGCGGGTTATTCGCCGCTCGAGTACGGCTGGGCGAAGACGCTCCGCTCGCTCGTCCTGCCGGCGTTCGCCCTTGGGGTGGTGCAGTCGGGCCTCATCGCCCGGATCACGCGATCCGCGATGCTCGACGTCCTGCGCGAGCAGTTCATCCTGGCGGGCCGGGCCAAGGGGCTCGGTGAGCCCGCGCTGGTCTACAAGCATGCGCTCAAGAACGCGATGATCCCGACGATCACCATCATCGGCATCAGCTTCGCGATCCTCATTGGCGGCGCCATCGTCGTGGAGACCGTGTTCAACATCCCGGGGCTCGGCCGCCTCATCATCTCCGCCGTGCTCCGCCGTGACTATCCGGTAATCCAGGGAGTGGTGCTCTGCATCGCCGGAGTCTACATGCTGATCAACCTCGCCGTGGATCTCTCGTACCCCCTCTTCGATCCGCGGGTGCGGTACCAGTGAGCGTCATCGCTCTCCCCCGCGAGGCGCCGGCGGCGCGCACCACGCCGCGCTGGCTCGTGCTGCTCGCACGGCGACGCACGACGCTCGTCGGAGCGACACTGATGGTCGCGGTGGTGGCGATCGGGCTCGGAGCGCCCCTGTTTGCGGGGAGCCCGACCCACATGGACGTGGCCGCGCGCCTCACGCCGCCGAACCGGGCCCACTGGTTCGGCACCGACGATGTCGGGCGCGACGTCTTCAGCCGGGTGATCCACGGCGCGCGCCTGTCGGTGCTGGTGGGAGCGGCGGTCGTCGTGTTCTCGTTCGTCGTCGGGGTGCTCTCCGGCCTCTTCGCCGGCCACTACCCCCGCCTCGACAACCCGATCATGCGGGTCATGGACGGGCTCATGGCGTTCCCGGCGATCGTGCTGGCGATCGCGCTCATGGCGTCACTCGGGCCGAGCGTCGTGAACGTCATCATCGCGATCGGCGTGGTCTACTCGCCGCGGGTCGCGCGCGTCGTGCGCGGCTCGGTCTTGGTCATCCGCGAGACCGCCTACGTCGAGGCCGGTCGCGCGCTAGGCGCCTCCGACCTCACGCTGATGGGGCGGCACATCCTGCCGAACTGTCTGTCGCCCGTGATCGTGCAGGGAAGCTTCGTCTTCGCCGCCGCGGTCCTCACCGAGGCCGCGCTCTCGTTCCTGGGCGTGGGCGTACCCCCCTACGTGCCGTCGTGGGGGAACACCCTGTCGGAGGGGCGCCTCTACATCCAGCAGGCCCCGTGGCTCGTCCTGTACCCCGGGGCGGCGATCATGCTGACCATCTTCGCCCTCAACCTGTTCGGCGACGGCCTGCGCGACCTGCTCGACCCGAAGATCCGGGGGCTCCAGACCGAGCGCCAACGCGCCACCTGAGGAGACCGTCATGCCTCCACACAAGAGAGCCTATCGTCCGGTTGTCATGGGTAGGCGCGGGGCCGTCGCCTCCGCGCACCCACTCGCGTCGATGGCGGGGATCCAGATGCTGCTCGCCGGCGGTAACGCGGTCGACGCGGCGGTCGCCGTCGCCGCGACCCTCAACGTCGTCGAGCCGTTCATGTCAGGCGTCGGCGGGGTCGGCCTGATGCTGCTCTCGCGCGGGTCCCAACGCCACGTCCTCGACTTCATCGGGCGAGCCCCGCGCGCCGCCGATCCCGCGGCGTGCACCGACGACGAGCTGGCCGGTGGCCCGAAGTCCTGCGCGACTCCGGGAAACCTCGGCGGCTGGCTCGTCGCGCTCGAGCGGTTCGGCTCGATGGACCCGGCGCGCGTGCTCGGGCCGGCGATTGCGCTCGCGGAGCAGGGCGTGCCGCTGACATTCAAGAACGTGGACTTCTTCGAGGCGGCGCGTGCCACCCTCGGGCGCTCGCGGGAGGCAGAGCGCCTCTACCTCGGCAACGGCGGCCTGCGGCCCGGCGCCGTCGTCACCTACAAGGAGCTGGCCGCGACACTCCGCCAGGTCGCGGAAGGCGGGAGCGACGTCTTCTACCGAGGGCCGATCGCCAAGGCGATCGCCCGCGCGGTGCGCGAGGCGGGCGGCTGGCTCGACGAGGAGGACCTCGCGGCGCTCGCGCCCGAGTGGCGGGAGCCCGCGACGATCGCGTACCGCGACCACCAGGTGTCCTCGGTTCCCCCGCCCTTCTCAGCCTTCCAGATGCTCGAGACGCTGAACGTCCTCGAGGGTTACGACGTCGCGGCGTGGGGCCACAACTCCGTGGAGTACCTCCACCACCTGATCGAGGCGGTCAAGCTCGCCTCCGCCGACCGCCTCGCCTACGCCTACACGCCCGAGGTCCCGATCGGAGGGCTTCTCTCGAAGGCGTACGCGGCGTCCCAGCGCGCGCGCATCGACCCCGTGCGGGCGGGCCGGAGCGAGGGCGAGATCTTCCACCGCGAGAAGCTCCCGACTCAGATCCTCGAGGGTCACCCGGCGCACTTCGTGAACGAGCACACCACCCACTTCGCCTGCGCCGACGCGAGCGGCACCGTCGTCACCGTCACGCAGACGCTCGGCGTGCCGTTCGGCTCGGGCTTCGCCGTGCCCGGCACGGGGATCGTGCTGAACAACATTTTGAAATGGATGGACCGCGACCCCGAGTCGCCCAACGTCCTGCGCGCGGGGCGCCGGGCGGGGACCATGATGTCACCGACGCAGGTTTTCAGGGACGGCGCGTTCGCGATGTCCATCGGCACGCCGGGCTCCTACGGCATCCTCCAGACGACGCCGCAGATGCTCCTGAACGTCCTCGAGTTCGGGATGAACATCCAGGAGGCGATCGAGGCGCCGCGCGTGCGCATCTATCGCGACCGCCGGATCGACGCCGAGGCGCGGATTCCCGCTGACACGCGCGCGGCGCTCGCGGGACGCGGCCACCAGGTCAACGTGATCGACGAGTGGTCCTGGATCGTGGGCGGCGGGCAGGGGATCGTGCGTGACCGCGAGTCGGGTGCCCTGATGGCCGGCGCCGACCCGCGCCGCGACGGCTACGCGCTGGCGATCTGAACGGCTCGCCGACGCGTCAGACGCGCGGCAGGAACCTCTCGATCAACGCGGGCGCGCCTTGGAGCGAGACGACGCGCGCCGTCTGCGCCATGAGCAGCGCCCCCGCGACGGCGAGGGCGACCAGCGCCCCGAACCTGGCGGTGCGCGGCCAGACGCGCTGACGGCCCGCGAACTCCTCGATCATGATCGACCGTGGCCGCCGGCTACCCAGCCCGGCCGCCAGGCGATGCTCGAAGCTCCGACGACGCTCCTCCGCAGTCAGTTGACTCATCGCTTGAACCCTCCTCCTGCGGCGCAATAGGAACGCCAAAAGCCAAGTGCCCTTAGATTCTGAAGAGGTAAGCCGTCGGTGTGGGTGATTCGGTCTCAGCCTGGCTCGTTTCTGGCCAGCCTGGCACTGTTGACGTCACGTAAGTACCTGACTGAACAGGCCCAACCCCCTGAGGCATCGCTTATGCACTCTCCGGCGAGGGGTGCCTGAGGCACCCCTTGAAGGAGGCAGTGATTGGTCCGCGGCTACACGCTTTGTTCCGTGCTCGCAGTAACGCTCGTGTGGGGGCCCTACGCCTCACACGCTGCGATTCCTGGCAGCGACGCGGAATCCGGGCCGGCTTCTCCCGTCGAACGTCCCTCTGAAATCACCGCTGCCTCTGTCGACGAGCTCCTCGAGCTGTCCGGCCTGAAGGAGAGGCTCGTGACTCTCGCCGCCGGGCTCCGGGCCCAACTCCACCATCCTGGGATGACCGAGCAAGAGCACGCTACGGTGGACCGCGTGGTCGCGCGGTACCTGGGGCCTGAGATGCTCTACGCCCGCACTCGCCTAGCCTTCGGGAGCGCGGTGAACTCCTCGACGGTGGCGGCGGCGCTCGCCTGGTACCGCTCGCCCCTCGGACGTCGGATAGTCGCCGCTGACCTCGATGTCTCGGCAGACGGCGGCCGGCCCGTCACGATGGGCCAGCCCTCGGCCGAGCGGCTACCTCTGATCGAGCGGCTCGACGAGGCGGGCGGCGCCTCCGAGGCCGCGCTCGACATCACCATGGCCCTGGTCCGGAGCCTGGCGCGCGCCGCGGACTGGATCCTGCCGGTCCACGCGCGGCTCGGGCCCGGGCGGCTCGAGCAGCGGATCACCCTCACGCGGTTTGCGGCTTTCCCGGAGATCAGGCGCGCCTACCTCGTGAACATGCTGGTCGCCTATCGCGGGCTCGACGACGACGAGCTGGCGGCCTACGCGCGGTGGGTCGAGTCGAGCGCGGGGCGCTGGTTCGTGGAGGCCATGAACCGCGCCGTCGTGGACGCGGTAGGCATGGCCGCCGAGCTCGCAGCGGTCGAGCTCGTCACCCTCCTACCGCAGACCGTCGGCGACAGCCGATAACTGACTCGGAGGGGGGCTTCGCCCCCCTTCCGACTCCTCCCCCCGGGATCGATTGCGCGGGCGAAGCCCGCGCTCGAACTGCCGTTATTCCGACACGCTGCGAGGTGATCCGCTCTCACGCGCCGCGGTCGACGCGGGCGCGGTGGGCGCGGTAGGCGGCGAAGATCTTCTCGTTCATCTCCCGGCACGCCGCGCGCGCCCGCTCCTGCGCCGCGGGAGTGTCGGCGAGCAGCGAGAGCGCCTTGCGGCCGATCGCCGCGTGGCGGTACTCGTCCGGAAGAATCTGCGTGCGATAGAGCTCCGCGGTTTCGGGATCGACGTCCTGCGCCAGCTCGATCAGCGCCTCGAACCCCTCGCACGACTGAGTCTCGCCGGCGAACTGGAACATGGCGAGCTTCTCGAGCGTCGGCCGGGTCCGGCAGGCGACGAGCCAGTCGAAGAGCGCCTGCCACTCGGGCAGGGGACGGTAGGCGTCCGGGTCCTCGCCGAGCCCGAAAAGGCGCGTCCGCAATAATTGGTAATGGCGCTGCTCGTCGTCGAGCTGGCCCGGCAGGAGCTCGCGGATTTCGCGCTCGGGCACGTACGGGATCCACGCGGCGATCAGCTCGACGGAGCGCAGCTCGTTGTAGACGCCCTGGCGCATGCGGTAGCGGATCTGCTCGCGCCTCACGACGGGCGGCGCCTCGGGGTCGAGGCGCACGTCGCGGCCGCGCCAGAAGGTCGCGTTCTCGTGGGCGAGCTCCCGCACGAAGTCGCGCGCAGCCGTCACGGCTTCGTGAAGACGATCGGCCCGAAGAAGGACTCGGCCGAGGAGTTCGTGTCGTCGGAGTCGATCGCGATCGAGAGGGCACCGGGCTTGTCCGGCGGCTCGCCGTAGAGCTTTTTGTAGTCCTCGACGACGTTCCGCCGCTCGGTGAGCCACTTCCCGAGCTCGGCTGGGCCGGAGCGCACGACGATGTAGGTGACCGTGAGTGCCTTCTGGCTCTTCACGACGAGGCCTTCGGGTGCCTGCGTGTCCCAGATGTACCCGATGATCCGCGAGCGGAACTCCTGGGGGAAGCGTGGCCACACCACGTAGAGCTGCGCCGCCTGGTCGTCGGTCTGTCTGCTGCGCGCGTCGGCGCCCTTCGGGAGCGTGACCGCCATCCAGCGCCACTCGAGGACCGGCGTCGACTTGAGGTTGACCGTCCCGTCCAGCTCCTTGGTGATCATCGAGCTGTCGCCCTCGCTCCGGAGGTGGAGCGCGCGGTGCCCCTCGTTCTCTACGATCGTGAAGTCGTGTTTCGGGAGGCCCCACATCTGGCCGCTCTTCCAGCCGTCGGGGATGCCTTTGGCGCCGAGCTTGGGCTTCGTCCAGTCCTCGACGATGACCACGTCGGCCGCCCACGCCGAGACGACGAGGAGGAGCGCCAGGGCCAGGCACACGGCCGGGGCGACCCTCGTTGACGTATCCGGGGTCATGGCAGGGCTATGATACCGTTTGGGCGTGACGGATTCGCCGGATTCGCTCCGCGTGGACAAGTGGCTCTGGGCGGCGCGCTTCTTCAAGACGCGGAGCCTCGCCGCCGCGGCGTGCGCCGGCGGCAAGGTGGACGTCAACGACGGTGCGGCGAAACCGGCCAGGCTCGTGCGGGTGGGCGACCTGCTCCGTCTCACGCAGGGCGGGGACAAGCGGATCCTGAAGGTGCAGGCGCTCGCCGACACGCGCGGGCCCGCGCCGTTCGCGCGCGCCCTCTACGAGGACCTGACACCCCCGGCGCCGCCGCGCACGCGCCGGGCGCCGCCGCCGTGGCGACCGCCGGGTGCTGGCCGGCCGACCAAGCGCGAGCGTCGGGAGCTCGAGCGCCTGAGGGGGTTTTGAGATGGCCACCGAGACCTGCGGCTAACGTGGGCCGTGCAGAGCGAAGGGAAGCGTGATGGAACTCATCGGAAAGATGTTCAACGCGTTCCACGTCGCCCGTGACGAGAAAATCACGCACCTCGAGCGCGTTCCGCTCTTCGAAGACTGCAGCCTGCGCCAGCTCCGCGCCGTGGCCGACATCTCCACAGTCGTGGAGGTGCCGGAGCGCACCGTCCTCACCCGTGCGGGCGAGCCGGGCGACGAGTTCTTCGTCATCATCGACGGCACGGCGCTCGTGACGCTCTCTCCCCAGAAGCGGCACCGCATGCAGCCCGGCGCGTTCTTCGGCGAGATGAGCCTGCTCGACGGCGAGCCCCGCTCGGCGACCGTGAAGGCGGAGACTGACCTGCGGCTTCTCGTCATCGACCGCACCCACTTCTGGCGCCTCCTCAAGGAGGTCCCGGGGCTCACCGAAAAGATCCTCGTGACGCTCTCGCGGCGCGTCCGACAGGTCGAGGAGCCGCGCGGCACCTGACATTCCCGGACGGGCGCGCGAATCCTGGAGCGGCGCGCCGCCATCAGAAGGCCATGCACGACACGCTCCAGTTCGTTACGGAGTATGGCTACTTCGTGCTATTTGGCTTCGTCTTCGCCGAGCAGGTGGGCCTGCCGATCCCCGCGGTGCCGACGCTGCTCGCCGTGGGCGCGCTCGCGGGGACGGGGCGCATCAATCTCCTGCTCGCGCTCGTGATCGCAACGGTCGCCTCGCTCCTGGCCGACCTGATCTGGTACTACCTCGGGCGCCAGCGCGGAAGCCGCGTGCTCGCGCTCCTCTGCAGGCTCTCGCTCGAGCCCGACTCGTGCGTCCGGCGCACGGAGAACCTCTTCGCGCGCCACGGCACGCGCTCGCTCCTGATCGCGAAGTTCGTCCCCGGGCTCAGCACCGTGGCGCCGCCGCTCGCCGGGATCTTCGGCGTGGGCGTTGCGCGCTTCGTGCTCTACGGTGGCGCGGGGGCGCTGCTCTGGACAGGGATCTGGTCGGGCGTGGGCTACCTCGCCGGCGAGGCACTCGAGCCCGTGGTGGGCCGGGCCGAGCGCCTCGGCGCCTGGCTCGTCGCCACGGTGATCGTCGTCGTCGTAGGCTACGTGGCGCTCAAGTTCATCCAGCGCCAGCGCGTCAGCCGCCGGCTGCGCGTCGCGCGGATCAGCCCCGACACGCTGAAGCAGAAGCTCGACGCGGGCGAGCCCCTGGTCGTGGTCGACCTGCGCGCGGCGCTCGACGTCGAGGCGGACCCGTACACGATCCCCGGCGCGCTCCGGATCACCGCGGAGGAGATCGAGGAGCGCCATCGGGAGATCCCGCGCGACCACGACGTCGTCCTCTACTGCACCTGACCGAACGAGGCCACGAGCGCCCGTGTGGCGATGAAGCTCCGCGGTAACGGCGTGACGCGCGTCCGCCCGCTCCTGGGCGGGCTCGAGGGGTGGCGGGAGCGCGGGCTCCCGCTCGAGGCGCTGAGCTGACTCGGAAGGGGGCTTCGCCCCCCTTCCGAAACCTCGGCCGCTAGTCCTCCTAAAAGGTGAGCTTGTCGCTCGGGCTGATCGGGAAGACCTGGACCGTCGTCTGACCGAGTGCCCCCTGGTACTCCTGCGGCGTGCCTCGGAGCACCGGGAACGTTCCGTAGTGGATCGGGATCGCGTACTTGGGCCGGAGCATCTCCTTCGTCGCGTACGCCGCGTCGCGCGGGTCCATGACGAAGTGGCCGCCGATGGGGATCATGACCAGGTCGGGCTTGTAGTACTCCCCGATCAGCTTCATGTCGCCGAAGAGTCCCGTGTCGCCCATATGGTAGAGCTTGAACCCGTTCTCGAACTCGACGATGAAGCCACACGGCTCGCCGCCCGGATAGGTCGTGCTCTTCTTCGTGACGGGATCGACGACCGTGACCTCCGACGAGTGTTCCGCCCGCACCTGCGTGATCGTGACCTGCGGGCCGAGCGGGTTCACGCGGCCGCCCTTGCCGAAGCGAACGCCCTTCTCGGGCGCGACCCAGCCGAGGTCGATCATGGTCGCGATGAGCCCTGCGGGACCGAGCACCGGCGCGCCCGTCCGCGCCGCCAGCTCCTTCACGTCACCCGTGTGGTCACCGTGGCCGTGGGTGACGAGGATCACGTCCACCTTGCCGAGCGCGTCCAGGTTCTTGTACTGGGGCGGCGTCTTCGGGTTGTTCGTGAGGAACGGATCGATCACGATGACTTTGCCAGTCAGCGTCGTGAGCCTGGTCGACGCCTGGCCCAGCCACTGCACCTCCACCTTCGCCGTCTGCGCCCAGGTGGATTCGGTGGCGAGCGCGTAGGTGAGTGCGCCCGCGGTGAGCTTCAAGAAATCACGCCGCTCCATCTCCATGTCGGCTCCTCCTTGTCGGCAAACATAGCACGCGGATGTACAACGCGTGCCCGCGCGGCGCGGTTCCGGGCCGCCGGAGCGCCTGCCGGGCGCGTTGCGCAGCGCGCGCGATTCTGCTACCGTCTGCGCGTTGTTCGCGCCCCGGGATGCCCCGAAGGGCCCAGGGAAGGCGGTTGAAGGCCGCCGCGACCCCGTCACTGTAATCGGGGACGAAACCCGCCGGAGAGCCACTGGCCGCGAGGCCGGGAAGGCGCGGGGAGTAGGACGATCCGAGAGCCAGGAGACCTGCCCGGGCGCGCACCAGTACACCGGTCTTCGAGGGAGGACCCGGAGCATGGTCTCATCGCTCTTCATCCTCGGGGGCGCGCGTAGCGGCAAGAGCCGCTTCGCCGTCTCGGATGCCGCGCGCGCCGGGCGCGTCGCCTTCGTCGCGACGGCGCGCGCCGCCGACGACGACATGGCGCGCCGGATCGCGCGCCACCGGGCCGAGCGTCCCCGCCACTGGAAGACCGTCGAGGAGCCGTACGATCTCGTCCGGCACCTCACCGGGCTCGAGGACGCCTTCGATGCGGTCGTCGTGGACTGCCTGACGCTCTGGGTCTCGAATTGCCTCCTGCGCGGCGACACGGACGACGCGATCCTCGACGAGGCCGAGGCGCTTGCCAAGTTGATCGGCCGCCGCGCGACGTCCTTCACGGTCGTCTCCAACGAGGTGGGCGAGGGCGTGCACCCCGAGACCGCGATGGGGCTCCGCTTCCGCGACCTCCTCGGCTTCGTCAACCAGCGGGTCGCCGCCGCGTGCGACCGCGTCGTGCTGATGGTGGCCGGCGTGCCGCTCACGATCAAGGCCGTCGCCACGCCGCGCCCGCCGGCGGGGTCCGTGAGGCCAGACGATGCTCTCCACTCTCCTTAGCGCGATCGCCGCGCCGCCGGCCGACGCCTTCGCGGAGGCGCAGCGTCACCTCGACAGCCTCACCAAGCCGCCCGGAAGCCTCGGGCGGCTCGAGGAGATCGCGGCGCGCCTCGCCGTGTTGCGGGGCGGGACGCCGCGCGTCGAGCGACCGGTGATCTTCACCTTCGCAGCCGACCACGGCGTGGTCGCCGAGGGCGTCAGCGCCTATCCTCAGGTCGTGACCGCGCAGATGGTCGAAAACTTCCTGCGGGGCGGAGCCGCGGTGAACGTCCTCGCGCGCCAGGCGAGGGCGCGCGTCGTCGTCGCGGACTTCGGCGTGGCCAACCCGATCCCGGGCTCGCCGGAGCTCGTCTCATGCCCGATGGCGCCCGGCACCGCGAATATGGCGCGCGGTCCGGCGATGACGCGCGAGCACGCCGTGCGCGCGATCGAGACCGGAGCGCGGCTCGCCGAGCGAGCGCTGGACGCGGGAGCCGACCTTCTGGCCACCGGCGAGATGGGGATCGGCAACACCACCGCGGCGAGCGCGATCACCGCGGCGATCACCGGCGCGGCCCCCGAGCGAGTCACAGGTCGCGGCACCGGCGTGGACGACACGGCGTTCGCCCGCAAGGTGGACGTCGTCCGCCGCGCGCTCGCCGTGAACGCCCCCGATCCGGGCGACGGCGTGGACGTCCTCGCCGGGGTCGGCGGCTTCGAGATCGCCGGGCTCGTCGGCGTGATCCTCGTCGGCGCCGCCCGCCGCGTGCCCGTGGTCCTCGACGGGTTCATCGCTGGCGCTGCGGCTCTCGCCGCCGTGACGCTCGCCCCCGACGCGCGCCACGCGCTCTTCGCCTCCCACCGCTCGGCCGAGCCGGGCCACGCGGTGATCCTCGAGCGCCTCGGGCTCACGCCCTACCTCGACCTCGAGATGCGTCTCGGGGAGGGGACGGGCGCCGCGCTGTTCATTCACCTGGCGCGCGCCGCCGCCCTGATCTGGAGCGAGATGGCCACGTTCAAGTCCGCGGGCGTGAGTACCTCGGAGGGGGCCCGGCGATGACAACGCGTGTGATCGTCGTCGCAGGGGTGGCGAGCGGCGTGGGCAAGACCTCGATCACGCTCGGCCTGCTCGAAGCGCTGCGAGCGCGCGGCCTCCGGGTGCAGGCGTTCAAGGTGGGGCCCGACTTCATCGATCCGGGCTTCCACGCGCTCGCAACTGGGCGCCCGTCGTACAACCTCGACGGCTGGATGTGCGGATACCGGGCGGTGCAGGCGTGCGTCGCTCGCCAGTCCCAGGACGCGCACCTGGCCGTGGCCGAGGGCGTGATGGGGTGCTTCGACGGGATCGACGGCACGAGCGAGGAGGGCTCGACGGCGCAGATCGCGAAGTGGCTGGGCGCTTCCGTCGTGCTGGTGGTGGACGCCTGGGCGTCCGCTCGCAGTGCCGCAGCGGTGGTTCGTGGCTTCGAGAGCTTCGATCCGGCGCTGAAGCTGGCCGGCGTCATCGTCAATCGCGTGGGCGGTGATGCCCACGGCCGGATGGTGCTCGACGCGATCGCCGCCACGTGCCGCGCG
>WNGM01003403.1_pt1 | contig 13235 bp, 8 predicted proteins | sample 5400571 | NCBI WGS metagenome assembly WNGM01 (sample SAMN13153378, study PRJNA577476) | soil metagenome | isolation source: 100 cm soil or saprolite under Garry oak tree replicate 2 | place: USA:California | collected 2016-06-15
ATTATCCTTGACGTTCAAAGCTACTGTGTATGATCCTCCTAACGAGTAGGTGTGAGTTACTGATGAGCCGGTTCCGGTTGACCCGTCGCCAAAGTTCCAAGCGTAAGAGTAGGGGACTGTACCACCAATGGCACTCGCAGTGAATATGATCTGTTACCCTGCCTGGGGGAAGGACGGTCTGAAGGTGAAACTGGCGGAGAGTGTTGTGGTTGTGATTATGACCGTTTCTGAGCTGGTCGCAATGTTTTGAGACGAGTCTGATACTGTGAGCTTTGGTGTGAAGGTTGCTCCTTGAGAGTAGGCATGTGTAACAGTCTGTCCTGAGCCTATTGATCCGTCTCCGAAGTTCCAGCCGTATGTGTATGGGCTGGCGCCGTTTGAAGCTGTAGCTATGAAGGTGATCGTTTGTTCGGCGGTGGCGTTGGTTGGCGAGTAAGTATAGGATGCTACGAAAGCTGGAGGAGGCGAGGGGACGGATATTGTGAAAGTGTAGGCGAGGGATTGCGTGCAGCTCAATGGAAAGACTGTGGAGTTGCTGTAGACTTCTGTTGCTCCTGTCGTAACCTGTAAGTTCTTCACATTGTCCGAGACGCTGCAGTCCCAGTTCGCGTGCGTGAAGGTTAGCGTGTTGGTTCCCTGGACAACAAATGATGTTATGTTGAACGAGAAGGCTGCGTAGACTCCTCCGTTTTGCGAGGTATCGACCGTCGGGAGAGAGGCTAGGAAATGTCCATTTGCGGTGAGGGTCTCCTCCCCAGCTCCATCCCAGTCAAAGCCTTGCCAGCTGAGAGTGTATTTGTCTGCAGATGGATTGATCGACACTGTTGTCGAGGAAGAAGCTGTTCTCGCGTTTGTGTCTGATACTGTCACACTCACAGTGTAGGTTCCCTGGGTACTGTAGGCGGTAGTATAGCTCGGGCCGGTAGAAGATGGAGGGTTGCCGCCTGTCGTTGTCCAGCTGAAACTGTAAGGGGTGGTGCCTCCTGTTGCCGTAGCGGTGAAGCTCAGAGAGTTACCGACTGAGCCCGTGCCAGGCCCACTGATCGAGACGCTTAGCGGAGGGATCGATGTGGATATAGATATCATCGAAGAGGCGGTTGTTGTCTTCCCGCTGGCGTCCGTGGTGCTAACGTTGAAGGTGAAGGTTCCTGATTTGGTGTAAGAGTGTGACTGGGTGTTTGGGTTCGAGGAGCCGCCCATCATGGTGCCGGTACCATCCCCAAAGTTCCAGCTAAACGAATAGGGAGGAGTGCCACCTGAAGCTGTTGCAGTGAAGCTCACTCCAGTCCCGACGGTGCCCGAAGAAGGGCCGCTGACTCTGACTGAAAAGACTGGGGGGGATACTGTCAAGGCCTGGGTAACAATCTGCGAGTGTGGAGTTGGGAATACAGAGTCTTTGACTGTGAGGCTGACTGTGTAGTTTCCCTGGGCCGAGTAGCTGTGAGTCACAGAGCTGCCTGAGCCTGTAGAACCATCACTGAAACTCCAGGCGAAACTGTAAGGTGGAACCCCACCAGCGGCCGTGGCGGTGAAAGAAACCGAGACTCCGGGAGATGGGGTCGAAGGAGAGTATGTGAAGCTAGGTGTCAGTGGTTGGGGCTGGGGTGGGGAGCTTGATGAGAGCTTCCAGCCGGTGAGAGGGTGCAGTTCCCAGTGAGGGGAGACGTCAGTGGGATCCCAGTAGACGAAGCCCTGGACGTCTAGCGAGATGCCTCCGTTCGACAGGTACTGGGCGAGGGTTACATTGTCACAAGGAGGAACCCCGGGGCCACAGTAGCCTGCCGCATCCCAATCGTGGTCAATCTCGTAATGAATGGACCCACTGGTCCCCGCCATTTGGACGGGGCCGGTGGTGTCGCAATAAGTGTCGGGACTTCCGTCTCCGTTTCTGTCGGGGTAGGGCCCACCTCCGTTGACCAAGTTGTAGCTTGTATCGCAGTCCTCTGCTTTTGAACCGGAGATGTAGACACCGTTTATCTGAACTAGTGCTGGAACTACTTGCCCGTTGATGTTTGTAATTGTGCATGATGGAGCGAGAGCTCTCTTGTTTGAGATCCCACCACTACTGGAGCTCGTCTGCCACTGACTTCCAGATAGCGATCCCCCGTTGTATTCCTGAGATAGGGTAATGACCGTTGGACTGCAGACAACATTCGGGTTCCAAGAGGCGAGCTGCGACACTGTCATTAGATGCGTTACAACTGTTGTGTTGGGTGTTGGGGAAGCGGAGTCTTGGACTTTCAGGGTGACTGTATAGTTTCCCTGAGAGGAGTAGGTGTGCGTTATCGAGCTACCTGACCCTGTGTAGCCATCGCCAAAGTTCCAGGCGAAACTGTAGGGCGAAACTCCTCCACTTGCGGTAGCGGAGAAAGACACTGGTACGCCGGGCGTCGGATTTGCAGGAGTGTAGTTGAAAGTGGCTGATAGCTGCCCCTGCGGGCTAACTATGCTGAAACTGTCTTGAAAGCTGGAAGAGAAGCTGGTCTGGACATCGATTCTGTTAGAAGATACGGCGTATTTAACGAACCCTAGGCCGGCACCTACTGTGTTGCTGCCCATGAGCTTTACAAAATAGGGCGCTTCGGCAGCGTTCTGGCCGCCGTTTCGAGAAGTGTCGTTTACAGGGTAGAGGTCGTTCTTCCATGCTCCTTGAACGACTACAACACTGCCGGTTTCAGCGGTGTAGTAGCCCGTCGAGCCATCGTCGGCGACGCAGCCGGAGTTGTAGACAGCATAGCCATTTCCATTGGTCGTGACGGCCGTGCAAGTAGAACTGTTTAGGGCTAGCTGCTTGCTCCTCTCGTAGGTGTTGTCGTGTGCTTGAATTATCAGGTCGACTTTCTTCGCAAGTAGCATATTGAAGAATGCGATTCCCATGGAGCACGTCGCGTCGCTGGCGCTTATGCACAGCTTGTGCGTTGCAACAATGACCCATTTTATTCCTGAGCTCCTCGCGCTATCTATCGCGCTGGACACCCAGTTGTAGTGAAGGTTGCCTTGGTTGTAGGGCCAGCATCCGTACTGGTCCGTGCAGGGTTGGCCGGTCTGGGAGCTGCAGTTGGGCCAGCCGGACTCCTGAGCTTGTGTACAGACGCCGGTCATGTTGTAGATCTTGGGTGATGCAAATATGAACCTGGTCAGTGGGTTGGTCGCAGGATAGTCGAAATAGTATTCCTTGCCGTAACAGTTGCCGGCTACGGGTCCGCATGTTATGGGAACGCCTAGAGTGAACGAGCAGTTGTTGACGTACCTTTCATAGCTGCTTGTCTCCCCGAAAGAGATTGAGTTATGCCCGCCAGTGTCATGGTCTCCGGACAGTATCTGGATATTGCTGTACTTGGCCTTGAACTGGGAGCACCATGTGTCGCCTGCTACGGAGCTGTCATAGCTGAAATCTCCCAACCCGAGAAAGAACCCAGCGCTTGATGTGCCGAGACTGGCCAGAACATTGGACCCGGTGGCCGAAGTTAGGGATCCAATATCCCCAGATGTGGCAAATGTGAAAGTCGGGCTGGTTGTAGCATGGACTGGCGGGGTTAGTGTACCTATGTAGGGAAATGGAACAAGCATGATCAGAAGTAGAACTAACGGGATGAGAGGCGTCCTGCCGCCCATAACCTGCCCATCGAAGACACTCTTGCCAGACTTATTAAGGCAATCTATCGGAATCTCAGACTATATTCCTAGCGATACCTATTGCCATCTTTTTCGCCCACCAAACTTTAGCATGAAGATCTACCGTTTGAAAGCGAGGGGCAAGACATTAGCTGACACGCATAGAAGGCCGAACTGCACATTTGCTCTTGGACGTTTCGGAAAGAATATGCTAGACTAGTGAAATGAGAACTGTGATTGTCTGGGAAGCCGTCGCTGTCTGACCGTTCGAGTCTGTAACAGTTAATGTAACAGTGTATGATCCTGGCAAAAGATACGAGTGGCTTACTGAGGCTCCGGTACCTGCTGAGCCATCGCCAAAATTCCAGCTGTAGCCGTACTGTTGGGTTCCGCCTGAAGCGCTCGCGCTAAACGTGACCACCTGGAGTGGCAACGGGTTTGACGGAGTGTAAGTGAAACTGGCCGTGGGTCTCGGGTTGACGGTTATTGTCCGGGATGTTTTGGCGACTTGGCCGCTAGAATCGGTCAACGTCAAGGAGACAGTATAGGTGGTCGCAGACTGGTACGGGTGGCTGACTGGGTTTCCTGCTCCTGTACCGCCATCACCGAAACTCCAAGAATAGCTGTAGGGCGATACCCCCCCTGATGCTGATGCTGTGAACAAGACTGATTGCCCAGCATCCGGCGACGAGGGACTGAATGTAAAGCTGGTTGACAGCGGAGCTTGGTTAGTGATTGTAATGGCCCTTTGTGATGTCGCTGTTTGTTGGGGTGAGCTGCTGTCCTTTGCTGTCAGAACGACATTGTACGATCCTGTTATTGCGTACGCATGGCTAGTGGACGATCCTGCTCCTGTTGTTCCATCGCCGAAGCTCCAGCTGTAACTGTACGGGGGAGTGCCACCCGAAGCTGTCGCGGTAAACGTTACACTCTGGCCAGCGGTAGGAGTGCCTGGACTATACGTGAAGCTGGCGCCGAACTGGGTGACAGAGTTGTGGGGGCGCCATGCGGTGAGGGGATGAAGCTCCCAGCCCGAATAGCTATGATAGGCGATGTCTACATGGTCAGGGTCCCAGTAGACATAGCCTTGAATATCGATCAGGGTTGACGCAGACCCTGGTACAGTCTGTTGAGCTATAGTGTTATTGTCGCAGCTGGCCGTTCCGATTCCGCAGTAGCCTGTCGCCATCCAGTCACCATCAAACTCGACGTGTATCCTCCCCAAACAAGTTGGGTCTGTTGTGGAAGTACAAGACGCCGAGTAGTTGGGAACCATGGCTGGGTCAAATGCGGTCCCGGTGCTGTCGCACCAGTTGCCCGGCGGCAATGGGGAGCCTCCGTTCACCGTAGAATAGTTCGTCCGGCAGTCACCCTCCTCGTAGAGATAGCCCCCCAAGCCTACGCCGTCTATCTCGACGAACGCGGCTACTGTCTGTCCTTGGCTGTTGGTTATTGTGCATGAGGGTCCTGGGCTCTGCCATCCGGGCGGTGTCGGTCCAGGAGTAAGCCATCGCTTGGAAGGAGTACCAGGCGAGAATATACTACTATTATAGGAGCCGGATCCCGTCATGTTATTCGTAATATCCGAGATCCGAACAATCCATGGAGAGCTACAGGGCACACGCGAATTCCACGAGCCAGAACCATCCACGGGAAACGAATTTGTTGCCGAGGCAGTACCGACCCTGAACGAGCCGGGGAGGACCATTGTGACGAGTACTACTGTTATCAGGAATAATGCGGTCAGTCTTCGAACCGGCCTTCTCAGAAATGGCGATAAGGCACCGTTGGCCATCATGTCATCGGAGAACTGATGTACCAAGGAGTACTTGGGCTGGATGTCTACATTGGATTACAATAGAACACTTTATCCTGCAAAAGATCAGGTCGCGGTCAACTGCAACCTCTCTCACATCTTCGGTTAAAGTGAAAATTGATAGTTGGCTGGCTAGTCCTCATCAGTCGGTCGACTCAACGCTTGGTATTGAGGAATATACGTATCGAAAAGTGTATCGAGTGATATAAAACGCGGACACCACGCTTTTTCGAGGATTGAACGTGGAGTCGATTGTGAATGCGTTCGTTAGGAGTGTCTTCACGTAGCGCGGCTCATCTGAGGTGTGATACTGTCGCCGGAGGTACCCAACATTGAAAGCTCTGGCTGGGTATCGGAAAACAGAGTACGTCGATTCCATTGAGAACGGCGCCACTGACCGTATTGTTGAGATTGTAAGCAAACTCAGTAAAGTTTTGAAACTCAAGGAAGAGAGTTGGGACGCTCAGATTGATATGAGGCCATGCGTAATCGCAGTCCAGCAACCCCTGCTGCTTGGCTATCTGTCGTATGGTGATATTCATGCTCTCGAACCAGGCGCACTCGTTGTTTGGATTGACAGGAGTCATAGAGAGAGCTGTCCCGTTCGGCAACAACAAGTGTTGGAAACCCGCTACTTGATACCCGGGTGCTGGGGTCGTTAGAGTTCGAATAGCGATGAAAGCCGTCAGGAACAGCAGTACAATCACAAGGGCTGCCAGGACAGTGGTCTTGGGGAATCTTCTCCCCTCTTCTGCCTCAGATGCTTTGGGATGCTCGGACTTCTGAAGAAAAGGCGATACCAAGAAGGCTATGTAGACTGCGACGCCGCCAAAGAGAACGATAAGCAGATATCGCGATGCAATGATATTATGCAGGAGAAGAATCAGGACTAGAAACGTGACTACGAAGGATAAGAGAAATATCTTGAAGATGTTGTTTGCTTTCCATAACTCCAAGCATTCAGACGCTCTCGAGTTGAATGCTTCGCGATACCGCCCTGAGGATAGTTCCACACCCCGAAAGCTCTAGTCCCATGACCCCGAAGTCCGTATCTAATTCGCTAAGCGCAAATGCAAATACAATGGCTGCAACCGCGAAACAGGCATAGCTCACCATGTGAAAGAACCGGATTGTGTTCCGCGCCTTACTCCGTCGCTGATTTGCGTCTGTGATGGTTCGTAATGAAATCATCCGGCTTACCGCGTTGAGAATCGTTCCAATATCCATAGCTCCTAGGCCAAGGACTGCAAAGTCTGGAATCAAGTAGAATGCCAGCATGCTCAGGGATAAGGCAGCAAGAATGAAGAATACCACGCTCAGTACATCATAATATCTGACTGTCGATAGACTAGCCGGTGAGTACATTTTCAGGAGGCTCGCTACCGAAAACGACTCTATGATATTTATCCATTCCGCGGCTAGTCTAGGGATCAATCTCCCTACACTTTGACAACCACATGAATAGTTGTTATGCACGTAGGCGACTCGCAATTCATACATGGCGTGCACGTGGTCTCGCTCTTCGCAACCATCAGATAGTAGGTCCCTCCGGAATTCTGTACTGAAACGTTTGTCGTGAACGTTGAATTTACTAGGACTTGTTGATTACCGAAGAGAATTCTGGCGTTTGTTGTTCCCTGTTGCCACCAGAATATCACGTAGGCGGGTATCTGAAGTGTCTCGACAGTGATCTCGACATTTCTGCTCCCGAAAGTTGTGTCGATATTGAACTGCCGCACGTAGCTTTCCCTGATCGATGTTGTTTCGTCGACCAGTGTCTGTGAACGGTAATCCCATGAGTAGATTCCCCCGAAGAGGATGAGCCCAATGATCGCTGTGATTATGATTAGAAGCGGTATCTTTCCTTTCCAAAACCTGCGCTTTGGCGCAAGAGACGATCTCCGCATTTTCATGTCTTACTTCGTGCCGCGAATAGTCGCGTGTTCTCCTGCTGTCTTATCGAACCTTCCTCCTCGTCAAGATTGGTTCCGAGGACTGCTCCAGCCGAGAGTGCGCAGCGCTCGACGGATCTAACCCGTTTTCAGAATACTTGGCTTCTCTATTATAGTTGCTGGTCTCCTGAGGTTCTACCTCAGACCAAAATCGAGGCTGATTTCCAGTGGACAGGTTCCTCGATCCTTGGGATCGGTTTGCTGGTGTTGGCCCTGTTTGTCTTCAGTTCGGTTTCTAGGCTATTCCTCTGAGACTTGATGTGTTTAGGAACTTCGGAGTGAGAGTTTGGTTCGCGTATGTAATAACCGTGCGTAGAGAGGGTTCGTCGTCCCGACGCAAGGGATCGAACGGGTCCGTTCTGGTAGAGAAGAGCGGTGCTTGAGGTTCCGACGATTAAGACTCGACTCACTGTCGGGACCCAGCCTATGGAGTAGAGGTTGTTAGAGTGGAGGGGCTGAGCCGGGTGAGGGAGACCCCGGCATACTCCAAGAGTGTCGCAGAGGCGCCTTCGATGAGCGCGTAGGATCCATCAAGCCTCAAGGCCAACTGTAGGGTGTTGTGGTTGCGGAGAGTCCGGTCGGGATCAAGATGAAACCTGTTCCATATGCTGTATCAGGATCCCGACGTCGCCCGCTATCAGCGTGTAGATCCGTCGGGCTTCCATGCCACCAAGCGAAGTCCCGCTGTGACAGGCTGGCCGATAAGGGTCAGCCTTCCTTTCTGGTATCGAATTACTTTGCCCTCGAAAGTTACGACCAGCGGGTAGGACTGAGTCCTGACACAACCGTAACGGTCGCATTGCGCTGGTACCGGTGTGATTGGACTCTTCACTGAAGGTCCCGGTTATCTCGTGATGACCGGTCACGCTTGGCGTGTAAGAGATTGAGCATGTGGAAACGCCAGCGGTGTTGGTCGAAGCCAATGTGAAACTTGTCGGGTTGAACGTGCCAGTGGAATTGGAAGCGAAGCCAACCCCTCTGGTTGGATAGATCGCAGTGCCCAGATCGGTGTCGGTCGCGGTGTCACGGCGAACTATGGTGGCGACGCTGGTCACGGCACCCGAGCGGGTTTCGGTTCAGCGATCTAGATTAGTAGCTTGCCCCTAGCCAGGTGGTGATTGTCGCCATGTCGTATTCGTCTATGCAGAAGCCATTCACCGATCCCGCTTGTGTGGCTGTATTGTTCGCATCGTCATTCCACCGGTATGTTCCCCAGTCAGCGATCACTTCACCTCCGGGACAATGGCCCTTGATTGCAGAAACGTCAGCGATGTCGTGGCTATCGATGCTGTGATCGAAGTTGGTGTCTGCAAGGGCCGCGTCTGGCCCATATACGTCGTATCGGGCGAGCCGAAAATCGGCTCGTACAATGGCGTTGTAGCCCTCGGTCCCAACCTCATATCCAAGCAGAACTGCATGCGTCGAGGCCGGTATCGACCAGTAGGCGAGAGCACCTTGGAAGAAATGCCTTAGGTCGTAGTTGGAAAGTGTCATGTTTTTGCCAGGTGATATGGAGAAAGGCTCGTTCGAATAGCCGAAGCTTCCTTTCACACCATCTACACGAGTAGTAACCCAAGATGTCTGGGTACCAACCGGAGTCTGGGTCCACGATTGATTGCTCGCTCTCCATACCCCAGTGCCTATGCGAATCTGCGTTTCGATCCAGTGAGCACTCATGCTAGCTCCTGTGCTGCATCCGCTTGTGGAAGCTTTGCAGACTCCGGTAGCAGCTCCCTGGTCAAACCACCAGTAAGCAGAGACGTAGATGACGTAGAGCGCGTCCTGCGACGCGTTATCGACCTTTACCGAGGAGAATGAAAGGTCCGCAGACACGCGCGAGGGAAAATCGGACTGGATCACTGCCTTGATTCCATAGGTCCCATCGGGACAGTCAAAATCTGGCTGATAGACTTGGTCTTCGCAGAACGCTCCCCAATGGCCCGCTCTCATCCAGGGAAAGTGCCCTTGGTGAGCCAAAGCACTTGTATAGCAACCATAGGAGCTTCCATTGAGAAAGGTGTGAAGGGCACCGCTGCTTATGGAAACGTTGGAGTCGGCCCCAGTACAGATATCGTTTGGGAAGACTACCCAAAACTTGTACTGATACCCCTTCAGATTCGGCGTTTCTGGAAAGTCGAAGTTTGGATCAAAGTCCGAACTCCGCCAAGCGTACTTCATCACTCGGACCGACGCGGGTGAGTCGTGGGTCGCGGGAGACGACGCCATCAACAGTACAATCAGGATGATGAGGAGGCCGATTCTAGAAGCAATCAAATCCTACACTTAGCCAAGCTTGAGTCGACACTTTGTATCTTGACAGAAGCAAGCTCGAGGATAAGTCGCAATCGAGCAGTCTGACCTTTGTCGAAAGAGCCAGCCATGCGAGCCCTGCTTTCGCGGCAAAGTTCGATTCTCGGCCTTCGCATGGTTTCGCGGGCCGATACGCAAAGTCCTGGAGAGATTCCAAGGAATGTGAGAATGGAAAAAAAAATTTGGGTCTAGTGGGGTCGGTAGTTGTCCGCGGTGGATCATAGGCCCACTGTGACTGTGACAGTAGTCGAGTGAGTGATCGAGCCGCTGGTCCCTGTGACGGTTACGGTGTAGGTGCCGGGTGTAGTGAGAAGGGACGTAGAGACCGTGAGTGTGGATGAGGCTGTTCCATTGGACGTCAGTGCGACAATGCTTGGTGCTAATGACGCCGTTGGAGGTACGAGAGAGATGGGTGATGTGGCTGAGACAGATTCACTCAGGCTGACACTCCCTGAGAATCCATTAAGACTACTCAGGGTGATGGTGGAGGTGCCAGAGGATCCGATGGCTAGGCTGAGAGAGTTCGGGGAGGAGGTCATGCTGAAGTCTGGAAGCACAAACTGCCATGCGGTCAGCGCGTGTAGCTCCCAATGTCCTTCAGGGTCCCAGTAGACGAATCCTTGTATATTTATCGGAACTGTGGACACGCATGTAGATGTTATTGTGCAAGGTAGCTTCACCTGTGCGATGGTGTCGTTGTTGGCATAAGTCGTTGAGGGACCCGCAAATCCCGCTGCCATCCAGTCCTGGTCGAGCTCGACATGTACGAAGCCGCTCGTGGTCCCTGCAGCGTAGACGTTTCCCGTGCTATCGCAGAACGTCGTTCCGTTGGGATAAGGTCCTCCCCCGTTGATCGCGTTATACTTGGCTGAACAGTCCCGTGTCTCGTAGAAGTAGTAATGCAAGGTTATGTCGTCTATTTCCACAAACGATGACAACGTCTGACCGCTGATGTTGGTGATGGTGCATGGCGGGGACAGAGCCCTCTTGGCCGGAATGCCGCCAGAAGTCGAGCTGGTTTGGTAGGGGCTTCCTGACAAAGTTTGATTCGGGTATGCGGAGCCGAGAATGTACTGAATCGTAACTAGGGTAGCTGAACAAGAAACGTTGGGGTTCCAAGAAGCAATCCCGCCGGTAAGAGCGTTGATGTTCGGCTGGACCGAAGCTGTCGCATTAAAAGCCCTCGAAATAGTGGGGACCAGTGTAGCGGTGTACAGAACGAGCACTAGGATCACGGCTATTCGACGATTGGATATACGACCTCTTTGACGCATGAGATTCTTCGAAAGAGGAATACTCAGCAAGAATACTTGAGTTGTATGTTTACTTACGGTCCCAAACAGCGGCGCCTGTCAAAACAATACACATGCGCATAGCACATCCTAACTGGTAAGGTTCGCTTGTGCTTGGAAACAATGCACCTAGACACAAGCGAACACAAGTGGCTCATCCGTCGCTGCAAGCTCATCTATAATTGGCTGTATCCGGCAAGATTCGCCTCTTCGAAGGCGCAGAACCGTGCATCCCCGTGTGGGGACACAAGCTTGACCGGACGGACGACCGTACGGAAGCTAGCTTCTCCATGAATTTTTTGATCCCTTTACCACGCGAGGTTTAGTTTGCTAAGACGAAGAGTCACAGTAGGCTCTGTGAGAAGTTCTAGAGTGTCGCCGCGTTGGTAGGAAGCAAGTTGGGCTGGTGGAAGTCTATACCATCGTCCGGCTGCTCATTATCCAGTCTGGCCGATGGTTTTTGCAGGAACTGCGAACATCAGCGTGCTGTTGGCGGTATTGTTGCAATAGTGTTCTTTGTTCGGTTGTTTGTCGAGAGTTCCGCTGTCACTGTTGAGGGAGACTTTCCGGCAAGAGTGGTGTTGAATCCAGAGCGCGTTCTAACAAGCACATACAATACCAGTTAGAAACGGATCCGGCTAGGACGGGCAGTGCTAGAGACTAGTGAGCACGGTGATGCTCTGGGAAGTCGTGAAGCTCTGACCATTCGCGTCGGTGATCGTTAAAGTTACTGTGTACGTTCCTGGTAGCAGATATGAGTGGCTGACTGATTGTCCAGTGGCTGTGGATCCGTCTCCAAAGTCCCAGCTGTAACTGTAAGGCTGCGTCCCACCGCTAGCGCTAGCATCAAACGTAACCGCAAGGAGCGGTAACGGATTGGATGGGCTGTATGTGAAGCTGGCCGAAAGCTTTGCGTTGACTGTTATTGTCTGGGATGATTTCGCAACTTGGCCTGCCGAATCGGTGACCGTCAAGGCCACTGTATAGGTACCGCTTGACTGGTAGGTGTATTTGACAGAACTGCCGGATGCTGTTCCTCCATCGCCGAAGCTCCAAGAGTAGCTGTAGGGCGAGGTGCCTCCCGAGGCGGACCCGGAGAAGGAGACGGATTGTCCAGCGTCAGGCGAGGATGGGCTGAAAGCGAAGCTCACAGACAATGGAAGCGGTGGACTGGTGACTGTAACAGTATTCTGAGAAGTTACTGTCTGTTGTGGCGAGCTGTTGTCTTTGGCCGTCAGCGTCACGGTATATGATCCTGCCGATGTGTACATGTGCGTCACTGAAGAGCCTGTTCCAGTCGATCCGTCTCCAAACGACCAGCTGAACGAGTATGGACTCGTCCCGCCACTAGCCGAAGCGGTGAAAGTCACCTGCTGTCCAGCCTGAGGCGAAGATGGACTGTAGGTGAAGCTCGCTGTCAGGGTTGGAGGTGGGTTGGAGATGGTTATCGACTGCTGGGACGATGCGGTCTGCTGTGGCGAGCCACTGTCTTTCACGGTGAGAGCCACAGTGAAGGTTCCTGCTGATGAGTAGGTGTGAGTCACTGCCGAGCTTGTTCCTATCGATCCATCGCCGAAATCCCAAGAATAGGTGTAGGGCGATGTCCCTCCGGACGTTGTGGCTGTGAATGTGACTTGCTGGCCGGCCCCTGGCGAGGACGGACTATAGGTGAAGCTGGTGGTTAGAGTTGGAGGTGGTGAGCTGCTGACTGTAAGAGTATTCTGCGAGGTGGCCGTGCCGTAAACGTGACTTGTTGGCCAGACTGGGGCGAAGAAGGAGTGTAGGTGAAGCTAGCACTTAAGGCAGGAGGCGCACTCGAGACATTTATTGATTGTTGGGATGTCGTGGTCTGTTGGGGTGAGCTGCTATCCTTAACGGTCAGCACAACTGTGAATGATCCTGTTGAGGCATAGGCGTGAGTTACTGACGAGCCCGTCCCTGTGGATCCGTCACCGAAGCTCCACGAATAGCTGTAGGGCGAGGCTCCTCCTGATGCAGAGCCGGTGAATGAAACGGTCTGTCCTACTTGTGGAGAGGATGGACTATACGTGAAGCTTGCCGTCAGCGAGGGAGGTGGGCTGGAGACTGAGACAGACTGTTGAGACGATGCGGTCTGCTGAGGCGAACCACTGTCCGTGACTGTCAGAATAACCGTGTACGTTCCTGTTGATGAGTACGTGTGCGTCACGGAAGAACCAGAACCGCTCGACCCGTCACCGAAACTCCAACCATAACTGTAGGGTGATGCTC
>WNGM01003126.1_pt1 | contig 13232 bp, 15 predicted proteins | sample 5400571 | NCBI WGS metagenome assembly WNGM01 (sample SAMN13153378, study PRJNA577476) | soil metagenome | isolation source: 100 cm soil or saprolite under Garry oak tree replicate 2 | place: USA:California | collected 2016-06-15
CCATTCAGCCCGGCCAGACGATGACCGTCGGAATGCTAGACTGGAAACAGGTCAACCAGCAAGGCCAGCCAGTCCCGGCAGGTTCGTATACTATCATAGGAGTCATCCACTACGAGAGCCCGTACCAGACGACGCCTCTCGCATCAAAGACCATCACGATACAGGCGCCTGACTTCCAGCTCACGGTCAACCCAGCGTCGGTCGTCATAGCCAAAGGTTCCGCGACTACTCTCACGATAACCGTAACGGCGGTGAATGGATTCACAGGCACCATCAACCTATCCGCAACAACCCAACCCGCCAACAAGCATCCACCAACACTCTCACCCATCAACAGCGTAACGCTAACAGCCACCAACCCGACTGGCACAACCAGCTTAACGATCTCCACAAGTCGGGCGACAAACAGCGGAACCTACACGGTCACGATAACGGGGACAGCCGGAACAACAACCCACAACATCACAGCAACAGTCACAGTAACCAGCAAGTAGCCCGCGCTGATAAGCCGATCACAGCCTGCCCCAAGCTCTACCTTCTAGTGGATCCTATTATCGACATAGACCCCTAGTTGATTTCTAGACGTTTTCCCTGGCACCCTCCGGCTGATCAGCATAAGCAACCTCGGCGGTAACGGCAGGTTGATGCGTCAAAACGGAGAGTTACCGAGACTGGCAAGGATTGAGCGAGATCGTCCGTGACCTGGTCCGTCAGATGCTTAGATTGCACTTCGACGACGCCACCATAGTCTTCCACCTCAAGTCGGCCAAAATTCGCAACGCCCAGAAGATCCTGGACAGTGTCCTGGAAGAGGCGAAGCGAGAAGCAATAGCTCGACTAAGCTCCAGAAGCCACTAGGTCAAGATGGAAGGCGTTTCTCTCACTGAGGTCCTTGTCTTCAGCCTTGAGCCTCTAGACGGTCTTCTTGTCCGACTGGACTTTCAACGTCTCAGCGACCACTTAGAACGTTAACTGTGCCTAGAATCAGGATTAAATTTTCGCGAGCTTTTCTAGGAGTTCGCGGTCTTTGCGTAGATTCTTCTCGGCGATGTTCCTGAACTTCTTATCGATACTACTATTTTCTTTGTCCTTCTTATTCCTAAGGTGCTTAGTCTGTTTAGGAGTAATAGCGCGGAGGCTTTCCCATCCTCGTTTCAGTTTCAGTCTCTTCTCGCACCTGAGACAGACTAATGCTCTGCCATAGTAAAGGACGGGTGCCCATGCTAGATCCATCCATTTGGTCTTCTTATGGCTGCACGATTCCTGCAGCTGTGAGAGCTTCTTCTCGTAGTCTGCTCTCAGAGTCTGGGCAGTGGTTTCGAGTTTGATCAAGACTCGCTGCTTCGCTTCTACCCCGGCTTCAACTTCCCCTATCTCGGCAAATCTTCCGTCGAGAATCTTCGCGTATTCCTCCAGCCACGCATGGCATTTTTCGCAGCTCATATGGACAGGAATCTTGCCATTGAAGACCAGCGGGGCATCGCTAAGGTACTCTTTGCTGGTCTGGAAAAGTGGAAATGGGCTGTCCCCATACTCTCTCTTACGCTCCTTCTCAGGTATTCTTTCCAGCTTGCGGTACTGGACGAAGTCGCCCCTCTCCCAATACTCTCCGAGCCGTTCGAGGTCTTTGGTCTGCCACTCGGTGACTTTGGTATGGCATTTCGGACACTCTGCGTCTTCGTCATGAAAGCTATCCACCATTCCCATAATTCAGAATCCCCGGAGAAGGTCTGTCGTCGCCGGCTGGTTGACTACTTAAGACTCGTCCATTGTTCTTGTGCCTGGGAAGAACAATTCCTCGCGTTGTTCTTAGTCTGGAGAGACGTACGAGAGTACCGACAGTTTCGTTCTCGTGTCTGAGCAATAGCGGAAAGACAGCTGAATTTAGCAGATGTCGAGTCAGCGGAGCGGCTGGCGTGAACGCCTACACGCCAACTCCTCACAGATGGAACAAGAACTAGCAAACAACTTAGAACATGACCAAATTAGATATCTCACGCAAGTCCAGATTTTTGCAATGACTTAGGCTGGTACCGAAGCGGCAATTTGGGAATAGAATGTCCGCTCGTAGGCTTGCAGAATTCTCGAAGCGCGTAGCGGCGGGGAAAAACGTCCGCTGTGCATGCTTCTGCTGGGTCCGGGAAGATGTCAGAGGCCTTTGCCCGGTCCTGGTCTCTGGCGGCTAGAACACGTTTGTAATGAGCACTTATATGCTCCGATGAAGAATACATTAGCGCGGAATCGGGTGTCTCGTTGCCAAAGACGGGTCGTCCACTGACAGTTACTTTTGTCGGCATCATGCCAACACTATTCGCCCACTGTCAACACTGCATGCAGGTCATGCACGCGACGGGCATGTCCCCGTACTCGGAACAGCTGGAAGACTATCCGGAGGATGTCAAGAAACAGTATTTCCAGCTCTCAGAGATCGCGCAGAAGCTCATGGCAGAGTTCGGTGGTCTGGTACTGTTGGATCCTGTGGACTCGGCATCCCCTCATGGTGTGTGGTTGTCGATAAGGCATCGAATCCTGAGGACTCCGTGCGTGTTGATTCATGGGAATAAGGTCTTCAGCGGATTTCCGAGTTACGACGAGCTAAGAGCGAAGATATTGGAAGCGATAGAGCGCTACGGCCCGATAGCCACGACACGAGTCTCTCGTTAAATCGACCTTCCAACGAGAGAGATAAGATCGATCAGCTTAGGCAGATCGTCCATGCGCAGACTCGCTACGAGGTGGATCCTCGACGGTTCCTCCTCAAGCTCTAGAGAATCAACAGTGTCTAGATCTTTGAGTTTGGCGACTACGCCGCTCCTCTCGACGAGCCGGTTCGCAAAATCTGGACCCTTTGAATAGACCTTGTAGCCCAGCTCGCTGAGTTGGGAAATCTTGACTTCCTCAGTGCCGGCTGTCTCCCAGGTGAGTTTCGATTTCTTTCTCAGCCTCGTGATCTCAACTTGGAACTTGACTGGGTCAATCAGGGTAGCCCAGCAGTTTAGTTTGTCAGAGTCTCTCGCGACAAGTGCGTAGGGATAGTAGACTAGATTCTCTCTCGCACCGAGTGTTAGTGCGAACTCTAGCTCCTTGATCCCATCCGATGAATTGTTCAATTCACACTTTATTCTTAGGCCAGCGTGTCCGAACGATTTGTACTTCACTTTGGCCCTTATGGAGAATTTCTCTTCGAACCAGAGGGCGTATCGTTTGAGGATCCTGTGCTTCCAATAGGTGCCGAGAAAATAGACGACGACGAGGACGGTGGCTAGAGCTGCGACGACTTCGATGTCTGAGAAGACGAAGGCCAAGACGAGTAACTAGGAGGTAGGAGGCTAGGGGTTGGCTATCTACGTTTCAGGGAGCTCGCTGGTGAATGTTCGTTGCGGGGTTTTGGTTTCAACAGGCTTTGCGAGCGTCGGTCCCATCGTCATTCCGGGGCCGCTTATTGCCCCGGCTCTTATCCGGCGATAGGCCTTGAAGCCATCATATGATAGCACTAGGCCGAGAATTGTCAGTATTACTGCGATTACTCCTGCGACCGCATTTCCATAGACCTTGAGCGTGGTGCTTGTCGTCATGGCGATGTCAAACGTGGCATAGGCGGTGTAGCCTAGCGCGACGATGGTTGTGCCCAGCATGAATATTGCCGGTATGCCTGTGAGGAACGCTGTTCTTCGGATTTTTGCAAGCCAGAGTGTTGTGACGAGGAGTGTTACACCAGCGAGCAGCTGGTTGGAGCCGCCAAAGAGGGTCCAGATGAAACCCCATGGAGCGCTAAACCTCGAGCTTGTTAGCAGGAATGTGATTATCGAGACTACGATCGAGGTGACGTAGATGTTCTTGAGAAAGCGTCGTCCAACCATCTCAGATATGGCTAGCCTAGCAAACCGGAGCGCAAGCTGGGTTAGAGTAAGCCCGAGTATCAATACCATGAGAGCCATGATAGCGGTTGATGCGGCTGACGGGATTAGCAGGTTGCTAAGATACTTGGCTCCACCGCTTACGTAGAGGGATAGCGCGCCGCCCTTTGTCGATGCGAGGGCACCTACCGCTACGACCGATGTTAGCCCGAGAATCCCCTCAAGCAGCATCCCGCCTCCACCTACGAAGTGGGCGTCCGCCTCATTGTCCAGTTGCTTGGATGAGAGCGAGGAACCGATCAGGCCGTGCCAACCTGAACATGCGCCGCAAGCTATAGTGACGAAGAGAAGCGGCCAGAGGGGAAATGAGATTGAGGTGATTGCTGAAGAGCCGGCTGTCGTGGCGCCTATAGCGACAGGGGCGAACCAGTTTGTGAAGAGAGGCTGAGCAAAGGTTTGCGGGGCGACGAACGAGCTTCCTATGATGGCCGCGATTACGAAGTAGGCCACGTAGAATCCCAGGTAGTTTATCGGCATAGCAAAACTCCAGAGGGGTAGGACGGCTCCGAGAAAACTAAATCCTAACATGGAGAGCAGGAGGATATCTTCCTGCAGCTGTGCGTCTGGTACGGCGGAGACGAAGGCTGAGTTGATCGCGCTGCCGAAAACGACTTGGCTGAGATAGACGGACACTGCGACGGCTGCTAGAGAGATTGCGGTGACGGCTACAACGTTGATCTTTGCTTTAAATATTGAATAGCCGGACACTACTCCTATCGCGGCGATGAGAATGAACGAGAGCATGGCGGCTGCGCCTCCAGCACCTGTGCCCTTGACTACTGGGAGGAGGGCTCCGAGGAAGGCTGAGAAGATGAGTATCGAGTAGAATGCTAGAAAGGCGACGAGTACTTTTCGGGCCCTGGTTCCTATCAGCTGATATGTTAAGGGTCCTAGGGATGCGCCTTCGTTCCTCACTGATGAGACCATCGAATTGTAGTCGTGCAACCAACCTAGCAACGAGTTTCCGATTAGTATCCAGAGGAATCCGGGGAGCCATCCCCAGACTATTGCTAGGGCGGGACCGGTTACGGGTCCGAGTGCGGCGATGCTCTTCCAGTGCCAGCCCAACATAACATACTTGTTTGATGGGAAGAATTCGACACCGTCCATGTAGGTGTGCGAGGGTGTTGGACGCTTGGGGTCGGACTGGACGACACTCCTGTCGAACCATTTCACATAGAACTGGTAGACGATCCCATAGACGATAATTCCGCTCAGCATCACTATGAGCGATTCATACATGCAGGGTCCTGTAGCGCTGCTGGGAGCGAAAATATAAGAATGCCGGATGATTTGAGCCTTTATAAGATATAAAAGGCGAGAAACCGTTCAGATTCCCGATTCTGAGCCTGAAGACAGGCTTTGAGCCATCCGAGAGACCATATCCAGGCCGTTAACCTCTCTCTCGTACAGCGGTAGCACCGCCCGTATCATTCCTGGAAACTTCTGTTCAGCCAGTCTCAAGTAGCCTGCCTGTTCTTCCATCCGGTGGGCGACATAGGGCGACAATTTTTCCAAGTCAATCTTTGGAATGACTTCGTTGACGATGACTCCTCCGATGGGGATCTGGAAGGCTTGGACCCAGATGATGAACCGTTCAATCACCGCGATAGGGAGGGCGAGTGGCAAGGTGACGAAGAAGAATGCTGTCTTCTCCGAATCCGTAAGGATTTCTCTGGCCTCTTCCGTCTTCTTTTTGGTTCCGGCCAGCGAGATTAGCAGTGGATCCTTTTTCAACTCCTGGATTATTTTTTCTTTGCGGAAGGAAAGTTTTGTGCGTAGAGACATTGACTCTTGACGGCTCTTGATCATCTTGTTGAGCCAGAGGTTGTAGACCTTTGACATGCCCAGCAGTCTGTAGGTGTGGGCGACCGGTGCTGTGTCGAAAACGTAGGCGTCGTATTGTCCGCTGAGGATTAGATCAACCATATCGTCGAACATGGCAGATTCCTCGAATGAAGGATTCGTTGTAGCGATTTCGATGAAAGGCTCAACATCGACGGGGATGTCCGCGAACTTTAGAAACTGGACGAGCCGATCCTTGATCTCACCCTTGTACCTCTGTATTGTTGAGGAAATGTCTATTTCGTCTGCGTAGAGGTTTTTGGTTCCCTCAATCTTCCTTGTCCCCTTCTTCCATAGATCTTGGCCGAAGAGGCTTGAGAGGCTATGGACAGGATTTGTGGAGGAGATCAGCGTCTTTTTTCCGAGCATCTCTGAGAGATAGTAGGCTGTTGCGCCTGCTAGTGCTGTCTTTCCAACTCCTCCCTTCCCGCCGAAGAAGAGATACTTCAATCCCTTCTTTGCTGACACGAAAGACGGGAACGACTGGCCCGGGTTCGCTGTCTCCATGGTCGGTTAGGCTCCGTAGAGTATGTCTGCTACCTTCGATATCATCTGAAGACCTTTCGGCTCTCGGTCAAGCATCGGCACAATGCCTCTGATGAGGCTCCCGAACTCAGTCTGGATCTGGTGAACGTATTCTTGTTGCGATGATATCTTGTTCTTCAGGAAGCTCGGAACATCCGTCTGGTCCTTCAACTCTTTCGGATATACCTGATTCACAACTACCCCGCTCACTGTGACGTTGAACTCTCTGAACATCTCCAGTGCTTTTCGAGTGTCTAGAATAGGCATGAGTTCTGGAATGAGCACGTAGAAGAACGCGGTATGCCTTCGATCCCGGACCATGGTGCTGACGAAGTCTAGGCGTCCTCTGATGTACTCTAGCTCTTTCAGGACAAGATCTTCCTGGGCGAGGCCTCCCTTGCTGCCCATCACGGTCGCAGCCTCTCCATACTCTCCAGCCTTCTTCCTCACGCTGACAATCTTCTCGACCCACTGGTCTAGGATGTCGGCCATGCCTAGGAATCTTATCGCGTGTCCGTGGGGCATCATGTCGAACACGTAATAGTCGAACTTGCCTGCGGTCATCAGCTCAACCATGGCATCGAATGTGGCTGACTCGGCCATCGCTGGTTCCGCGGCGGACGAGTTGATGTAATCCTCCACTTCCTCGGGAATGGTCTCCATCTTGTACATGTCCTTGATCTTATTTCTAATCTCCTCCTGATACTCAGCGATTCTCCGATCGGCGTCGATCTCAACAGCATAGAGGTTCGCTGCGAGTTCGACCTCTCCCTGGCCGAAGATCTTCCTCTCGAAAATGTCCGAGAGGCTCGCCTGAGGATCGGTCGAAAAAACGCAAACCCTCTTTCCTCTGCTCGCGAGCCAGTGGGCGGTCGCGGCGGAGAGGGTTGTCTTGCCTAGCCCGCCTTTACCACCGAAGAGAATGTATTTGATGTCAGGATTGGATGCAAAGTACTCGGCCATGCCTGCGCTGACTGGAGCGCTCGTGGCCGTCTGTTGACAGCTCCTTAGTACATTGAGTCGGTAATGTCTCGATCCCGGAGCAGTGTCTGCTTCCACGTCTTGAGAGACGGGACCGCGTAGGGTAGGAGCCTGAGGCTGTAGTAGGGCGGTAGTACAGGTATCCCGAGCATGTCGCCCATGGTGATGAGCATGAACAGGTTCTCCATGTGCATTCTCAGCCTCAACGCGTAGGTTACCATTCCATGCAGAGCCATACCATAGAAGAATCCCTTGGCAGCCTTCGAAACCTCACTCTGCTTCTTCGGCTCCTTCGGCTCTTGCTTCTTTCCCATCTCTATCTAGCGGAACATCGGCCTACGTTGCTAAAATAGATGCCTACACGACGCGCTAAAGGTATCATTCCAGAGATTGTTTTCCCGGGGAGAAGTGGATTGGGCCTAACATCAGCCCGTAACAGCGGTGAACGCGGAGGCTGGAAAACGCAATTGCCAGCCTTCACGGCTAGCTCTCCAAGACGCTTCCTAAATGACTGCGCAAGCGACTAGAACGAGATTACTTGATACCCCTGCGAGACCAATTTTCTGAGGCTAGGATGACCGTGGTATTCATCCAGCAGAGGAACGCCAGCATCCTGGATTCCTTTCGTAGCACCGAAAGACGCGGCGCAGTACTTGCAGGCTAGAGCTCTATCCTTCAACCCCGTGTAGAGTTCATTGTACTTGTTATCTGACTTCGAGATTTCTGGAATCCATTTTGTACCCGCGCCATCAAAGATCAGTTTGACATCGTCTCCCGCATCCTTGAATTCCTTTGCAGTCTCCAGAGCATTTCTGATCCGACCTCGATCCTCATGGGTCTCCGTGTCAGCCAAGACTAGGACGACAGCTTTCATTCTCCGGCCTCTCAACTTAGCTTTCCGAGGGGTCCGCTTATAGCGGTACCTTCGATTATCACCCGCCCATGAACAGTGTGTGCTCGTAAAAAATCTTCAAGAGCTAGGAAGGAGGCTGACGACCTCTTCGATCACCGACCAGTTGTTCACTGCGGGTCTTACACCCTCCATGGCTCCCCGGATGAAGCGTTGTTGCTCTTACTCTGGAGAGCCGGCTGACAATGAACCAGCTGGGTCCATCAAACCAGTTTCGTCCTCGTGTTTGAGCAATAGCCGAGAGACAGCTCAACTCTGCAGATGTCGGGTCAGCGGAGCGACTGGCGCGAACGACTATACGCCAATCCTCTCACGAATGGAACAAGAACTAGCAGTAAGGCTACAAGACGATCGAAAGGAAAAGAGACCAACTACTGTAGGAAATCCTGAACAGGTTAGGAGGGTGTCGATGTGTTCGAGATTAGTCTTCTCACGGCTTCGATGAATTCTCTGCATTGAGCTATTGCATGGTCGGCCTGGTCCTTCGTCACTGATGTTTCCAGTCCGTAGATCGCCTCGTGTCGGTCGGTCCGCATTCGGTCGAGACTGTTCACGAATCCTTCGCTCATCAAACCTTTCCTCGAGTATTCTTGTCGCAGATACTCGACCAGGCAGACATGGCTCTTCTCGACTATGCCGTCTCTGAACAGAATCGAGCGCGCAGCATGAAACATTGACGTGTATGCTAGGACAAGAGAAGCATCGTAGATCTGGTGGCTGTGAGATCTCTGTGCTTGCTCGAGTTTTGAGGCTGAGACTTGAAGTGATCTCTCAGCCTTCTGCGGGTGTGGCTTGTCCCTTCTCAGGAGTCGCCGCCGGAAGCATTCTTCGAGATTCAAGTGACGACGACTGGAAGGGATCCGCTTATCGCGATGCCGTCGATTATCACCCGCTCATAGAACGGCTTGTTCTCGCGCGCCTTGTTCTCCCATTCTTCCGGAGTGTACTTCAACAATTGAGCGGTTCTATGTGTTCGTCTTGAGAGCTCGTCCAGCTGGCTTGGTGATGGGTCTTGATCGTGTCTCGTGATGAGGAGTAGGTCTAGGTCGCTTCCCGGTGCGTCTGTGCCTGTTGCGCAGCTTCCGTAGAGTGTAAGGCTCGAGTCCGGGTACTGGCTCGCGAATTGTCTCAAGTGTCTCTCATTCTTCAACAGGAAGAGGCTTGTCTTCCAGAGTCGAAAACTCGTCTTGTCGAGGTTGGCTTTGAAGAGGTGGAGGTTCGCCCTCTGGGTCTCGGTCAATAGTCCGAGCCGAGTGTATTCGTCGAGGAACCGTTTTGCCGTGCTGGGGCTGACCTGGGCCTGGGCGGCGGCTTGGCGGAGGTGGACTTCCCTGTACGGGTCCTGGAAGAAGACGTTGAGGATTCTCAGCCCTGGATAGTCGAGTGTTCGGTGCATGGAACATCCGTTCTATATGTCGAACGATTGTTCTATAAAAGGAACGCCTTGCGGCCAGTATGTTGCCTGTGCGGCTTGATTCAGCCGGTCCGGTATGAATCACGGCGTCTCCGAGTGTACTCTCATCTTCGAACCAGGCCGCTCTTCAAATGGTCTCGCGTTCTCTGAATTCTCTCCATGCTCGAGGTTGAGCCAAGAATGGGACCAACATCGAGAGGTTGAGGAGGAGGCTGACGACCTCTTCCATTACGGACCAGTTCGAACTGTAGGTCTCACAAGCTCAGCGAGATTCCGATGATGGCGTAGCTGCTCTTACTCTAGAAGGCCCCCGGCGTAGTTCAGAGGCCATGGTTTTCTATCCATTCTCACAGCCTGTTGAGGACATGAAAGCCGAGGGCTCCGAAATGCGCGTCGTAGGAGAAAATGTCAGAAATGAAATGTTTCTTCGCCAAGAATGCAATTGTTGAATCGGTGAAACTGAGGGCCACGTCTGATCTCTGCTTGTAGAGATCCCAGGACCCCATTAGCGCTTCGTCGTCTGTTTTGAGGAGGATTATTGTTTTCGAGGTGAGGATGTCTGTTCCGAGTTGTACTGAGAGCTTGTGGTTTCGTGTTCTCGCTCTCAAGAGCGTGACTGCCTCGTCCATGACATAGTCTGAGGTGTAGAGGCTTCGGTATGCTGTGTCTTGTTTCGCAATTTTTCGGAAGGTCTCGACCGCGGATGGATGGTCTCTATCTCGCTTGTTGTAGAACGCTGAGAATGGCCCAGTGTCGATGAAGAGCCTCAGCTAGGGCTCACTTGTAGAGTGTCTCATCTACTTCTTTCGACGCGTTCTCTGTCCCCTTGCCCCAATCCTTCGCCTTTCGCCTGCCCAGCGCGATGTCGAAAATGGGATCGTTGGGATCTATTCCAGATTCTTCGTGAACCCACAACCGCGCCGCCTGCCTCAGAGCCTCCTTAATGGTCAACCCTTTCTTTTCAGCCATCTTGGCAAGAGTATGATACTCAGCTGGCTCCAGCTCCGTCTGGGCAACCTTGCGTTCCATGCTCCTCGCATGTAACAGTGCATGTAACGTACATGTAAAGCTTCCGAAAGGCTCGGGACAAGCATCGATATCTCCGAATGTAAACGAACGGGTAGATGGTTAGGAGGAGGCTGACGACCTCTTCCACTACGGACCAGTTCTTCACTGCGGGTCTTGCAGCCTCCATGAGACTCAGATTGTCCTATAGTTGCTCTTGGTCTGGAGAGCTGGCCGACAATGAAAGAAATGGACCGGCGAAAGCAGTTTCGTTCTCGTGTCTGAGCAATAGCTGAACGATAGCTCAACCCTACAGATGTCGGGTCAGCGGAGCGACGGGCGCGAACGACTACAAGCCAACCCCTCACGAATGGAACAAGAACTAGCAATCAGACTGGGAGGCACTAGGATAATTTGCATTGGATCCAGGAAACCCAATGTTTCCTATCGCGTGGTCCTCAATCATAGACTCGCTTTCTGAGATCCACATCATAGAAGATTATTCTTCCCGCTCCACTGTCAATCTTGTATAGAATTCTATACGTGCCTACACGGTCTTTCCAGAAGCCTTCGAGGCCTCCCTTGAGCCTCAAACCCAAATAGGGATTCGTGGCGAGCTCCTGGATTCTCTGCTTGACTCGTTGCTTGACGTTGGCGGGGAGCTTCTTGAACTGTTTGAGAAAGGTGTTTAGGAAAACTACCTCGTATCTCAACTAGACAGGATCCTGTCGATATCTTCCCGGCTGGATGCTACCTTGTACTGGCGCTTCTTGAGTTCCCTCTCGCCAATCCTGAGCCTCTTGACAGTCTTCTTGTCCAGTTGAACCTCCAGGGTCTCAGCGATCTCTTGGAACCTTAGAGATGACTCTAGCAGGTCCGCAACCAGCCCCTTAGGCAGTTGTATGGAATCGGCTCTACGCGCCATCTGTTCCAGCCCGAAGATCGAGCGCCGCATATTAAAACGGTCCGATTCGCATCAATGCTCCCAGACTCCAAAGAATTCGCCTTGATACTCCCATCCAAGACGATTAGGATTCCATATTCCATTTCGGATGATCCGTTTTCTTCGTTCAAAGAACGGGCTTGTTGATTGTGGAGAAGGAACAAAATGGCCGTTCCAAGTCCAGCCTTTACCTTCTTGATGTTCACCCTTCTCGATCGTCTCCAGTTCGATCCTTCTCTCCTCGATTTTCATGGGATCGTCTGAACCAAACTTGGTGTCCCCGATAGCGGCGAATAGTTTCAGTAGGTTCTTGGCGAACCTCAGGTCGGCCGCGTGAAGTCGTTTCTGAAACTCTCTGACATCTCTCATGTTCTTGGAGCTGAGGAGCCGAGTCTCCTTTTTGAGACTCGACACCTTCTTCGATGTACGGGGTCGACCAGTAGCTCTAGGGATCAACAGATGGGTAAACAAGTAGACAAGAGACGTAGGTAGCAATCTTTCCCTCAATGTGGTGGCACGGCCAACTGTCGTGGCAGAGCATTCTTAGTCCAGAGAGCTGGCTAACACTGGATGATGCGGATCGTAGAAGGTAGTTTTGTTCTCGTGTCTGAGCAATAGCCGAAAGACAGCTGAAAGTAGCAGATGTCGGGTCAGAGGAGCCCTTGGAGAGAGCGATTGAAGGGAGTCTTCTCGAATGATTGCATAAGCTGTCGATTAGGCCCAAGAAAGCCGAACGAAGGATAATCCCAGCTAGCATCTGTCATTGATTCATGGGTGCAAACGAGCGATGAATCTGCTAACGTCTCAGAAACCGTGTCAAGTGCACGCGTCTACGACTCTGAACCTCTGGTGTTGGATTCTCTGCTCATTGGGGGGTTATGTTCTCTCCTATGAGAGGCAAGTCTCCTAGTATTGCAACAAGCCACAAGAACATTCCGAAAAGAAAGAGAATCACTTCTCCTATGCCCACGCCGTTCAACGTTACCGAGACGCCTGAGAACGTGGAGCCAACAAGAAACGAAATTGCTTGACTGCCAAGTGCCATAAACAATGTACCCATGAAAGCAAAGAACATTTGCCATCTCACGACGTTATCCTTCAATGATCTCTCTCCCTCGGTCTTCCGTCGAAGATTCGAAAGAACATAAGTCTTGCAATGTGACTCTTGGCGAGCAGTTTCGTTCTCGTATCCAAGCAATAACTGAATATTACCTCAATATCTGAGATGTCGGGTCAGCGGAGCGGCTGGCGCGCACGCTTACACGCGAAAGCCTCACGAATGGAACAAGAACCATCAATCGGATTACGCTGTAATAGGATCCGATGTTTTCACTAACGGATTGTTTGGGACCAGCAAACGTGGCTGGAACTGAGGAGGAGGGCGTGGGTGCAGTTGGCGCACGCCTTTAGGTTGGCTGGATTGTGGCTGGATAGCTTGTCGTTCGACGCGGGTGCCCCTGTCAAGTTTGACCTGATGACGATTTTGATAAGGCCGGTCATAGAGGACCCCGCTGATAGAATAGGTCCTTCCCGGGTCGAGATAGAACGGCATCCATGATGTGAACGAAAATCGGCCTGTTGGTGTCGTCAAGACGCCGGATTGGCGAATGCCTGTCCTTGTCTGTCGATCGCTCAGGCGGTAGACTTGTTCAACGTAGAATGCGTCATTGAAACGAACGCTTGGACGAAGGG
>WNGM01003128.1_pt1 | contig 13232 bp, 9 predicted proteins | sample 5400571 | NCBI WGS metagenome assembly WNGM01 (sample SAMN13153378, study PRJNA577476) | soil metagenome | isolation source: 100 cm soil or saprolite under Garry oak tree replicate 2 | place: USA:California | collected 2016-06-15
GAAAACCGACCTTTCTGAAAACCTTCCTTGGCGTTGTCCCCTCGCTTCAGTCTTCGCCGGGGGCTTCTCATTATGATCAGATGCTACTGATTCATGGTCCTGGAGATGAAAAATTTGGTCCGATCGCCAAATACATCCTAGACGGGGTTAACCAGCGAGAACGAGTAATCTACTTTCATGATGGTGATGTTTCTGTCGTTACGGAGGGCCTTTCCCTCCAAGGGGTAGATGTCACTAGGCTTATGTTGAAAGGGGCTCTGAGGGTTCCTCCTCTAGGAAGCGCGTATCCGTCGAGAGGCGTGCTGGACGACACACCTCTCGAGGTTGTTCAAGAACTCGCTGCCGAAGCGAAGACCCTGGGCAACGACGGGCTGAGAGTAATCCTAGATTACGATGACTTTATCATACGTCCTCTCCAAAAGTTTGTCAACCATTTAACCGACCCGAGATGGACGAGCCCGGATCATCATCTGCATGTGCTTATGGCATTCAACTCGACAACATTTCGGGGGGAAGAAGCGTCTCTAGCCGGACTCGAGAGAAAGATACGGACCCTTGACCTCTCAGAAGCACTTGACACCTTCTCAAGTACAGTCGGACTGTCCCACGACGAAATTTCAGGAAGGAAGTTGCTCCTAGAGTTTGACCCCCAAGGAGACTATGAGCGCGTCTTCAAGTCTCTGCTGGCGGAGACTGCTTCCAACTTTGAAAGGACAGTCGTCTTCACTAGGAAAGATAGCTTGATCTATTCGCTTGTGGAAAGGCAACCAGCCGCGAAAATCTTCGTCATGACATCAAGAGTATCATATCCGAAGATGGAGAATGAGAACCTGTTTCTGCTGCCGACATATGACACTTCCTTACTCCTTGATGCGCTGAACAAGACCATCGAAGCCTATACAGGCTCAGCCTTCACCATTATCTTCGACAACATCTCACACCTCGCGTTCACACTAGGGCCTGAGAGAACATACTCGCTGGTTCGACAGGCCCTAGAACTGATGATCTCAGACAAGATCACTGCGATCTTCTCGATGAACTCCAAAGCCCACGACCAGAAAATCATGTCGACATTTGAAAACATGTTCGACCTGGAACTCGTGTGTGAAGCGGGGAGGAGTGTTCCTGCGATCAGAAAGAAGATAACTGTTCCGAGCTAGTCTCACGTTGAATTGTGCTGCACTTCGTTCCTTTATAGAATGTAACGACGATTCGGGACGGTTCTACTCGCGCACACTATCGGAGTGATCTGCTGCCCTCGAACTTCTCGAGTAGCTCAGCAAGATAATCGGAGAAGCCTCTGATATTGAGACTCCGAACTTCTTTCTCATGCTCAGCAACCCTTCTAATGTAGGTATACGCCTTGTTCTTGAATACCCATTCCAGCTTACTTAACCTCGGAAGGACAGCCTTATCCCCGAGTTCCTCCTTTCGAATGAGGCCCTTTCTAAGTGCGAGAGAGATGATGGGGCTAGAGACGTCACGCTCTACGAGTTCGCTCGGATAAGTGGTCAACAAGTTTCCTATATGGGCGATCTTTTGTGCGAGGCTAGCAACGGTTCTCATGGGCCCCAGCTCTTTCATGTCAAACGCTGGTGAGCACATGAGGTCCATATCTATCGCGAGTTCGACTACGCATCCGTACGATGAATAGAAGTTTGTTTCAACTGGATTCTCGATGCCCTCAGTGTTTGCTAGATAACTATACAGCATGGAAGAGAGAACTTGGCGAAGATCGAAATAGAAAATCCTCTCAAACTCGCCAAATCTAGGATATAGCGAAACGGAGGAAATGAGATCCTCCCACACCTTCCGCGCGACCTGAAGATAATCATTTGTTTCGACCGAGGTCTCTTTGGCTTGCCATGGGATTTTGGTGAGCTGTTCAAGCATAGGGAAACTGCGTGTCGTGTAGTTATCTGCCAGATCGTCAACTAGAATGTCGAAGATGGCAAGTTTGGTCTTGTCTTCACCGAGAACTTTTCTTCGGTCAAAACTCACGCTGGGCAGGGTTATCCAAGAGTACACATCATGGATCCATGCGAAGTACTCGATATTCCTGCGACCTACAGATTTGTATAGGTCGAGGACCTCCGTCAATTCTAGCCGTTCTCTGGGTCGACTGAGGAGTCTGAGTTCCGCTGCAGTCCGTTCTGAACCATCATGCGTAGTTCCAGCTTGTTCTCCACCTTTTGAATCGTTGAGGATCTGGTGAGTTATTGACAACTATCATCCTTTGTGTTTGCTTAGTTTCACCTGTGTCCTTACATTATAATGGTGGCCTACTTTTCTAGGGAAAAAAATTCTACGCGCCTTATATGGGCCGCATATTTGGTGCCAGTCCCTCAACAACGATCATGGATATACAAGAATCTGTCTAGGGCATACAGCCAACTAGGCAAAGTGGTCTTTGCTGGCCCAGAACTGATAGTTCTTCCTCAGTCCGAGAAACAAGAAGAAGGCCCCCACTGTCTGCATCACTCCCCCTACAGCCAACAAGCCCATAGGTTCCAGTGAATCGACGAGGAACATGCCGACGCCGACTCCGAAGAAAACAGCGCTTAGCGATATGTACGTCCAGGCTCTAGCCGCTACGTTTCCTTTGAAAAGTTTCAGGTTCTTAGACCATAGTAGACTAGCACCATGGTCAACGCCGTGCCGACGGTGCAGACGCTTAGAGAAGCGAAGTCCAAGGAGTCCCAGCTAATTTTCGCTAGAAACTCGTTATTTACAAGAATTGTTACCGTCGAACTTCGTTCCGCCCTCGAGCGTGAGAAAGTTGGAACCGCAGGGTTGTTGCTTGAGGGTCAATTCGTTAAACTGGCGCGACCTCGAATTCTCAGGTATCTCGGTCCCTGGCTGACGGGTTGCTAATTGGCTTCAACTCCTGAATTCTCCCTCCTCCTCAACCTCGGACTGGCAATATTCGCAGCTTTCGCCTTCAGTACCCTCTTCTCGAAGATCAAGCAGCCGGTTGTTCTAGGTCAGCTCATCGCGGGAATCATCATCGGACCATTTGGGCTAGGACTCGTCCAAGACCTGGGCGCGATCAATCTTCTCGCCTCGCTCGGAATAGTGCTCCTCCTGTTCACTGTCGGGCTGGAACTCGACCCGATGGAGATACGAAAGATCGGACCGGACAGTTTCATACTGACCACCGTAGAGCTGACCATCAGTTTTCTCTCAGTCTTCGGCGTGGCACTCCTAGCTGGTCTTAGCAGTATCGAGGCTGTATTTGTCGCTGCAGTCGTGGCCACGACGAGTACTGCGATAATGAGTAAGATATTGTTGGAATCGAAAAGTTTCCGCGCTAAAGAGTCTCAGATGGTCATAACAGCATCAGTCATCGAAGATTTCGCTACTGTCTTCATCCTTCTACTCCTTCCCGGTCTCGCAGCAGCCAGCAACCAGGTTCCACCCTCCGACCTTGCTTTGCTGATCGCGAAAGGCATCCTACTTGTCGCGGTCATCTTCGGTTTCGGCTGGAGAGTTGCGCCACGAATCATTGATCGTATGACTCAGGGAGATCAAGAGTACAAGGAGACGGCGTTCTTGCTTGCTCTTTCCTTCGGATTCGTTTTCGCCGTACTCTCGTCTTTCCTCGGATTCTCTCCAGCCGTAGGTGCTTTCCTGATGGGCTTGATGATTAGGGGGAAGCAGGCTGAGTTCGTACTGGGAAAGGTTGGGCCGATAAAGGACCTGTTCATAGTCCTCTTCTTCGTCGCTATGGGAACACTGATCAATATCGGAGCTGTTCTCACCCTTACTCTTCCGATACTCGCTGTCCTCGCAACCGCGATCGTTGGAAAGTTCTGGGGCTGTTGGACAGGCGCGAAACTCTCGGCTGCGAGACGGGAAGCTACCAAGGTGGGCGTGTCAATGCTTCCCCGGGGAGAATTCTCTTTCATTGTTGCGAGCGAGGGGACAGGTCTGGGAGTGGCGTCGCAGATACTCTTTCCCATCGCCGGGCTTACTACTCTGATCAGCTCGATACTGTCGTCGATCGGGATGCGACTGATCAAGACGCATACGATGAAAGCTGTCGCGGTGGCCGTCCCAGTCCAAGTAGAAAAAGTCGGGAAATCATAGTGACGCAAGATGGTTGGAGAACCGAGAATACCTCCCGGAGCGAGCCTTCTACTGATAGGGTCGGGGCTATACTGGATTCTGTCTAGTCAACTAGTCTCATCCTTCACGGTTCTGACTCCGGGCCTCTTTGAGGCAGACGCGTTAGGCGGATCCCTGATCACAGTCGTTGGAATAATATGTGCCGTTATGGGTCTCTGGATTGTCCGGGTCGATGTCGATGAATTCCGCGGCCTAGTCGCACGGCGTGACGGTTGGATCTTCGCGACTCCTCTCGCGCTAGCCTCCAGTGACGTGTTTCTCACACTAGTCGTCCTCTCGACGAGTTCCCAGATAATCGAGTTGAACCCGTTTGTCTCCTCGGCCATCGGGATAGGTGCCATTGCCGTGATCCCATTCATCGTCTCGTATCTCGCACTCTCACAAGGCCTCGGCCTCTTCATGCTCAGACTGGGCTCGTACCTTTTCGGTTCTTCAAAATCCTACAAGTATCTACCGTTCGTTCTTATCTGTGGGGCGGCCTCGTTCGGTCCAGCCAGCAATCTAGTCTTGGCGCTTGACCCCAACGCGGGCTTGGCTGCGTACTTTTTGGGCGCGCTTGGTTGTTGTGCGGTCTCGATATTCTTGTTCACGCACATCGAGACGTGGAGAAGAGACGTAGGCAAGGCTAAGTTCCAGTAGTCATGATAGCAGACCGGTCTCGCCTTGGTACGCGGGCTTCGCTTCATGGTTCAAGAACACCACGCGACTCGGCTCCACTGGGATTTCCGGTTGGAGCTGGATGGTGTCCTGAAGAGCTGGGCGGTCCCGAAGGGTCCGCCTACCGAGCCTGGGGTTAAGCGGCTAGCGGTCCAAGTGGAGGATCATCCGCTCAGCTATTGGGGATTTGAGGGAACCATTCCAGAAGGCGAATATGGGGCTGGGACTGTCAAAGTTTGGGACAAGGGCACCTATGTTCTTGAGCTGAGGGAACCGCGTAAGTATCATGTGCTGCTCAAAGGTAGGAAGCTGAAGGGCGACTATAGGCTCATCAATTTCAAAGACCGGAACTGGCTCATCTACAAAGTAGAGAGCACCGAAGGACCGGCTAAGGATTCGTCCGGATTGAAGTCGCGATCGTAGTTCTTGGACTCTCCTTGAGTAGCAATTGCGAAGATACGACTGTAGCCACAGCGATCGCTAGAGAGAAGACGATGACCGCTTGCAGTTGAGCCGCATCCGCTATCAAGCCTCCGGCCAAGGGTCCCAGTCCGCCTCCCAAGCTCAACGCCGACTCTAGGAGACCAAGCCCCTTCCCTCTATCGGCTGTTGATGTGTAATCGGACATCAGCGCTGCAGATGCTGATTGCGCTAGGGGATAGATGGGCAGAACCCATAGTACGGTGACGATGGCTATGTTTGTGACGAAATAGAGGATGGTGTAGTAAGCCGCGTAGCCCGCAGCGCCCATTAGGAATACGGGCTTCCTGCCGATCTTATCATTTAAGGGTCCTACGTATCTGTAGGCGAGTGCGCCTAGGATGGTTGTTGCTGTAGCCGCCGAGCCAGCGACAAGCTTTGATCCGTTTAGGATGTTGACGAGGTAGACTGTGAAGAAACTGTTGAATGCTGACGCCGAGACTAAGACTGCTACGGATAGGAGACATAGCAGTGCAATGTTCCGTTGTCTCAGTAGTCCCCAGTATCCTCGCGGACGCTCCAGCGACTTGGTCAAGGTCAACGCATTGCTGGGTGCGAAGAGTATGACAAGGCAGCCTGAGAAGGCGTAGAGTGCGCCGAGAAGGAAAAGATAGTTCACCTGGAAGTATTGGTAGAGGAATCCGCCGAGGAGTGTGACTGACGCGTAGCCCAGTGATGCGGCTACCCAGAATCGTCCTATCGCCCGTCCATACTGCGGACTTGCAACCGTGGCCATTGCCGCATAGACTGGTATGAAGCTCGACGAGAATAGACCGATCAATGAAACTACGACGACGAATCCTTCTGGGTTGTTCAAGAGTGGAAAAATGGAGAATCCGACCGCTTGTGCTATGAAGGAGAGGAGGAGAATATTGTGGCCTTTTCCTGTCTTGTCGAGGATTCCTCCCCAGAATGGCGAGAATGCTATCGTCTCGACTGCCGGTATGAGTGAGACTAGGGAGATGAGAAAGTATGACGCGTGTAAGGATCTCAGATGGATGGGGAGGAACGCCCAGATTATTCCTGTTGGGCCGAAGGCGAGAGCGGTCGAGAGTTGAACCGTGAACCGTTCGTTCATCTGACCTTAAACCCGAGAAAGAAACTTTGACTCTCCCAAAGAGCACTCTTGTGTCGCGAGACTCAACGCTTTTGAGATTTTCTCGACGGAGTCCCGCCAGTTGAAACTGAACTGGGCGAGTATCGCGGTTCAGGGCGCAGAATGGGCCGGTCGGGCGTTTTCGTTATCGTGTAGGTCAGCGTGCAGGTCAGCGTGAAAAGTGCGCGAGGTCAAATCGCATGCTTCGATTTGCGTTCGTGGCCCAATCCGGGCGACTTACGGCTGAATTTCTACAGAATGCGGTTTTCTGTTGGGAAGTGAAGCCTGCCTCATGAAACGATGGTAAAGGTGCCTTTGACTACTTGGGTTGTCTGCGGGCTGAGGATATTTCCTGAGGGGTCAGTTCCTGTTCCGGAGAAGAGTTGGATTGTGAAGTTGAACTTCAGACCGATGCTTGTGGTGTTGAAGGGCTGGCTGAGGCTTATCGTCAGGGACGCGCCGGGAGACAGGATGGATACGGCTGATTCCACATTGAAGAATGATTTGAGATTAGTCGAGTTACCCGCAGCGAGCAGCTGGACGTAGGCCGGGCTCTTTCCGTTGTTCTTGACGGTCACCGTGAACGTCTGGGTGCTGCCATTCTTGGTAAGGCTGAGCCTATGAGCCCATGAAACCTGGTTTACAACAAGCGTAGTCTTCGTTGATGTGGTGACGGTGACATTGATCGTTGTAGAGTGGGTTGTGGACCCGCTGTTGCCGTTCACCGTTAGAGTGTAGCTTCCGGCAGCGACGGAACTGCCTACCGTGATTGTTAGCGTTGAGGTTCCGGCACCACCCGTTATTGGATTGATGCTGAAGCTTGTGGTGAAGCCTGACTGCACTATCGTGGAGAGAGTGACTGGCCCGGTGAAGCCGCCTGTCGGGGATACTGAGATACTCGAGGTGGCCGATGCCCCAGTCTGAATGATCAGGGCAGAAGCGCTTGATGATAGTATGAAGTCAGGACGCGGAACGACGGTCAGGGTTATGCTGGTCGTATGAGAGCCGGAGGTTGAGTTTCCGGTAAGGTAGATAGTGTAGTTTCCCGGGCTGGTTGCTGTCGTCGTTGATATAATCAACCCGGCTTGGGTCAGATTATCTGATAACACTTGGATTGTTGAGGGGTCTGGGACGGCAGATACTCCGGAAGGAGAGACTGTCGCAAACAGCTGAACAACGGCGACGAATCCGTTCAGGCCTGATAGGTTGACCGTAACAGAAGCGGATTCTCCTGCCTGGACGATTAGCGCGGCGGGAGTTGTTGAGAGGCTGAAGTCAGGGCGGGCTGTGACCATGATCTCAATACTGTTCGGATGTGAAATGCCTGCACTCGTCGCGTTTAGGACGAGTGTATAGATGCCCGGTGGCGTGTTGTCTCCTGCGGAGACTGTAAGGCTGGTCTCAACCGTGCTATTCATCGTCAGGGTAATGACGGTCTGACTGGGGGCGACCGTGGGACCTTGAGGGATAATCTCCGCCGTGACTGTTACGTTGCCGGAGAACCCGCTGAGGCTTGTAAGGGTGAGCACGGCTTGGTTGGAAGAACCTTGGACGACAAACAAGAGTCCAGTACTGACGAGCATTTGGAAGTTAGGAGTCTCTGGGACGGTGACCACTACAGTCGCAAAGTGAACGAGAGAGGTGGCATTGGAGTTGGTTGCTAGGGATCCGATGATGGTGATAATGTATGGTCCGGGGTAGGTGCCTGGGGCCACCGAGATCGTTAGGGTTGAGGTCGCGTTCGGTTCGGAAGGAGTGAGAGTGACGTTCTCAGGGCTAAAGGAGGCAGTCACGCCTGGTCCGGCCGAGGCGTAGCCGAACAGACTTACTGTCCCATTGAATCCGTTCAGCCCAGAGATGGTAATTGTCGAAGTGGCTGATCCTCCCGGCGGAATCAGGAGGTTCGATGGACTTGCAGTTAGGCCGAAATCTGGACCGATGACCTGAACGAAGACAGTGATGTTCTCGAAGTGGCTGGCTGTCGATGCAACGATGTTCACGTCGTAGAAGCCTGAGGTCGAATCAGCCGGGACAGTGATGGTAAGAACCGCACTGGTCGTTGTGAAGGTAGAGTTGAGAGTGACTTCACTGGGAGCGATCGTAGTCCCGAGGCCCGCGGGGAATGATGATGAGGCAAGATTGATTGTGTCAGCGAATCCGTTGAATCCTGTTAGGGAGATGATTGCCGTGCCAGTAGTTCCCGCGGCTAGACTCATGAATATGGGACTGGCCCTGATGGTGAAGGTTGGTGCTATTACATCGACTGTAACGAATACGTTCCTTGCCATTGTGCCAGCCGATCCCGTTACGATAATTGTGTAATAGCCAGAGGGTGTTCCGGACGGGACGGTTATGGTGAGATTAGAATAAATTGAGCTTCCGGGCGGGAGACTGACGTTCTCGGGTGCCAGTGACGCTGAGATGCCGAAGTATGAGGCCACGGCAAGGCTCACGTTTCCCGTGAAACCGTTGATGCTAGTTGCTGTGATGGTCGCTGTCGAAGAATCGCCCGGATGCATGATTAGAAAGTCGGGATTTGAGGAGAGGCTGAACGTGGGTCCGATGATGGAAACAAAGACGGAAGTGAAACGGGTCACGTTGTTGCCTGTTGCGCTGATATAGATTGTAAAGTTCTGGGGGGTGGCGACGGGAGAGGACGTGACGTCGAGAATGACTGAGCTTGTCCCCCCGGGGGTGAGCGTGACAGCGGCAGGGCTCAGGGTGACGTTGATGGGGCTGGAGCCGAAGGTTGCGTTGGGTCCGCCGATGATGTAGAAGTAGCTAGAGGTTAATGTGATGTTGCCACTGAATCCGTTGAGGCTGGTCAGGAGAATTGTGGATTGTCCCGACTCTCCTGCATGGATGAACAGCTGGGCCGGGTTAGCCTGTATACTAAAGTCCGGGCCGATGACCTGGACAAAGACCTGGGTGAAATGAGATAAGGCTCCGCTGGTAGCCACGATCTGAATGTAGTATGAGCCGGGTTGTGTTGCCTGAGGAGCTTGGATTGTGATGGTAATGCTTGCTGTGCCCCCCGGTGATAGGGTCACAGTCGAGTTAGCGGGAGTAGCATTGAGATCGAAGGATGACAACGTGACGGTGACTGTCCCGTTGAAGCCATCTAGACTGTTGAGGAAGACGCTTGAAGTGCCCGAAGTGCCTTTCTGGAGGATCAGCGAGCCTGGATTGGAAAAGATGCTGAAGTCTGGACCAGTGACTTGGATCGACACGAAGGCGTCATGCGTAATGGATCCTATGGAAGCGGCTATGTCAATATAGTAGTAGCCAGGAGGAACGTTGACGTCTGTCGAGAATTTGAAAGTCGTCGTCGATGTAGAGTTTGGTAAGATGGCTACCATAGCTCCATCCGGTGAGACAGTTATTGGACCAGAGGACAAGACGAATACATCGGCCGTGCCCTCCAGGTTGTCTATGCTCGTCAGCGTTATTGTCGAGTTGGCACTTCCACCCTGGCGGATCGTTAGGAAGTAGGGGTTGGCTATCATCGAAAAGTCGGGGCCGATCACATTGACGTTGACTTGGGTGTAGCGGAATAGCGGCCCGCTGCTGGCTGTTATCCCGACATAGTAGTTGCCGGGGGCTGTGTTAGGCTGGGCCTGGATCGTCAATGTTGTACTGGCGGATCCACCGGCAGCGAGGTTGACCGTACTGCTGCTGAACGATGTCGCCAGGACCGATGATGTGGAAAGGGTGACGTTGCCTGAGAAATTATCAATGCTCGACAGCGACACCGTTGACTGTGCAGAGCCACCTTGGGGAATCGAGATGAAGCTCGGGTTTGCGGAGACGCTGAAATCCGGACCGGTTATGCTTATTTCAATATAGATCGTGTGTACGATGTTCCCGCTGGTTGCTATAACCTCGACCTGGGTGAAGAGGGCCGGGGGGGTGGAGAGGGGCACGGTGATTATGAGAGTGGCATTCGCGGATGTCTGGGTAGAATTGAGGGTTACGCTGAAAGGGCTAACGGTTGCTTCAACTGGTGAGAATGAGGTGGAGGTTGAGAGAAATATTGTGCTGGAGAACCCTTCTCGAGAGGTGAGGGTGAGGGTTGACTTTGCGGTCTGGCCAGCTTGAAGATTAAGGAAGTAGGTGCTCGACGTGAACGCGAAGTCTGGTCCAGTGACATTGAGAAGCAGGTAGACTGTGTGGCTAATGCCATTGGCGGTTGTACCCGTCACGTAAACTGAGGAAAACCCTGGAGGGCTATCGAGGGGGACCGTTATTGTGAGAGTCGTATTTGCTTGTCCACCAGCTGAGAGATTCACGCTAGTATTGGCGAGCTGTGCGGATGTGGTTCCATATGAAAACGCTGAGAGGTTTACGGTGCCGGCAAAGCCTATGATGCTCGTCAGAGTGATTATGGACTTGTCTGTTTGGCCCTGCTTGAGGGTGAGGGAAGCCGGGTTTGCTGTGATTCGAAAGTCTGGCCCTGTGACGTTGACTGGCAGGTAGATGTTCTGGTAGATGTTTCCGCTGTTTGCGTTGATGTAGATTGTAGTGAAACCAGGCTGAGAGTTAATGGCGCCTACTGTGAGTGTCGATGTTGCGCTAGTTGATGTCGCGTTGAGAGTCAGCACCGTCTGATTCAGAGAGGTGGTCACGATTACGCCGAAGGGCTGCGTCTGCGCCTGGAGCAAGACTGTCCCCGTGAAGCCGCCTCTGCCAGTGACAGTGATGGTAGAGTTCTTCGATGTGCCTTGGAGAATCGTCAAGTTGCCCGGGTTGGCAGAAATTATGAAGTCTGGTGGGGCGACTACTACGAGAAGCATCGCCTGGTGATTTATGGATCCGCTGATTCCGTTTACTGCGATGATGTATTGGCCCATCATTGTAGAGGCGTTTGTAGAGACAGCCAAGACGGCGCTGGCTGCCGGGGTTAATGTCGACAATGTGACTCTTGAAGGGTCGAGTGTTATGCTGGGAGGATGGGTGCTGTTGGAGCCGAGAATGGAAGCGCCAAGGCTGACGTTGCCGGTGAAGCCGTTGACACTAGCAAGGTCCAGTCGGAAGCTCGTCAGTTCTCCCGCGTGCAGCACTCCCGAAGAGAGTGAAGATGCATCGAGTGAGTAGTCCGGACCAGTGGTGGGTGTCCACACGTTCGTGTCAGTGACCTTGAAGGTAATAGCCTGAGTCGATGGTGATGGGCCAGTGTAGTTGGCGTAATCCGTCGCGTCCAGGAGGAGGCCAGTCTGGGCATCCCAGTAGAAGACGATTCTGGAAGACTGTCCGGGGGATGTGAGGGTCAGGTTGAGGAGGTTGACAGAGCGCAAGGAACCAGCATAATCTCTAACGACGGTCTCATTGAAGACGAAGGGAAAGAAGAAATACGACGACTTGATCAGCGGATCTCCGGCGGTCAGGTTCCCGGCGATTAACCATGGGAACAGGTTTCCCGAGCCGTCAAGAGTGTTCCCCGACAACGCCTGGGTGGATTGCGTCCCGTTCTGGTAGTTGTAGATGAGTGACGCTGTGACAGTGTTGTTTGCACTGTTGACGGTCTGGACTAGTATCTTGAGGCTGCTGATGTTTAGGGGAAAAGGCGGATAGGGTCCGGTGTTGTTTTGACTGAACGCGCCGTATGTCACGTAGTCACCCGGTCTGACACCGGGCGCGTAGCTAGGCTGGGCACTTACTGGAAAGGTATGAGTTACGACTGGGGCGAGGACTGTGAATATGAGAAGGAAAGTGAAAAGTCGCGATCTTAACAGGGCGACATTGCCTCATGAAGGACATGGTCCAGCACGTCCTGACTATTAAGGTGAACTAGCCTGGTCAGGATTGTTTCTCTCACAGGGATATCTTTGGATGGTATAACAGATAAGATGAGGGCGTACAATGTGCACAAATTCTGCCAAAAGCTCGGGCAAGCCTGTCTGTCCAAGTAAAGACAGGGGTATACGCGCAATCCGGGTTTGATCGCCCACTATGTCGAATATGTAAAGAACCTAGGCTGGATTCCGTTCAAGGATTTTTCCCATTTATGGGCGAGGGCCACTGTTCAGGAAGGTCCTCCTGTTTCAGGGCAAAATGGGCTGGTCGGATGTTCTCTAATCGTGAATTAGGCGCAGAGGTCAGCATGAAAATGTTGCGAGTCAAATCGCGTGCCCCCGATTTCTGATGAGGTTCATTCGGGCCTATCTCGTACGAGATCGTATGATTGCTATTCTCTTTCAGCAGTTCCTTGGACGTCAGATAGTACGACTGTGTCCTATTCTTGCTAGGGAGCCTGGCTGATTTTCTTTCGAATCTCTTCGCTGAGCCGCCGTTTTTCATCGTCGGTTTTCGCCATTATCCATTCAAGCTTCAGCCTAAACACCTCTTCCTCCAGACTCGGCTTCTCCTTCTGGACCGCGCTTGCCGTGCCTGGAGCCAACACAGATCTGACGCCTAACTTTGACAACTCGGATTTAACAGGTTCTGAACCCGCATCCAGCTCAGAAGCCAAGAACCACACCAACGGTGAAACCGAGGATGGCAAGAATTCCGAACGCGAGGTGGAGAAATATCGTATTAGCATTGGCCGGAATTATCGCGTGCGGATCCTTGTAGTTGGCTCGAAGCACCTTGACGGCTCTCAAGGCGAACGGCAGGCTCAGCAATGCGATCAGCGAGGCCAGACTCGTTATTGGGACGAGCGAGAATACGGCCAGCAGAGCATAGACTATGAGCAGCAAATACGCCGCGACCACCATTCCAACGTAGACGCCAATGGATCGCGAGTAGCCAAGCCTCAACACGAGAGTCCTCTTCCCAACAGCACCGTCAGCATCCATGTCAGGAAACTCGTTGATCCATAGAATAGCCGCGACCAGAAGTCCAACCGGGATCGATGCGAGCAGCGGCTCCC
>WNGM01005846.1_pt1 | contig 13232 bp, 17 predicted proteins | sample 5400571 | NCBI WGS metagenome assembly WNGM01 (sample SAMN13153378, study PRJNA577476) | soil metagenome | isolation source: 100 cm soil or saprolite under Garry oak tree replicate 2 | place: USA:California | collected 2016-06-15
AGTGAAGAGTGATCTGAAGCTCTGGATTAGGATGAGGTCTCTGGCGCGAACGGAGGTGCGATCTGTGGAAGAACTTCCGAAATTTGTCCGGGCGTTGGAAGCGAGGGCGAGGGGAATAAGACCGGTCAGCCCACAGGTTCCGCGTAGTTAGACTGAGGCAATGATCAGAGGGCCTCCTCAGAGCCGTGAGTCTTTCGCACGCTTATGAGCGATACTAGTAGTTGTGGACTAGTTTTTTCCGTTCTTTATCTTGTTGGCCTTTGTCGGTTTACCGTTGCTGTGGAAATAGTCGCGGAGTACTTGTTCGAAGAATATCGAAAGGCCGCCGACTCTGCCGTGATAGACGCGTTGGACTTCGTTGCGTACGAGGTTCTCGGATTGGTCGCTGAGCGAGATCATTAGTTTGCCCATGTTTTGTACTGGTTGTGTATGCTTTCTTGGGCTCCGTTCATTCTTATTGACGAGAAACGGTTAATCCGTGACTGGTGGACCCGTGGATATCCACAGTAACTTGAGGGTGGTCCCTGGATATCGCTGGCAGACCTGGTATGTTTTAAGGCTTGAACATGTGAATCGAGTATAAATGCGAAAAAATTCAGACCATCCCGCCCTCTTATTCCTACTTTTCCTAGTAGAAGAGCGGAGAAAAGCCGCGGACCCGCGCGACTGTTCTCCAACCGGGCCCGAAATGGCGTCCTGCATTTCCAGGATTTCGCGGTTTGACCTGCGTCTCGAACGGTCTGCTGTTGACGTAATCCGATTCCTACTGCGGCATTTCGCGCGAGAAAAGGCTCGCTTCTAAGACGATAAATAGCCTCCTTGCTCAGAACGGCGAACCCGAGCTGGATAAGGGATAGTGAGCGTCGCCAACTGGTTTGTTTTCGGGCTGACGATCCTCTTCATCGTCTACTTCGTCTATGCGACTCCCATCATAATGCTCGGCGTCTGGCGATATAAGAGACATGGGTTTGGAGAGGATCCGGGTGAGGACTGGGATCCTCCGAATGTCTCTATCCTCGTCCCGGTGAAGAACGAAGAGAAGGTGGTTGGTAGGCTGTTGAATGCACTGGTCAGGCTAGATTATCCGAGGGAGAACTTGGAGGTTGTGGTTGTGGAGGATGAGTCGCGGGATCGGACGCTTGAGATCTGCAAGGGTTACTCTGCGAAGTATCCCTGGATCAAAGTGTTCCATCGGGATTCGAGTCTCGGGAAGGGTGATGCGCTGAACTTTGCGTTTCACCGGTCGACGGGTGAGATCGTTGCGACTTTTGATGCTGATGATGTGCCGGAGGAGCAGGCTGTGAAGAAAGCTCTCCGTTACTTTAACAGTCCGGAGACTGGGGCTGTGCATGGTTTTCATAGGACGCTGAATCTTCGGGAGAGCATTGTTTCGCGGCTGGCGGCTTACGAGAATTTCTTGTATCGCTTGTCGAATGATGGAAAGCATGCTTTGAGATTGTTCGTTACGTTTTCGGGGTCCAACACGTTCTTTCGAAGGACGGCGCTCGAAAAGGTCGGGTTATGGGATCCAAAATCCCTGGTTGAGGATGCGGAATTGTCGGTCCGGTTTGCTAGAGCTCACATTGCTACGCGACTGGCTCCGGTGGAGTGTTGGCAAGAGATGCCCGCGCGAGTCGGGAGCCTGTTCAAGCAACGGATCAGATGGTCTGGCGGGAACATGCTGACGGGTGTTAAGCACTGGAATGCTTGGAGGTCGATGTCTCTTGCGAAGACTCTGGATATGGAGGCGTTGATGATGAGCCCGATTCTTGCGGTGTTGACGTTTGTGGCGTGGATAATTCTGGGACTGGGAATAGTCAAGGTTGGACTCCCCTTCGAGACGCTTCTCCCACTCTTCCTCGTGATGGTCGCGGTGAACGTTGTCTATGTGGGGACGCTGGTTGCAGCGGTAGTCTCTTCTGCTAGGTCGAGCATGCTCTCGCATCTAGGCTTGTTGCTGGCAACTTATCCTTACGCGGCCCTGGTCTCTCTCGCCAATCTGGCGGCGATGGTCCTCATCCTTCGACGGGGGGCTAGGTTGTGGTTGAAGACTGAGAAGACGGGGTACGTGGACGAACAGTTACGGCTTGGCACCTCACAGTAAGGAGAGGGGAAGATTCTTCCCATTTGCTTGAAAATGTTGGAAAGAACTAAATCCCCTGCCCAAGGAACAGCGGTCCTTTAGAGCGCGTATGAGTCCGAAGCCTAGAGACTCGCTGCTAATCATCCGCGACATTCTAGCGGTGGCCGCTAAACGGGCGTCGAAGACGGAGATAGTTTACCGGTCGAACATCAATTTCGTCGCGGCGGAGAAGTACATTACGCGTCTTCTACTTAGAGGGATGCTTGTTACGGTGGTGGATGAGGGCAAGTCAAAGTTCCAGACAACACCGCTGGGAATAGAAGCACTCTCCAAGCTCACAGAAGTCCAGAAACTAGTCGAAGGAACATAGGACGCCTGACAAAGCACTTCCACGTCGCGAGAAAAAAATTCCTACCCCCCTTTTTTTCTTAGGGGTCTCGCCAGTTGAAGCTCATACGGGCGAGTCTTCTGATTTACGGCTTGGAATAGGCTGGTTGACCGTTTTTCCAGAGTGGAAATCGGGCGTATGGCTCTTCGTGAAAGTCTCGTTATCTGAAAACGCCCGCCCAGATTTCCGATCTAAGTTCATTCTGTGATTGTCTTGTTTCGAACGGTACAGTCTACGGATTTCTTTCTCTGAAGGGCCCCGGGACGGAGGAGAGATTACCGTTTGTTAATTCCCTCCCAGAGTTGAGTCTTGTGTCGCGAGGAGCAACTACTTTTGACATTTTTCGGAGTGGGGTCCAGCCAGTTGAAACTGGTCTGGGCGAGTCTATCTTTTCTAGGCGCAGAATGGAAACGTCGACCGTTTCTCTGATCGTAGATTAAGCGTAGAGGTCAGCGTGAAGATCCTGCGATCTCAAATCGCTGCCCCGTTTCGGGATCAGGGCTTGTTCCGGGCGATTTTCCTGGGCGAGATTTCCGGTAAAGTGTGAAGGACTTTTTTTGTTCTGGCATACCCCCGGGGGGGTCGAGAAATAGTTAGAAGAAAAAGAGAAGATAACGGAAAACGAAAGATAGCAGACGGAGCACACCAAGGAAGAGTCGTTCAAAGAGCAGCTTTGTGTCGCGGGAAAGAATTTTTTCGTAAATTCTAGGAAGGTTCGATTGGGTGACTGAAACCTTTCCTGGCGAGATTACCGGTTTCTCGCGCAGAACAGCCGAGTCAGCCATTTTCAACATGGGCATTTACGGGAACATGCAAGCGTGAACTGGGCATCATATGGGACCCCGTCCCGGATTCGAGATTCGGGCTTGTTCTGAGCGATTTTGCCAACTGGAATATGCTACTGTTTCTACTCTTAAAAGTAGTTTTTGAAGCCTGAACTCCTACTATTTCTACTCGAAAAAGTATGGTCGTGACCTATGAAAACCCTGAAAAACAGAGGACCCGACAGGATCAACAGGACCCCTGTTGGAGCGCCCCAACCTTCCGGACCCGCTTCGACCCCGACCGATAGAGCCGTTGCCCTCACCCCTCAGACCCGGACAGTACATTGGACCACGAGAAGAAGAACTCGGAAGAATACTCAAAGAAATACTCGACAAACTAACACTCATAGAAAACAGACTCAAAACAATAGAAGAACAGCTCAAGACGAGGCGCTGATATTTGCCGAGTCCTAGTCGCCGTTGGTCTTCGAGTATTCCAGCTCGGTTCTTGCGGCCATTATGAAATCGTTCTGGCTCAGACCCTTAATTGCATGGGTAGAGAATGTCAATCTCACTCGTCTCCAGCCGACCAGCATGTCGGGATGATGATCCTCCCCCTCAGCAATCCTTCCCAGAGAATAAGCGAATTGCAGACCGGCCAGATATGATTTGAAACGTTTTTCCCTTATCCCCTTGCACAGTTTTCGAGACTTGTTGGATTTGATTGATAATGTCTCTTCACTGTTGACTGCGGACTTCCATGAATCGATACTGCTTAGAAATGGATCCGATCATACGGCTGAGAATCCTCACTGCTCGAAAGAGGGGATAGGCGAAGAAGACGCCGGGCGTCTGAGCCTCAGACGCCATCCTGGCCGAGGTCAGTGGAGTGGCGACAACTCGTCCCAGCTTGTCAGGAATGCGATACTCAGGATAGGTCTCCCAGAGGACCTTGTTCTCCGCGCTCTGAATAACCACATGCCTCAGATGCTTGACAAAACTGTCCCTATAATGGAGCGAGACAACGTCTCTACACACCCTCCACTTCCAACCATTCTTGAAGAGATTATTCCGCATCGCTCCATCCGCGCTCATCGCGCAATCCGGAGGAAACCCTCCTACAGAGCGAAGCGCCGTCGTCCGGTACAGATTATTGTCGATTGAGTAGATCCAGCGCGGAACCAAGCCGTGTCTTACACCATAATCATCAATAGCTTCCAAGTACCTGCTCCCACTCGCCGCGCGCAGCCCCTGCGCGACCGCAACCTGAGGATCAGACAGCAAGGCAGTCAAAACTGCGTTGAACCACGCGGGATTCACACCAATGTCCTGTTCAAACGAAGCAAAGAGTTCAGTATCAACAAGGCCCAGCGCCTGGTTCGCCTGGTAAGGGATACCGCGCTGGAGCGCCCGAACTAGAGTCCAACCAAAGCGCTCAGCAATCTCTCTGGTAGAGTCGGTAGACCCACCGTCGACAACATAGCGGTGACAGATAGCCTCGGTTGGTACTGCCTTCTCGATACTCCCAAAACATTTCGCGAGAGTTGGTTCGCCGTTCAACGTCCACATCACAATGTCAATCTTGGTCACTAGTCTCATCCCATACCGCTACGTCTTCGCACATACATCTTCGTCCAACCGATTAAAACGTGTCTCGAAAGCTGCGCAAACTGAAGCACGTGGATCTGGCTTGTCACCGACCAGTGAAAACCGTCAAACACAATTCTTTGAACGCGGGCATCAGGTACAATTTCCGAGCCTGCCCCATGCTCGATCATCTAGCCTCGTACCAGCACTCCCATTCGCACCTGATTCTTATGCTGGGGGCATATCTCATCGACCGACGCAGTATCTTCTTGAGGATTCTTCCAAACCTTGTCTTTGGGAATGTCGGACCTGTCGCCCACCCCTTCAAAGGGAAAAGGTCGAAATCGTTTGCTCTGTAATGTCCAAACGGCCCCACGGTCCAATAGTGCGTATCGTGGCTCTTGACCAGGCCAATCCTGGCGAGCCTATCACTTAATTGCGCCCTCGCTTGACGATACGACAATCGAGGACGGCCGTTTGCAATACCGTTCAGGACCCAAGGTACCCGGTCATACTTGAACGGGTACTTTGCATGAACAACCAGTGATACTCTGATCGCTTCCCGCAACAACCGTTGGGGATTCCTAGAATGTTCCAGGACGTGATTAATGAGACATTCAGAGAAATACTTGTCCGGGAAAGGGAGAGGGTCCTTGTCGAAGTCCATGATGAGAGTAGCGTTTCTATGCCAGCTCCACACATCTATCCGTACGTCTCCCCAAGGATCCGGACCGCAACCCAAATTCAGTGTGGGAAAGATAACCACGTCCTAGAGAGGGCTCGTCTACACAACAAGTTCTCAAGAGACTGGTTTACTCTTGATGTTTTCGAGTGGCGGGACGAAGTCGAATGCGTCGGTGAAGACCTTCTCTGCAATACGCCTAGCGTGCTCATCCGAGCATGCGAGGAATCCCCGGCCGGTTCGCGAAAATAGTTTTGGCCGTATGTTTCCCCAGTCTGTTGGGATTTTGTATGAGAACCGGGCCATGTGTCCACACCAAGCGCAGTTATTACGCGGATTGGAGTGAGGATCCAATTTCGCGTCTGGAGTTTGGAGCTCTTTGCCTGATTCCATTATGACATGTACAAACGTCGCAAGGTGCCATTCATCCATTGGAACAGGCCTCACGAACTTGCCTTGGTGAGGAATGTTCTGATAAAGCGCTATTTCAAGTCGAAGAATGTACCAAGCGAGCGGTACCCTAAGCATTCGGCTCTGAGCGGTCATCCTGAGCACATTAATCGGATTGCCGCCAAGCATGGATAGGCTGCGAGAAAGGATGCTTCGCTCGGGCTTTGTCCAATAATATTTTGCAAGTTCTAGGGATCCCAGCTGATGTCTGAACTGTTCGAGGAAGTCTTTCCTGTAGTGTCCCGAAATGAGAGTTGGGTCAGTAATCCACTTGTAGCCGAGTTTGAAGATGTTTTTGCGCAGTATCGTGTCAGCCGAGGCCATGTCTTCGTCGGAAAATCCCCCAGCGAGTTTAACCGCTTCTGTCCGAAGTAGGGTGTTGTCTATGCTGAAAGCCCAGACTGGCAGGCGGTTCATCCGGTACTTCCACTCCTCAATGGCTCGCATAGTTTTGCTGCCTGAATAGAGCCTTACGCCTTGAACTGCCCCAATTGTCTCGTCTGAAGCAATAAGGCGAGAGGTTTTCTCGAACCAATTTGGATTGAGAATTATGTCATGTTCGAAAGCTGCGAAAAACTCTGTGTCAACCTGCTTCAAGGCATGGTTGGCCTGATAGGGAATGCCTTTTTTCGGCGCCTCCAACACGAGCCATCCATGAGAACGGAGCGCGGCTTGAGTGCTATCTTCCGATCCACCGTCCACTGCAATCTTGTGACAAATATTTCCTCTACTTGATGCCCGATCTATGCTAGGTAGGCTCATCTCGAGGGTTCTTGAGCTATTGTAAGTCCACATTACAAGATCTGTCTTCAACTTTTTTCAGCCTGGACCCTCGACGATGACTCCTACTACCAGTCGATAAGCACATCCATGTTATCCCTTTCTTTTCACATATTCGCAATACTTACAATCTCCGGAGAAAGGGACATAACTTCGAGAAGCGAAATCTGGAAAGGGATCTCATGGCTCCTTACAGAGAATCCACTGGCCACGGAATTCTCACAAAAGTCGAACGCTCGGTCGCGGAAAAGCCGACGCTGAACCTAGGTTGTGGCCCTGACAATTGGGGTGACATGAAAGTCGACATTGCCTTCCGCACTCAGACAGGTCTCCCGAGTCTGCCGGACGTCATAGCTGATGCCCAGCAATTGCCTTTTCGAGACTATAGTTTCAGTTTTTGCCGTTGCTGGCATGTGATCGAACACGTCGATGATCCTCGACAAGTTATAAATGAGATTCGAAGGGTGGCGGACCACGCGAGCATAAGATTCCCGAGAGACAACGGTGTAACCAGTCGATTCCTGATTGGCTTATGCAGGCTCAACCTGCGTGACATGTTACAAGGCGTAAGAACTCGGAGGAAAGGCGCCCATAAATGGGTCATCATTCCTGAAGATGGAGTAATTCCTTAAATGAAACCGACAATAAATATTGGATGCGGAAATGATTCATGGGGAGATGTTCGAATTGACGTCCAACAAACTAAATCTGCAAATCTTATAATGAATTTCGATTCTTGTGAACGCTTACCCTTTTCCGATAAAGAATTTTCTCAATGTAGACTATTTCAAGTTCTCGAGCATTCTAGAAATCCTCAACATCTTCTTTCTGAAGCAATAAGAATATCAGATGTTGTTCTAGCGAAATTTCCATATAAATATGATCGGGTACCATTTGTTCTCAGTATGTTGACATCATTTCAACTATGGCAAATTAAAGATGCCATCATTCATTCAACTTTGCATTTTCTTTCCCAAATCAAATTAATGGATTCTCCAATGAAACACCGGTGGTTGATTCAGCCCTTTGGAAAAAGTCATATTAACAAAATTCGTATTCCACAGATTCTGGATCATGGACGAAAAGCTAAATTTACTCGTAGATGCTGCATTCTTCTTCCTATGGAATGGGAGTGTAGAGTAGAATGAAAATTCACGATTAGATAAAACGAAACCTTTTCACAGATCCCGTTTTATGGTTGGTGCAGATTGTGTGGGAAGACTGCAACAAAAACTTACAAAGTTCCTGGTGACTGGAGTCTTTCAAGAAGTTTCACTGACTTGCCAAGAGTGAAGACGGTACAGAGGGGTATCAAGACATGCTATCGATTCTTCACTCTGAACGGAAGGCCAGGTTCTTCAGACGGGTTCGACTGATGATGCCATGGGAATGGGAGATCGACATCTAGGGTCGACGCCTTCAGTTTTATTAGGTTACGAATCGGATGACCTTCATGCTTCCAGGGGTCAAGATTCAGGAAGTGAGAAAGAACATAGACGAGCGCGGATTCTTCGCGGAGATACTTCGTCAGGACTGGAACGAATTACTCGCAGAGGATTCAATCGTACAAGCCAACTTGTCCTATAGCTTCCCGGGAATGATTAGGGCGTGGCACAGACACAACCGAGGACAAGTCGACTACTTCATAGTACTGGACGGTTCGATGAAGATATGCGCCTATGATGACAAACAGAGTTCTCCGACCCACGGGCAGCTCGACGAGGTCATAGCGAGCGGGGAGAAGCTTCAAGTCGTCAGGATACCCGGTCACTATTGGCATGGCACTAAGACCCTGGGGCACAAGCCCTCCTTCACAGTCTACTGTGTGAATCGGCTCTACGATGCCAAGAATCCCGACGAGGAACGAAGACCATGGAACGATCCGAGCATAATAGATTCTAAGACTTCGAAGTCTTTTGACTGGAACAAGCCGCCTCACAAATAGACTAGGTCAACGGGACTCGCTGGGACTGTTCCTGAGCCTTCATTTCCTTGATGCCCTCCTCGGCAGTTAGGAACTTCATCCCGAGAGTTTTTTCGGCTTTTCCTACTTGCAGACAGCTGGTCTTCGGCCTCTCCGCCAACTGCTTGAGTTCACTGGTGAAGACCGGCTGAACTAGCTTGGTTGAGTAGTCGAAGATTTCGGCGAGCTTTGTGGCGAACTCGTACCTGCTCATACATGATCTTCCTGCTGTGTGAAAGACGCCGTTTTCCGAGCGCTTGGCAAGTAGGAGCAGGGCTTCGGCTAGATTGTCGGCAAAGGTGGGAGAGCTGTATTGATCTCTTACAGCCTTGACCGTTTCTTTCTTCTTGAGCTTGTCGAGCACGAACATGGCGAAGTTTATCGTCTTGCCAGAGCTTGAAGGGATTCCAGTGGCTTCTAGAGTGTTCCAGCCATAGATCACGCTCGGTCGAGCGATCGCGTAGTTGGGTAGTTTTGAGACGATGTTCTCGGAGTCGAACTTAGTCTTGGCATAGTAGTGAAGCGGGTGGGGCGGATCCAACTCGTTGTAGTGTCCACGTTTTCCATCGAACACATAGTCTGTGGAGAGGTGTATCAGACGGCTACCGTTTTCGCGCGCTGCATCCGCAAGGTTTCTAGCGCCACCCACATTTATCCGGTCAGCCTCTTCCCTGTGTGTCTCGCAGTAGTCCACGTTGTGCAGAGCGGCTGTGTTGACAATTGTCTTCGGCCTAATTTCTAGTACGAGCCGAAGGGTGGCGTCGCGATCACCTATGTCCAGCCGAAACATACGTGGCAAAGGTGCTTTCCGAGCGTTGTGCGTGTTATAGGCTTCGAACCCATGCTCGGCGGCTAGAGAGGAGACCTTGGACCCCACTAGCCCAGTAGCCCCGATTACCAGCAGGTTATCCAAGTACGCGCTAACATTCGAAACCGTAGGTTTTTCAAGCTTGAGTTGACTCAGTCGCGCCGGTAAGACATGGTCGTCCTCGTTACAGGTGGATGTGGCTACATTGGGTCCAAGCTAATCCGAGACCTAGCCGCGAACAAGAGGCTTGCCGGGAGTACTGTTAGGGTAATTGACAACATGATGCGAGAACGGTACGTGGCAATCATGGATCTACCTCATGACGGTCGATTCGAATTCGTGGAAGGAGACATTCGTAAGGTTGACGACCTGAAAAGAGTCTTCCAAGACGTCGACATGGTAGTGGACCTTGCAGGTATAACAAACGCACCCCTCTCCTTCGAGAGGAAGGATCTAACCTTCGATGTGAACGTCAATGGTGGCAAGAAGGTTGTCGACCAGGCTGTCAAGGCCGGAGTGAAGAAGCTCGTCTATTCGTCAACTGCGAGCGTCTACGGTCCTACCACCGGCGTTGTGGATGAAAAATATCCGTGTAAACCAATAAGCCCGTATGGGGAATCCAAGCTGCAGGGGGAGAAGACCTGTATTGACGCCGTGAAACAAAACGGTCTCGACGCGACCGTTCTGAGACTAGGAACTGTGTTCGGATACTCTATCGGAATGCGCTTTGACACCGTTGTGGACCGGTTTACCTATCTCGCGTGTATTGGGATGCCCTTGACTGTCTGGGAATCGGCACAGAGTGAAAAGCGGCCTTATCTTCATCTTCAAGACTCTGTTGACGCGTTAACCTTCGCGCTTGTCCAACATGGACTAAAGGGCGAAATCTACAACGTAATCGGAGAAAACGCGTCCATCAACCGAATTACCGCGACCATCGGACGAGAAGTGCCGGATATGCATGTGATCATTACTCCCACGCCAAACCTGAATCAGGTCTCCTACGAGCTGGACGGATCCAAGATAGAGAGAACCGGCTTCAAGCCACGTCACACGCTTGAGGAGGGAGTCAGGGACATAGTGGAAAGATTCCGGGGTCTAGTGCGAGCTCGTACGAACAAGCCGGTTGTGGCTCTCTCGCACTCAGTGCAGACTCAGTCTAAGAGTTAGGTCAGCTAGTCAGTGAAGCTCTGCCGCACTCGACTCTGAAGATCACTATACGAAGACGCGATAGTGTGTGGACGAGCAATTGTCTACTTGTCGCTTTCTGTGATAGGAAAGCTCCGGACGCCAAACTGTTTTGGCAGGCCCACGTACTGTCCTTCGAGGAGAGCATTAGCCTTGTTCAGAACCTCCTTGAGTTCTTTTCTGTCTTCATCTGTCATCGTCTCCTGCCGTTCCAGGATCTTGGCCAACCCCCGGACTGTAAGGACCCATAATGGTATGAATACTTCCTTTTCCTTGCCGATGGTCTTGTAAACGTAGGGGTTTGCCTCAGTCTGCACTGAGACGTCGGCGGCGAACGCTGCGGTCCTCTTCATATGGTACAATCCGGTGAGAATGCCTGCCGGTATAGCGACTACTAGTCCCAGGATGATGAAGACTGTTAGGCTCGGAAAGAGAAAGTCCACATAATGATTGCCTTGAATCCCCAGCTTGTAGAGTATTACAATGTTGCTGGCGAATCCTATCAGGAACGCTAGGTAGACATTGTAACCCTGTCTAAAGTAGAACCAGGCCCGGAAGATTAGTTTCCAGAAATTCAATTTCGTCGATCTCGGAGCCGACGCCGCCAAATCCTTATATGAATATGTGGGTAAAAACGATGATCGTTGGCCTGATGCAGAAGCGAATCCTCCTGTTGCCTCTGATATGGGGCATATTCGGCATTTCCGATGTTGTCGTGGTCAACTATCTCTTTGGGTCCGTTGTCAATAGTCTTCCTTATCCGCCCAATGACAAACCGATTGGAGGCTCATTCCTTCCTGTACTCGCCTTCAACGTCATCGCCATACTCACCGTCCTCGGACTCAGCCTATACTCGCTGGGGATCTGGAACATCGACTGGACGAACCGAAAAACAAGAACCGAATTTATTGCTCTCGGAGTTCTGTTCGGAAGTCTCATGGCAGTATTCTATTATCCGATTTTCCTCTTCTTCGCAGCAGTAGCGCTGGTCTATTTGCTTGCAGTAAACATAGACTAGTCGCAGTCACAGTCCGAAATAACCTCTAAGAGAGAGATCTCCTAGAGACTGACGAAGGTGCTCTCTCCGACCACGAACCTTCTCCCGCTCGGGCGATAAGTGTGATCAGAGATGATCTTGGAATTCTTCCCAATGATGCTGTCCACGATTCTCTCCCTGCAGTCAACAACGGTGCCGTCAAGGATGATGCTGTTCTCGATCTCAGCACCGAGGATTTTCACGTGGCTTCCCACCGACGTGTATGGTCCCACGTAAGCTCCACCCCCAATCTCAGAGTACTCCCCTACGACTATCGGACCTCTTAGAGCTGCTCCTCGGTGGACGATCGTTCCTTCTCCCACCTCGACATTTCCTGAAATGGGGACTTCCTCTTCGATCTTTCCCTTAACAGACGGTTTCAAGTCTTTCAAGACCAGTTGATTGGCTTCCAGAATGTCCTCGGGACGCCCGGTATCCTTCCACCATCCAGAGACCTCGTGGTAGGTTATTCTCCCACCCATATCGAGAAGGCCCTGTATGGCCTCTGTGATTTCCAACTCGTTCCGCCAGCTCGGCTTCAGTTTTTCGATCGCCGGGAAGATGGTGGGTCGGAAGAAGTAGACCCCGGCCAGTGCAAGGTCGCTGATGAACTGCTTAGGCTTCTCGACAAGTTTGACTATCCTCCCCTTCTCGATCTGCACCACTCCGAACCTGCTCGGATCTTTTACACGACTGAGGACAACAGTCGCGTCAGCACCGGAACTCTGAAACTCCTCAGCCATTTCAGGAATACTGTCCTTCAGAAGATTGTCCCCAAGATGAACGATGAATGAAGAGTCGCCTAGAAACTTCTTCGAGATCAGGACCGCATGCGCGATCCCCTTCGGGTCAGACTGATCCAGATACGTAATATGGACCCCAAAGTTTGAACCGTCACCGAGAGCTTCAACGATGCCTTCCTGCAGAGGACCGAGTATGACACCGATATCTGTGATGCCCGCTCCCCTGAGCTGATCGAACCCGTACATCAGCATCGGCTTGTTGGCAATAGGGAGCATGTGCTTGTTACCGGTATACGTCAGAGGGCGAAGTCTCGTTCCATGCCCACCAGCAAGTAGCAGACCCTTCACATTGCTCACACCCAGACTCTTCTATCGCCGGGGGGGAAAAGACTATTGATAAATGGGTTCAGTTCAAAATCCTAACCGGTAAGGACGATTATTTGTGCAATCAGAACTAGACGGGGTTGATCCCGTCAATACTAGCATAGTATACTCCCACGGAACTCGACTCCATGAATAAGGTCAATGTTACTATCTGAGGCGTTGCCCAGCCTTGGCTATTCCAGATACTCTGGGGATCCATTCTGACGCTGTTCCACATGGATATCTGTGTCGGGACGACAATTGTGGTGTTTGTCGCGTAGGGCGTTATCGTCTGTTGTGTTACCTTGTTCGAGAAGATGAAGAAGAGTGTATGGGTGCCATCTGTAACACTCGCCGCGAACATAGTCTTGGTGGTGGTGTCGGTCCTCAGTGATTG
>WNGM01003133.1_pt1 | contig 13228 bp, 23 predicted proteins | sample 5400571 | NCBI WGS metagenome assembly WNGM01 (sample SAMN13153378, study PRJNA577476) | soil metagenome | isolation source: 100 cm soil or saprolite under Garry oak tree replicate 2 | place: USA:California | collected 2016-06-15
GACGATCTCGCCATCATCGCCCTGGTAGTGCCGCAGGCGGTGCTTCAGCCAGCCGTCGCGCGCGAGTGCGCCGACGTGGCGGGAGAGCGTGCGCGGGGAGAGCTTGCGCCCGGTGAACTGTTCGACCAGCTCGCAGATGCGCTTCTGCCTGGGATGCAGCCAGGTCTTGCCGAAGCGCGAGCACAGGCGCGCGATCACGAGCAGGATGCGGAAGTCGGGCTTCTCGACGTACTCGCCCTGCCCGCACTCGGGCGGGACCCAGGATTGCTCCGGTCGGTGATCGCGCGGATAACTGGAGCGATCGTGCCAGTTGGGGTCGTACCAGCCGCGGCTCATGTTGCCGCCTTCGGCCGCTGCGTACTGCTAAAATCTACATCAGCCTCGATTCGTGGCGTTCCCATTTTAGTCAGCCTTATCGGTGTGGGATTGCGGTTCGGGGTCAGCGGGCCGAGCTGCGTCAACAGCGCGGCCCGCGCTCATTTGTGCGCGAGATTCACGGCGGCGGATGCTCCGAGAAAAACCGAATAGCAGAGTGAGGACTGGGGTCGCGATCGCGGCCCTGGCGCGATCCTGGTGAAGAATTTTTAGCCGATCGGGTCCTGCTCGCCGTTTCTGACGATTCCGGCCGACCAGGCCCTTTCGTCGTCTTTGACGATGCGAGCTCGAGTAAACCGGCACCGCTGGATTTGGCGAGACTTACGATCGCGGCCTTCCCTATAAGACTCCCTCCGCGTACACCCGCAGCGCTTTCGGCCGACACGCGCCGTTGAGTGTCACGCGCATCTGCAGACAATCGTCGGGGTACGGCCACAGCGCGCCGGGCGCGAAGGACACCGCGATCATTTCGCTACGCACTGCCCCGAGAAACGTGAACAGCGCCCCCGGCGCGTCCATAAACCAAAAGCCGTTGAGCATCAGTTCTACTCTGTCGATCGCGGCGGGCTTGAACCCCACGCAGCGCAGGATGAGCTTCTCAATCGCGCCGAGATCGCTGCGCTGACACCAGTCCCAACAAGTGAGTGAGCATGGCGCCACGAAGGGAAACGGATGCAGCTCTTTGACGTAGCGCACACCGCGCAGCGATTGCCGTTCGCGCACCGGCTCGCGGAAATGGTTCTCCGGCGCGCGCTGAAAAGGTGCGAGGGCGGGCGGCGTGGATACCGCGGGAAGCGAGAGTGCAACGCCGGCCGCGACCGGAATCTTGACGAGCCGGGCGAGGAAATCGCGACGGTCCATCATTTGCGCCCCTTGCGCGAGGGACGCTCGCGGTAGTGCTGTTCGTGGGAGATCGCCGAATCTGGCGTAGCTCGAGCAACGTTAGCAGCGGCGATGCTACTCAGTGCTTCGTCCACCGCGCGCTGCGCAGCTTGGCCGCGCGCGACGAACTCATGGAGCGGCGAGGCCTCCGTGCCGCGCCCCTGGTCGGGGCTTGGCGTTACCGATTCGGCGGCCTCCCCGCGTAAAAAAAAAGGGACAGTGGTCCTGTCCCCAAGCTGCGGTTCCGGTGCGGGAGGTTGCACCAGAGGATGCAGTCGTTTCAGGGAAGCTTCTCCAGTTGTTGCTGGATGAACTTGATCGCTTCCAGCGGGGTCGCTGACCCAGGCGCCGCTCAGTTTGTGGTCCTCAACCTCGATTCGATTGCGCGGGAGCACCACGCGCATCGTCACGTCGCCCTCAGACGTGTGGAAAGTGACCTCGGCGAGGTTTTGGCTGTGTCTATAGTTCCCCTTGATCGCGGGGAACACGATTTCGAGCGGGATCAGCTTCGCTTCCTGCAGGCCTGCGCAATTCTCAACGCCGACCCGGATTTCTGCGCCGATGAGCTTCATCGTCTCGTGAACGCCTGCTCTAGTTGCAGCTCGCGCTCGGATTGCCTTTTACTCACCACTTCGATCTTGAGGGCGATCCGGCGCTGTAGAGCCGCGATCGACTGACGAGTGATGCCCAAGGCATCCTTCAGCTCGGGGTAGAGGTTGCCCTGGTTGGGAAGAGCCTCGGCGATCGCGAGCGCGTCGGCGAGGTGAAGTGCCGCGTGCCGCAGCTGCAGCAGGCACTCCGTTTGCGGATCGATCGGCTTCGGATCGTTCATGCCAGTCCCCTATCGTTTTGCCCCGGTGCGTGATACGCCCTGAGCTTCAGGGCGACAGGTTCATCGGGGACTAGCCTTTGGCACCGGACCCCGAGAACCCAGGGCGCGGCGGGTAAACTAGACCCAGGGGATGTGTTTGTCAACACACTCCCTGGGTGTGTTGCCTGTCAGCGGGGATGCGAGTAGAACGTTTACCGGGGTGTACGTCACGGGGGCTAGCATGAAAAGCACGGTTCAATTCCTGGACGCGGTGCGCGTCCGCCACGGGCTCACGTCCGACTATCAGCTCGCAAAGTTCCTGCGCGCTCGACAACAAACAATCAGCCGCTATCGCAACGGCCAGAGCATGATGGACGAGGCGATGTGCCTCAAGATCGCCGCCGCCCTGAGTCTCGACGATCCGGGCGAGGTCCTGGTGGCGATCGCGCACGAGCGCGAGAAGCGGCCCGAGGTGAAGCGCGCGTGGGAGCGGGTGGCGAAGCGCCTCGCGGCGAGCACTGCCGCGGTCCTGGTCGCGCTCGGCCTGGCGGGGAGTTTACATAACCCTTTCCGCGGAGCAGTTCAGCCCGCAGTGGACCAAACTACACATATGCGACAAAGGCGCCGCCGGTACGGCGCCGTCGCGCGGGAATGGGGCTTCCAGGCGCTATCGATCTGCGTCCGGGGGGCTGCCCCCACCCTGGGGCTTGGCGCCCTGGCCGGCTGCGCCGGCCTGCCCGCGGCCGAGCCCTGGTCGAAGGCCGACGTGGGCCGGGAAATCGCGTTCGGCGCCTTGCTCGCGGTCGATTGGGCACAGACCCGCGAGATCGCCGCGCACCCCGAGCGCTATCACGAGCGCAATCCGGTCATCGGCGAGCACCCGAGCTCGGGCCGGGTCGATGCCTACATGCTCGCTGCAGGCGCGCTGCATCTTGGCATCGCGAATCTGCTCTCGGGAGACTGGCGCAGCGCGTGGCAATGGGGCGGCATCGTGATCGAGGCCGGCGCGATCGGCAGCAATTACCTGATCGGGATCGGTGTGCCCTTCTAGCCAATGAAGAAAATGACCCGGCAGCAGCGCATCGAATTCTGGGCGGCGGCATTGCGCGAACTCGCCGAAGCCCTAACTAAAAGGAGGTCCCCTATGAAGATCACCCTCGCACTGCCGCCAGAGTTCATCGCCCTTTGTGCAGGCGACAACGTGAAGCCCGAAACCGTACTCCGCGGCTTCATCGCCGACGTGTGCGGGATCATGAACTGGGCAAGCAATCCGCGGGAGGACGGTTACAGCAGCAACGGCTCCGATGAGCGCGACATGGCCTACGCGTACTACGAACGCTGCGGCTATCCGTGGATGCACGGTCGAATCGAGGAGAAAGAACATGCGATCCGACCGAACCGAACAGCACGTCGCCGCGATCTATAACGCCGCCTGGCCGGTGCGTCAGCTCTGCCGGCCGCATCAACTCGAACAGCGTTCCCGCGCCTGGCCACCACATGGGACTCGCCGCGCGCGCGGCGTTCAACGCGAGCGATCAGTTCGCGCCGCTGCTGCTCGCGATCGCCGACGCGCTGAAGGAATTGGTCTAGGCTCCTCCGGAAAAGTTGATCCCGGCGAGCTCGTCGTTGCTCGGGTTGTAGGGGGGCGCGACTGTCGGCTTGACCTTGTCCGCGCTCGGGGTGGTGATCGGCCCCGGCATCCCGGTCGCGATCCACTTGGCGAAGGTCCCTGCGGCACAGGCAAACGATGCATCGAGCACGGCACCAGAGGCCATCGCTTTCGCGCACGCGTCCTGATTGGTTTCGGGGATGCCCACGGTTTTGCCCAGGCCGACCACCGCACCCCCGGCCAGGTCGCCCACGGCTTTGCCGGCCGCAGCGCCCGCGCCGGCGGCGCCCTTGCGCCACACGTAGGCCCCGAGGCCGACCAGGGCGACCAAGGCGATCCCGTAGAAAATCAGCACGCCTTTCACGCTTCACCCGCGAGGCCGAGGTGCAGCTCGACGCGGTAGAGTCGACGATCCAGTCGCCATAGCACGCGCACGAGCGCCCACAGCGCCGGCGCCTGCACCAGTTGCAGCGCGAGCATCAGGATTTCAAAGTTGCTCACGGCTCGTCGACCCGGAAGCGGCCGGTGTCCCGCGGCCGCGTGGCGCGCACGATTTCGATGAGCGCGAAGAAGATCAGCGCGACGATGCCGAGCTGGCCCCAGGAGAACGATACGGCGACCTCGTCCTTGTGGCCGAGGAACCAATAGGCCAGTGGCCCGAGCGCTGCGGCGAGCGCCGCGATCGAGGCGATGTTGGAAACCGCCTGCCCTGCCCCGCCGGTGAAGAAGCCCAACAGCTTTGCGATCAGATTCATGCGTAGTTCCCCGTGGTAAAAAGCTCTGCCTCGCGTTCGCGCCGTTCAGCCAGGACCACATTGACCCGGCCGCCCGCTCGGTTCCAGCGCGCGAACTCCGCCGCCGCGCCGGCCGCGTCATCCGCGTTCAACTTGGCGAGCAGCGTCGAACGGCGCAGCGCGCCCGCACCGACGTTGAAGGTAAAGGACACGAGCGCGTCGAACTCTGATTGATTGAGATCCACGCTCACCAAGCTGTTCACCGCGTCCTCGGCGTCGCGCACGTCCCCCGCCAGGAGCGAGGTCGCCTGCGCCTCGTCGATCGTGTCGTACCATTCGCCGCCTTTGAGCTTATGGCCGTAGCCGATCGTCCAGAAGCCGGCGGCATCCTGGTACGGCATGCGATTGAAGCGCCCGCGCGGCGACTCCTCGTTCTTCAGTTGATCGAGGCCGGCGATGCTCATGCTGCGGCGCGTGCCCATGGTGTCCTTTATAAAATTCTCCGCGGTGTAGGTCGCTTCGAGCACTCGATCGAGCGCGCCGGGCGGCGCCGCATCATCGGTCGCTGCCCCGGCGCGGCGCGCTGCGAATGCGATCCCTGCGATTCCCGCGAGCAGGGCCGCAATGATCCACGCCCACGGCATCACAGAAAAACAGGCGGAACATAAGACTTGAGCCTGAAGTGCGGGTGATCGCGATACATCGCGCGCATCTTCTCCGCGTCAAGCTGACCGTCCGCCTTGATCGGCCAGTCGTCGGGAATTTCGACTTCGACGGTGGGCTCAAGGCGCGCCAGGTCCTCGTCGGTGAACTCTGGATACACGCCCTCCGCGTGGATGAGCTCTTCCACGATCGGCTGGTGCGTGCCGGCAATCATGTTGTAGGTCGGGAGATCGACGCCCCAGGCGCCGCTCGGTAGTCTCGTCAGTAGTACGCGTTTACGCATCGAATTCTGTCCCATGAAAGACGACCATTCTTGTGTGTGTGCCGGCTGCGTTGAGATCTTGCGAGCGCCCTTCGATCACGTCGCCTGGTAGTAGGATGATCTTGCCGGCGGAGGTGAAGGAGCGGTTTGTGTCTAGGGCGGCGTTGACATGGGTGAGGCTGGCTAGCATTTGTTGGCTGCCGCCGGATGGTGTGAAGAGAATTCGTAGTAGTACGGATAGTGTGCCGCCCGCTGCGGTGTCGCGTGTTAGGGCAAGGGCGATGAGGTCGAGGTTGAACTTCCGGTTGGCTGGCACTGTGTAGATGAACGTTTGCTGGTCGGCATGTACCGGCGTGAGTTGCGCGAAGCTGCCGGAGGACCGTTGTTGTGGGGCGCGGTCGTAATCTGCCGCGCGCGGCGTATTGACCGACTGCAAGGTCTTGAAGCGCGCCGAATAGCCGTACCACACATTCGCCACGAGGCCCGGCTGAGCCGCCGAGGTGACGAAAAAATCCTCGAACGGCAGCCCTTCGATGCCGTCGCCCGCGGCCATCGGAAACAAATCCTCTGAGGTCTGATTGAGCTGTACCTGGATGAGGCCGGTCGAAGCGCGGTCCAGGAAGATCACGTCGCCGCGCAGGCGAAACGGCGCCGCCGCGAGCGCGTTGTCGAGCTTGATCTGCTGACGCCGCAGCGCCGAGCGCGGGATGATATCTGCGCGCTTGTCGCGCGTGATCGGATCGACTTGCTCGTGGTAGTTGCGCTCGCCCGGTCCCATCAGCGGTGCCTCTTCAAGAAAAAAAACACGAACCCGGCGACCACCAGGCCGGCGACGATCCACGTCACCGGCACGCCGCCGATCGCGAGCACGTCGCCGTCCGCGGTCATTCTTGCGCCGCGTGGAGCTCCGCCAGGGATGACGCTCGCGCCGCCGGTGGCCGCGGATTGCGGGTACAGGCCTCCGCCGCCGGGGGGCGGATTCTTCGCGTTCGATGATACGTAGCCGCTGTCGGCAGCGGGCTGCATTGCGCGCGCGAGCGCGACCTTGGTGACGCTGTCAAGCGCCTGCGAGCCGAACTTCCACCAGTCGTTGCTCGGCATCACTTCGGGCGGGCCGTCCGTGTCTTCGGGGCTCATCAGCTCATCCTTTCAGCAATGCAACGATCGGGATCGCGGCGAGCACGATGCCGAGCACGGTCTTGCCGGTGCTCGTCGCCGGCGCGCTCGGCGCGGTCGCCCCCGGCGCGATCGTCGGGTTGGCTTTGTCCCAGGGCGGCGTCGTGAGCTCTCCCGGCACGAATTGCACCGGCGTCACGTCTTGCGGCGCGCTCGGCGGCGGATTCGGGCGAAAGGCGCGCCCGGCTGCGGTCGCGACCAGCGTTCCCGCGATGGTCTTGCCGACCATGGCGGCGGTGCCAGGCGCAACGATCGCGCCGCCGACCGCGGCCGTGGAAACCGCATGAACGCGCGCAATGTCGAGCGCCTGCGATCGGTTGTGGGCGAGAGAAAATCCTCCGGTGCTCGGGGCGAGCGCGACGCGGCTCAGGCCGGTGATCGTGTTCTTCAATGGGCTTGGCGGGAGCGATGCACCGCCGGTCAGCGGGGCGGCGACGACGCGCGCCGTGCCGGTGACTGCGTTTCGGACCTTGGTTAAAAGGGTCACGTCGCGCCTCCGCGCAAAACCAACCACGAAACAAAAAGGGCGAGGCCTGCGGCGATCACGATGCCCAGGCGTCTCGCCCTGCGTTGTTGCCGGGCGGCCGCCAGGTCGACGACCTCGCCCACCTGTCCTACTCTCCCTTCAGCAGCCGGATGCCCTCTTGCGTGAGCGTGATGTTCGAGCCGGCGGCGGCGCCCGATTGCGTCAGCGCCCATTGCAGCGAGCTCTTGTCGCCGCTGGAGAGCGCCGCGGTGTGCGAGCGGTCCTTGACGAAGTCGTAGACCTCGATGCCGGCGAGCGCCGTCTCCAGGAACGCATCGGTCTTGTTCTGGGCCTGCACCACTGCGTGCTTGCGGTCCTTCTGGATGAAGCGCTCCTGGTCCTGAATGTTGGTCTTCACCGGATAGGTATCGTTGGCGTTGCCGGTCCAGGGCTGGCCGGCGATGCCGGTGTCGCCGGTCCACAGATAGAGCCGCTTGAACGACAGGTCGTTGGTCTTCTCCAGCTCGACGTTCGGGTTGACCGACGGGTCCTGCGGCGCGCGATGGTCGAAGCTGATGAACCAGTGCGGCTTCGCGTCCGGGTGCAGCGCGCCGTAGGTGCGCTCCACGTCGATATCGAGCGTCACCACGATCGAGCTCGTGCCCGGCGTGCTGAACAGGTCGGCGACGGTGCCGAGCTGGATTTCCAAGTCGAGCGATTTGTAGCGCGAACTGTCGAAGATCGTGTCCTCGGGCCGGATCATGTCCATGTCGGCGAACAGGATCGGTATAAAGAAGTCGTAGGTGCCGTTCGCTGCGGCGAGGGTCGACGTCTGCGGGCGTGTGCCCATGCGATAGGCCGCGATGTAGAACATGGCGCGCGCGCCCTCGTTGCAGATCAGCTCCCCGCGATCTGTCTTGAAAAAGATCTTGCGCACCAGGCGCAAGAGGCCGTCGGCGAGCGCGCCGGTGCCGGTGCCGATCGTGACCACGACCTGGAAGTGCAGCCACATGGTCCACCAGCCGTGGCCGAGGCGGAATTCGCGCGAGAACGGCGTGTTGCCGCCGACGGCGAGCGCCGCGGCCGAGATGAAGTTGATCGTCTCGACGTCGCCGCGTCCCTGGAAGGTCTTGGCTACCGCGTTTTTTTGCATGGCGTTCCTCTACAGTTCGGTTTCGACGCAGGTGCTGCCGAGCGCCTGCCGCTTGCCGTTGCCGTCGAGCGGGTACGTCACCACGCGCTCGGTGATCGAGAACACCGGGATCGAGCGGCCCGTCTTCAGCGCTTCGAGCTTGAGCTCGGTGCGGCGGTGCGTCACCACGTCGAGATCGGCATCGGAGAAGCATCCCTGGCGATCGTCGCCCGCGCCCTCATAGAGCGCGTATTCGACGACCTGGTCCTGGTGAGAGTTGGGCGGCATGAAGCGCCTCCGTTAAAAAAATTGAAGGGATTCTGGCGCCGGCTAGCGCGGCAGCATTCCGCCCACGAGCGGAATCGGCATGACCTTTTGCTGGAACGCCGCGACGACCAGGTACGTGAGCAGCGCGATGCCGGCTGCGACGAGGACCTTGTGCTGGATGTGCATTGACGCCTCCGTGTGTGGAACCTGGAGGCAGACTAGCGGGCCGGCTCGACCCCCTGTCCAGCACTTCTCGACCGATCGATCGGTCGAAAAGTTGTGACCGAGCTCGCTAAGGCCGACGCCGCCGCGTCACCGGAGCGGCCGCGCTCGCCGGCTGCAGCGATGCGAGCTCGAGCGTCGAGCTGATCGCTCCGGTGTTCTTGTCGACCTGGATGAACTCGTGCCCGGTGAGCCGGCGCACGTCGGCGAGCTTGACCCCGAGCGCAGCGGCGACGGTGCGCTGCGACTCGGTATTGTTCAGGCGCCCGGTGCGGATCGTGCTCGCGTTGTCGAAGATCGACTTGTCGATCTCGGCCGGCCGGCGGCTCGCCGCGAGGAGCGTCACGCCGTGCTTGCGCCCGCGGCCGATCACCCACTGCCAGGAATCGGGCGTCTCCCGAAAGCTCGATCCGACGAAGTCGGCGAGCTCGTCGACCACCAGCGTCACCGGCCCCACCCGCGGCGGCGGGGCCTGCCCGGGCTGCGGATCGCAGTGCCAGCGCACGATGCGGCAGACCTGGTCGAACTGCTGCTCGGCGATCCGCCGCCGGTAGCTCGTGCGCAGCCGCGTGCGAAAGGTCGGATAACAGGTCGCCCGGTAGGTGTCGGCGACTGAATCGTGCAGGTAGCCGCAGCCGTCGTACTCGCCGTCCGCGTCGATCACGATCAGCCGATCGGGCGCGGCCGCGGCGATGCGGCGCTTGAGCTCGTGGGATTTACCCGAGCCGGTCGCCCCGCACGCGAACACGATCGCGGCGGCGCGATCGACGTTCACACGGTCGATGCTTCGGTCGAAGCCCCGGCCGATCGACCGGCCGAGGCCTCGGTCGCCGCCTTCTTGGCCGCCTGCTCGGCCGCGAGCTCGGCGCGGATCGCGTCGGCGCTCTCACCGATGATCGGAAGCGTCGTGCCGGCTGCGACGAAGTAGATCGTGAATCGGCCGAGGTGCAGATTGTGGCGCTCAAGCACCGGCGCCCACGCGATCGACAGTCGGTCGAGGACCTCGGCCGTGTAGACCTGCTTGACGCTCGGGAAGCGCACCGCGATCGCGCCCGAGGTGAGCGACCAGAGGCTGCGCGCTTCGGCCGTCCAGTCGATCGGTCGATCGATCGCGGCGCCGGCCGCGGGTCGATCGGCCGGGGCGGCTGAGCTGTCGATCGATCTTGCTTGTTCGAGCAGCCCCGGATCGGGCGCGTCAGAAGAAGTACTTCTCGGCGGCTGTGGTGCCTGCTGCACGCTCGGCTTCCTTTCCGGTCGTCGTCGGCGCGGGCAGCGCGGGCTTGGGTCCCTCCCCCGCCAGGTACGCGCGCAGCGCCTTCACCGAGTTGGGCGATTTGATGAAGCCCTGGCAGCAGCCCTGATGAAAAAACGTGAGCGTGCCGCCCTTCGCCTCGCGCACCTCGGCCTGGCCGCCGCAGTGGCTCGGGCAATCAACCTTGCCGATGGTTGTAGTCACTGACCGTCCTTTCGAGCTCGGAGACGCGGAACTTCAGATCGTTGAACTCGCGATCGCGTTCGTCGATCGCCTTCTGTGCTCGCTTCATGATGTTGCCGACCACGACGTTCGCCGGGAACGGCATCTGGTTGGCGAGCTCGTCGAGCATTTGTTTCAGCTCGTCGGCCGCCTTCGGTGGTGTGGGAGCATCGCCTGCCATCGAGGACATCGAAGCGAGGGGGACAGGCTACGGAATCTACACCTCGACTCGACTCGGAAGTCAAGCAGTTCACGACAACACTCGGGCATTACTGCCTTTGATCGCTGCTTTCGTCGTGGGCGCGCCTCTCGCTGCGTTCGGCGATGGTGGATCTCGCCGGCGGTCTCGCCGTGGATGGCGATGAGGACCTGCGCCGCGCCCTCTTGGCACGGCCGTTGCGCTTTGCTCTTGCCGAGCGGGGTTGCGCTGAGGGGTGCGAATCAACCCCTCAGCGGCGTTCTCAGGGCGGCGCAGCCGCCTGGATCGCGCGCGCAGCGCGCGGTGTAAGGCTATCCCTACATAAGTAGGTAGCTTTGTGTGCTGTATTGTTCACATGGTGAGGCCGCAGGCTTAAGAGGTTGAGGAGCTTGCGGATTCTCCAGCCGACGGCGCTCGCGAGCTTGTACATGCAGGTCTGCCAGCGGCCCTTCACCGGCCGGCGGAACGTCTTGCAGATGAAACCCTCGTAATGCAGCCAGGTGGTGACGCGCGATACGTACTCGCGGGTCACGCCGACCTTCTCGGCGATGTACTCCTGGCTCGGCACGCTGTAGGGATTGCGGCCGGGGTGGTCGCGCGCGTAGCACTGCTCCAGCCAGTACAGCTCCTCGATGATGCGCCAGGCGGCGGCGGTGAGCTTCTGCAACATGGGGCGCGGCGAGAGCGGATTCTCGCGCCGCGTACTGCTAGAATTCACATCAGCCTCGATTCGTGGCGTTCCCATTTTAGTCAGCCTTATCGGTGTGGGATTGCGGTTCGGGGTCAGCGGGCCGCGCTGCTTCAGACAGCGCGGCCCGCGCTCATTTGGGAAGGCCAAAGATGGGGCAGTGGACGATGGCCTTTACGTGCGGCGTTTCTGTTTGTGCTGCGGAGCCCATTCCCGCACGACCCGAAAAAAATCACGGCGGCGGATGCTCCGAAAAAAACCGAATAGCAGAGTGAGGACTGGGGTCACGATCGCGGCCCTGGCGCGATCCTGGTGAGGAATTTCCCTCGGAAAGTGACGCGCCGGCGGAAAGCGCGGCCTGGTCGGTCACTGATGACGCAGCTGCCGTGACAGATCCTGGCGCAGTCACGCCGGCCGAGTCACGCCTGCGCTGCACCCGTTTGCGGCACGCCGCGGTCGCGAGGACCCGACGTCCATAGACGACGCGCGCGCAGTCACAGGCGCACAGGCGAAAGCCGACCGGAGCGCGCGCCTCGCGGATCGCCGCCGCGATCGCGCGCGCGACCGCCAGGTGCACACCGTTGCCGACCGCGCGGTAGCGCGCGGTGAGCGTCATGCCCGGCAGCTCGAAGTCGCGCGGCAGTCCTTGCAGCTCGCAGAAGTCCGCCCAGGTGCGCCGCCCAGGGCGCGAGGCCTCCGAGGCCATGCAGCACGGTGACTCCTTGAGCGCGGCCGGCCGTCGACGTGTCACGATCGGCACCAGGCCGCGCGCGTGCCCGTATTGAAAATGACGCAGGCGCCGCTGCGTCGAGCCGAAGTCGCGCGCGTCAAGATCGATCCGGAGCCAGGAGTAGCCCTCGATGCGCAGCTCGGGGACGCCGGGGACGTTCTCCAGCAGCCACCAGGCGGGGATGGCTTCTGTGACCGCCTGGGCGAACTGGCGACGAGCTCGGTCACCGTCCCCGGTCGGCGCCGAGCGGCGCGCGCGCGAGTCGTCCTGGCAGGGCGTGCCGGCGATCACGCCGTCGAAGCGGCCGGGGAGCGCATGAAAGCGCGCCATGTCCCCGCCGTAGATCAGGTCGGGGCCGCGCACCACGCAAAAGCCCTCCTCCTCGAAGCCACGCCCGAGGAGATCGATGCCGGGAAAGAGTGAGAGAACCAGTGACGCGGCCGTTGCCGGCCGCGATCGAGGAGTCACTTTCGTGACTACGATCGCGCTCCTATAAGACTCCCTCCGCGTACACCCGCAACTCTTTCGGCCGACACGCGCCGTTGAGCGTCACGCGCATCTGCAGCCAATCGTCGGGGTACGGCCACAGCGCGCCGGGCGCGAAGGACACCGCGATCATTTCGCTACGCACTGCCCCGAGAAACGTGAACAGCGCGCCCGGCGCGTCCATAAACCAAAAGCCGTTGAGCACCAGTTCTACTCTGTCGATCGCGGCGGGCTTGAACCCCACGCAGCGCAGGATGAGCTTCTCGATCGCGCCGAGATCGCTGCGCTGATGCCAGTCCCAACAAGTGACTGAGCATGGCGCCACGAAGGGAAACGGATGCACCTCTTTGACGTAGCGCACCCCGCGCAGCGATTGCCGCTCGCGCACCGGCTCGCGGAAATGGTTCTCCGGCGCGCGCTGAAAAGGTGCGAGGGCGGGCGGCGTGGATACCGCGGGAAGCGAGAGCGCAACGCCGGCCGCGACCGGAATCTTGACGAGCCGGGCGAGGAAATCGCGACGGTCCATCATAAAAAAAGGGGACAGTGGTCCTGTCCCCAAGCTGTTGTGCCGTCGCGGGGAGGATGCGACGGCGCGGCAGTTCGTTTCAAGATCGCGACCTCGCAATCTGATTGCGCAATTCGGCTTCCCAATTAGAAGGGTCGAGCAGCCGCCCCATCATGTGGTGCGGCAGTGGTTGGCCGTTGCCGTTTCGAGAGTCGAGAGTCACGTCCCCCCTCGGTGGTGTGGGTCGTCACGTTCCAGTGCACGTTGCCGTACATCGCGGCGGGATACATAAGCTCAAGCGGAAAGACCGCGATTTCGAGCTGGCGCCCCGTCGGGCAAATGATGCGGTACTCGATGCCGATGATCTTCATCGTCTCGTGAGGGCCTGCTCAAATTGCAGGTCGCGCTCGATTTCCAAGGTCCGCTCGGGTTTGAGCTTGCTCACGACCTCGACCTTGAGAGCGATCCGGCGCTGCAGCGCAGCGATCGACTGGCGAGTGATGCCCAGGGCGTCTTTCAGCTCGGGATAGAGATTGCCCTGGTTGGG
>WNGM01003136.1_pt1 | contig 13226 bp, 10 predicted proteins | sample 5400571 | NCBI WGS metagenome assembly WNGM01 (sample SAMN13153378, study PRJNA577476) | soil metagenome | isolation source: 100 cm soil or saprolite under Garry oak tree replicate 2 | place: USA:California | collected 2016-06-15
CTCTTTGGCACGACCAATACCGAGTTTGTCTACAATCTCCTCGGTAACACCCAGGCCGCCAAACGTCCCCGCCAACTCACCAAAGAGGTTGACCCGCGCAAACAGGCCGTGTGGCAACTCGCCGATCTCTATGCGTTTTTGTGTGAGTGGGCCTATGAGGTCTACGATCAGATGGATCACCCTGCCTTGTTCCAAAGCCCGCGCGATGCCTTTGCGCAAGGTTTGGTGCAGGCTGGAGAGCGAGAACATCGCACGATCCCCTACGCTGACGAGTTTCTCATGGCGAGTTCCCCATCGACGCGCAAGGGAACCGCCAAAGTGGAGCGAGGACGCGGGGTCAAGATCCACGGGATCTATTACTCTGCGCTCCAGTTGCGCTCATCAGAGGTGGAGGGAACGGAGGTCGAGGTCCGGTACGATCCATTTCATATTGGCATTGCCTACGCCTACGTCAAAAACACCTGGGTACGCTGTGTGTCTCAGTATCACACCTTTCTGCAAGGGCATTCGGAAAAAGAACTCATGCTGGCCTCCAAAGAGATTCGACAACAGAATCAGCTCCATACCAAAAATCGCACGGTCACGGCGCGACGCTTAGCGGACTTTCTCAACCAGGCGTCTGAGCATGAAGCCATCCGGCAGCAGCGCATTCGCGATCTTGAGGCCAAAGCCATTCTGGAGGCGATTGCTGGCGCTGTCGGGCAGGCAAGTGTGGAAACGGTGAGCGCCCCTGAGCCAACCGCGCTCGTGGCCCTGGCAAGAGCCAAAACCGTCGATTTTGCTTCCCTGACTGCTTTTGAGGAGTTTCACTAATGAAGATACAGCCCACGCCCCTTTTTCGACCGAGATCACCGGAGGCGACCGCCGCCCTGCAACGCGAAAAGCGCGTATGCCATGTCTCATACCCTGTTGGCTGAGGTGGACAAGCAGATCTCGCGCGCGATTCACGAGCCTGCGGGCTTTGCCTTTGTCCTGCTCTATGGCCCCAGCGGAGTCGGCAAGACGACGCTCATTCGCCAATTGGAACATCGCGCAGGGGTGGTGAGAGAACCCATGTTTCCTGGATTGGTTGGGGGACCACGACATCCCCACCCGTTTGCACCTGTCCCGCTCTTGCTGCTGGAAACCCGGCCACCCGATGGCGCAACCTTCAATCGCGCCGAATACTACCAGGTCGCCCTCAAGCAGTTGGGAGAATATCCCTATGATCCCTCCTGGGAGCAGAAAAAAGGGCGAGGAAAAGACGCCAAATTCAATGACTCGGCAGAACTGCGCCAGATCTACGAGGCAGCTCTGGCGCGCCGAGGAGTGCGAACTATTATCTTGGATGAAGCGCAACATCTCCTCAAGCTGGGAAGTTCCGTCAAGATGATTGACCAGCTTGATTGGCTCAAAAGTATGACCAATACCACGGGTGCCCTGCATATCTTAACGGGTACCTACGAATTGTTGCCCTTGCGCAATCTCAATGGGCAAGCCGCCAGGCGGGGCCTGGAAATCCACTTCCCGCGCTATCAATTTCAGCATGAACCCGATCAACAAGCGTTCCAGCGCACTCTGCTGACCTTGCTGCAACAGATCCCTCTCAAGGTCGAGATCAAGCCGCTGGTCGATCAGTGGTCGTATTTCTACGAGCGATGTATCGGCTGTATTGGCGTCTTGAAAGACTGGCTTGTGCGCGCGCTGGCGGCAAGTCTAGCTACTGGACAAAGTGAACTGCTCCTCTCCCGCATCCAAGAATGCGCGCTTCCGATTGCCCAATGCGAGAGTATGGCACTGGAGGCGGCGGCAGGGGAGCAAGAATTGCATTACACGGCAAGCCGCCAACAGCATTTGTGGGCGCTGCTGGGGATGAAGATGAGCGAGGCCATGATCCAGCAGCAGGTTCAACCCATCTCAGAAGAAGACGTGCAACCCCTGCCAGACTTTGCTCCGACAAGGCAGAAGTCTCGTGTTGGCGAACAACAGCCCGTCCGCCTTGAGGTGGGAGAACCCCAAGACAAAGGGAGTACGGAGAACTGTCCTTTTTCTGGGACAGTCGTGGAGCTTCAGTCAGCACAGATCCGAGCGACAGGAGTGGAGAAACTCCAGTGTCCGGCGTGCGGAGCAGCCAGAAAGGCGACGATTCGGGGAGAACTCGTCATCTATCCCCCTCACACGCCGCTGCGCATTACACGTGCGAACAAAGGCCCTCTGTGGATCAGGCAAGGGACAACCTGGACCAAGAGGTAGCCAGGAGCGTAGTGGACGCTCCTGGCTCGTTCGCGGGTTCACTCACCCTCATGCTTACGCACTCTCAGGCGATGCTGTGGTGTCAATGTCGATCAGTGACTGGTGAGGGAAAGGCAGTTTGCTCTCAGTCTGGACTGTAAATGTGATGACTGAATGAAGACAAAATGGTGCCCTTTGCCAGAAAGTTTTGCCGTTTTGTGCCATAAGTTTTGCCGCAAGTACTACAACAGGGAAGTAACTTTGCCCTGCTCAAAAAAGTGTGTTACGCTTCAGGAAAAGAAACCTGAGCAAGCGTTGATTGAGAGGGTAAAAGACCATGGCAAGACCTCTGGATGGCATTGGACTCCTCACATACTTTCGCCGGTTAAAACTTTCCAAAGAGGCACAGGGACTGCTGGCTGAGATTCGCAATTCTTCGCCGAGTCGAACGCCAGGAGCTCGTCGAAGCAACATGCCCGTCTGGTATCCCTCGAAAAAGATGCAATGCGTCATTAAGGCAGAAAGCCATAAGGTCGAATTCGCGTTTCTGTTGCAAGTCGAGCATGATGATGACGTGTTGGAGGTTTGGGACCAGCCTCCATCCATTGAGCTTGAGTATCAAGATCGGCGAGGTCGGACTCAGCGACCGAATCATACGGCAGACTACTTTCTGTTTCGATACCAGGAAGCCGGGTGGGTGGAGTGTAAAACGACTCAGGAGCTCATTCGTCAGGCTCGAACTCGCCCGAATCGTTACCAACTCGATGAGCATGGACAGTGGCGATGCCCTCCTGGAGAGGCATTTGCAGCCAAGCATGGGCTGTTCTACCGAGTCTACGCCTCAGATCAAGTCAACTGGGCTGCTCAAGACAATTGGCTCTTTTTGGAAGACTACTATCAAGATTTGGACCGCTTGCAGATTGCTGAAACAGATGTTGATGCCCTCTCTCAGAGAGTACGTGAGCAGCCTGGTATCTTGCTTTCCGATCTCCGTTTGAAAACGGAAGGCATGAATACGGATGTGGTCAACATTGCCATCGCCAGACATGAGCTCTACGTTGATCTGGCAACCCACCGACTTTCAGAACCCTGGCGGACGCCGGTTTTTCCAGATCGGCCCACCGCGCGTGCTACGGTTCATCAGCCCTCCCCCATCGAAGGTCAGATGTCGTCTCCCCCCACCGCTATTGCCATAGCAGAAACCATTGTATCCTGGGCAGGTCAACAGTGGCAGATTGCCGATGTAACGCCAACAGACATGAGACTCATTTGCGAAGGATCTGAGCCATTTCCTCTGGCTCGATCCGCTTTTGACGCACTGGTGCAGGATGGGAAGATCATTTTGCATCGTTCTGAAACTCATGCCAATTTTACGCGAGAAGGACAAGCATTGCTCGATCAGGCGCGCGATGTGGATATGGCAACCGCTGTCTTTCGCAATCGGATCATCAACCCCGACCAGTACGATGATGATGAGCAAGCACAGCTAGCCGAGCGTGCTGCAATCATTCCAGCTCGGACCAGACGCTACTGGCGACAACTGTATCGGGAAGCAGAGGGTCAGTACGGCAGTGGCCTAATTGGCTTGTTACCTCAGTTCGCTCACTGTGGGAGAAATTGGGAGGCAGATTTTGCACCCAGAAAACTCATTCACGAGGTACTTGAGACACACTACGATACGGTGACACGCAAACCCAAACGCGGGGCCTACGGAGAGTACCTCAAGCGAGCGGAAGAACAGCAGCTTGCTCCGCTTTCCCCTCGCACATTCTACCGAGAAGTGGAGCGTCACAAAACGGCGTATGAGCAGACCGTAGCGCGCGAGGGAACCCGTGCAGCCTACCCGTTCAAGGATTACTGGCGCGAACAAGAGAAAACGATCAACCGGCATGGAAGCTACGCCTGGGCGATGGCCCACCTGGATCATACGGAACTTAATTTGGTGCTTTGCGACTCCAGGACGGGCCAGATTCTGGGAAAGTGCTGGTTGACGCTGTTGATTCTTGCTCATCCCCGACGCATTGCGGCCTACGCTCTGACCTTTGACCCTCCAAGCTACCGCTCCTGCCTCATGGTCCTTCGTCTCTGCGTGAAGCGCTACGGGCGGCTCCCTACCGCCATTACTGTTGATGGCGGTCCAGAATTTCAAAGCGTGTATTTTGAACAGTTGCTAGCACTCTATCGGGTTCGGAAACATCAACGGCCCGCTGCCGAGCCACGTTTTGGATCGCCCCAGGAGCGCTTGTTTGGCACAATGGAGACCGAATTTCTCTATCACCTGTTGGGCAATACTCAGGCGACACGAGAGCCACGGATGATGACCAAAGCGACTGACCCACAGCGCCAGGCCGTTTGGACGCTACCGCGCCTTGCTGAACGAGTGCAGCAATGGGCTGACGAGGAATATGACACCATGCGGCATCCGGCGCTGGGCATGACGCCGAGGGAGGCATATGAACTGAGCCTGAAGCGTGATGGGGAGCGTCTCCACAAACACATTGAGTACGACGATACGTTTCTCAAAGCAACCTACCCAACGATCAGGAAAGGGACGGTAAAAGTTGAGCCTGGCGTCGGCATCAGGATGAATTACCTAGATTACTGGTGTGAAGCCATGCGCGACCCGACCATTGAGGGAACCCAGGTCAAGGTGCGTTACGACCCGTTCGATGTGAGTGTTGGGTATGCGTATATTGCTGGCCGCTGGCGCAAATGTGATTGTCCCTACACGGAATTCGCCGGGTGTTCTGAACGTGAACTGCAACAGCTGACCGAAGAACTGCGCAAACGGAACCGTCTCCACTATGGCAGAGAGCATATCGAGATCACGCAGAAACAACTGGCAACATTTCGACGCGAAAACGCTGACATCGAGGCCATCCTCCGTCAGCAACGTCATGATCGCGAGACCAGAGCCGCTCTGGTCGTGTTAGAGGGAGGGAAGAGACCACCAACACAGCCTTCCACGGAGCCTCTTCAAGCTGAAGAGGAGAATGGGGGACTTCCACCAGCGTCATCTGAGAAGGCGAAGAAGATCAATCCCTACGAAAATTTGATCGTGCTCAGACGGATAGAGCTATGAACAACGAAGACGAAAAGCCTGAAGTCCAGCCAGAAGCCCCCGAGTCCTTTCCGCCTGAGGTACTGAGGCTTCCTGCGGGAGTACGGCAGGAATATTTCGAGCAACGATGCCTCATCTCACACCCCCGCCTCCTGCAAGCCTTAGAGACCACTCTCCAGGAGATCTGTCCACCAGACGAAGGCGCAGGCACAAGACGACCAGGAACGATGGTGCTCGTCATCGGCCCAAGCCGAGTAGGGAAAACAACACTCATCCGTTTGCTCGAAGAACGATTGAGGGCTGTGAGCAAAGAACGGATGTTGTCCGATCCCAGTTTCATCCCTGTTGCCAGTATCCTGGCAGCAGGACCAGGCACCAACCGCTTCGAGTGGACAGAGTATTACCGAGCGGTCCTGCGGGCCTTGCATGATCCGTTTGTGGATGGGAAGGTGGCACGGATACGCACCAGGGAACTGCGAGAAGCGATGGAAACGGCGCTCTGCGAGCGCAAGCCCCTGGCCATCATTGTCGATGAAGCCCATCATCTGGCGGAAGCCGCCAGGGGCAGCCGCCTCCAGAGCCAATTAAATCACCTCAAACATTTCGAGAATGCTACCGGCGTGAGCCATATTCTGGTTGGCACCTACGAGATGAGACCGTTCAGACGAGTGAATGCACAACTGGCCTGCCGCAGCGTGGATGTCCATTTTCCTCGCTATGACGCTACCATTGATCAAGATGCTCAGCTATTCAGGAGTGTCGTGTGGGCGTTGCAGCGGCAACTGCCGGTCGAGCAAGAACCCTCTCTGATCGAGCGCTGGGAGTTTTTGTATGCACGAAGCATTGGCTGTATCGGGCTCTTGAAAATGCATCTGAATCGAGCACTGAATCTGGCATTGACGGAACAGGCCAAGACGGTGACATTGACACACTTGCGCAAAACAGCCCTCTCAGAGATGCGCGTTGAACTGGCCTTACGCAATGCATTGGAAAGTGAGGCAGAACTGACGGAACCCGATGGTGCTGATGAGCGGCTCCTCACCCTCTTGGGATTGCGAGGACCTGGCACGACACCGCAGTCAAAAGCAAAGACCGACGAGCAACCTCCCTCTCCCCTAAGACAAGATCGGCCAGGGAAACGATCACCTGGTCGAGATGCAACCGGGCAAAAGCCCGACGAAGACGCATCGGAGCCTCTTTCAGGCGAAGAGAAAGTTGGATAAGCATGATTGACTCCTCTGCCTTTGCCGTGCGTCTTCTCCCTTTTACAGTAAACTATGTACAAGCCCACTCGACAGAGGGCCGGAGCAAGCAGTACACTTGCTCTTGTGAAATCGCGAACGCGGAAGGCGAAAGTCTACTTCTTCCACACGGCTCGACCGCTTCAGAAAGAAAGATCGCACTTCGCCTTTCGATGTTCCTGGAAAAACGACCATGAGAGGATCGCGCTTCGAGCGCCACAGTAAAAGGACCCGTAGCTCCAGGAACGCTTGTAGTCAAGCAAGGAGGACTCTTGCCATGTGGTTTGCAGGCGTAGATTGGGCCGATACGCACCCATGACGTGCTGGTCATTGATGAGACGAGTCGTCAGGTGAGTTCGTGCCGTGTCACACATACGGTTGAAGGACTGAGACAACTGCAAGCCTTTTTGCTCTCGATTTGCGGTCCAGCGCGCAAAGAAGAGATGGCTTGCATCATCGAAACCACGCATGGCCTGCTCATTGCCGCGAGGCTTCCAGCCGGTTTCCCCGTCTATCCGGTCAACCCCAAGACCGTGGATCGCCATCGCCGTGCCTCCGGCGCCAAAACGGATCAGATTGATGCCTATCTGCTTGCCAAGCATGGGCGAGCCGAATGGGCGGATCTGCGACGATTGGAACCCGATAGCTCCATCGTGGCCGAACTCAAAGCCTTGACGCGTGACCAGGAGAGCTTGATCCAGAGCCAGACACGGCTGGTCAATCAGCTCACCGCTTGCCTCAAAGCGTATTATCCGGTGGCTTTGACTCTCTTTAGCAAGCTGCACCAACGCTCGACCTGGCTCTTCTTGCAGACGTATCCCCCCCCGGAAGTGGCCATGGCCGCTTCTGCGCAACAGATCACGCTGGTTCTCAAAAAGGCCAAGCATCCTCAAGCCGAGCAGGTCGCCGCCAAGATCTACCACAAGCTTCATCAGCCTCATCTGAGAGCCGATGCGATCACGACCCGCACCAAAGCGCGCTTGATGCAAGTGGGGATCAAACAATTGCTGCCTCTGCTTGAGGAGATCGCCACCTACGATGAGGAGATTGAGCGACTTTTTTTGATGCATGAAGACAACGAGGTCTTCAGCAGTCTGCCTCGTGCGGGAAAGCGACTGGCGCCTCGTCTGCTGGCCGAAATCGGGGATGATCGAACACGTTATGCGAAAACGGCCAGTCTGCAAGCTTTGGCAGGCACGTCGCCGGTCCCCTATGAAAGCGGCAACTATTCCAAGCCGCATCGACGCTATGCGTGTAGCAAACCGCTGCGCAACGCTCTGCAGCAGTTTGCGAGGCCTCGCACGCAAACCGAAGCCTGGGCCCAGGACTACTATCGCCGTAAGCGCCAAGAAGGGAAAAGTCACTCTGAGGCGGTGCGTGCGCTGGCCAACCTGTGGGTCAGGATTATCTTCGCCATGTGGAACAAGAAGGAGAAGTATCAAACCAGGACCTTTGAAGAGGCACAACGTCTCCACGCCAAACGCACAGCCTAATTGCAGGACTTGTGCCCAAGCTCTACTCGCGTTTGCCTGAGAGGCAAAACACCAGCCTGTTTTTTGCCTTTCAACTTGGCATGCCTTTTTCAGACCATGCAAGCGCCGCGCTGTCAAGGAAAGCGAAGCGGCTTGACAGCGCGGTGCGGCATGGTCGACTTCCTCATGCCATGTTGAAGGGTTTCCTCCGTTCCGCTGCTTCATTTCTCTCCTCTCAGTTTCTTCTTGATGGGCTTTTAGGGCTTGACATAGAGGATCTTTCTGGAGAGGGGGTCAGGATGCCTTTCAGGAAAGCGATATGCCTGAACGCAGTCGGCTGTACAGCCTTGCTCCCTATGCAATCGAGACCATCTGGCGCGAAAGTTTGACTAGCTACATCAATCGCTTGGGGTGGACTCACCATATCTCCCCTCGTGCTTTTGCAGCGGAGATGATCCTTCCTCACGTCAAGAAAGATCTGGGACTACCTCTGCCTGCTGCTGCGATGTTTGGCGCTCACGAGGCGATGAGCCTCAATGGTACGGGTCCGCTTGCCAGTGCCGGGGTAGCCCTTCTGAAACACCTCACCATGCGGGCGGACCTGCATCTCTTAACCTTGCCCTGGTGGGTGGGTGATCTTCCTCGCCGGGGGCAACTGCGGCAAACGCCAGCCTGGTGCCCCTCGTGTCTGGCTGAATGGAGGACCCAAGCGCGGCCTCTCTCTCAACCTCTCTTCTGGATGTTTCACATCGTCACCCTCTGTCCTCGCCACCGAAGCCCTTTGGTGGATCGATGTCCGTGTTGTCAGAAGCGCCAGATGATCCTTGCCACCCACCAAACACAGCCTGGGGCATGTACCTCGTGTGGCACGTTTCTTGGGGAAGCTGCGGGAGGTGTCTCTGGACAACCAGACCATGAGCAGCATATGGCATGGCAAGGATGGGTCATCTCCGTGTTGGAGGAACTGCTTACGGCAAGCCAGGCTTACGGTCAACTCCAGTGGGAGCCGTTTTTCGGACACCTGGCAACCTATCTCAAAGAACAACAAGCCTACTCGAAATTGGCACAATTGACCGGGATCACGAGGCAAGCACTCCACCGCTGGGTCAACACCGATGATTCCTACATACCGACGCTCCAAACGCTCCTCAAATTCTGTTATGGTTGCAAGATTACCCCTGTACAAGTGATGAGGAATCAATTGGATCATCTCCGACAAGCGGGTTCGCAAGGAATGGAGGTTGCTTCTCCACTGCCACAACGCCCGATGCGACGAGTAGTAGATCGAGAACGCTGTCAAGCATTGCTCCAAGCCGTTCTGGACGGAAGAGAAGAACCGCTAGGAACGTACCAAATTGCCCAACGGCTTGGGTATGCTGAACAAAGCCTTCTGCATCATTTTCCCCAGGAATGTGCAGAGGCTACACAGCGTGCGAAAGCCTCTCGAAATCAGCGCAAGGAGCACCGCCTTGCACTGATTAGTGAGCAAGTGCGACAAGCGACTCTTGCTGTGCATGCTTCGGGACACTATCCATCTCAGCATGCCATCACCCCTTTTCTCCCCCATGGTACGATGCGTATGCAGAAGGCAAAAACAGCCTGGCGCGCTGCTCTTCAGGAACTTGACTTAGAGCATCGACTTCCATGATGCGGCAAAACTTATGGCACAAAACGGCAAAACTTTCTGGCAAAGGGCAAATGGCAGAATTCTCTGAGGCAAAAGATTCTGCATTCAGTCATCACATTTACAGGGAAGAGCGCCGATATCTTGGTTTTTTCCCGATCAGCAGCCGCAGCCTCGCGACCCCGTCGTCCGGGAGAGGTTCACGTTTTGCGCGTTTCCTCTTTCGTCTTCGCCAGCCAATCACGCAGAGAAGGCATATGGTCCTCGTAATGCTTGAAAGAGTCGCCAGCTATCAGTTGCCAGGGTCTCCACTCCTGAGGCATGTTCTTGAAGCAGTGAGGGTCATTGAGATCCTCGTCGCTAAGCTGCTGTACCACTTCCAGGAGAGCTGTGTATGCTTGCCGCTCTTCGTTGACAATGTCGTTTAAGGGTCGGTCCTTATTCTGCTGGTACTCGATCTCGTTGCGCTCATCGTCGGAGAGGTTCCAGAGGTCGGAGCCAACGTGTGTGCGCAGAACCGGAACTATCTCACTCTCGCCCGATGCGACATGGGCAATGACGTCTTTCACCGACCATTTCCCAGCAGCGCCTGGCTTCTGCATCTGCTCCTCATCGATCTGGGCCAGCAACGCCTCCCAGGCGGCTCGCGTCTCTGTAAGTGTCTTGAGCAATGTTGCTTTGTCCATGACATCCTCCTTACTGTTCTCGTTCAGCCCTCAAATGGGCTTTCTCTCCCGACTATACCATGAAAACAGGACGGCTCTCGCCCTCTTTGCAGGAGTCGGCAAAATCACCCTAAGCTAAGCCCTTGATTGACAAGCTACCTTGCTCAGATGTTTCACTGACACATCTATTCGCCAATTTCTCCTTGTGACGCATAAAAGCCCATTCTGGCGAGGTTATTGTCAAACGACACAGAGGACCAGGACAGGATAACTGAATTTGAAGATTTTTGCACTTGGGTATTCGTGGTAGTCGATGACATATGTGGTAAATTCACCGAAGGGTGGAAATTTTCACTGAAAGGTGAAACTTGACGCTTCGATGCCTGGAAAAACCGCTCTAAATCCGGGGGAGAAGTCAGAAATGTTGTAAATAAATTGCTTGCGCGCCTCTCGCTCTGGCGTTCTTGTCGTCTGGTGGTAAATTGGGTGAAACCTCGACCGATTTTGAGGTACCATGTAGGAAATCGGCGCGAAACATGGGAGTCATCCATGATGTATGCAGGTGGTCCATCAGCCCAAGGTTCGCCCATATTTTGGCCCAAGGGTGAGTCATTGCGTGAAGGTTCGAACACCCGCTTCCCGTCTGAAGCGACTCTTCCAACCTTTGGAGGCATCGCGTCGTTTTTGACCTTTCCAGTTTTCCCTCGCGCAAAGAGAATGGACGGGTATCCTACATTCTCCCCTCAGGCTCGGGAGAAACGGAACGATTGAAAGGAGTTCTTATCATGAACGAACCCATCACGACACTCGACACGCGATACAGCGAACCGGACGGAGTGGTCACGTCGTGGGAGCAGACGCGTCGCGTGCTCGAAACCGCCGAGCTCTTTTGGCTCTCGACGGTGCGGACCGATGGTCGCCCTCATGTCACACCCCTCGTTGCTGTCTGGCACGATGGAACCATCCACTTCAACTCTGCCGACACTTCGCAGAAGGTCATCAACCTGCGGGGGAACCCGCACGTGATTTTGACGACTGGCTGCAACCGTTGGGAGGAAGGGCTCGACGTGGTGGTCGAGGGCGAGGCCGTCCGGATCACCGATCATGACAGGCTCGAACAGCTCGCCAGGGTGTGGGCCACCAGGTGGGACGGAGGATGGCAATTTCTCGTACGCGACGGCTGCTTTTACCTCCACGCTGAGCACCCAGAATCGATTCTCGTCTTCTCGGTCAAGCTCACCAAGGTCTTCGCGTTCGCTAAGGGCCACTTCAGCCATACTCGTCACCAGTTCTAACTTCTCGCGTCGCGTAGCCACGCGACATGCATTGGCCGCGTTCTGTCTCAACCGATGGAGCGCGGTTGTGTTCGAACCTTCACACAATGACTCACCCTTGGGCCAAAATATGGACGAACCTTGGGCTGATGGACCAGCAGGAGTTGCCTCTAGAAGCGGCCTCTCATGCCCAATAGTTGTAAATTCAACGACCACAAAATGGGAGAGCGGATCGCGAGAGTTCGACGAGGCGAGGAAGGTCGCTTTCCAACGCTGGAGAGGTCTTCCTGCCTGCTCCAAAGGCGGCCTCACCTCGCACCGCTTTTGGGTTTGCCCCAGGTGATCCCGCCGACCACACTGAAGGTGAGCAGACCATCCAAAGCATATGGCAAAAGAAGCGCCTGCATTTCCGTATCGAACTGTGTTGCTTGCTCGGTAGTCATCGTGTCGAGAGAAAGAATGCTGCGTGCGTGCTTGGCCGCAATGTAGTCTTCGACTGTTTGCGAGACCTCCACTGAAGCGGTCTCGCGTTCGCCCAATTTCTGGAACAACACATACTTCTCCAATTCGACGATCCAATCGAAGGGCACATAGCTGGGATTGTTGGTGAAACGCTGCTCGATCTGGCAATAGCCTTCGCGCCAGGGAACTGGCTGATCTACAATATGCACAATTGCCAGCACGCCGTGCGGCATCAATAGTTGTGCGAAACGAGGCAGGACCACATCCCATTCCATCCAATGTAGGCTTTCGCCCGCTGTCACTAGGGCATAGGGCGGCTCAAGCTCCACGCCCTCAGCCCGTCCATGCAACCAGCGAACCTTCGGTGAATAGCCTCCAAGCAGAGTCCTGGCACGCTCAAGCATCGGAAGCGAAAGATCGACGGCATCAATGTGTTCAACATACTCGGTCAGGGGACGAGCGACATTGCCCGTCCCGCAGCCCACGTCGAGGACGGCGCGCGGCTCGTCTACGATCAATTCGTTGAGGATGGTGAAGGTTTCTGGCGGATAGGCGGGACGCAGGTGATAGCGATCCACCACGCTCTGATCCTGAAAGCGCCCGGCGTTATGCGCGCCATGTAAGAAGGGATGCTTCATTCCCGTCTGGCTCCTTTTCGGTGTAAATATTGAGCAGCACAACCATTGCCTACCTGATAAACCGCGAAGCGAACATGAGACGAACCGTTTGCCGTGAATTTACATATGTTGAATACCGTGAACCGTTTCAGATGCGGTTTCTACAGGCTCTGAACGGTCGATTCCTCTGTTTCGCGCCGATTTCCTACATAGTACCTCAAAATCGGTCGAGGTTTCACCAATTTACCAATATGGGAACAGATTGCGCCTTTCTTCAAACGACCAGGACCTGCGCCTGTCTGTTCTGACAGCGAACTGATCGCGAAACCGTTATCTTTCGCAACATCGGGTTGCGCGGTGGAGTATCACCAGTACGCAGGTATATTCCTGAGCTGCTTGAGGATGTTTTGGAAGGCAACATTCATCCTGGACTCGTCTTCGACTTCACGGCTGATCTGAATGGCATCACGGAGGCATACGTCGTCATGGACGAACGCCGAGCTATGAAGTCGCTTGTGCAGATCGGAACGATCTGATTGTTCATAAGGAGAAAATCATGACAAACACTACCACACATTACGAAAAAGACACATCAATGA
>WNGM01003138.1_pt1 | contig 13221 bp, 12 predicted proteins | sample 5400571 | NCBI WGS metagenome assembly WNGM01 (sample SAMN13153378, study PRJNA577476) | soil metagenome | isolation source: 100 cm soil or saprolite under Garry oak tree replicate 2 | place: USA:California | collected 2016-06-15
CGGCAGCACCTGATGCTATGCACGTTGCAGCTTGTCCTGCGAAGGCGCTCGATGCAACGCATGTTGCGGTATTCCAGGCGTGGCTGAACACGTCGATTACGAGGAACAGCAAGATGCCGATGGATAGGGCGTTGAGGAAACCTTTCTTGCGCGAACTCACATTCTGAAGAATGGCCAAGGGTAGACCGAGAAAGATTGTGAAGCCAGCTATGGCACCTAACAACAGAAGCTGTGCATAGTCAATCAACCCACGGCACGGGATACGGGACGATTGAACTCCATGTTATAACTTATGTCATAATTGATCGTGACTAGCTTTGGATGCACGGGCTGGACCCGTTCAGCCTCGTCGCAAAAACGTTCCCAGAATTATCTTGGGTAAACTCGACCATTGGTAGCGGAGAAAGTGCCGGTCCCTGTATGACATTCCCGTTTTCGTCGAATAGCGAACCGTGACATGGACAGTAGAGCTGGTTTCCGGAGACGTAGCTCAGCTGGCAGCAAACATGCGTGCATAGCATACTGAGTGCGATGAGGTTGCCGTCGCTTTTCTTCAACAATATGTTAGGATATCCTGTCGGGAACTCGAAATAGGCCGGGTTTCCCGACGATACCTGATTAACATTTGTCACTGCTCCGGCAGGTAACCCGCTCGGCGTAGTGGGCAGGCTCGGTCTAGACTGCCCGACGACACTGAACACGGTGGCTACTGCGACGACAATTCCCGAGAGTACTATCGCTTTCAAGAACTCTCTCCGGGACGCGCTGAACTCGGGTATTAGATCCCCTTGTTCACTTGTCAGGGTCCGGACGTGTCCCCTGCTTACGACGCCAATCAATATGACTAGAATCTGTGTCGCTAACAGCGCGTCGAAGGCCCAGAGGCCGAACAGATATGAGGCAAAGTAGGCAATGGTCATGTTGTACTGAGACGCGGTAACAATGTCTCCGACCTGCAATAGCGCCCCGAGGAGTGCCCCCGCGATGCTTGGGAGAAAGACCTGTTTCACAGCGAACAGGTTTAGGACACCAAGGACTAGGTCAATGGCGACTATGGCTACGAGTCCGTAAGCGTGGGAAGCAGCTAGAATCCAGAGGGAAGGGTCAGTGGCCAAAAGATAGATGCCAAAGAGAGCTGAAGCTAGAAGAACTAGGCCGACGAAGAACTGTGATGCTGCGAGCGACCTGCGAGACCTGCTCCGGGCAACCCTTTCCTTCCTTTCTTCCCGCTCGGCCTCAGCCCGTGCGATTTCTTTTGGGTTCTTCTTCGGCAAGCCTCAATCAACCTTAGCCCATGATCTCGTGGTCGCTTCGACAGTTGGACTTTTGAACAATTCCGATAAGAGTTCTCTGGTACATTCCTCGGCATTCTCAACATACGTCATATCTGGAAAGGGCGCATTCTACCCGAGGACTCTTGGTGCGCTGGTGGAGGAATGCGATGCCTACCGCAACGAAGAGACCCTCCTCTTTCTATCCATCGGGTCAATCTTCCCAGAAACCGTCGAGTATTCGACTGTCCTACTGTATCGTTGTGTTGGACTGATGTTCTCGCACATGATATTTCGTTGGTAGCCGTTGATTCAACGAACCCATGTATTCGGGTAGCGAGATTACTAAGCCTGGCTTTCCAGCATAGGCTGATAGCCATTTGGTGAGGCAATCCTTCTTGTCGAAAATATGTGTTGATTCACACTCGACGCCGACGTGTCCCTCCCCCATTCCGAATTCGACTACGTGAAGTGTTGGGTCCTTGGGCTCAAGATCTTCGATTCCCCTGTTGACAATGTGGAAACAGGTCACATACCCGCAAACGGGGCATCGAGCCTCAGCCCCGAGGTCGATCTCCAGCCCGTTGAGAAGTATGTCCGCTCCACACTTGACATAGACATCCCCTCTCTGCGGCAGAGTCATACGGTATAGTGTAGGCTTGTCAGAGAACCCGACAAGTCTTATCGGACCATAATAGGACACTGCGTTCAACCCCTCGGAGCTTGTTACTCAGCGCAGCAGCTGAGCTGGTCTATATCCTTCCGGAAAGATGTCGCGGCCAGCTTAATCGACTCGGTCATTGTCGGGAATACGTGAACCGTGTCGATAATGTCGTCGATTGTCAGCTTATACTTGACTGCCAGAACTGCCTCATGGATAATGTCAGCCGCGTTGTCCGCAAGAATGTGAACACCCAATATCCTTCCGGTCGATGCATCAGCAACCATCTTGACCAGACCTCTCGTGTCCCTGATGACGATGGCCTTCGGCACCTTTGACATTGGTATGGTTCTGCAGGCGCATTCGTAACCGTGTTCGTGGGCTTGCTTCTCAGTAAGGCCCACCGAGGCCACTTGAGGCGAGGTGAATATCGCTCTTGGAACGGGAAGGAAGTCTATTTTTCTATGTGTCCCCAACAAGGCATTCTCGGCGGCCGTGGCTCCTTCCTTCGCTGCCATAGTTTCTAGCATCGGTTCGCCTATGACGTCCCCAGCAGCCCACACGTGTGGGGCGGTCGTATGCATTTCTCGGTTAACTTTTACCGCGCCATCCTTTCTGAGCCCTACTGGCACCTTCTCCAGGCCTAGCTGATTCGTGTTGGGGTCTCGCCCTGTGGCCAATAGCAACTCATCTGCTCTAGCCTCGAATTCTCTACCCCTTGCCGTGGCAACTACAACCTTCTGGCCTTGGGTTTGATAGACGCGTTTGACTTGCACTCCAGTCTTGATCTCGATTCCTTCGTTTTCCAAGTACTGGCGCAGAGCCTCAGAGATTGCCGGCTCCTCTTCAGGGATTATCCTATCGCTTCTTTGCAAGAGGGTCACTTTTGTCCCCATGTGTGAGTACATCTGAGCGAACTCGAGGCCCAGGGCCCGACCGCCGAGCACAACCATCGAAGCGGGTTTGTTCCTCAGGCTGAGAGCCTCGACATTCGTCAGATAGTCCACGTTCTCAATGCCTGAGATGCTAGGTATCCTGGGCGATGATCCCGTCGCGACTATGAACTTTCTACCGTCAACATTGATTCCATCCACCTTTACCCGTGTCTTTGAGACGAATCTTGCGTTTCCGCGGAAGAGTTTGGTTGAGGGTAGTGACCTTAGAACGTCGGTATACTTCTCCTTCCGAAGTCCTCTAACGATCTGATTCTTCTGTTCAATGATTCTGTTGAATTCGAGAGTTGTCCTTCCAGGACTTATTCCAGGGAATTCGCGATGGCAATCGTAGTATCGAAGCTCCCCTGCTCGGAGAAGGTTCTTGCTAGGGACGCAACCAACGTTGACGCATGTTCCACCGAGAGTGCTTCTCTCTATCATGGCCGTTTTCGCTCCATGACCGGCTGCCTTGATTGCAGCCGCGAATGCTGCTGAGCCGGACCCTAGAATGACCAGATCAAACATGCGCTTCGACTGTCATATGACGGAATTGTCATATAAGCTTGGTACCAGCCAGGGCTCGCTCGATTAACTTAATTGGAGAGAGGCCTATTACAAATGGGCCGCTAATGAGCCAACGATTGACTCTTCAAAAGACCGACGTGACAGCCGTCTCCTTGCTGTTCAACGCTCTCTCGAACGAGTACCGAGTCGGCATCGTAAACCTGCTCAGAAGCGGTCCGAAGAATGTGGGCGAGATTTCAGGGGCCCTCAATATCGAGCAAACCATGGCTTCCCACAACCTCAAGTGCCTTGCATTCTGCGGACTGGTAACGAGCCAGAGGCTAGGAAAAACGATCGAGTACACTCTTAACCGTGAAACAGTCGAGCCAATTCTTCGTCTAGCTGACAAACACATCTCGAAATACGCCGTCAACCTTCGAAACTGCAAAACACTCGAGCGGTGAGAGAGAACGGAGATTTGCTTCAAGAAGCCGATCTGTGAGAATGTCATGCTCACTCTAAGGTAAGACCAACACATTTCGCACGCCTATTTTCGAAAAATTCTACCGTTGAAAACCGGGATGAAAAATGTTAAATTCATAACCGGTCTTTCGAAACTCGGTAGGTATGGCAAAGGAAGTAGCGTGTAGCGCTTGTTCCTTCCGAGTGCGCGCCGACACGGACGATGAGCTAGTGGCTCATTTCAAACAACATGCACTGGAAATGCACAAGAACGAGCCGAACCGGGAGCAGATCCTGGCGATGGCTAAGACCGTCCAGATAGCAACAGTTTAACAGACAAAACAACCGTCTCAAGAAATCGTTGTGGCCTACTAGCCGTAGCCACCTTTGTCTATGGGTCAACCGTGGTAGCTCATCTCTCCTGCAAGTATCCTTACCTCTAGCCAGTTTTCCTTTGGGGGTAGAGGACAAACGTAGTCTTCGCTATACGCGCAGTATGGGTTGTACGAGTAGTTGAAGTCGATCATGTAGTTGTTGTCGGGCTTTTCTTCGATGTCGAGGTATCTCGCAGCGGCGTAACTTTCTTTTCCGGAAGTCCTGTCCCTGAAGGGAATGAAAAGCTCGTTGCTTTCCCGCTCCGTGGACTTGTAGGCTTGAAGCTTTACCTTCTTTCCCTCGATGTCGAACTCAAAGTATCCGAGCCGGTGGAACTGTTGCCTTGTTCCCTTGCTCGTGGTCATCGAGACTCTTTCGGGATTATCGTATTTGTGCAACGTCGTGTGAACTTTGAACTTCGGGTCGGGCGGGAAGTAGCTCAGCGTTTTGATCGAGTGTGTCTTGCTGTGTGCCAATGGAGATTCGTGGCTGGTTGCGAAAAACTCGTCTTTGCCCTTTCTGAAATCTTCCACTTGACGGATCCAATCTTTGCTATCGATGTCAATCATTTCTTGCCATACCAGTCTATTTGATCGTCCAATTGATCTGCTTGGCGTGCTTTCAATCCTTTACCCAGCCGTTCACATGCGAATTACCGCCTAATAGTTTCCTGGAGATCGCTCGTTTTTGTAACTATTTTTTTCTCCTAACTTTTCTTTTCCTGTAACTATTCTCTTCTGCTAACTAATCTATGACCCCCCGGGGGGTCGATTTTTCGCGCGCCCCGCCCTTCGTGGCCCGCACTCCCCGCAAGGCTAACTAAATACGAGAGATGTTTGGCCTGAAGGGAGGCTTTCCGTTGCAAGAGACCCTTAGCCCTGACTTAGTCAAGCTCGCTGCCAAGTCCGCCAGGGACGAGTACACGGATGGCGCTGTCTACCAGATGCTCAGCCGCCATGAAAAGAACCAGGCGTTCAAGAAGGCACTAGAAGATCTCGCCCGCGGCGAGCAATCGCACTACGAATTCTGGAAAGCACACACGCCCGAGACCACGGTCAACGTGAACAGGCTCAAGGTCTACTTCACACTCCTCCTCCGCCTCACCCTCGGCCTAACCTTCACAATGAAATTCCTAGAGAGACACGAGGATGCGCTTCACGAACGCTACCGGCAGATGGTGAAGAACATCCCGCCAGCAGACAAGGCACGGTTCGAAGCCATGATGGAAGAAGAGGAACATCAAGAGAGCTACTTGATGGGCGAGATCCATGAAGGACGCGTCAAGTACATGAGCTTCATCGTCCTCGGCCTCGCAGACGCGGTCGTCGAGATATCAGGAATCCACGCCGGCTCGCTTGGAATATACTCAAAGACAGAACTCGCCGGCCTGGCAGGTGTAGTCGCGGGAATGGCCGCCTCCATAGCCATGGCATCCGCCGCCTACGCCCAAGCCAAACAAGGCTTCGAAGGATCCGCAAAATGGAGCGCGATCTACACTGGCGTATCGTACATGTTCACCGCCATATTCCTCGCCCTACCTTACTTCCTAACCCGCTCAATGATCACTGCCCTTGGAGTCTCACTAGTGGTTGGAGTAACCCTAGTCGCCGCGATGACCTACTATGATACTGTCATATCGGCGAGAAAATTCAAGAGACAATTTGCGGAGATCGCAGGGATCATACTCGCCGCCTCATTCGCCCTCTACATAGCCGGAACCCTAATCAGACAACTACTAGGAATCGTAATCGGATAGGCCAGACTACGAGGCTACTTGCTCCAGATGCTCTAGAAGCATCCTTCCCCGTCCCAAAGTCCCTAACGATCCCTTCGCCGCATCCTTCTCCGTGAACCTAGCCGACCCATCTGACCTGGTCTTCCCCCCCAGCACAAGGACAGGAACCGGATCACCGCTATGTCCCTTATCCTCGACAGGCGTCGAGTGATCACAAGTAACCGCAACAACCGTTTCTTTCAACCGAGGAGATTTTGCCAACACCGAGAAGAACCCCTTGTCAACCTCCTCAATTCTCTCCCTCTTCAGATCGAACAATCCATCATGACCCGGCTCGTCAGGACCCTTCAAATGAACATACACGAAACCATGCTTTCCAACAGAATCCAAGACAAGCTCAGCGCGCTTACGATAATCGTCTGGCCGTGTCCCGGGCTCCAGCTCCCTAACGTCCATCCCGAGCAATCGTCCAATCCCGAGTTCAGCCGGAAGATCCGCGATCATCAAAGGGTCCAAACCCCACTTAGCCTGAAATCCTTGGACTTGCGGCTTGGAGGTTCCCGCGTCCCGCATCAACACGAAATTCGCCGGGACCATACCCTTTCTCCTCCTCTCTCCGTTTGCTGGATGATTAGTCAGAATCTTTCTGGCTTTGAAGCCGAACTCGTTGACCAGCGCCGCAGTAACAGCGGCCTCGTCAGATCCGTCCAGCGGCTCGCAGCGGGGAATATCATACTCCTTCATGCCCGGCTGAGCTAGACTGATGTTGCCCTTCCTAACGTAGGCGGGATCAAAGTTGGATATGTTCGATGAAAACCGAATCCCATCTGCACAGAAGACAACTACGGCTCTATGACCCACAGTCGGCTTGAAAACAAACCGCGCACCCGACTTGAGACGTAGTTCCCTGTTCAGAGCAGCACCTATCTCTTGAGCCTCGGGAGTCGAGAGGTTCCTACCGGCTCGCCGGTCTACAAGCTTGTCACCCTTGACAGTCGCAAAGCCCGCCCTGAGCGCAAGATCACCATCATGAAATTCGACGCCAGCACCAAGAGCCTCAACCACGCCCCGCGACAGATGAGTCTCGAGCGGATCATATCCAAGAAGAGAGAAAACGCCCGCGTCACTCTCAGGAGCAATACCCTCTCTGACGGTATACATCCGTCCCATACTACCTCTCCTCGCCAAGGCGTCGAGATTCGGCGTCGAAGCCGCTTCCAGAGGCGACTTCGTGATACCAACCCTACCACTGGCGCCATCGAGGACGACCATGACAATTGGGAGCATTATCCCGAAAGCCTGGGGGCTTGATGTTAGGGATTGGTAGAAAAAGAAGCCCTAAAAGAACAAGCCTCTTGCTCGGTCCGAGCTGAACAACTCTGTCTGACGGTCCATCCAGCCATGTTTCCCATCTCAAGCGTACAGCCCTGACCTCTCAGCTCAAAGAGCACTTGGACAAGGATGTCGTTCTGGCCGGCTGGGTTCACGATGTTAGGGTCCTAGGAGGAATATCTTTCATCCTCCTCCGTGACATGAGCGGAATCGTCCAAGTAACAGCTCCCAAGACAAAGGTCAGCCCTGACATCGTCAAGGAGATCAGCACACTCCACCAGGAAGACGTGATCCTCGTCAAAGGCAAAGTCGTCTCCAGCAAAATCGCCAAGAAGGGAATCGAAGTCATCCCCGAACAGCTCGAAGTGGTGAACCGAGCCGAGACACCTCTACCACTCGACCCGAGAGGCGTCCAGAACACTCTCCTAGAGACTAGGCTCAACTGGAGATTCCTAGACTTCCGAAGCGAAGAATCCAACGCCATCTTCAAAATCCAATCCAAGATCCTCCAAACCTTTCGAGAATTCTTCACCACCCGACATTATGTGGAGATACAACCACCAGTAATCATAGCCTCGGCAAGCGAAGGAGGAGCCGAACTCTTCTCGCTCAAATATTTCGAGAAAGACGCGTACCTAGCCCAGTCACCCCAGCTCTACAAGCAAATGTGCGCCATATCCTTCGAAAAGGTATACACTGTTCTACCAGTATTCAGAGCGGAAAAATTCGAACAACCAACCCATCTAAACGAGGTCCGACAGATGGACATCGAACAAGCATTCTCGACAGACGAGGATGTCATGAAGGTCCTTGAAGAATTTCTCGCCGAATTAATCAAGAAGATAAGTGTATCATGCAACGAGGAGCTAGAGAAAATCGGTCAGAAACTCGAACCACTGCACCTGCCGCTAAAGCGAGTGCAATACAGAGACGCGATCGAACTTCTACGCGAAAGTGGTGAAGACATCCAGGTTGGAAATGACTTCTCCAAGACGCAGGAGAAGAGACTGTCCCAGCTTCTGAAGGAGGAAGCATTCTTCATCGTTGGTTGGCCATCAGAGCAGAAAGCATTCTACGCAATGCCTAACCAGAACGGTGACACCTCCCGGGCATTCGATCTCATCTATCGAGGATTGGAGATCGCGTCTGGAACCCAACGCATACACGTGCCAGCTCTTCTGATCCAGCAGCTCAAGTCCAAAGGCTTGAACCCTGAGAACTTCAAGTTCTACATCGACTCGTTCAGATATGGCGCCCCGCCCCACGCTGGCTGGTCCATTGGATTGGAAAGGTTGACCATGAAAATTACTAGTAGAGAAAATATTAGGGAAACCACTATGTTTCCTAGAGACAGGAATCGACTAAGCCCTTGATTCCTATTCGCCCGATACCTCCTCGTCAGGGAAAAACTAGTAGTCACGCTCTTTCTCATCAGGTTTGCAATCGGGAAGAGGCTTCGGATCAGCAAATCTCTTTGAGGCTCTTTTTCACGGTGCCCCTTTCCCTCAGAAGGTAGTAAGTCGCCTGTCTTGACCTGAGACTTATCTTAGCAATTCCCTCAGTGACAAGCCGAATTAGCTTGGTTGGATGCGTATCGACATCGTGCCACTGCCACCCCTGACCGTCCGAGGACCCCTCTGACTCCTCATGAGCAACCGCCAGCCGAAGCGTTTTCTCGTATTCCGGGTACCGTCCGAGAAAGAGTTTGACTTTCTCCTGAGATGCCGCCCTTTCCTCTTCCAACTTAGTTTCCAATCACGCCCTTACCCCATATCCGGACGACGATGAGCGGAGATAAACCTAACTCGGCACATTGTTAAGATTCCGCTTGGCAAAACCACCTCAGAATAACATAAGTTAAAGACTTATCCATTACTGGGCGAGGTGAATCTATTGTCCCGTGGAGGCGACGAAGGTCCCCCAACTCCCAATACGATCCCTATGTAAGCAAAACCTTGAAAGGTTCCGACTGCCCCCTATTTTCTTCAGATCATATTTGAGCCAGATCGCCCCGGAAGATTACTTGGAGAGAATCAATCGTTTTGTCTCCTTCTTGGACCCGGGGAATGTTAAGATTGTCACGGCGATGAGGAAGTATGGTCTCAGAAACCTCCAACTCATAGCTAACAAGACGAACATTCCTCGGCCGACTGTCCACGCGAGAGTGTCCAAACTGGAAAAGGAAGGGCTTCTCCGAACCTGGATTCACCCCAACTACGCCAAACTGGGGTTGGTGAGAGCGATGGTCTTACTCAATACGAAACCTGGTAGAGAACTGTTAGCCCCTGAGGCTCTTCGGATTCCAGGCTACTGGCTTAGGCTCATCCGTTGCATGGGAGAGTGCAATGGTTACTACTCCACCCATGCAGTTCCGTTCGAGAAACGCTGGGACTTTGAGCAATACCTTGAGAAAATTGTCGCCTCGGGTATCGCAACGGAATATCGTGTTTTATGGCTACGAGAAGCCAGATCGCCACTCCCCGACTTCAGTTATTATGACGCAAAGAAGAGGACATGGACTTTCGACTGGCCGAGATGGCTCGAAGAGCTTGCTGCCAAGCCTCCTCAGACGGAACGAAAAGACGCGCCGCTCACCGGAACCTTTGACAAGAAGGACCTTATCATTTTGAAGGAGTTGGTCAAGGATGGCCGAACGAAACTTTCCCAACTAGCCCGCTTGCTGGGTATGACAGTGCCTGCCGTTAAGTATCGTTTCGACAACCTAGCTCGAACTGGATTCATACACGAATATGTTATCGATATGCTGCCTTTCGCGCCTGAGATCTCTGACCTCTATGAAATGATCTTAGACTTCAAGACGAGAGAAGGTCTTTGTCACGGAGAGAGAGTGCTAGCGACCCTTCCAATTGTCAGAACCTTATCCCGGGTGGAAGGTTCCAGTTCCATTGCTGTGAGGATGTATCTTCCCCGAACCCAGATGAACAACATGTTGACCCTGCTCTCAGCACTGTCCCGGACGGGAATTCTTACAGGATTCACCTACGTACTGCTTGACCCAATGACGATCCGAACACAGACCTTCGCATACAAGTTCTACGAGGATGGCGCGGGATGGCGTTACGACAATATGGAATACTTTGAGGAGCTGAGAAAGGTGTCATCCGCGTTCGATAGGGAGGACGGTATGCAGGTAACATTCCAAAATGCGCCCGTGCCGACGTTTCAATGACGAAATGTCAGAACAAAACTGGCTTCGACAGGAGAAACCTGAGCCTGTTGGATCGCCGCTACATCATCGTGACCGTTAGGCCTTTCGACGGTTGGAAGGTTACCGGAGAAGCCTCCGTCTTGTCGGATGCTGCAAGTTTACGGAGGGCGGCAAGGTATTCGTGGTTGTCGTAACGCCATCCTGACTTGTCGTCGAAAGCCTTGTAGTGGAAGGTCTGAGCTTGGATCGTCATTGGATCCAGCAGCATGTACGAGAACCGATCTATTGCGCCGCCTCTGACGAGAGCCGATAGCAGCGTCAAGAGATTGTTGACCTCTGTTCTGGGGAGGTAGACTCTGGTGGTTATCGAGTTGGTCCCTTTGATTCGTGAGTAGTTCAAAACGAACGGTAGTCGTTTGAAGAAGTTCTCTTTTACCAGCATTGCCTTGTGTTCGCCAAAGTCTAATCGAACCTCGTAGAGGTCCGATATCTCGGGCGGATAGGGCAGGACTTGGATAACGTAGTCTTGTAGGAATCCTCGCCGGGCTAGGTTGTCGAACCTATACTTCGCTGCGGGAAGGGTCATGCCGATCATCTGCGAGAGTTCGGAGAGCTTCTTTCGCGCATCCTTCATCAGCTCTTTGAGAATCAAGAGATCGTTCTTGTCGAAGTCATCCTTTGATGATTCCTTCTCCTCGGGAACATTCCCGACCTTGCCTTTGGTAAACAAGCTGAGCCAGGCTGGCCAGTCGAATCTCCAGGCCCTCTTCTTGAAATCATAGTATTCGAAGTTGGGAATGTGAGAGTGGTAGTCGCCTAGCCAGAACAGCCGGTAGTTCGTGGCGAGACCGGATGAGACTATCTGATCTAGATACTGAACAAAGTCTTGGCGGTTTTCGACGGGGACGGCGTGCTGTGAGTAGTATCCGTTGCATTCGCCTGTGCATCTTGCGATCCAGAGCCAGTAGCCGGGGATCTTGAGAGCTTCGCTAGCTGTAACTTCCCGACCTGGGGAGGGAGTTAGTAGAACCATTGATCGGGCTAATCCGATTTTGGCAAGGTTGGGATAGGTCCATGTGTCGAGCAGTCCCTGGGTTCCGAGCTTGTTGACGCGTGTGTAGACGGTTGGGTATGGTACGCCCGATTTTCGGGCGATCGACTGAAGGTTTCGAGGTCCGAACTTTTTCATCGCACCAATAATCTCTACGTTCTCATCATCTAGGAGTGACATGATCTGGTGTATCCGCTGGAAATACTCGTCTGCCAACTGGTAGCTCAAGGTGAAACCGGGCTTATGGGATAGATTGGGGGTTATAGAAACTTTGGAAGCAAACTAGGTCACCAGTGAACCTCGCAATCCTTATTCAGGAACGAGATTGAACTTTAGCTTATTCTAGCCAGTTTGAGGGAACGATTGTAAAGAAGAAAAATGGTTAAGAAATCGGAGTCACTCAAATCGCCCCTTGATCCTCTGGTAGGGCATGATCTTGCGGGAAAATCGAGGATTTTCTGCGGTTGTCTCGAAAAGGTGTCTGACGATGCCTCGAGAACTAGCTGACAGCTTGGGGGTTAGGCCGGTTATCAGCAGTCTCTGGGACTTCCCGCGATTGTTCGATGATCGCAATCATATTTTCGGCCATCTCTGTGAACTTCCTGGTCAAGGGATCTTTCTGGTGCTCTAGAACGAATACTCCTCGGCTCAGGTTTTCAAACACATCGGAATTGAAGGGTAGAGCTGTTAGGACTTGGAGGTTGAAGAGGCTCGCAATTTTCTCTCCGATCATCTTAGACTCTTTATCCCCAACGCTACTTGGTATCATGTTGAGTATCAAAACCACGGGTTTCCTCAACTGGCTGGCAACCTCGTTCATGACACCGCTCCCGAACATGTCCTGGTGATCAACACGGGACAGCAGGACGACTACGTCGCAGACCGCCATGGAGAGGATTGTGTCCTTTTCTATTCCAGGGTGGCTGTCGATTAGGAGATAGTCAAGCTGGAATTCGGTAGCTAGGCTGTAGAGAACTGCTTTGAAACGGCTGAGATTGAAGCCGGTCTCGACCATTTTGAGAATCTCTTCGAGCCTGTGTCCAGCGGGGCAGAAGAGGAGGCATCCCGATTCGATTCCGAGTCTAAGGGTTAGATCGAGAACGGCGTCCTTGATGGGGATGGAACCTTGGAGAACATCGTTTATGGTCGCCCTGATTTCTCCGTCAGATATACCGAAGATCACGTGCAATCCCGGCCCTTCCAGGTCAAGGTCGATCACTGCAACTCTCTTGCCCAGCCGGGCGAGGGTGGCCGCGAGGTTGGCACTGATTGTGCTCTTCCCTGTTCCGCCTTTGAAGGATTGAACAGCTAGTATTGTTGCTAAGCTCAGTCACCGGTCCTACTGACGTATTATCGGAATCGTTTGACTGTGCGACGAGAGGGTATGATTCAACTAAAGCTGCACGTTACTATCAAGGACAGGTAATAGTAGCTTATCGTTTCCCATCCCGCGGGGGCGCAGGCCGGGCGTGCAGGGTCCTTTCGCACTGGGCGTCGAAAAAAGACAGGTTCGAAGGATTGCTGAGTCCTCGTCAGTGAGGATAATGGCAGGCTCTCGTCACCTTGCACTTTCCGCTCCGCCGCTCTTGCGTCGCGAGACGCGGTCGCTAAGACCCCCCCTTTTTTTGGAGAGAATTTTCTGTCTGGCGGCGATTTCGGGCGAATCAGGTTAATCAGGGTAGAATCTGGGCTTGGTTGACAGGGTGAAGAGACGGGAAATCGTCGG
>WNGM01009777.1_pt1 | contig 13210 bp, 16 predicted proteins | sample 5400571 | NCBI WGS metagenome assembly WNGM01 (sample SAMN13153378, study PRJNA577476) | soil metagenome | isolation source: 100 cm soil or saprolite under Garry oak tree replicate 2 | place: USA:California | collected 2016-06-15
TGTTGTAACCCGCGACCTTACACCTGAGACCCGAATCGAGACAAATGGACAACTAACACGGGAAGCTTGAACGGTTTCGGGGCTGATCTGTAACGAGTGAGTGATGTGAAGGAGTTACAATGGGGATTTCAAAGCTCTCTTGGCGATGGTAACCATCGGAGCTTAGGATTTTAGGCCAAGGAGGTGAGCCTGACGCCAAACAAGAGAGGGTCATTCGGTGGCTATGGGATCGAACTAGACGAACATCTCGCCACTGTACTCGGTGGGAAGGAAGGACAGAAGGTCACCCCATCCGAGATGACCAAGAGACTCTGGCAATATGTAAAGCGGCATAACCTCGGCAAGAAAGACAGTAGCTAGAAGACCGAGGTTGCCCTGGCCGCCTAAACCCCAAGCCCACTTTTTGGGACCATTCCTCCTTACTCGCTTTCTGGATAGAGTGAATAGAATGAAGATAATCCCGAACATTATTGCCCCCGACCAGTCTCATTCTTGTACACGGATTCTATCGACGCGGGTTACAGCACGTTTACACTAGCCCATTCGAGGACACCATGTCATGCCAGCTTCACCCACAAGGACCAAGAAAGCACTACAGGAGTTAGCTAAAGTATTCAACAAGTTAGCGTCGGAACTCACCGCAGACCTAAACTCGGCAATCAACGAGATCGACAGCCTGAAAAGAGAAGTTCAGAGACTAAAGTCCGGTTCCGGCAAGGCAAGTAAGACATCAACCTTCCAGAAGAAAACCGCTTCGTCCAAGACGAGTCGCCCTCACACCACAAAAGGAACCCAGCAAAGTACCCACACAAGTCACCACGAATCAAGCCACGACACAAAACCGTCCGACGACACAAGCTCATTTGTTTTCCCCCACGAGCCATTCAACCCATCTCCGCCCCCCGAGCCCACTCCGCCCGGAAACAACTAGCTTCCCATCCTAGTCAAGAATCAGCTCGCGATAGATCGAGCCGACGAGAACTCGACTCTTCGCACTCAGTCCTTTCCCTATATTTCTTGTCGACACAATCCTTCGCTCGTCCTCGGCTTAAAGAGTCCCGGACCACGTTGAGCAGAGTGGTTTGGAGGAGGGCGGTCCTTGGGAGTGATGCTCACGCCGATTCTGAAGAGAGAGCAGACCAGCCTCAAGGCTCTCAAAGGTACATCCTTTGCGATCGACGCCAGCATTGAAATCCACCAGTTCTTGGCGCTCGTCAGAAAGCGAGATGGGAGCCTCTTCACTGACTCCCAGGGACGAGTAACCTCACACCTTATCGGTCTGCTAACACGAACCAGCCGGCTAATAGCAGATTTCGACATGAAACCAGTCTTCGTCTTCGACGGAAAACCAAACCCATTGAAGAGGAGAACGATCGAGATGAGGAGAGAAGCGCGAAAGAAAGCGGAAGCGGAGTATATCGAGGCTGTTTCAAAAAGGGATTATTCGAAGGCATGGTCCAAAGCTGTCATGACAGGTCGCGTTACCGGATCAGTACTGGACGATTCGAAACATCTGTTAACATTGATGGGGATCCCGTGGCTCGAAGCGCTAGAAGACGCGGAAGCCCAAGCCAGCTACATGGCGGCTAGAGGCGACGTCTGGGCTGTCGGGAGCAAAGACTACGACTGCCTACTCTACGGCGCTCCTATCCTTGCACGATACTTGACCTTGACGGGACGCGAGTGGCTACCCGCCCAGCGACGATCACGACCACTGATTCCAGAACTGATCAAGCTCTCCGAGAATCTCACACTCCTCGGGATAACACGTGAACAGCTTGTAGATCTCGCGATCCTCGTCGGAACAGATTTCAACCAAGGCGTAAAGGGAATAGGGCCGAAGAAGGCCCTGAAACTCGTCCGCGATCACGGGTCAATAGAACAAATGCCTGATGAGATCAGATCGAAACTGACAGAGGATCTGAGCAGTGTTCGTCAGGTCTTCTTGGAACCAAGGGTTCTCGAAAAATATTTGCTGAAAAGGTCTCCTCCGGATCTTGATGGACTCGTCAAGTTCCTCTCAGAGGAGCGCGGTTTCAACAAGGAAAGAGTCGAACGGTTGACAGAACGGCTCACTAGGAAAAACGAGAGAACGGACGCTGGTCTAGAGACTTGGCTCAACTAGTAAAACAGCCTGCCAAGTTCTCGATTGTCGCGCAACTCTGCCGATCTCTTGAAGAGACCAGTAGGAGAAACGAGAAGATTCGGCTCATCAGCGAAGTTCTCAGAAAAATCAGTCCGGAGGATGTTTCCTACGTGACATTATTCTTGGCTGGAAAACCGTTCCCAGAAGCTGATCCTCGCGTCCTAGAAATAAGCTACGCCACTCTGTCAGCAGCAGGGAAAACACTGAACCAGGCACTCCTCTCAGGAAACGAAGATTCGTTGACGATTGCCGAAGTTTTTGCCACACTAGAGAAACTTGCCGAGGTCAAAGGCGTCGGCTCCAAGGAGAAAAGACTCGCACTCTTGAGTTCGCTGATCAATAGGACGACGCCGCTGGAGACAGAGTATCTCAGCCGAATGTTGCTGGGCGAGATGCGAATCGGTGTAGTCGAGGGAGTCTTGCTGGATGCTATCGCTGAAGCCTCAGGAGTCTCCCGACAACTGGTCAGGCGTGCACACATGCTGCACGGAGACATCGGGGATGTCGCTAGGTTGGCTATCACGGAGGGGGCCGCGGCGCTTGAGAAAGTAGGGTTGCGACTCTTCGTCCCGGTGAAGCCGATGCTTGCGGAGATGGCAGAGGATATTCCTCAAGTCTTGGCAGAGCACAAGGAGGGCAGCGCGTTCGAGTACAAGTTCGACGGCGCCAGAATCCAGATCCACAGAAAGTCAGATCAGGTCAGGATTTTCAGCCGACGACTGACCGATGTCACAGACAGTATTCCAGAGATGGTGGATTATGCGAAGACGAAGGTGAAAGCATCAGAGTTCTTGATAGAAGGAGAAGTCGTCGCTCTGGGAGAGGGCGGAAAACCAGTTCCGTTTCAGGATCTGATGCGGCGGTTTCGCCGGGTCCACGGGATCGAGGAAATGGTCGAGAGAATCCCCTTACGACTCTATCTCTTCGATGTCCTCCAATCCGAAGGAAAGACCCTGATAGATCTTCAGTACACCGAACGATGGGACATCCTATCGAGTCTAGTACCAGCAGACTCTCTAGCCCCAAGAATCGTGACCAGGGACAGCAAGGTCGTGGACGATTTTCTGCAAGTAGCACTCAAAGAGGGCCATGAGGGATTGATGGCCAAGTCGCTTACGAGCGATTACTCGCCCGGAGCGAGGGGCAAGAAGTGGTTCAAGATCAAGCCTGCCGACAGGCTAGACGTAGTTATCGTCGCCGCGGATTGGGGTAGCGGGAGAAGAGTGGGTTGGCTTAGCAACTACCATCTAGCAGTCAGAGATGACGACACTGGTGAATACTTGGTTGTAGGGAAGACGTTCAAGGGTTTGACCGACCCAGAGTTCGACATGATAACCAAGCGGCTTCAGGAGCTGAAGATTCGCGAGACGAAATGGACGGTTCACGTGAAACCCGAGATCGTGGTCGAGGTAGCCCACAACGAGGTTCAGAAGAGTTCCCGATACAAGTCGGGATTTGCATTGCGGTTTGCAAGGATCGCGAAGTTCAGAGACGACAAAACCCCTGAAGAAGCCGATACGATACAACGGTTGCGCAAGCTATACGAGAAACAGTTTGAAAACAAGGGCAGATTGCTAACGGAAGTCCCTTGAAGGTCGCGGTTCTTTTCAGCGGAGGAAAAGACAGCACCTACGCCACGTGGATTGCTCAACATCAAGGCTGGGACGTAGAGGCTCTTGTCAGCGTTCTGCCCCAAGGAGTCGAGTCCCTCATGTTCCACTTTCCTAACGTCCGTTGGGCAAAGATTCAGGCTCAGGCGATGGGTCTTCCACATCGGACCATCGAGGCCGGTGAGGACGAATTGTTGGGCCTTCGGGAAGGACTAGACGAGACACGGGAGGCGCTTGGGATAGATGGAGTTGTAACAGGAGCCGTTGCTAGCGACTATCAGAAATCTCGGATTGACCAAATCTGTGATAAGCTAGGAATCAAGAGTTTCGCTCCACTCTGGCATAAGGATCCAAAGATACTTGTAAACGACTTGAAAGTTGCCGGCTTCAAGATCATCCTCTCGGGTGTCGGAGCGGCAGGTCTGGACCAGTCTTGGCTGGGTCAGGAACTGACAGACGAGCGATGGTCCACATTGGAGAAACTGTCGAAAAAGCATGGGATACATTTGACCGGCGAGGGAGGCGAGTACGAAACCTTTGTTTTTGACGCTCCCCATTTCATGGATCGGGTCAGCATCAAAAAAACTCACAAGAAGTGGGACGGACAGAGCGGTTTCTTGGTTATCGAACAGGCTTCGCTACAGCATAAGCCGGCGAACTGAGGCGCTTACCCCTTCCTCGATCTTCGCAGGATCCAGCCTAGCATATTTCCTGTTTTTCATCAGGACATTACCGTCTACTATTGTCGTATCGACGTTGTAGCCGCTCGCAGAGTAGACGAGGTCAGAAATTACCGTCTCTTTTCCGTGGATAGGCATCATGTTGGGCTCTTTCAGATCGACGAGAACTAGGTCAGCGCGTTTGCCTTTCTCTATGCTGCCGATCTCCTTCTCTCTGCCGATCGCACGGGCTCCATCGATTGTGGCCATGTCGAGTACCCTCTGTGCACTGGCGACTGTCGGGTCCCACCGGTGAGCTTTGTGAGCTAGAGCACAGGCCTTCATTGTATCGAACATGTCAAGGCTGTTGTTGCTTGCAGGTCCGTCAGTTCCAAGCCCGACCGGGACCCCTGCCTCCCACATCTCCGGCAACGGCGCCACGCTACCTCCCGCGAGCTTCATGTTGGAAACCGGGCAGTGAGCGACCCTAACGCCCCGCTTTCCATACAATCTGACTTCCGATTTTGTCAACCACACAGAGTGTGCGGCCAGAACTCTATCGCTTAGAAAGCCGATCTTATCTAGATAATCCACTTCTCGCGATTTCTTGTCCCGTTCGAACCGCGCCTGTTCCCCCCGGGTTTCGGCTATGTGGATGTTCACTAGGACGTTTTCTTTCTCGGCTTCCTTTCGACACCAGAGAAGGGTCTCCTCGCTGCATGTGTAGGGAGCGTGAGGCCCGAAGGCGAATGATATTCTCGGCGACTTCATCGCGCGGATGTGCTGGAGAAGTTTCAAGGAGTTTTTTCGCTCCCTTTCTCTGCCATCCTGGGTTGGCGGATCGATCATTCCGTAGGAGAGTATTCCTCTAAGCCCCGCCTCCTCTGTAGCCTTGGCCACATCCTCCATGTGAAAGTACATGTCAACGAAACAGGTGGTTCCGGTTCTCGTCATCTCCATCGCCCCCAGAAGCGCGCCGTAGTAGCACATTTCACCAGTGAGTCGTTTCTCGAGAGGCCAGATTTTCTTCTCTAGCCACTGCTGAAGTTCAAGGTCGTCTGCGTATCCCCGGAAGAGGGTCATGGAAAGATGCGTGTGAGTGTTGATCAGACCAGGAATCAGCACTTTACCTCTACAGTCAATAACTTCGTCTTTCCCTGACCCTTGAGTTATTCCCATGTCCCGAATGGTTCCACTGTCATCAATGCTAACAGAGGAGTTCCGGAGAACCTCACGATCGGGGTTTTGGGTGATCACCCAGTCGCAACCTTTCAGGAATAGTCCCACGAATTCTACGCCTCTGCGCGAAGCTGGGTTTGAGAGTGGAGCCCTTTTGAAGGCTTGTAGGACGCATCTAACAGGGCCCTAAAGCTCAGAGCCTTGGATTTGCCAATTCCCGCTCCGACTGCCATCTCCGTTACGGAAGCACTGAATGTTCGCCGGAGAGATCCAAAGTGGGACAGTAGTTGTTCGGCTGTGCGAGGTCCGACGCCAGGCACGGATCCAACAATGGATTCTTGAAGGCGTTTGATGTCCTCCGACCTTGGCTTACGAACAACAAGGGGAGGTGGCCCACGGCGGCCTTTGTAGCGACCCCCCTTGCCGAGAGTGATCAAGAACTCTGCGGTCTCTTCTGGATTGAAAAAACAGTGCATGTCAAAATCCAGGACGGCAGAAATCAGCGCGCCCCATAGAGAACGCGGGTTGCTAGCTCTCTTGAGCTCATTTTCCAAGTTACCTTCGACGACTAGAATCTTATCTCTGTATGACTCGCCTATCCTATAGGCTTGGTCGAATAGCCTCCCGCTGAATAATGAGGAGACGAAGTCACGGGTGGATTTTCGCTCCACGGCATATTCTCCAACTATGTAATCAGCCACCTCAAGGACCCTGTACTCAACCGAGGCCCCTCTTGACCGGAGTTTATCAGGAACCCCCGAGGGTTTCTCTCTTTCATCAACAGCTATTCGAACCATTATCAGTCTAAGAGTCACGGTAATATCGTCACAACAAAAATCTATGCAAGAGAATGGAGACCAGATCTGGCTCCGGAGAGTCGAGCGTTACCGACTATTCTTCCTAGCTGGAGAGTCCGGACTGTAAACGTCAATAAAGGTCCATTGTCTCCTTTGTTGCATTTCATCACCTTCTTGAAAGCAATCCTCAAAAGGAACTGTTCCCGCTTTTCGCATCCGCCTTGATGGGCATCCCAGAATCGGCCGTCAGCCAGTTGTTGAAGGAGAGCGAAGACCACGCATGCCGTGAGGCACCCGAGATCTGCGTCAAGGTCATGGCTATCGCAAACCTACCGACTCTATACGGTGACTATCAGGCCGTTGCGTTCTGGAACAATTTCGACAAGAAGGAGCATGCTGCGTTTGTCCATGGCGATACGTTCGAGAAAGAGGACGTTCCAGTAAGGCTGCACTCCGAGTGCCTTACAGGCGATGCTATCGGCTCGCTACGTTGCGACTGTAGAGAGCAGCTTCAGGAGTCTCTCCTGCGAATAGGCAAGATGGAGCGGGGAATAGTCCTCTATCTGAGACAGGAAGGTCGTGGAATCGGTTTCGTCAACAAGATCAGAGCCTACCAGCTGCAGGATACAGGTTTTGACACCGTTGAGGCGAACAAAAAGCTGGGCTTCAAGCCTGACGAGCGTGACTACGATATCGCCGCCCACATGCTGATGTCGCTTCACGTGAGATCAGTCAAGCTTCTGACGAACAATCCGGACAAACTCAAGGATTTGCAGCTTCACGGAATCAAGGTGGCCGAGAGGATACCTGTCGTAATGCCACCGAACCAGTTCAACAAGTTCTATCTGGAGACGAAAAGGAAGAAACTGGGCCATATATTGGATATAGAACAGCGCGACGATCTAGCCTATCATCATAACCAGGATTGAGATTAGCTCCTTCTGTCTCCTCGGTCCCTCAGAGCCCTGTCTTTGAGTTTCATCTTGTAGTCATCGATCAGTTTCCTATGTCTCGCATCCAGTTTGCCAACCCACTCATACCTCTCCGTGATTCGTAGATAGAACCCGAACGGATCGACTATTCTGAAGTCGCGATGCCCCCATTTCTTCAACTGCAGAGGTTGGACGATCTTTGCGAATTTCCTTACGCTGTTATAGACGCGTTCCACTCGGTCAACTGGAATAATTATCTCCACGCCGTAGCCACATTTTGTGGTCTTCTTGAACCGGCCGAAGTACGAGTGGGAGTACACATTCTGACTGCCGCCGTAGAAATTGAGGACACTTCTCTTTCTCTTCATCACGAGATAATCTTCGGTACGCCACAGTAGTTTGAAACCGAGTCTTCGGTAGAACTCTATTGCTCTCTTGAAGTCCGGGACGTGAAGCTCAATATAGACATCCGTTAACATTGTCGTCGACCATGGTTAGAACGGTGCAATTATTTGAAGACCCGAACGTATCCATAGCCCAACTGTCAGAATTCTACAAGGTCGAGGGATCTCCTCACACCTACCTGATGTTTGTGACCACGATCGATGGCGTTGCGGTCCCTCTGGAACCTGGGCAACGCGGAGGATCCGAAATTGCCCTTCGACACTTGAAGGACAACCCCATAGCCGCAGGAGGTCTTGCCGACAATAGAGCACTCCAGTACGGGTGGGCGACTGCCGATGCGGTCTTGGGAGGTGCAGGGATCTTAAGAGACAACCCAGCAGCGAGCTGGTATCCCAGGGATAAGGACCTACAGGATCTCTTGAGGAAAATGAAGCGTAAACCCGTCAGGGCAGTTGTAACTGGGAGAGGAGAGGTCGATTTGAAACATCCCGTGTTGAACCCGAGGAAGGACGAGTGGCAACCGGTCATTTTCACAACAAAGAAAGGAGAAGAGAAACTGAAGAGTCAAGCAAAACGGTTGCAAGCTCAAGGCTACATCCCTCTTCAATCTGCCAAAACGTACGTCATTGGAGATACAAGCGTAGACCTTACCAAGGCCGTAGGGATTCTGAGAGAAGACTACAGGACAAAGCTCCTGGACATTCAGGGAGGGCCCATTTTGGCTGGAGGAGCGGTCAAGGCGATGCTGATCGATGAGCTCAGGCTCACAGTTTCCCCTCAGATCTTGGGTGACCTCAACTCCGAGGGAAAGAGAAGACCCGGTTTTGTAACCCGGATCCATTTCGGATTAGAAGACTCTCCACTCGCAGAGCTTGAGGCAATCGGAGTCTCGGGGAGTCACATCTTTCTAAGATACTTGATGAATTATAGGAACTAGAGTGGCCAAGAATGGAAATGCTTGCGATGAGAGAGTTCCAGTTTTCATCGGCTGCCTCGCTCGATGTTGACGAGAGGACGATGCAGGGACACAACTACGAGCTAAGAGTCGTCGTCAAAGGGACCCCAGACGCAAGGGGAGTGATTCTAGACACACGCATTATCGAAAAAATCGTCAACCAAGAGATAATCGCGAAATTGGACAAGAAAAATCTGAATGAGATCATTCCCAACCCAACAATGGAACGAATATCGGTGTGGATATGGGAGAAGCTCAAGCCGTCTATCAAGGAACTGCACGAGATTAGAGTGTGGGAGAACAGAAAGAAGGGAACCAGCGTGATCTACAGAGATTCAGGATCTACACAATTCTAGCCATTCGATTCATTTTCTATCTTCTTAGCGTGCAAGTATTCGGGTACGTCGAGCTCGAGGAAAACCTCACCGATATCTCCCATCGTCTCCTTGAAGTGATGCCTCTCGTACAGCTTCTTTGCCGAAGCATGAATTGTCGATGTCTCGACACCAACTGCGCCCATCCTAGGGAGTCCGTAATCGATTCCTCAAGGAGAAGTGTTCCTACCCCTTTTCTCCTATGTGTTGGCGTAACGTAGAATGCTGTTATGAACGAGTTCAGGCCTCCATCGATGATATCTTCATGCATGACATAGTGGATGAATCCGCTCACCATACCGTTAACCTCTGCGACAAGCAGCTCTCCTTTCGTAATTGCCCGGTGTATCGAGTCTAGTCGTCCTGAGTCTGGTTTCCAATCAAACCATTCGGACAGAAGGCTATCAATCGCGTAAGCATCTGCCTGCAGAGCTCTCCTCACTATGAGGCATGGGACCAACGCTCATCAAAGCCCCTCCCGCATAGAGTCATTACAAATGCAGACGGATAAACCCCTCCCCCCGAAACCATGAAACCCCCCTGTCTGTAGTGAGTCCGCCCGGATTCGAGCGGCTAGACGAGAAACCTGAGGGCCCGGGAAATCAGATTGCTCCCCTTTTTCTTCTTGAAACTCCAGAAATGGGTGGGAAGTCACAGAGGTAAGTGTCCTATCACAGAGACTCCGCTGTTCTTACTCACAAAGAAGACAAGTAGACCGAGCGTCCCGAGTGACTTCTTGATCCCATCGACCAAGCGCTTGTTGTAGTCGTCTTCAGGAAGCGTTATCCCCACCAAAGCCCTCGTCAAGATAGCCGAGGCACTTGACCAAGGCTCTGCCCAGGTGGTCCTCTTTTTGATTCTTATCGAACTCCCTCCCAAACCTTTTCGAACCTTGGTCTGAACTTGTCTGTCCCTTAGCCTCGATCTTGATTATTACGTTCTCGCTGGGAGAAGTAGCAACAATGTCTGCACCTCGCTCAGTGGTGTTCCTCACCACACGATTGATTTTGAAGCCCTTTGTTTCGAGGTAACTACGAACTGCTTCTACTACCTCCATCCCTCCATAGCCACGACATACCCATTCCCCCAATATCACTCATCTAATATTTCGTACACTTTCCACCGACTCTTTCCCGCTTCTCTTAAAGGCAAACATGCCCGAGCCGCTCGACTCTGTCATCTTAGCGATCACAACACCAACTCCCACCATTCTCCTACTAGGTCATGACCGAAGCTGCGTTGTGATTCCTCGCGGACCAGTCGAAAACCGGCTCTCTCGTAGATGTGTCGAGCCGCTACTTGGCGGCTCTCTGTCAATAGGATAATCTTCTGGTAGCCAGCCCGACGTGAGAACCGTATGCACTGGTTCACCAAACGAGTGCCTAACCCTAGGCCCCGAGCTTTTTTCTCGACCAGCATAAGTCGAAGTTGGGACACAGTTTCGGATCTCTTGAGGATGAACACTGAGCCGATGATTTCTCCATTCGTCTCGGCCATCCAGCAGCGTTCTCGTTTTGCATCGTGATGTTGGATGAACTTCGCCACGATGTCTGCCACTAATCCTTCAAACTGCACATCCCATCCATATTCTTCGCAGTAGACAACTCCGTGACGATGAACGACCCAGCCCATATCGCCTGGTCTAGGCTGACGTAAAATACAACCATCCTTAGCCCTGTTTTTACCCCTCGTTTTCATTGGCCTCTCTCAATTCGGCCTGACAAAACCCATTAGTTTGTTCAGGCAACTATGCTTGGCTCTCCCCGGAATAAGGCTTGATGGGATTCGAAGAAACACTAGATGTACGCTTGCTCCTCCCATGGGTCGGGTCTTCCGAACCTCCGGTAATTCGCGTCTGGACTGGTGGGCCCGCCCGGATTCACCACCCGGCGCTAACATCAACGATAGGTTCACCTGTATTCCCTGCCAATCCAGTTTTGCATCTTACCCTCCAGCACGTCCAGTGCAAGAGCGCCATCGCCAAGGAGTTCGTCGTGAAATCTGCGAATGTCGAAACGCGGTCCCAGCACCTTCTCCGCTCTATCCCTCAGCTCGCTGATCTTGAGCTGACCAATCTTGTACGCGAGTGCTTGCCCTGGCCATGCGATGTACCTGTCCACCTCAGAAGCAATATTGAGTTCTGACAGAGCGGTATTCTCCAGAAAGAATTGGATGGCCCGCTCACGCGTCCATCGTTTATGGTGGATTCCAGTGTCGACGACAAGGCGGGCTGCGCGCCATGCGTCAAAACTCAACCTCCCAAAATCAGAAAGTGCGTCCTTGTAGAACCCAACCAGCTTAGGGAGTTCCTCCGAATAGAGACCCCAGCCTTCAATGAACGCCGTATAGCCTCCGTGTCTCCGAAACTTTGGCAGGTTGGTTAGCTCTTGTTGAATCGCCAGTTGTAGGTGATGTCCGGGCACAGCCTCATGATATGCCAGTACCTCCATCGTGTACTTGGGCCGTTGTTCTGGTCGGAATGTGTTCACGTAGAAATAGGCTGGGCGCGAGCCGTCTTCCGGAGGACGGTAGTAGTAGGCGTCCGGTGCGGCCTCTGCTCTGAACGCTTCAATTTCGCGGAAACCATACTTTGCCTTCGGCAACCGTCCAAACAATAACGGAAGCTTCTCGTCCATCTGTTCCAGAATTTTCTTGAATCCTGTAAGGAGTTCTGCGGCTGAGGTGTTGTAGAGTGACCTGTCCTTTCTGAGGGACGAGATGAAATCTTGCAATGAGCCTTTGAATCCGATGCGATCGACAATTGCCCGCATTTCTCCGTGTATGCGTGACAGCTCTCTAAGGCCTAGGTCATGAATTTCATTCGGTGACAGGTTTGTAGTGGTATAGTGCCTGACCGTGTATGCGTATCGTTCGTTCCCGTCGGGAAGAGACCAAACACCGGCCTCGTGGCGACATGCTGGGAGATACTCTTCCTTGAAGAACGCGAGGAGCTTCTCAAAAGCCGGAACGACTGACTCACGGATCGCTTCGTCAACATCGTTCGTTATGCGAACTGCTTCCGTCGAATCGATTACCTGTGGGATGTTCTCAACGGACTTGTAGAGTTCGAGCTTCTTGGGGTCTTGGACAACGTTAGCTTCCAATTGGGGAATGATCTTTTCCGCAGTCACTTTGGCAAGAACGATTTTGGCTCTTAGTCCGGTTCGCATGCTCTGAATGACTTGGTCTACTAGTCGGGGAAAGGCTCGAAGACGGCTGGAAAAATTGTCGAAATCCGAGAGCGATCTGAATGGATGATAGGTGACTAGCTCGGGAATGTCGATTTGCAGTCCGGACTGCTGGGTCATAGGTGTGAGATAAGGACGGAACTTCGCCGCTTCTAGATTGTCTCTTAGTTCACGTTCGAAGAGTTCGTAGTTCAGCAGCTCTGGTTTCGAGGATGGTTTCTTGATACTCCTCAACCGGTCCAGATATTTCTTTGATTGAGCGACTCGACGATGGAAAGCGTTCTCGGAGGCGTCTTCTAAGGATGCGTCATATCGGTGGTCCCCGAGATAGGTTGCGCTGAGAGGATACTCTTTGAGGATGAATTCCCAATAGTCGTCGTACAGTTGGTTAAGCTGAGTTACGACATCACTGGATGAGACTGATTTCCCGTGCGGCATATTTGTTCGTTTGGCAACTCGGGCGTTGGATTCTATTTATGCACAGGGATCTATGTAAGACGTTGAAACTCCATGTCGCGAAGAAGTAGGTCCTGTCTACTCTTTCTTGACGTTGAGCAAGAGGCCTTGCTGCTTGAACCAGGTGGAGAGAGTGTCCGTCAACTGGTCGAATTGCTTGTTGACCTTTCTCATTCCAAGGAGCCCTCCAGCGGCGCCTGAACCCACCTTGATTAGTCTAAGGGTTCCACCCTCGGTGGCGGGGTGTATTTCGAAAGTTACGGTATGGTGTTGAGCCATCGCCCCAAGCAGAATGTTGGCTCCTTTGCTTCCCTTCTCCGCTTTTCCTTTCGTCGGACCATCCCATTGGATTGTGAACCCGTTGGAGGTGAACGCTTGAAGGGCCAGGTTCTGAATATTCTCTACTGAACCCCTTACCGCGATGTCAGCATACTTAGCCAAGCTACCTCTTAACCCAATATGGAAGTCTATTGTCACGAATAAATTCATTCCGCCTCGAACTCGAAACT
>WNGM01004321.1_pt1 | contig 13208 bp, 7 predicted proteins | sample 5400571 | NCBI WGS metagenome assembly WNGM01 (sample SAMN13153378, study PRJNA577476) | soil metagenome | isolation source: 100 cm soil or saprolite under Garry oak tree replicate 2 | place: USA:California | collected 2016-06-15
CGCAGCCGCTCGGCGTCGAACCGGGTCATGTCGGCCATCACGTCGACGCGGCCGTGCATGTCGAGATCGCCGGCCTGGTGATAGTGCCGCGCGATCATCTCCTCCTCTTCCATCACCGGCTCGAGCTCCACCATGGAGAGATTGCAGCGCCGCGGGAAGCTGCCGTCCTCGTCGAGCACGTAGGCGATGCCGCCGGACATGCCGGCCGCGAAATTGCGCCCGGTCCAGCCGAGCACGACCACGACCCCGCCGGTCATGTATTCGCAGCAGTGGTCGCCGGCGCCCTCGATCACCGCGATGGCCCCGGAGTTGCGCACCGCGAAGCGCTCGCCGGCGATGCCGCGGAAATAGCATTCGCCCTCGATCGCGCCGTACAGCACGGTGTTGCCGACGATGATGGATTCCTCCGGCACGATGCTCCTCGCCTCGCGCGGCGGATAGACGATGATGCGCCCGCCCGAGAGCCCCTTGCCGGCGTAATCGTTGGTCTCGCCTTCGAGCTCGAAGGTGACGCCGCGCGTGAGCCAGGCGCCGAAGCTCTGGCCCGCGGTGCCCTTGAATTTCACGTGGATGGTGCCGTCGGGCAGCCCTTCGTGGCCGTAGATCTTGGCGATCTCGCCCGAGAGCATGGCGCCGGTGGTGCGGTCGGTATTGCGGATCGGCGTCTCGATCCTGACCTTGGCGCCGCGGTCGATCGCGGCGCGCGCCTCGACGATCAGCTTGCGGTCGAGCACCTTGGCGATGCCGTGGTCCTGCGGCTCGCATTTGTAGATCTTCACGCCCGGTCCCGCCGCCGGCTTGGTGAACAGTTTTGAGAAATCCAGCCCGCGCGCCTTCCAGTGCTCGACCAGCTTGTTGCGGTCGAGCATCTGCATCTGGCCGATCATCTCCTCGAACCTGCGATAGCCCATCTCGGCCATCAGCTCGCGCACTTCCTCGGCGACGAAGAAGAAATAATTGATGACGTGCTCGGGCGTGCCCCGAAAACGCTTGCGCAGCACCGGGTCCTGGGTCGCCACGCCGACCGGGCAGGTGTTGAGATGGCACACCCGCATCATGATGCAGCCGGCCGCGATCAGCGGCGCGGTCGAGAAGCCGAACTCGTCGGCGCCGAGCATGGCGCCGATCACGACGTCGCGCCCGGTGCGGATGCCGCCGTCGACCTGCACGGCGATGCGCCCGCGCAGCCGGTTCGCCACCAGCGTCTGGTGGGTCTCGGCCAGTCCGATCTCCCACGGGCTGCCGGCATGCTTGATCGAGGTCAGCGGCGAGGCGCCGGTGCCGCCCTCGAAGCCCGCGATGGTGACGTGGTCGGCCCGCGCCTTGGAGACGCCGGCCGCGACCGTGCCGACGCCGACCTCGGAGACGAGCTTGACCGAGACGTCGCCCGCGGTGTTGACGTTTTTCAGATCGAAGATCAGCTGCGCCAGGTCCTCGATCGAATAGATGTCGTGATGCGGCGGCGGCGAGATCAGCCCGACGCCCGGGGTCGAATGCCGCACCTTGGCGATCACGGCGTCGACCTTGTGGCCGGGCAATTGGCCGCCCTCGCCGGGCTTGGCGCCCTGCGCCATCTTGATCTGCATCACGTCGGAATTGACCAGATATTCGGTGGTCACCCCGAACCGGCCCGACGCGACCTGCTTGATCGCCGAGCGCATGGAATCGCCGTTGGGCAGCGGCCGGTAGCGGTCGGATTCCTCGCCGCCCTCGCCGGTGTTCGACTTGCCGCCGATGCGGTTCATGGCGATGGCGAGCGTGGTGTGGGCTTCGCGGCTGATCGAGCCGAACGACATCGCGCCGGTCGAGAAGCGCCTGACGATGTCCTTGGCCGGCTCGACCTCCTCGAGCGGCACCGGGGCGCGAGAATCCTCCGCGGCGGACCTGATGCGGAACATGCCGCGGATGGTCAAATATTTCTCCGCCTGCTCGTTCACGGTTCTTGCATAGGCGCGGTACTCGTCCTGCGAGTTGCCGCGTACCGCGTGCTGCAGCGTCGCCACCGTCTCCGGCGTCCAGGCGTGCGCCTCGCCGCGCAGCCGGAACAGATATTCGCCGCCGACCTCGAGCGCATGGCGCAGCACCGGCGAATCCCCGAAGGCGTCGCGGTGCCGCCGTGCGGTCTCCTCGGCGATCTCGTCCAAGCCCACGCCCTCGATGCGCGAATGGGTGCCGAAGAAGAATTGCTCGACGAAATCGCTCCTGAGCCCCACCGCGTCGAAGATCTGCGCGCCGCAATAGGACTGATAGGTCGAGATGCCCATCTTGGACATCACCTTGAGGATGCCCTTGTCGATCGACTTGATGTAGCGCCTGACGATCTCCTTCTCGTCGATCTTCTCCGGCAGCTGGTCGCGCATGGCGATCAGCGTCTCGAACGCCAGATAGGGGTTGATCGCCTCGGCGCCGTAACCGGCGAGGCAGCAGAAATGATGCACCTCGCGGGCTTCGCCGGTCTCGACCACGAGGCCGACCGCGGTGCGCAGCCCCTTGCGGATCAGGTGATGATGCACCGCCGCGGTCGCCAGCAGCGCCGGAATCGGGATGCGCTCGGGCCCGGCCTGGCGGTCGGACAGCACGATGATGTTGTAGCCGCCGCGCACCGCGCTTTCCGCGCGCTCGCACAGTTTCGCGAGCGCCTCCTTCATGCCGGCGGCGCCCTGCTCGGCCGGATAGCTCACGTCGAGGGTGCGGGTGTCGAACTGCTCCTCGACGTGGCTGATGCGGCGGATCTTCTCCAGATCGCCGTTGGTGAGGATCGGCTGGCGCACTTCGAGCCGCTTCCTGTGGGCGAGGCCCTTGAGATCGAATAGGTTCGGCCGCGGCCCGATGAAGGAAACCAGCGACATCACCAGCTCCTCGCGGATCGAGTCGATCGGCGGGTTGGTGACCTGGGCGAAATTCTGCTTGAAATAGGTGTAGAGCAGCTTCGGCTTGTCGGAGAGCGCCGAGATCGGCGTGTCGTTCCCCATCGAGCCGACCGCTTCCTGGCCGGTGGTGGCCATCGGCTCGAGCAGGATCTGCAGGTCCTCCTGGCTGTAGCCGAACACCTGCTGGCGATCGAGCAGCGAGACGTTGGTGCGCACCTCGCGCGCCTGCACCGGGGGGAGATCCTCGAGCACGATCTGGGTGCGCTTGAGCCATTTGCCGTAAGGATGGCGGCCCGCGAGGCTGGCTTTGAGCTCGTCGTCGGAGATGATGCGGCCCTCGACGAGATCGACGAGCAGCATCTTGCCGGGCTGCAGCCGCCATTTGCGGACGATGGTCTCCTCCGGCACCGGCAGCACGCCGGCCTCCGACGCCATGATGACGAGATCGTCCGAGGTGACGAACCAGCGCGCCGGGCGCAGGCCGTTGCGGTCGAGCGTGGCGCCGATCTGGCGCCCGTCGGTGAACGCGATCGCGGCCGGGCCGTCCCACGGCTCCATCAGCGAGGCGTGATATTCGTAGAACGCGCGGCGTTCCTCGCTCATCAGCGGATTGCCGGCCCACGCCTCGGGGATCAGCATCATCGCCGCGTGCGCCAGCGAATAGCCGCCGCGCACCAGAAATTCCAGCGCGTTGTCGAAACAGGCGGTGTCGGACTGGCCCTCGTAGGAGATCGGCCACAGCTTGGAAATGTCGTCGCCGAACAGCTCGGAGGAGACCGAGGCCTGCCGCGCCGCCATCCAGTTGAGATTGCCGCGCAGCGTGTTGATCTCGCCGTTGTGCGCGATCATCCGGTAGGGGTGCGCGAGCGACCAGGTCGGGAACGTGTTGGTCGAGAAGCGCTGATGCACCAGCGCCAGCGCGGATTCGAAATCCGGCTCGTGCAGATCCGGATAATATTTGCACAGCTGGTCGGCCAGGAACATGCCCTTGTAGACCAGGGTGCGGCACGAGAGCGAGACCATGTAGTAATCGGCGAGATGCCGTTCGCGCCGGTTGTAGACCTCGTTGGAGATCACCTTGCGCAGGATGAACAGGCGCCGCTCGAACTCGTCGTCGGTCTTGACGTTCTTGCCGCGGCCGACGAACACCTGCATGTGCACCGGCTCGGTCGGCAGCACCGCCGCGCCGAGCGAGGCGTTGTCGCTCGGCACCTCGCGCCAGCCGAGCAGCACCTGGCCCTCGCGCGCCACCACCTCGGCATAGATGTCGAGGATCACCTGGCGCCATTGCGGGTCGCGCGGCAGAAAAACGTGGCCGACGGCGTAATGGCCGGGCTCGGGCAGGTCGATGCCGAGCTCGGCGGCCTTGCGCGCGAAGAACTTGTGCGGGATCTGCACCAAAATGCCGGCGCCGTCGCCGGCCCGCGGGTCGGCGCCGACCGCGCCGCGGTGCTCGAGGTTGAGCAGGATTTTCAGCGCGTCGTCGACGATCTTGTGGGATTTGCGGCCCTTGATGTCGGCGATGAAGCCGACCCCGCAGGAATCCTTTTCCAGCGCCGGATCGTAGAGTCCGCAAGGCGTGCCGGCGGCACGCAATGCCGCGCGGGCATCCGCCTGCTCCGCCTGCGAAGCGCTGGCCCGATCCGGGAAGCGTGTCGCCCTCATGGCACCCTCCTCTCGTTCCGGAACGCGCGAAACCGGGTTTCGGCGCACCCTCCTCGCCCGCGGCGCCGCTGGACGCCTCGATGCGGACGGAATCCCTCCTCGTGAATAGGCGGCTTTACCCGAGCCGCGGACCCTTTCGGGATCGCTTCCGAACGGCCTTGCGCAAGCCCTTCGCGCAAGGCGCGCTCTCCCGCGCATTTTTGCCGGATCGCTTCCGGTCTGGCGGCGCGGACCGCCAATTGGGACAGCATTACTGTCCTAATATGTCAAATCTCGACCCCGAACGCAAGGCTCGGCCGGGCAAACCCGGCCTTTTCCTTGCCGATTGTTGCGGCGAAGGATTCCTGGACGCAACAAGAGGAACACGGATGCGGCGTTGAGCGCAATGGGGTTGCCCACGGAGTGGCGTTCCCCGGTTCAGCAGCGCACCACTTCATGCTGCGCCGCGCCCGGACACGAGGGGAGAGACGTATGCATTTCGCCAGCGACAATGCCGCCGGGATCGCGCCCGCGATCCTCGCGGCGATCGGCCGCGCCAACGACGGCTTCGCGCTCGGCTACGGCGAGGATGCGATCACGAAACGGCTGGAGCGACGCCTGGCCGAAATCTTCGAGCACGAGCTCGCGGCGTTCCTGGTGCCGACCGGAACCGCCGCGAACGCGCTGGCGCTGGCGCACATCGCGCCGCCCTGGGGAGCCGTGCTGTGCCATGAGGAATGCCATCTCGCGACCGACGAATGCGGCGCTCCGGAATTCTTCGGCGGCGGGCTCAAACTGATCGCGCTTGCGGGCGAAGCCTGCAAGATCCCGGCCGCGACCTTGGAGGCGGCACTCAAGCGCCTGCCGTGGGGCGGTCCGCATCATGTCACCGCGGCGGCGCTCTCGCTCACCCAGGCGACCGAGGCCGGAACGCTGTATGCCCCGGATGAGATGCGCCGGCTCGCGGAGCTGGCGCATGCCAAAAACATGCTGGTGCATGTCGATGGGGCGCGGTTTGCCAATGCGCTCGTGCGCCAGAACCTTGCGCCCGCGGCGGCGAGCTGGAAGCTCGGCGTCGACGTGCTGTCCTTCGGCGCCACCAAGGGCGGCGCGCTCGCGGCGGAGGCCGTGCTGGTGTTCGATCCGGCACGCGCCGCCGGGTTGGCCGAGCGGCGCAAGCGCGGCGGACACCTTCTCTCCAAGCACCGCTTCCTGGCGGCGCAGCTCGAAGCCTATCTGACGGACGATCTCTGGCTCACGCTCGCGCGTCACGCCAATGCGATGGCCGATCTGCTCGCGGCGCGATTGGCCGCGGCCGGTTGTTCGGCGCTATGGCCGGTCGAGGCCAACGAAGTATTCGTGAAGTTTTCTCACGATCTCGACCGGCGGCTCCGGCAAGCGGGCGCGAGCTATCATCCATGGGCGACCGACAGCCTGCGCGCCGGCGTCGCCTTGGGGTCCGATGAGGTGCTGGTGCGCCTCGTCACGTCGTTCGCCACACGCGCGGAGGATGTGGAGGAGTTTGTCGATGTCGTGCGGCGTCATTCCGGAAGCCGCGAAGCGGCTGTCCGGAATCCATGAACACCGATGCTTCTGTGGTCACAGGTTCCGGGTTCGCCGTTTCACGGCGCCCCGGAACGACTGCGCAGAGTGATCGGCCCGCCCAAGCTCCGCCTCAATCGAGGCCGATCGTGAGCCAATCCGATTCTCTGGGGGTCGAAGATTCCGTCGGGGAGAAGTCTCGTGAAGATCCAAGCGATCCTGGTGGCGAGCCTCGTCGCGCTCGGCTCGAGTTCCGCATTGGCCGAGCCGCTGCGGCCCATCTTCGGCGGCGTGCTGCCGCCGACGGAGATCAGCGCCATCGTGCGCTCGATGGGGCTGGTGCCGGCCGGCCGGCCGGTCCGCCAGGGGCTGACTTATGCGGTGCTCGCCGCCGATCCGCGCGGAAGGCAGCTCCGCGTCATCGTCGACGCTCGCTTCGGCGACGTGCTCTCGGTGCGGCGGGTCATTGCGGCGGGCCCGCCCGGCGTTTATCCGCCGCCGCGGGTCTACGGCGCCATGCCGCGGCCCTATGCGCCCTACGAGATGCCGTGGATGGGACCGGATTTCCGGCCCCCGGGAATGATCGGCCGGGCGGATCCCGACCAGCCGTATCCGCCGGTGCCGCGGTCGCGACCGGCGTCTCAAGGCGACAAACCGGAGCCGAAGGCCGCGGCCGCGCCGGCGAGCCCCCATGCATCGGTGGTGACGATCGGACCGTCGGCCGGATCGCGTGCCGCGGATCCCAAGCCGACCGGGAGCACGCCGAAGGCGCCGAGCTTCCCGCCGGTGCAATCGTTGGAGTGAACTCCGCAGGCGACGTCATTCCGGCCGAGCGCGCAGCGCGAGAGCCGGAACCCATGAACACGGTGTTTTGTGAGTTGTTCTAACGGTGGTCATGGGTCCCGGCTCGCACTCGCTGCGCTCGCTTGGCCGGGACGACGACCTGCGAGGTCAAAAAGAAAGCGCCCCGCCGAGCGGGGCGCTCCCCAAACATTCGCGATCCGGCGTCAGGCTGCCTTCGCGGCCTTGGCGTCGATGATTTTCGCCGACTGGGTGCCGATCGGGATCTGGCGCGGCTTCAGCGTCTCGGGGACCTCGCGGACGAGATCGACGTGAAGCAGACCGTTCTCCAGCGTGGCGCCCTTGACCTCGACGTGGTCGGCGAGCTGGAAGCGGCGCTCGAAGGCGCGCGCGGCAATGCCCTGATAGAGCACCTCGCCGGCCTTCTCGTCCTTGACCTGCTTCTCGCCGCGGATCGTCAGCGTGTCTTCCTTCTTCTCGATCGAGAGGTCGGCTTCGGTGAAGCCGGCGACCGCGAGCGTGATGCGATAGGCGTTCTCGCCGGTCCGCTCGATATTGTAGGGCGGATAGCTGGGCGCGCCGTCGACGCCTGCGACCTGGTCGAGCAGGGAAAACAGCCGGTCGAAACCGACGGTCGAACGATAGAGGGGAGCAAGATCGAATGTTCGCATGGCATGACCTCCTTGGTTGAGCGACATGCGGGGGTCCACCTTTCGGTCGGACCGTTCTCGTGCAGCCGATAGAGCCTGCACGGACATTATGTGGGTACCGGTATTTTCCGCTGCAAGGGGACGAGCCTGTGCGAGGCTCCGCGCATTGAGCCCCCTTGCCGGGCTGCTATAAGGGCCGGCTTCCCGCCCAAAAGCCCAGCAGCTCCGATGACACTCATCTCCACCCCCGCGAACCCCGTCCCGGAGGGCGCGGTCACCGGGGTCCTCAAGACCCCGGACGGCGTCGCGCTGCGCTTTGCGCGCTGGGCTCCGCCCCAGGGGCGCAAGGGCACGCTGCTGGTGCTGCCGGGCCGGGCGGAGTTCATCGAGAAATATTTCGAGGTGGTCGGCGAGGCCCGCGCGCGGGGCTTCGCGGTCGCCATGATCGACTGGCGCGGCCAGGGACTCTCCGAGCGGGCGCTGCCCGATCCGCGCAAGGGCCACGTCGGCAGCTTCGCCGAATACGACGTCGATCTGGAGACTTTCGTGCGGGAGATCGTGTTGCCGGATTGCCCGCCGCCGCTGTTCGCGCTCGGTCACTCGATGGGGTGCGCGATGCTGATCCGTGCCGCCCAGAAAGGCCGCCGCTGGTTCGACCGCATTGTGCTGTGCGCGCCGATGATCGGGCTTGCCGGACGCGCCGGCGCGCGCTTTGCCGCCGTCACCGCCCGAACCCTGCGGCTCGTCGGGTTCGGCCGCTCCTATGTGCCGGGCGGCGGGTCGATCGCGGTGGCCTCGCTGCCGTTCGTCGGCAATGTGCTCAGCTCCGATCCCGTGCGCTACGCGCGCACCGCGGCGATCGTCGATGCCGAGCCGATGCTGGGGCTGGGCTCGCCGACGGTCGCCTGGGTCGACGCCGCCTACCGGACCATGCGCGAGTTCGGCGAGCCGCAATATCCCGAGCGCATCCGCCAGCCGATCCTGATCGTGGCCGCGGGTCAGGACGAGGTCGTGTCGACGCCGCTCACCGGGAAATTCGCGACCCGGCTGCGCGTGGGCTCGCATCTGGTGATCGCCGGAGCGCGCCACGAGATCCTGATGGAGCAGGACCGCCACCGCACGCAGTTCTGGGCGGCGTTCGACGCCTTCGTGCCGGGGACGCCGTTGTTCGGATGACGAAGGACAGCCGTAGGGTGGGTCAAGCGCAGCGCGGCCCAATGTTCCGCCGACGGTGGGTTTCGCTCCGCTCAACCCACCCTACGATCTCATGCCTGAAGCAGTTTCAGCGCGGCTGCATGCACGACACGGTCGCCCGCGGCGAGGACGCGGCCGCCGGACAGGGCAGGACCGCCGTCCCAGGCGGTGAGCACGCCGCCGGCGCCGGTGATGATCGGAACCAGCGGGACGATATCGTGCGGCTTGAGCTCGGTCTCGATGACGAGATCGATGTGTCCGGCCGCCAGCATGCAATAGGCGTAGCAATCGCCGCCATAGCGCGACAGCCGCACGCGCTGCTCGACGCGGCGGAACGCGTCGCGATCCTGTTCCGACATCAACAGCGGGCTCGTGGTGAACAGCACCGCCTCGTCCAGCGCGGCGCAGGGACGCACGCAGAGCTCGCGGTCCCCGGCCGGGCCGCGATAGCGCGCCGCCTCGCCGTCTCCCGTAAAGCTCTCGCCCAGGAACGGCTGGTGCATCGTGCCGAACACCGGTTTGCCGAATCGCGTCAGCCCGATCAGCGTTCCCCACGCCGGCATGCCGCAGATGAAGGATTTGGTGCCGTCGATCGGATCGAGCACCCAGACGTATTCGGCATCGGGATGCTCGCTGCCGTATTCCTCGCCGATGATGCCGTGCTCGGGAAACGCCTGGTGAATGAGCGCGCGCATCGCGGCCTCGGCGGCGCGATCCGCCGCCGTGACCGGATCGAAGCGGCCGACCGTGCCCTTGTTGTCGATGCTCAGCGAGGTGCGGAAGAACGGCAGGATCACTTCGCCGGATTTCGCCGCCAGCTCCTCGACGAAGCTTCCGAAATCGACTGCCGTCATGGAATGTTTTCCTGGACCCTCTCGCACTAACGAAGCCGCGTACGATCGGCAACCGCGATGGGGCCGGCGCGCAGCCTCCAGGTCGGACTGTGTTCATTTCGCCACGGAGGGGCTCCTTCGAAGGGGGAGGCGGAATCGGGACTTGCCTTTTGTGCGGCGCGGTGGCATATTGCTGCAGCGCGGTATCGCGATTGTTGTCGCGTTCCCGCCGCCCTCCTTGGGCGTTTCCTCCCTAGACTTGGGCCGCTTGCACCCGCGAGCGGCCCTTTTTTTGCCGATGTTTTCCCCGTGCGCCGATCCGGGCGCGCCTGGCGGGCCGAAGCTCGGACCAGGACCGCAAGCCCCCGCCGATCGGCCATGCGCCAACCGGGATGCTGCTATGCGGTAGACAGGGTGCGCGACCGCCGTCACTCGGCAGCGGCGCGATAGGGCCGCAGCTCCTCCAGCGGCAAGGCCGCCAAGCGATCGGCCAGGATCACCATGTCGGCGGCGACCTGCGGGAAATTCGCCGAGCGCTCGTAACGGCGCTCGTCCATGTAGAGCGCGCGGTTGATCTCCAGCTGAATCGAATGCAGGCCCGCGGCCGGGTTGCCGTAGTGCTCGGTGATGAAGCCGCCCGCGTAGGGCTTGTTGCGGCTGACCAGATAACCGAGCTCCCGCAAGGTGGATTCGATCGTCTCGGAGACGGCGGCGACGCAGCTCGTTCCGTAGCGATCGCCCAGCACGATATCGGCGCGCGGGCGTTCCTCCTTGGCGCCGCCGGTCGAGGGCATGGAATGGCAGTCGATCAGCGCCGCGGCCCCGAATTCGTGGTGGACGTCGGCGAGCAATTTTCGCAACGCCCGGTGATAAGGCTTGTACAGGCATTCGATCCGCCGCAGCGCGTCATCGACGGGAAGCCGCTGGTCGTAGATTTCCTGGGAATCGCCGACCACCCGCGCCACGGTGCCGAGCCCGCCCGCGACCCGCATCGAACGGGTATTGGCGAAGGAGGGCAGCCGCCCCTCGAACATGCGCGGATCGAGCTCGTAAGGCTCGCGGTTGACGTCGACATAGCAGCGCGGGAAATGCACGCGCACCAGCGGCTGGCCGCGGCCGACCACCCCGCAGACGAGCTCGTCGACGAAGGAATCCTCCGAACGGCGCAACGTGGCGAGATCGAGCCGCGCGGTCGCCAGGAACGCGCGCGGGTAAACCCGGCCGCTGTGCGGGGAATTGAACACGAAGGGCGCGGCGGTCGCTTGCGGTTCGAGGATTTCGAACGGCGGGTCGAGCTCGGCCACGACTGGATCGCTCATCGTCCTAAAAGACCTCTCTGGCGCGCACGGTTCCGAGCCCGACTCTCTCGGATGCGTGCGGGCATTCTCCACTGCGGAGCGGTTTCTGCCAAGCGTCCGGCGAGGTTCACCCGATATTTACCCCCGCGGCGGCTTATGGGATGAGTCTCCTCTTGCGCCATTGGGTCCGTGAGCCGCCGATGCCGAAGATCCTGCTTGCCGAAGACGACAACGACATGCGCCGGTTCCTGGTCAAGGCGCTGCAGAGCGCCGGCTTCGAGGTCACCGACTACGACAACGGACTTGCGGCGTACCGGCGGCTGCGCGAGGAACCGTTCCAGCTGCTGTTGACCGACATCGTCATGCCGGAGATGGACGGCATCGAGCGCTCAATCCGGATTCGCAGGCGCCCAAGGAGGCCAAGGTGCTCTCCAAGCCGTTCCACCTGCGCGACCTCGTCAATGAGGTCCAGAAGATGCTGGCGGCGTGAGGGGTGCATTCTGGTAGCCCGCATGGAGCGAAGCGAAATGCGGGAGCGGCTGCCCCGGATTACGCTGCGCTCCATCCGGGCTACGAAGGATGCTTCCGCAAGGGGAGAGGGTTCTTGCCTCGCCGGTCGCAGCCGATATAAGGGGCCTTGCCCCACATCGGCCGGGCGCGTAGCTCAGCGGGAGAGCACTACGTTGACATCGTAGGGGTCGCTGGTTCGATCCCAGCCGCGCCCACCATCTAAAGACTCTGAAAATCCACGATTCCTCCTGGTCAGAGGGGTCAATGCTTGGGCAGAATGTTCGCGTGGCGTTCTGTTGGAGAGAACGCAGGGATCTCGACACGATGGCGGTCTGGTATCAGCACGTGTTGGGCATGGACCGAGAGGAGTTCGGACCGGATCGGCGCATAGCCCTGAAATTCGGGAATCAGAAGATCAATCTGAGGCCAACAGGAGCCTCAAATTGGCCGACTGGTGCGGTAGACACGCCAGGGTCCCTCGATCTTTGCTTCATTACCACCGCCGCCCCTGCAGACGTGCTGAATCATCTGCGGGCGACAGGGACGGCCGTCACCGAGGGGCCCGTGCAGAGAACCGGCGCACTTGGACCTATGACCTCGATCTACTGCCGCGATCCGGATGGCAATCTCGTCGAGATCGCTAAATATGCCGGACGGTGATGTTTTTCAATTTGTGCAGACCGAAACGCATCGCATATTATCGACGGTGACTGAGTAACCAGTAACCCGCACAGGAACCGCCCGAGAAGCTACATGAAGGTAATGCAATTCCTGGTCCTTGGAACTGCGGGCGCCCTCTTCGTGGCTTGCGGTGCGTGGGCACTTGTCTGGTTCAGCGGTGTGCCGATATCCCGAACCTCGATTTCGACGCAGTCCGACTTCAAGCCGCCTCTTGAAGCGCCGGGAAGCAAAAGGACCCTTGCCATCGGTGAAAAGGAAACGCCATTGGGACCGGCACCCAATCGAACCCCGCCCCCAGGCAAGAAAGACAATGATCGCAACCAGCAGGATTGGGAGAGGGAGTTGAACAAGAAGATAAACAGTATTTGTCGCGGATGCTGATTCGTATCGGGCCTTATCGAGCCGCGTCCACGTCCAACTCGTTTGCGCGGTCGATAGGGTCGCTGGTTCGATCCCAGCCGCGCCCACCATCGATCCCGGCTATTATCCATTCGCGAGAGTCCAGGCTGCGCACCGCGCCGGCATCGGCTCCGCCGACCGCGTTGGCGCATCGCGTGGGAAGCAAATTTGCATAGACAAGGGAGGAGCGAACCATGGGCATGCTCGACGGCAAAATCGCGATCATCACCGGAGCAACGAGCGGCATCGGCGAGCGCACCGCGGAGCTGTTCGTCGAAGAGGGCGCGCGCGTTTGTTTCACCGGCCGGCGCAAGCTTGAGGGCGAGGCGATCGCCAAGCGACTGGGCGCCAACGCCAGCTTTTTTCCCGCGGATGCCACGCAGGAGGCCGACTGGGAGCGCCTGATCCGCCACGTGCTCGACCGTCACGGGAAACTCGACGCGCTGTTCAACAACGCCGGCGGCCCGGCGCCGACCGGCGGCATCGAGCGCATCCCGGTTGACGGCTTCGACCAGGCCATGGCGCTGCTCGTGCGCTCGGTCATGCTGGGCATGAAGCACGCGGCGCCGATCATGAAACGGCAGCGCGCCGGCGCGATCATCAACAACGGCTCGATCGCCGCGCATTTGGCCGGCTATTCGAGCTCGATGATCTACAGCGCCGCCAAGGCCGCGGTGGTGCACCTGACCCGATGCGTCGCGATGGAGCTCGGGGAATCCGGCGTGCGGGTCAATTCGGTTTCTCCCGGCGCGATCGCTACCGGAATTCTGGCCAAGGCGCTGGGCA
>WNGM01003143.1_pt1 | contig 13205 bp, 13 predicted proteins | sample 5400571 | NCBI WGS metagenome assembly WNGM01 (sample SAMN13153378, study PRJNA577476) | soil metagenome | isolation source: 100 cm soil or saprolite under Garry oak tree replicate 2 | place: USA:California | collected 2016-06-15
GCATCTATTTCGACGCCTCGCCGCTTTCCTACGTCTCGGCCAAAAACAACGGCACGGCCTTTCTCCTCGCCTGGGGCACCGAAGACGACGTGGTCGATCACAAAGAGCAGGGCGAAGCCTTCCTCGAGGCGCTGAAGCAGGCCGGGCATTACGTGCGCTCGGTGGTGGTTGCCGGCGCGCCGCACTTCTGGATCGGCGATCCGATCGACGAGGCGGGGAGCCACTCCGGGTTTTTCGCGCCGCGGCTGCTGCGCTTTCTGCAGGCGCGGCTGTGATCTTCAGCTCGCGTCGCGCAGCGTCTATTTTTGGACGGCGCGATCTGTCGCGCCCGACGGCCCGAGGAAACGCACGACACGATCGATCACCTCAGGATCGCGCAGTATCCGGCGGTGACCCAGGCCTTCGGTGAGCAGGAAGCGCGCGTGCGGCCAGGCGCGGGCGACGGCCTCGCCTTCCTGCCACGGCACGTCGCGGTCGTCGCGGTCGTGGATGATGAGCGCAGGCAGCCCGATGCTCTGCGCCATGTTCTGCACCGAGAAACGGGTCCACACGTCTTCGCCGAAGCGCTGCACCAGCATCTCGCGCAGGATCTGCACCGTGCGCGGCGAGAGCGCGAGCGTGCCCGCGAATTTCTTCAACAGCCCGTCGAGGGTCGCGGGCGTGCTGAGCGCGACCACGCGCCGCGCAAAACGCCGCTGCTGCAGGGCGAACAGCACGCACGGCACGCCGAAGGAGTGCGCGATCACCGCGTGCACCGGGCCGAAGTCGGAGGCGAGCCTGAGGATCACGTCGCTTATCTCCAAGAGCGTGGTGTCGCGGCCGTCGCTGCGTCCGTGCGCCGGCGCATCGAACGCGACGGCGCGATAGCCGGCGCCCGCCAGCGGCTCGGCGAACTCGCCGAGCTGCGCGCCGCGCCCGGACCAGCCGTGCACGAGCATCACCGCCGGTCCCTTGCCCCAGTGGACCACGGCGATCCGCTTGCCCGCGTGGTGCATGAGAACGTGCTGCGCGCGCGCGAGGAGCGCCTGCTCGCGCGCGGGCGGCCGGTGCCGTTGCGGCCTAAACCAGAGATAGCTCGCAAAGCGCGCCGCGAACGCGGGCGCCACCGCGCCCGACAGCCTGAACAGCAGGCGCAGCGCCACGACCGCCATCGGCAGCCCGCCTCCTTCGGCGCTCGGCGGATTTTCGGGATCGTGCGAGTTTTGCCTAGGCTTCATGGGTGGTTATACTACAATAATATATGTTGTAGTATAACTATAGCTATGGCTGTCCCGCCAAGACTTTACGAAGAGCTGTCCCTGCCCGCCCAGACGGCCTATGCCGAACTGATCGAATCCGCCCGCGCCCGGGAGCTGGACCGCTCCATCGCTCATCTGTCCGGCAGTTTCTCCTCGAAGACGGTGAAGGGCCGCACCTATTGGTACTACCAATACAGGGATGTCGATGGGAGCGTACGTCAAATCTACGTCGGTCCCGATACCGGGGAAATCCGGGCGCTGATGGCGCGGGCCCGGGAGAAGCCGACCCGGGCGCTGGAGCCGCTCGCGCGCTCGGCGATTGCGCTCGGCTGCGAACGCGTCCTTCCCAGGCACTTTCGCATCGTTCGAAGGCTTTCGGAGTACGGATTTTTCCACGCGGGCGGCGTTCTCATCGGCACTCACGCCTTCCTCTCGGTCGGAAATCTCCTGGGCGTGCGTTGGCGTGACGGCTCCAGAACCCAGGACATCGATTTTGCGCATGTCGGGAAAAACATTTCGATTGCGCTTCCGGCCACGGTCAAAGTCGACGTGCACAAGGCGCTCAAGTCCCTGGAGATGGGATTTCTTCCCATCTCGACTTTCGGCGGAGAGGCCGGCGCCACTTACTTGAACCCCAGGGAGCCCGAACTCAGGCTCGACTTCCTGACCACGCTGCACCGGCGGGGCGGCAGGGCTTTCACGCCCGAGAATCTGAACGTCGCCCTCCAGCCGCTCAAGTTCATGGAATTCGCCCTCGAGCACCCGGTCCAGGCCGCCGTGTTCTGCGAGGAGGGCGCGGTGACGGTGAACATACCGTCGCCGGCACGTTACGCCTTGCACAAGCTCCTCGTATGGGGCGAGCGCAAAGAAGCCTTTCGTACCAAAGCCGCCAAGGACCTTCTGCAGGCTGCCGCGCTCATCGCCTATTTCAAGGACCATCGCAGCGAAGAGCTTCGCGACGCGTGGCGGGACCTTCTGTCCCGAGGCGAGGGGTGGAGAACTCGCGCGAGGCAGGGGCGGAACGCGCTTTCGAAGGCTGCACCGGGTCTCCAGTTGGACCAGCTCCTGCCCAGTCCGGCCGGGAAGGCAAAGTAGCTACAATTGACCGATGTTCACCGTGGTTGGCCGGCTTGCGAGCCTCGTCCTTCTTGCGCTCGCCGTGCAAGACGGCGCCCGGGCGCAACCCTATCCTTCACGCGCGATCAGGATTGTCGTCGCCTTTCCGGCGGGCGGCGGGTCGGACCTGGCGGCGCGGGTGGTCGGGCAGAAGCTTTCCGAATCGCTCGGCCAGCCGGTCGTAGTCGAGAACCGCGTCGGCGCTAACGGCAGCGTCGGGGCGGAGGCGGTGGCGCGCGCGGCGCCCGACGGCTACACGATCGTCATGGGAAGCAACGCCAACATCACCACCAATCCGCATCTGATGGCGCTCTCCTACGATCCCATGAAGGACCTCGCGCCGGTGGCGATGCTGACGGTGAATCCCTTGCTCCTCTTCGTCAATCCGACGGTAGTGCCGGTCAATTCCTTCAAGGAATTCCTTGCTTACGTCAGAGAGCAAGACGGAAAAGCGGACTACGCGTCGGCGGGCAACGGCTCGCCCGCGCACCTGTCGGCGGAGCTGCTGAAGCTCACCGCCGGAATCCGGATGGTGCACGTGCCCTACAAGGGCGGCCCGCCCGGAGTGAACGACGTGCTCGGCGGCCGCGTCGGGATCATGTTCGCCGCCGCGCCGACCGTGCTTCCCCACATCCGCTCGGGTAAACTGCGCGCTATCGCCACGACCGGCGCGGCGCGCTCGGCGTACGCGCCGGAGATCCCGACGATCGCCGAGTCCGGCTATCCCGATTTCGACGTCGTGATCTGGAACGCGCTGTTCGCGCCGGGCGCGACGCCGCCGGCGGTGCTCGCGAAGCTGCACGGCGAGATCGGCCGCGTCCTCGCGCAGCCCGAGGTGAAGGAGCTGCTGCTCAAGCAGGGCGCGGAAGCGCAGCCTATGGCCGACGCGGAATTCCGCGAATTGCTGAGGACGGAGTACGAACGCTGGGGCAGGGTCATACGCGAAGCGAAAATAAGGGTGGACTGAAACATGGATTCCGCAGAAGGCCCGGCAACCGAAAAAATCGCGGGCGCAAACATCGAGATCCTCAGGCGGGGGAAGGGGCGCCCAGTGCTGTTTCTCCATCCGCACATCGGCATGCACGGCTCCGGGCGCTTCATCGAGCTGCTTGCGCGCAAAGCTCAGGTGATCGCTCCTTCGCATCCCGGATTCGGGCACTCGGAGCTGCCAAAGGGCATGGCGAGCGTCGACGACATGTCGTATTTCTACCTCGACCTGATCGAGAGCCTCGGCTTGCGCGACCTCGTCGTCGTCGGCGCCTCGTTCGGCGGATGGATCGCCGCCGAGATCGCGACCAAGACCTGCGAGCGCCTTTCCCGATTGGTGCTGCTGGATGCCGTCGGCGCGAAATTCGGCGCGCGCGACAGGAGCGACATCGTGGACATCTTCGCCACGCCGAGGAGCCGCTGGGAAGAGCTGTCGTTCCGCAACCCGGCCGTGTGGCTGCGCGACTACGAATCGCTGCCGGAGGAGGAGCTGACGGCGATGGCGCGCTGCCGCGAGGCGACCGCGCACTTCGCCTGGAACCCCTACATGTACAACCCGAAGCTGCGCCCGCGCCTGCACCGCGTCCGGATTCCGACGTTGTTTTTGTGGGGTGCGCAAGACGGCTTCGCTCCGGCCGCGTACGGCAGGAGCTACTGCGCCGCGATCCCCGGCGCGAAATTCGAGGAGATCGCCGAATCGGGTCATTTCCCGCACATGGAGCAGCCCGAGGCGGTGGCGCGGCGCGTGATCGAGTTCGGGCTCGAGCGTCAGGCGGCGCCGGCTTGACAGAGGAGAGCAAGCGATGAGGATCTACCATTTTTCCGAGCAGCCTTATCCGGACGCCTGGGTGCCGGAAAACAAGTCGCTGCGCGTCATTCTCCCGAGCCGCAACTGCGATCCGCGCGTGATGGCCGAGAACTACCATCACCGCCTCGACGAGTGGGTGCTCGCGGACGAATTGGGCCTGGACATCATGATCAACGAACACCACGCGACCGCCACCTGCTGCTGCCCGGTCGCGGCCGTGCCGCTCGCGATCCTCGCGCGGCAGACCAAGCGCGCGCGGCTGCTCACGCTCGGCTACCCGATCGCCAACCGTCTCGATCCGGTGCGCGTCGCCGAGGAGCTCGCGATGATCGACGTGATCTCGCGCGGGCGCCTGGAGATGGGACTGGTGCGCGGCGTGCCGTATGAAGTGCCGCTCTCGGTGCGCTCGGCGGTCGGGCAGATGGATCGCTTCTGGGAGGCGCACGACCTGATCATCAAGGCGATGACCTCGATCGACGGCCCGTTCGACTGGCAAGGCGAGCATTTTCAATACCGCAACGTCAACGTCTGGCCGCGCGTCTACCAGCAGCCGCACCCGCCGGTGTGGATCACGGGCAGGAGCCCCCAGAACATCCGCGAGATCGCCGAGCGCGGCTACGTGCTGGGCACGTTCCTCTCGGGCTTCCAGACGAAGGAATTGTTCGATCACTACCGCAAGGCCTGCGCTGATCTCGGTCGGCCCGCGCCGTCGCCCGACCGGTTCTCCTACCTCGGGCTGGTGGCGATCGCCCAGGACCGGAAGGAAGCCTGGCGCCGCGCCGAGATCATGGCCGGCTATCTGCGCACCTCGGGGATCGTCGCCGAGCCCTTCGGCACGCCGCCCGGCTATTTTTCGGTGAAGGACGCCGCGCGCATGATCAAGGCGAGAGGCAAGCGCGGCACGATGACGCGCGACGGGAAGTTCGTCGACACGCACCACGGCGCGATCGAGGACCTGGTCAAGGCGGGCATCATGTTCGTCGGCACGCCCGACGACGTGACCGGCCAGCTGCAGGAATTTATCGACGGCGTCGGCGGCCTGGGCCACTTTCTCATGGCCGGCCACGCCGGCCATCTCACGCACGAGGAAGCGGTCGACCAGATCACCCTGGTCGCAAAAGAAGTCCTGCCGCGACTGCAAAGGCCGCGCGCCGCGTCGAAACAAGCAGCCTGAAGCGCGAACGCGCGATGCGCGCTGTCGCCGCCGCGATCGCCGCGCTGCTCTTTTCGACGGCGGCGCTCGGCCAGTACCCGAGCAAGCCGATCCGGCTTGTCGTCACTTTTCCTCCGGGTGGAATCACCGATTTCACCGCGCGGGCGCTCGCGCCGCGACTGGGCGAGCCGCTCGGCCAGCCGGTCATCGTCGAGAACCGCACCGGCTCGGGCGGCAACATCGGAACCGATTTCGTCGCCAAGGCGCCGCCCGACGGCCACACGCTCCTCGTCGCGGCGCCGCCCAACGCGATCAACGTGTCGCTGTACAAGGCTCTGCCTTTCGACACGAAGAAGGACCTCGCCCCGGTCGCGCTCGTCGGCAGCGGCGCGAACGTGCTCGTGGTTTCCGCGAAGACGCCCGTCAACAGCGTGCGCGAGCTGGTCGAGCACGCGCGCCGCAATCCGGGCAAGCTCAACTTCGCCTCGAACGGCAATGGCACGAGCATCCACCTCTCGGGCGAGCTGCTGAAGCACTACGGGAAGTTCGACGCGGTGCACGTTCCCTTCCGCGGGGCGCCCGCGGCGATGGCGGCGCTCCTCGCCGGCGACGTGGATTTCATGTTCGACGCGCTGTCCATCTCTGCGCCGCAGATCAAGGCCGGCAAGATCAAGCTGCTCGCAGTCACTTCGCGCGAGCGCAGCCCGATGTTTCCTGAAGCGCCGACCTTGATCGAGTCGGGCTTTCCCGAGTTCGAGGTGAGCGGCTGGACTGGAATCATGACCACCGGCGGCGCGCCGCCCGCAGTCGTGGCGCGGCTGGAGACGGAGCTGCGCAGGATACTGTCGGATCCCGAGGTGATCGCCGCGTTCGAGAAGCCCGGGATGAGCGTGCGCTTCGCCGGCGCGCGCGAGTTCGCCCGGTTCCTCGACGAGGAAATCAACCGCTGGGCGGTGGCGGTGAAGCATTCCGGCGCGCAGGCCGATTGAGTTGGCGCGATCCGATCTGTTCCGGGGCTTGCGTGTTGCGGCGCACTCTTGGCTTAATGGTCGTTCAACAAAACCTTCCCCAAGGAGGAGTCCATGACTCTATTCAATCGGTCCGGCGCGGCGTTTGCTGGTTTCGTGCTCGCATTCTGCGCCTGGAGCCTCGGCGCGCAGCCGCTGCCGATGGCAAAGCCCGAGCAGGTGGGTATGTCCGCGCAGCGGCTGGCGAAGATCGGCGAGGTGTTGAAGAAGGAAGCCGCCGACGGCAGTTTCCGCGGCGCGGTGGTGATGGTGGCGAGGAAGGGCAAGCTCGTCTACCAGGACGCGGTCGGGATGCAGACGGCCGCGGCGAAAATGACGCCGGATTCGATCTTCCGCATCTACTCGATGACCAAGCCGCTGGTGTCGGTGGCGGCGATGATGCTGGTCGAAGACGGCGTGGTCGAGCTCACCGATCCGGTGAGCAAGTACCTTCCGGGTTTCGACAAGCTGCAGGTGAGCGTGCCGAACAAGGATGCCGCGGGCAACACGACCTACGTGCTGGTTCCGCAGGAGCGGCAGATGACGGTGCAGGACCTGCTGCGGCATACCTCGGGCCTCGCGTACGGCGAAATCACGCAGAACGCGCCGGTCAAGGACGGCCTAGAGCGCATCGGCGTGTTCCGCAAGGACATGGACTACGAGGCGCGCAACGTGGCGCCCGCCGAGCAGATCGAGAAGATGGCGACGGTGCCGCTCGCGTTCCAGCCGGGCACGATCTGGAATTACAGCCTTTCGGTAGATATGCTGGGCCGCGTGGTGGAGCGCGCCTCGGGCAAGCGCCTTGCGGATTTCCTCGAAGCGCGTCTGTTCAAGCCGCTCAAGATGAAAGACTCGGGCTTCTGGGTCCCGGCGGGTAAGATGCCGCGCCTCGCGGAGTCCCTGGAGAAGGACCGCTTCGCCGGCCGCGGCTTTCCTCTGATCGATGTGTCTGCGCCACCGAAGAACGATTCGGGCGGCGCCGGCGGTGTGTCCACCGCGGCGGATTACCTGCGCTTCTGCCAGATGATGATGAACGGCGGTACGCTAGACGGCACGCGCATCCTGAGCCGCACGACGGTAAAGCTCATGACATCGGATCACCTGGGCAACTTCATCATCCAGAACCCGCAGCCGGGAGAGCTGCTGCTCGGCACCAAAGGATACAGCTTCGGGCTCGGCTTCGCGGTGCGCGCGGGCGACGGCGTCGCGGGCGTGCCGGGTTCAGCGGGCGAGTACATGTGGGCGGGCTACGCGGGCACCTATTTCTGGGTGGACCCGAAGGAGGAGGTGACCGCGGTGCTGATGACGCAGGCGGCGAGCCCGCAAAGGGCATACTTCCGCAAGTTGGTGAAGCAGCTCGTCTACCAGGCAATCACGGACTAGGCTTTCCGCGCGGAAAGGAGCCGCGCTGGCGCTGCCAGCCCCCGGCCGCTGATCGCGAGCGATAGAGCGGCGGCGATCCGCGTAGGTATAAATATTCCATGATCACCGGGCTGATCCGCTTCACCGCATGCATGGCGGGGATGTCGTGCGCGCTCGCGCTGCACGCTCAGACCTACCCAAACCGAGCGATCCGCCTGATCGTCCCGTTCCCGCCGGGCGGATCGAGCGACAGCGTCGCGCGCGTCGTCGTCCAGAAATTCTCCGAGGGCCTCGGCCAGCCGGTCGTCATCGAGAACCGGCCGGGAGTAGCCGGCCTGCTCGGCTCGGAAACGGTGGCGAAGGCCGCGCCCGACGGCTACACGCTGCTTCTGGGCAGCGTGAGCTCGCTCGCCGTCGCGCCGCACATGTTCGCGAATCCGAAGATCGACCCCGAGAAAAATTTCACGGCGATCGCGCCGATCCTGAGCAGCCCGCTCACGGTGATCGCGCGGCCCACGCTGCCGGTGAAGTCGATCGCGGACCTGATCGCGCTCGCAAAATCGAAACCCGGCGCGCTCAACTACGGGGCCGCCGGCGTAGGCACGCACGTGTACCTCACCGCCGAGCTTTTCAAGAAGCTCGCCGGCTTCGACGCCGTGCACGTGCCGTTCCAGGGCGGCGCGCCCGCCATGGCGGCGCTGCTCGCCGGCAACATCGACTACAAGTTCGACGTCGTCAACACCACTCTTGCGCAGGCCCGGGCCGGAAAAGTGAAGGTGCTGGCCGTGACGAGCGCGAAGCGCATCGCTCTCATGCCCGAGGTGCCGACGCTTGCGGAATCTGGCTTTCCCGGTTTGGACACGACCGCATGGATGGGCGTCGTCGGGCCGGCGCGCCTGCCGGCGGACATCGTGTCGCGGCTGAATTCCGAAGTCGGCGAGGCGGTTTCCAGCCGCGATCTGAACGAGGTGTACGTCTCGCAGGGCGCGGTGCCGGAAGTCGCAAGCCCCGGGGTTTTTGCGGAGATGATCCGGCGCGAATACGCCTACTGGGGTGCGGTGGTCAGGCAGATCGGGGCGAAGCCCGACTAGCCGGGCACCAGCTTGATGAGGCAGGAGAGCGGGGGATAGATTTTCGTTGCTCGTGGTTCGAGATCCCCCTGTGTCAATTCGGAACACGTTCCGGGCGCTGCCTGATGGGAGTCACTGGAAGCGCTACCTATCCCGTGCATAACGAGCTTCGTCCCCGCGGCGTTGACGCGCGTGCCCCGAGCGCGCTCGAGCGTGTGCCATCGATGCGGTTCGATGCCACCGAGGCGAGCGTCACCGCGTTGCTCGCATCATGTCGGGACGCGGCGAGCGAGCGGCCGGAAGGACGCCCAAAGGCGGCGTGTATCGCCCGCGCAACGCGCGCGCGAGCCCCTCTACCAATGCGCCGATCGCCACCTGGCGGAACTGCGATCCGAGGGGCGCCTGCAGCGGCTGCTGGAAGAGCGCGTCATCGAGCGCTTCCTCAAATGCGGCGATGCGCACCAGGGTTCGCACGCGTGTATTGCCCCGAATGCCGTCACGATTACCTGCTCGCGTTTTCCTGCGAGGCGCGGTATTTCTGCCCGAGCTGTCACCAGAAGCGCGTGCTCGCCTATGGGGATTGGGTCGAGCAGAACGTGCTAGCTGCGGTGCCGCATCGGCAATACGTCTTCACCGTACCTCGGATGTTGCGACCTATTTTCTCCCGCAAGCGCGGATTGCTCGGGGAGCTGTGCCATATCGTGGAGCGATTGTCGATCCGAGCCTACTCCGGCGCCGGGGTGGAGGGTCGTCCGGGGTTGATCCTGTTCGTTCAGACCTTCGGCGATCTGCTGACCTTCAACCCGCACATCCATGTGCTGGCGGCCGATGGCGTTTTCCGCGCGGACGGTGCGTTCGTCGTGCTGCCGGCGATTCCCGTGAAGTTGCTCGAACGGGGATGTCGTATTGCGGTGCTGAAGCTCCTCGTGGCCGAGGGCGCCATCGGCGAGCGGCTGTCGGCGAGCATGCTTGCCTGGCGCCACAGCGGCTTTTCCGTGCATAACGGCGTGCGCGTTCCCGCCGGTGACACCGAGGGCCGCAAGAAGCTCGCGCAATACATGCGCGCGCGCCGCTCTCCTTGGAGAAGATGACTTATCTTCCGGACACGGGCATGGTCATGTACCGCTCTCACATGCACAAGGGCCTGAAGCGCAATTTCCAGTTGATGCCCGGGGCGCAATGGCTCGAATTGCTTTGTCGCCATATTCCGGACCGGTTCGAACATTTGGTGCGGTATGTCGGTTGGTACTCGACCAGGGTTCGGGGCGAGCGGGCCCGTAAGGCCGGGCCGACAGCGGCGGTACAAGCAGCCGAGGATGGACAGGTGATTGAGGCACGCGCTAGCTCGGCGTGGGCGCGATTGATCCACAAGGTCTATGAAGTCGATCCTTTGCAATGTCCCAAGTGCGGAGCGCCGATGCACGTCATCGCGCTGATCGATGACGCCACAGTCATTCGCCGCATCCTCGAACATCTGGGTCGCTGGGCACCGCGCAAGGTGCGGCAGAATCAGCGCGCGCCACCGGGGGACGCAAAGAACCTCGACGGGCTAAGACCGCCGGCGCGCGAACTCACCTACCATCCCGTCCCCGACATCGCCTGAGTTGCTGAACGAGGATAACGCCCCGGATCTACCGGGGTGCGGGACAGAGCTTGCCTTGCTGCGGCGGCTGGAATAGATTGCTCAGTAATTTACCACCAACCCGCTCCGAATCGCGCCCCCGCGGGGGTGCGCTGGGGAGCGAAATTAACATAAGATGCATGTGCACCGTTCGCGGCGGGTTCAAGCACCGGATTGCGCCGCGCCGACGGGCCCTTCAAACTTCGGGGCCGGATTGATTCGCTTATCCCTTGGGACACCACGAATCTTCGCAGCTCGTACTCCAATTTCTGCAACGCCAACAGCACGCGCGAGGAAGTGGTGCTCAATTTCGGGGTCAACAAGACCTGGGAGCGCGGGGCGCAGGACGCGCTCGATATCGAGCTCAATCACCGCATCGTCCTCTCGCCCTTTGCGGCGAAGCGCCTGACCGAGCTGATGCAGAACTTGATGAAGGAATACGAAGCGCGCTACGGGGCGCTGCCAGAGAAGTAGGGCTTGGTTCGCGTCTGCAGACCGCTTCCTTAGGCGGTCTGCAGCTTCCCCAAGGCCCGACGCCCGCTTGCTAGTCGAGTTGATCTACGTCAGGCCGGACCCCAATCGACACGATGAAAAGTCGCTTGCTTAGGATGGCGCGACGGCCCAGACTCATTCAGACACGCCGTTGAGGTCGGCTTCCCAGCCATTATCACCACGTGCAAACCGCGTCGCTTCGATGGAGAAACTGATCATGTTCTTGATGGCCATGCCAGATTTCCCCCCGCAGTACGCGCAGGTGGTGATTACCCAAGCGCTTGAAGCTCGGCAAATCAGGGCAAGGCTGGACACGCCAGACACGCCCAAGCATCATGCCGGTACCCGGATCGCGCAAGCGATGACAGGCCAAGGCACCCCTGCTGCCAAAGAGCGCGCTATCGGAATGTGCCATCTCGTGCAGCACAACCCCCTACCCCGCGAACAATTTGGAGGGGAGTCACTTGGTCCCGAAGGCCCTTGCGGCAATGTATTTTTCCCGCTATGAAAAGCGGGAAGTCGAGCAGCCGCCCTTTGGCAATGTTGAGGTGATCGGCTCGCCCAAGCACGGGAAATTGACAAGCTTAGGAGAGTACCTCTATCTTCCCGATCCGGGATACCTTGGCGATGACAGGGCGGTCTTCAGGGTGAAGATCGACGGGACAACGGTAAGGCTCGTATATCTTCTAAGAATCACCGACTTGGGCGTAGATCGGGCAGGTGTGGACGACCTTCTATGTAAGAAGACCGGTAAGTTCTGGAAAATCTCGTCCGACATCGGGAACCGGTGGTGGCAAGCTCACCTTCCAATAACCCGAGCCGACGGGGGCTTGCTGAACGGCTCATAGAACCCTTGTAGTACGCGATTCCGTCTATCCCCTCGCCTAATGGCAACCGAGTGACCTATGCTCTTCCGAAAGCGACTCGTGTGTTCTTTCTGTGGTAGCAGTACTGCGGAAGTCTCTAAGCTCGCCACACGCCCAAAGATGTACATCTGCGAGGCATGCGTGGCCGCCGCTAGCCGCATCATCGATGACAATGGTCCTGCAACCGCCCAGAGCCCGTCGACCTCGAGGATAGCCAGGCGGCGCCTTCTTTTGCATCTAGTGTGGATGCTCACCGCGTCCAGCGCCGTGTACGCCAAAGAATGGGTCCCTTCTGCCGACGATCCGGGCGACCTTCTTGGTCAGGAGCCGGAGATTAAGTTCGTCACATGGTGGGCGGAGGAGAAGGACAAAAACCCAGTGAAGCATTTTCCCGTGTTCAAATCCGCCGATGCCACTTCTGCAATCCAGTACTGCACGCTCAATGCAGCCGCCACCCGCATAGACTGCTCCAAGACAAGGAATGGTCCGGTCGAGGTTACATACGAGCGCCAGCGCATGAACTCTATGATCGCAAAGCAGCTCAAGGAAGAGAAGCGGATGACTCCTATGCGCTCGTTCGGTTGCAGAAGAGGCTGTAGTAAAGATTCTCCTCAGTCGTTTTTTCTTATGATCTACGAGGGCAACGATTAGCTGGTCGTGACGCGGAACGCCGCGCCTTTAGACGTTTGTGCCTACTCGTGAACGTGAAAGCAGAGGGCGCCCAAGTACACGCGAAGCGGATCCGGCGCCTAGCGCTTGAATCCCGCGAACCCCAGCATCGTCTGTAGCTTGCGGTCCTGCTTGAGCGTTTCCAGGCGTATTCGCCGGTTGTGCCGCTCGGCCTTCTGCTGGACGCGAAGCACCAGGAATTTCAGCAGCCATCTCGGGACGCCGCCGCCGGCGGGCGCCGCCTTCAGGCGCAGCTCGCGCAGCGCCGGGGCGAAGCGCTGAAACAGCTCGTCCTCCAGGCTCACCATCGCCTCGACCGTCCCCGGCTCTCCCTGCCGCGCGCAGCGCCCGAACAGCTGCCGGTCGATGCGCGGGCCCTCGTGGAATTCGGTCAGGATGACGTGCAGCCCGCCCCGCTCGAGCACTTCCGGTTCCGGGCGGATGTCGGTGCCCCTGCCCGCCATGTTGGTCGCGACGGTGATCCTTCCGGCCCGGCCGCCCAGGGCGACCGCCTCGGCCTCGCTTTTACCACCAACCCGCTCCGAATCGCGCCCCCGCGGGGGTCCGCTGGGGAGCGAAATTAACATAAGATGCATGTGCACCGTTCGCGGCGGGTTCAAGCACCGGATTGCGGCCGGATTGATTCGCTTATCCCTCCCTTGGACGGAGTTACCTCCGCGGAGAACCCAGCGCGCCGGCACGCACCGGAACGTCCTATCGGTGATCAAGCTCGATGTCAGTTGAGACTGAAGTCCGGTCTCGGTCGCCTTGGGGTCTTGCCAGGCGATGGCCAAAGTCACTCGCCGTTCCGCGCAC
>WNGM01007386.1_pt1 | contig 13205 bp, 12 predicted proteins | sample 5400571 | NCBI WGS metagenome assembly WNGM01 (sample SAMN13153378, study PRJNA577476) | soil metagenome | isolation source: 100 cm soil or saprolite under Garry oak tree replicate 2 | place: USA:California | collected 2016-06-15
ACACACCAGGACGCATCGCACTTCCTCCCTTGCTCGCAGCAGATGCCCGCCACCCACCACGAACAGGGCCTAGCACACCCCGACGACCTCACACCGGCGCCACGCCAAAACCGACCGCGCTACTTGACCGGCGCTCTAGTCCACGGGCCGCCCTAGTCGGCCCCTGCGCTCGCCCGTTCCGCCCGGCCTGGTGTGCCGTCCCGGCCGCAGCGTCCGCTCCAGTGCGGCCTTACCGATGACATTACACAGCGTGATATCTACCGGATTGCGCAGCTAGAGGGCTCCGGCCCACGGCCCCAGGTACACGCGAGGTACATCGGAGGTACACGCGAGGTACATCGGGTTCCCGCCACCCGAGTACCGCACAGACCAGCTTCGCGCCGTCCTGTTGCTAGCTCTCCGACCCGGAAGACGATGCGTCTGTCCATGCGCGATCACCCGGGGCCGGATGAGTGCTGCGAGGTTCTCGCTGAGGGCGCGCCGGGCATCAGGAGTTGCAGCTTCTCGGCGCGGATGGCACAGCAGGGCACGGGGAGCTTGGGTTTCTCGTGGTTGTCAGGCCGTGGCACTGGGCTCGTGTCTCGGGGGAGCGGCATTTCCTGGCTCTGCGACGCGGCCAATAGCGGTGCCGCCAGGCTGCCGGTGAGTTCCGGCACGATGCCGAGCTGCCGCAGGTCGGCGAGTCGGCCGGTGACCAGGGCAACGAGGTTGGGCAGGGAACTGCTGGCAGCCAGCTGGCGGAGGGTGGCAGTCTCATACACCAGGAACGGCGCGAGCTCGGCAGCACGGAGCACGACGTCGCGGCCGTCGTACCGGTAGGGCAGGTCGACCAGGGGCTCCCCGGCCAGGCCAGACAGGGCGGCGGCGTCCTCGGGGCGCAGATCCAGGTTGCCGCCGCGCAGGGCATGGCCGTTCGAGCTCAGCCAGGCCAGGAAGGCCGCGAGCGCCTGGTCGAAGCCGTCCCCGGCGGGCTGCAGGACGGACAGCGGGATGCGGCATCCGCAGTCGCACTCCCATTCGATGGGATGGCTCAGCCCGGGGACGATCGTGAAGCCCGCGCGGGCGAGGCACTTACGCTGTCCACGGTCAACCTCTACCACCCGGTTTCCGCCATCTAACCGGCTCCGCATTCCAGCACGCCACTGGGCGGTCCTGGGCGGGAAGCCGGGGGTGCCGGCTAGGGATCCCACAGACGCGAACGCACTCCTCCCAGGTGCAGGGTTGCGCCACGGGCAATACGTCCGCACCCGGGCCCGGAGATCACCTGCTGGCCCGGCGCTGATGACACGGAGGCCGTGATGATATTGCTGTTCAGCTGGCATCAGGCGCGGAAGGTGACCAAGGAACGACTGCGCTCATGACAGTCACCATGTGCCACGACAACGCGGTCGCCAGGCACCTGGCTGTCGACGCCCACCGGGCCCGTCAATGCCGCCCGGCAGAGGCCGAGCTGGACAACTACCTCACGCTCCCCGGCGGCCAGCAGCCCGACGCCAGCCTCGACGAGGTTAGCGTCCGCGCCGCAATCGCTACCCGCGGTACCTGGCTAGCCGGGGCCAGGTTCCCCGGCTTGGCCAGGGAAAAGGTCCATTTACCGAACGAGCAGTGGCGCGTGCCCCGGCGAGCCGATCCTCGGCTCGGCCCTCTGACGCCAATCCCCGATCTACGCCGCCGGCCTGATTAGGAGCATCGTCATGCATGAGACCAGACCCACTGGCGTCCGCTTCGTCCTTACCAACCCAGCCGACCCCGGCCGGCCGGACGATTTCAGCGACTGGTACGACACCTACGCCGCGGCGCTTACCGTCCCCGGCTACCTCGCCGACGCCTTCCGCTTTGAGAACCCCGACGCCAGCCCCGGGCCGGACAGCCCGCGCTACGCGACGATCTACGACATCGTCACCTCCGACCCCGCAACGGCCTGGCCTGACACCGAGCACTCGCCCGACTATCCGACCCACCTGTTCAGCGACCCGCGCGCCAAGCTGGTCGCGCCAGTCCTCCGCGCTTCCTACGCCTTCGTCGGATCCCAGGCGCGGCCGGGCGAGCATGGCCGGCTCACCGGCATCCATGTCGTCTTGTCCAACGGCGGCGACGACACCGGGCGTCAGCATCGGGAAGCCGAGGTTCTGCGGACCGGCCTGTTCTACTCCGCCTCACGATTCCGGCTCATCGAAGGCTTTCCCGAGCCCGCCGAATGGCTCGAGGTATTCGAGACCGATGCCCGCGACCCCCTCGACACGTACGCGCGGGCGATCAACTCCATGCCGTCCGCTGCTTCAGAGCTCCAACCGGAACTGAGCCGGTCGTTCCGCCTGGCTCATGCCCACGGAGCAAGCACGAAATCGGCTAGGGATTGCCAGCGCAGTTGTCCCGAGATTTGTGGCGGTCATCTTTCCGGTGGCTGGCCAGGACGGCGTGGAGCTGGTTGCGGGAGCTGATGTCGAGCTTGATGAAGACCTTGTGCAGGTGGTACTCGACCGTGCGCGGGCTCATGAAAAGGTGGGCAGCGATCGCAGGGTTGGACAGGCCATCGCCGGCCAGCCGGACGATCTGGACTTCCCGGGCAGTGAGCTCGGTAGGCACATCGGTCGTGCGTTTACGTACTCGCTCGCCGGTCGCGAGCAGCTCGCGCGCGGCTCGTTCGGCGAACCCGTCAGCTCCCATGGTGGCGAACATGTCGTACGCGGTGCGCAGCTGCTCGCGGGCATCGATCCGCCGGTTCTCCCGGCGCAGCCACTCCCCGAATAGGAGGTGGGCGCGGGCCAGCGGCACGCGGACGCGGGTGCGGGCGAGGCGGTCGATCCCCTCGCGGTACCGGCGCTCGGCGGTCTCGCCCTCGCTGAGCAGCGCCCGCGCGGGCAGCCCGCTGCGGGTCGCTGCCTCGATCAGCTCGGCCGCCGCCCAGGTTGAGAACACCTGCTCGTGCGGGGCGTCGCCAGTCTGCTGCGCTGCGGCCAGCGCGTGCTGGTAACGGCCGAGGCCGTTGCCGAGCACTGCGGTGGCCCACTGAACGAAGTTGAGCCCCCACCCCTCTCCGCGACGCACCGTATCCTTCGTGCTGATCTCGATCAGCTCGAAGGCCTGAAGTTCCCGGCCGCGGAATGCGGCCAGCCCCAGGGGAGCGTAGGGCGGGAGCTGGCTGCCGGTCGCCTCGCTGATCGCCGACGCCTCGTCGATCAGCGCAGCGGCCGCGGCGAAGTCCAGCCCGGTACGTTGTGCGAGGGCGAAAAGTAGCACGCCGAGGGCGCCGGCATCTCGGGCGAGCTGGACGTGGCGGGTGGAGAGCAGGTCCCAGCTCCGCTCGTCCCACAGTATTTGGGCGGCGGGGCACGCGAGCCAGAGCCAGCGCAGCTCTTCGCCGGTGGAGATGTCTTCGCTGGAGAAGGCGCTCAGCGCCCGCTTGAGCGTCGGCGCTGCGGCCGCGTATCCCTCTGTGATCAGCAGCGCCAGCCCATCCAGCAGCAGATTTGGCGCGTTCGGTGGCTGCGACACCACAGGCGCGGCCCGGGCAGCCTCAGCTGCCTTGCGCAGACCGTCCCCTGTCACGGAACGGTCGGCGTATACGGCAAGGGAGAGCGCCTGCAGATAAGTCTCCCGCGCCAGCCTGGCGTCGAGCGGTTCGAGGCGTCTCGCGGCCTTGAGCAGCTGCGGTGGAACGCGGCAGCCGCGGCTGGAGGCGAACGCGATCTGCCCGCTCAGCAGGTCGGCCCGGGCTCGCTGGAACTCATCAAGCGGTCCGGCCTCCGCCGTAGCCAGCAGCCGCAGGGCCGCATCGAACGTGCCGGCCTGGGCCGTTGCGCGCGCGGCGGCCAGCGCGCGCTCCGCCCGCTGGGCCGGCTCAAGCGTCAGCGCCGCGGCACGCTCGAGGAAAGCGGCCGCCGCGGCCAGACCGCCGCGCGCCTGGGCGCGGTTGGCGGATCGCTCGAGCTCGGCTGCGACGTCCGCATCGGGCGCGGACGTCGCCTGGGCGCGGTGCCACGCGCGTCGATCGGGATCGGTGCGCGGATCGGTCGCCTCGGCGATGGCACGGTGGGCTCGGCGCCGTTCGGCGATTGACGCCGCCTGGTAGACGGCCGAGCGGACCAGCGGGTGCCGGAAGATCACCTGGGCACCAACGGTGAGCAGCCCGTCGGCCTCGGCCGGGGCGGCAGCGTCCTCGGCGCTGATGCCGAGATTCCCGGCCGCCCGCCACAGCAGCGCCGGGTCGCCCACCGGCTCGGTCGCGGCCAGCAGGAGCAAGAGCCTGGTCATATCCGGGAGCGGCGCGATCCGGCGCAGGAAGCTCTGCTCGATCCGGTAAGTCAGCGGCAGCGGGTCAGCCATGCCGAACCCGCCGGCCAGCTCCGCCGCCGTCACCCCGCGGGGCAGTTCGAGCAGGGCCAGCGGGTTGCCGCCGGACTCGGCGATGATCCGGTCCCGGACCCGCTCATCCAGCCACCCGGGGAAGATCGTGGCTAGCAGCGCCCGGGCATCCGCATCGGCCAGTCCCGCCAGCGCCAGCCCGGGCAGCCCGGCTAGGCCGCCCTCCCCGGCGAGATCACGGGTGCCGGACAGCAGCGCGACCGACTCGGCGTCCAGTCGCCGGGCCACGAACGCCAGCGCCTGCGCCGAGGCCTGGTCCAGCCACTGCGCATCATCGACCAGGCACAGCAGCGGCTGGCCCGCGGCAACCTCGGACAGCAGGCCTAGGACCGCCAGGCCGACCAGGAAACGATCCGGCGCACCGCCAGAACACAAGCCGAACGCGACACCAAGAGCCTCACGCTGAGGGCTCGGCAGAGCCCCGATCCGGCTCAGCATCGGACAGCAGAGCTGGTGCAGCGCCGCGAACGGCAGCTCCATCTCCGACTCGACACCCACAGCCCGGGCCAACTGAAAGTCCTGGGCCGTCTCGGCCGCGTAGCCCGAACGTCTGCGAGCAGCCCGTCCAGTGTCTCGCACTGCTGCCCGCGGCCCCGCAGCATGACACGGCGCCACTCGCTCGCTAGCTCTATACCGTGGAGCGAGAGCGCAGGCATTGCGGATGCTCCTTACACAGGTGTTCTCGTCTGGCTGCCCTAGGTGATGCCATGGTCGGCCGCAGCTCGCGCGTTCGCACCGGGGCACCCCCCTGGGGAATGCCCTGACTTTCGGAGCGGGGCTGCCCGAGTCGATCAGGCGCGGCCGTGCAGGACGGTCGTCTGCAGCGCTTCCGGCAGCTCGGCGCGGGTCCTGACGTCCAGCTTGGTGAAGACGTTGGTGAGGTGACCTTCGACCGTGCGGGCGGTGATCAACAGGTTCTGAGCGATCTGACGGTTGGTGAGCCCCTCGGCGGCCAGCTCGGCGATGCGGCGCTCGCTAGCGGTCAGAGCCTCCAGTCCAGTGAGCAGGACGCGGCGCGGCCTGGCGCCGGTGGCGCGCAGTTCGGTCTCGGCCAGGGTGGCGAGCGGGCGAGCGTGAGCGCGGTGTGCCGCATCGACCGCTTGCCGGAGCATCTCGCGGGCGTCAGCGCGGCGGTTGCCACGGCGCAGGAGCGCGCCGAGATCGGCCAGTGCGCCCGCCTGTTCGAGCCGGGTGTCGGGGCCGGCGAGCACCTCGACGGCCTCACGCAGGTGCGCCTCGCCGCTTCGACTGTCGGCTAGCCCCGCGGCCCGTAGTGCCACGCCGAGGGCGCGCGGGGCGCCGAACGCGCGGGCCAGCTCAAGCTCCTCTGCGCTGAGCCGTCGCGCCATCTCAGGTTCGCCGAGCCTGAGTTGCGCCAGCGCGGCGTCGGAGCGCCACGACAGGAAGCACGGACTGGGCGCACGCGTCAGGGTGGCGACCTCGCCGGCCGCCAGGAAGTCATCCAGCGCCTCGCCGGGGCGCCGCTGAGCGAGCCGCAGGCGGCCCCGTGCGTGCAGCAGCACCGCCCCCTCATGCGACGTGCGGTCCAGATCGGCCGCCATCGGCGCGAGCGCGCGCTCGGCCTTACCCAGCTCTCCCCGCTCGACGAGCGCAGCGACGAGCGCACCTGTCCCGAGCAGAGTCCACAGCGGCAGAGCTGACAGCTTGGGACCCTCAAGCAGCGCGCGTGCGTCCGCCTCCGCGGCCGTAAGATCGCCGCGCCGGAACTCGAGCCAGGCGCGCTGGGTCAGCATCGCGTTAAGGACCAGCCCATTGCCTGCTACGCGCGCCTCTGCCAGCGCTGCGTCGACGAGTGCCTGTGTCTCGTCGTAACGTTCGGCCCAGAACAGCGCCCTAACCGCGATCGGGAACCACGGCCCGTCACCGGGGTCGGGCAATGGCCGCAGACCGGCGGCGACCGCCTGGCCCGCCAGCGCGGCCGCTCGTTCCGCTGGCTCGTTGGCCAGTGCCGCCCGGTAGGCCGCGACCGCCAGAACCTGGCGCGGGACGGACTCCTTCCTGGCCAGCACGACCAGGGCATCAGCCCGGTCGGCTACCGACGGGGCAGTGGCGGCGTCGTTCATCCCGCAGGCGACCGCCATGCTCTCGAGCAGCCAATGTGCCTCGGCGTCGCGGTCGTCGAGGCCCGCGGCGACGCGATCGCAAACCTCGACCGCCTGGGCAATCCGCTGATGAAAACCCAGGGCGATCCCGAACAACAGCCCGTAGGCGGTTCGGGTCGCGCCGTCTCCGGCCGCCGCCACGGCTGCCTCGAAGTGCGGCTCCCAGGCAGGCTGGCCTGCGCTGTACACAGCCAGGCCGAGGTCCAGCAACACACCCGCGGCCACCTCCGGCGACGGCGGCTCGGCGAGCGCGCGGCGCAGGTAGGCGGCTGCGGACTCCGGCGCGCCGCTTGCGGTCGCGGCCCGAGCGGCCGCTCTCAGCAGCTCGACTACCCAACTGGCGCCGGCGGGGGCGGTCGCCAGCAGATGCTCGGCGACCCGAGCCGCGCTGTCGTGGCGCTGTGTCAGCATGCGCGCTGCGTACCTGTGCGCCTCGGCGCGGTCGACAGCCGCGATCTCAGCGTAAACGGCCGAACGCAAGATCGGGTGGGTGAAGGCGAGCGGAGCCGCTTCGAGCACGCCAGCCCGTACGAGCAGCTCGGCGGTCGCCGCTGCCTCGGCGGGCGCGAGCCTAGCCAGGTCCGCTGCCTCCGCTAGGTCGGCGCGTTCCAGAATCGATACCGCCCGAGCAAGGCGGGCGGCGCTAGGGCCCAGCCGCTCGAGCTGTATCAGTGCCCAGCGACCAACAGTGGCGGTTGCGACACTGTGGACTCTCCCGGCCGAGGCCGCGACCGGAGCCACTCCCTCCTCGCGCAACGCTGCGATGAGCGTGCGGACCAAAAACGGCGACCCGCCGGTCGCCTCCCAGCACGCCGCCGCGAAACCAGGTTCGGGTTCGGAGCCCAACCCCGCCGCGACCAGCCTGGCGACCCCGCCGGTCGTGAGCGGCCGCAGCGTGACGACCTCGGTCGCCGGGTCCATCGTTATGGCGGCCATCAGCTCCCGGCTTGCTCCCGCCTCGGCAGGGCGGGCCGCCAGCAGTACCATCGCTCGCAGCTCCTCCAGTCGCGGGAGCAGGAAGGCCAGAAAGCGCAGCGACGCACGGTCGGCCCAGTGAACGTCATCCACTACCAGCGCCACGGGACGTTCAGCCGCCAGGTTCGCGAACAACCAGTACAGCCCGTGCAGGACCGCGAAACCCGGGTCCGGAGCGACCGGAGAATCTCCGATCATACTGTCATATGCACGCGGGATCCCGAGGAGCTGGGCCGCCAACCCGGGGGGTCCGTCCATGAGCAAGGCACGCTCCGCGCTCGGCGTCTCGGCCAGCAGAGGCTCGACCAGTTGCCGCACCACGCCGAACGCGTACTCCCGTTCCAGCTGGGCGCCGCGTGCTCGCAGCACCCGGAAGCCCTCGCCCTTCGCCGCATCACGGGCGGCCGTGAGCATCGTGGTCTTGCCGATCCCGGCCGGTCCCTCGATGATGAGCACGCTGCCTTGACTGTCCAGCGCCCGCTGCAGGTGCCGCCGGATCTGCCCGAGCTCTCGATCGCGTTCAAGCAGCAGGCCATCATCCGTGCCCACCCCATCACCATAGACCAGGCTAATTACACTGGCCCGTACCCCCGTGGCCGAATACCATCGGCAGCGGGATGGGGGGCGTCCCTGACCCAGGTGTAGTGATAATCCCAGTTACGCTCGCCGCCGACCTGCTCGGGTGTTGCCCGTCACTCGGGTACCAGCGCCGCGGTCTGCAGGTCACCGATCAGGCCGTGGTCGCTGATGCTGGGATAGCGCGCCATGCCCCCTCCTCTCGGTCGATCCACGTCTTCCGGCCCGGGAAAACCAGCACCAGGCGGCCCGGAACGCCGCCCAGGGCCCGGCCCGGGCGCGACCGGCCGCCCGGAGCGCGACCGTGGGTGCCCAGCCCTGCGCGGACAGCGCCGGCCACAGCCGGCTCGCGCAGGATTCGCAGAAATAAAGCTCGCCGCCTCGGGTCACGGAGTAAACCGCGCCGACCGCGGGTCCGCACCGATCACACGTCTCGTTCATCTTCAGCATTCCGTCGCCTGTTTGCGTAGTGCCCATACCAGAACGATCCGTCCGGAAGTAGCGGGTTGGCGTCCGTGGGATGCCTAGCCGGCACCCGGGCGCTCACGCGGGCGACCGGGCCGCCCATCCGCTCACGATGGCCGGGATGATGCGGTAGTCACGCTGGAAGACCAGGTTGTGCAGGTCGGCCGACGCGATCGCGCGCAGGGTCGGGAGTTCGGCCGCCGCCTGCCTCTCGTCGAATACATTGAGCGGCCAGTCGCCGACGGTACCTCCCTGCAGATGCGGGTGGTGAGCTCCAACGCCGTAATAGGCACGGAGGACGACCGGGCTGATCCCGGCGGCCTGCTGCTCGGGCCACGACAGAGCCCAGATCGCGTCGACGCCGTTGCCGCGCACGCGGACGCCTGTCCTGGTCACTGCGCCGGTGCCGAGCAGCAGGTCCGTGTTGATCTCCCCGAGTGCCTGCCGGGCGTGCGGATCGAGCAGGGCGACCGCCGGCGCGAACAGGCGTTCCTTGTCGCGGCGGGAGCTGGCGCCGCCGTGCGTGCCGTCTCGCAGGTCAGCGAAATGGCGCAGGAGTTCCGCGGTGTACTCCGGGCGAGGGCTTTCCATGGTGTCTTCCTTCCCGTGGCGCGCCCGTACGGGTTAAGCCGGCCGTCTGCCGCGGCGCAATGCCGCGCGTTCGGCCGGGACCAGCCCGCCCCAGACGCCATGCTGGCCGATATCCCAGTGCCGCAGCGACAGGGCCAGGCATTGAGCGCGTACCGAACAGGTCGCGCAGACGGCGATCGCAGCGGCTGCCTCTTGCCGGGCCTGGCCTGCCTCGGCGCTGATCGGGAACCACTGGTCGGCATCGAGGCTGGCGTCAGCACAGCGGGCGTACCTGATGACCCGGAGCCAGGAGGCCTGATCGGCGAGCGCGCCATAGATCAGTAGATACGGCTCCCGCAAGGGGACCCTGTTGTGGGTGGCCGACTCGGAATCCACCTGGGCCGTAAGGCGCGAAACAGTCATCCTCGTTACCACCTGTCCAGGTTCCGGCGGTCCCCCCGGTGTGCTCCGCCCCCGGGCTCTCTGCCGTCGGGCTCCCTGCCGTCGGGCTCCCTGCCGTCGGGCTCCCTGCCGTCGAGTGCCCTGCCGTCGAGCGCCCGCCAACGGCGGAGCCACCGGGTGAGATCCGACGAGGTGATGATCCCCACCACCTCGCCATCTTCGGCCACGAGCACCCGCCCGGCCTCGCCGTCCTCAAGCTTGGCCATCACCCGATCCATGGGTGCATCCGGCGGCACCACGACCTGGCCGCCGAGCGGGACCATGTGATCCCGCACGCGGCTAGCAGGCCATTGATCGCTCGGCACGCGGCGAACCTTCCGCAGGGTCAGCAGGCCGATCGTCCGGCCGTACTCGTCCACCGGGAACGCGCTGTGGTCGTAGCGCATGAAGTAGCGATCCACCGCGTCCTGCAGGGTGAGATCCGGCGGGATCCGCACCAGGTCACTGGCCATCACGTCCTGCGCCTGGACGCCTCGTAGCAGCTGCCGGACCTGGAGCTCGGTGTAGGAGGCTCGGGCGGCCTGGACCAGGAACCACCCGATGAACGCGAACCAGATCCCGCCGGCGAGGTTCCCGGCCAGGAGGAAGGCTACGCCGCCCGCCACCAGCAGCCATCCCACCGCCTGGCCCGCGAGCGAGGCGATCCGGGTGGCCCGGCGGAAGCTGCCCGTGGCCCTCCAGATGACCGAGCGCAGCAGCCGCCCGCCGTCCAGCGGGAATCCCGGGACCAGGTTGAACCCGGCCAGCAGCAGATTGACCCAGGCCAGGTAGCCGAACATCCCGATCAGCGATCCCGGCAGGGCGCCACGGGCGAAGACGTCGACGGCCCAGAACAGCGCCGCCACGAGGCCGCTGGTGAGCGGCCCCACCGCGGCGATCAGGAACTCATCACCTGGCCCGCGAGACTCCACCCTGGCCCGCGTCGCACCGCCGAACAGGAACAGCGTGATGTCCTGGACCCGGATCCCCCGGGCCCGGGAGACCAGCGCGTGAGCCAGCTCGTGGACGAGGACCGAACCGAAGAACAGTACCGCCGCCAAGATGGCGATCCCGACCGCCGCGCCGGTTGACAAGCCCTTATACAAGAAGGAGAAGCGCAGGTACATGCTGTAGGTGATGAGCACGGCGATCACCACCCACGAGCTGTCGACGCGAACGTCGATGCCGAGGATCTTTGCCACGCGCCATGATGTTCCGAACAACGCCGTCAGCTCCTCTCACCCCGGGCAGCGCGCCGCGCCGGACCATCGGTGCGGACGGGGGCCTGGGTGGCCAGGTCCTCCCGGGTGGTCGGGGTCCCGTCGATGGCCTCGTATGCGGCTTTGGACCGGCCGAGGGCGCTCATTATGGTGGGCGGCCCGAAGAACGGCTGCCCGTCGATATGCCAGCCGTCGCGGTTAAGTTCTTCGATGAGCACCCAGACCACCTCCCGGAAGGCCTCAGATCCCTCGAAGGCGACCATCACGTCGGTGAGCCGGCCGCCAGGTCGTGCTTCTGCTTCTCGGTAAAGTCTCCCGCGGAGAGCGTGACATGGACCAGCGGCATGACGTGCTCCTCTGCAGACGGTGATCCCGGTGCCGGCTTCCCGGGTGGTGCCGCGGGCGGCTCAGGGCTTGGCGTGCTTCTGGACGAAGGTCAGGGCGAGGCCGGCGACTTCCCGCCAGCCGTGGTCGATGGTCAGGGAGTGCCCGCGGCCGGGGATCTTGACGATCTCGGTGATGCCGGGGTTGCGCTTCTGCCTCTTGTAGGCCGCGTTGGCGACGGCCCACGGGACGGTGTGGTCCATCTCGCCGTCGATGATGAGCAGCGGCCCGCGGTCGGGGTTCTTGGTGTCGACCTTCGCCTCGGTCCACGGGTTGAGATTGGCGTCGGCCGCCTGGAACAGCGTGACACCCGAGCCCGGCACGGCGAAGGTCGCGTGCAGTTCGTGGGCCTCGGTTTCGGTGACCGCGTTGGCGAAGGCGAACCGGAACTGGTCGTAGGTGAGCGGGACGGCGCGGCCGCGGTTGGCGGGGTTGCCGATCACGGGGGCGGCCGACTTGAGGGCCGAGACCGGCAGCGGCAGCACGCCGCGGAACGGTGCGGGGTCGATGGCCACCGAGACAGCGGCGGCGCCGCGGCCGGCGAGGATCTGAGTGATCAGCCCGCCGAAGGAGTGCCCGATGAGGGCCGGCTTCTTCTTGAGTTCGCCGATCACGTCGCCGAAGTGGTCGGCGATCTGCCCGACGCTCTTGTGGGCGAGGACCTCGGGGTGCCGGTTCGCGTCCTCGACTGTGCTGGGATCATCGGGCCAGCCCGGCGCGAGGGTGGCGTAGCCCGCCTCCTCGAAGACCGCCCGCCAGCGATCCCAGCTGGACGGCAGCAGCCAGAGCCCGTGGATAAACACGACCGGCGTGCGCTGGGCGGCATTGGCTTCCCTGATCTGCTGTGCTTCGTACTCGGTGGTGTCCGGCATGACGTTTCTTATCCTTTCGGTGCTGAGCGGAATCAGCCGGTGGCCTGGGCCGCGGCGATGATGACGCGGGTGACCGCGCTCGGGTGGGAGATCAGGGACAGGTGCCCAGCTTTGATCTCGGTGATGTGGGCGTGGGCACGCTTGGACATGAAGAGCTGCTCAGCCGGCGGGATCACGTGGTCGGCAGTGCCGATCAGCGACCAGGACGGGATCGTCTGCCAGGCGGGGACTCCGGAGGGATCTGATCCCGCGCTGAACGCTGCGGGGCGCTGGGTAGCCGCGAGGATGGCTGCCTGGCTGGCTGACAGGCCGTTGGCGAAGCACTGGGCGAATCCCGGGTAGGGCAGGTCAGGTCCGGCCTTGAGATAGGTATCGAAGTCACCCGCTGGAGCCCCCGGGTAGGGCACGACGTTGAAGGCATTGGCCGAGCCCACGCAAGACCCGGGCTGGGCGGCGGTGAGCCCGAAGGCGGTCTCGCCCTGGGCGGGGATGAAGGCGTCTATGTAGACCAGGGCCTTCACGTTCGGGTCACCGGCGGTGGCGTTGGTGATCACCATCCCGCCGTAGGAATGCCCCACCAAGACGACCGGCCCGGCGATGGTCTCGAGGAAATCGGCCAAGGTGGCGGAGTCGTTCGCGAGCCCGCGCAGCGGGTCGGGCGGGGCGTAGACGGTGTACCCGTCGGCCTGCAGCAGCCCGATCACCGCATCCCAGCTGGAGCCGTCGGCCCAGGCGCCGTGCTCGAGCACGATGGCGGGCTTAGGGCCGGCGCCACTGGCGGCGTGGGCGGTAGCGGCCTGGGCCGGGGCGATCAGGCTAGCCGGAACCAGCAGTCCCGCGGCGGCCAGGGCCACGGCGACCGCCACGACGCGAATCCTTGACAGGTGGATGCCCGGCATGATGTTCATGCGGTCTTCCTTTCTTGTTGCTTTTCATTGCTACGAGCAGCTTCCGCCCGGGACGAGCGTGGTCGCGTCCGCGAAATCCCTAGCCGCACCCCGGTTCCCGGCTGCGATCGTTTCTCTAGGCCTCGGAGCCGATCTCGGTGAGCGGCCGTGCGACCTGCTCCAGCGGTTTGCCCTCGGCGTCGATCCCGAGGAAGACCTCGACCAGCCCGCCGATGATCATGACGCCGCCGCCGATCAGGTAGCCGATGGTCAGGCCGGCGCGGTCGGTGCCGTTGCCGATCAGCGCGCCGTAGAAGATCGTGCCGA
>WNGM01005579.1_pt1 | contig 13204 bp, 15 predicted proteins | sample 5400571 | NCBI WGS metagenome assembly WNGM01 (sample SAMN13153378, study PRJNA577476) | soil metagenome | isolation source: 100 cm soil or saprolite under Garry oak tree replicate 2 | place: USA:California | collected 2016-06-15
TATTCGTAAACAAGAGCAGGGTTGCCATTATCGGCGATCTTCTGAGGACCAAGCGCGGCAAGCTTAGAGAGCCATTATTCATGGAGAATATCTCACAGGAAAGGTCGAGTGTTCAGCGAATCCTTGATCTGCATCCGGTAATCCTCTGCCCAGGCCGTGGCAAGCCCTTGCCCCCTTCGAAAGTCAGGATCAAAGACAGGATTGCCAAACCGTTGAAGATAGAGGCTAAGAAAGAGGAAGAGGATATTGACCTTGAAAGTCTTGCGAAGGATCTGTCAGCAGATGCTTCCTAGGTCTAAGCGCCGGGAATACAGCTACCTCTTCAGAAAGATTCCGGAAAGAAAAGAGTGGGAGTTTGATGGGGTTACTTGCGAACTTTGTCGAAGCGGGCACCTACGTCGTCCCAGTTGACTACGTTCCACCAAGCGTCAACATATTTCGCCCTATCATTCACGTAGTCCAAGTAGTACGCGTGCTCCCAGACATCGACGGCTAGGAGTGGAGTCATGCCTTGGACTGCTAGGTCCATGTGCTTCTCAGCCTGAAGTGTAATCAGCTGGTCTGAGGCTGGCTCGTAGGCCAGTATTCCCCAGCCTGATCCCTCGACCTGTTTAGCGGTGTTCCCGAACTGTTCCTTGAAAGAGTCAAACTTTCCAAAGTCCTTGTTGATCTGGTCAGCGATTCGTCCACCGGGCGTTCCGCCTCCACCCTGCTTCATGTTCGGCCAAAACAAGCTGTGCATAGTATGACCCGAGGCGTTGAAAGCGAGATCGCGAGAAATTCCGCGAACGTCAACTCCAGCAAAACCGGTCTGTCGTGCCTTCTCTAGCTTGTCTAGAGCCGCGTTTGCTCCGTTCACATACGCGAGATGGTGTTTGTCGTGGTGTAGCGTCATGATCTTTTCAGAAATTGTCGGTTCTAGAGCGTTGTACTTGTAAGGAAGGTTCGGTAGAGAGTATCTTTTTCCTGGCATGAAAAGTGGCACACTGGAACCTTTCACATAAAACTTGGCTCAATTTCTCGGCGGTCTTTTGGAAGCCGCCCCCCATGGAGGGGGGGGTGCTAGAATGGATCTTTCCATTCTGGGCTTGATTGATGGTTTGGGGTTCTTCTCGTGGCGGGAAACGGATTCTGATGATGCGCGGGAACGAGCAGGAGCCGCAAGGAAAACGAGCATCAGACGTGCGAACTTACAGTGTTTGTTCGCCAGTTTTGGCTGACATAGCCGGAGAGTGTGACCATGGGACGGAACCTGTAAATACATATAGGCACAAGGCTATCGTGTATAACGTACGTCATAAAAGAGGAGACTGAAGATGGCTAACAAGAGCATTCTGGACCTGGACTACGCCAAGTACGATTTCAAGGATCCAGAAAAATACGTGTTCAAGTCCGAGAAGGGACTCTCACGACAGACTGTCGAACAGATTTCTGAGATGAAGAAAGAGCCTGAATGGATGCTAAAGTTCAGGCTACGAGCATACGAGCATTTCGTCAAGCGGCCAATGCCCGCGTGGGGAGGCGATCTTGCTCACATCGACTTTAACGACATCTACTACTATCTGCGTCCCACAGACAAGGTTGAAAAGAGCTGGGACGATGTTCCCGATAAGATCAAGAAGACCTTCGACCGATTGGGTATTCCAGAAGCTGAGAAGAAATTCTTGGCTGGTGTTGGTGCCCAGTACGAGTCCGAAGTTGTCTATCATAGTCTTCTGAAACATCTTGAGGATAAGGGTGTCATTTTCTGCGATACTGATACTGCTGTCAAGCTTCATCCGGAGCTGGTGAAGAAATATTTCGGAACGATTATTCCTCCTGAGGATAACAAGCTGGCCGCGCTCAATAGTGCTGTGTGGAGCGGTGGCAGCTTCATCTACATTCCAGAAGGCGTTAAGGTGGATCTTCCGCTACAAGCTTATTTCAGAATTAACGCTGCGAACATGGGACAGTTCGAGAGAACCCTCATCATCGCAGACAACTATGCGGACGTTCAGTACATTGAAGGTTGCACAGCCCCAGTCTATTCCAGTGACTCGCTCCACTCAGCAGTAGTAGAGATCATCGCGAAGAAAGGCTCGAAGGTCCGATACACCACCCTCCAGAACTGGAGTTCAGACGTCTACAACCTCGTCACCAAGCGAGCCTATGCATACGAGGACTCGTCGGTTGAATGGATAGATGCTAATGTTGGCAGCAAGCTTACGATGAAGTATCCGTCAGTCTATCTGGTCGGGCCTAGGGCCAAAGCCGAGATCGTCTCAGTGGCTTTCGCTGGGAAGAATAGGCATCAAGACACAGGAGCCAAAGCAGTCCACCTCGCGCCGTACACAAGCTCCAGGATCACCGCAAAGTCTGTCAGCAAAGACGGAGGACTAACGACCTATCGGGGTCTCGTCCACGTGGCCAAGGGTGCAGTGGGAGTAAAATCAAGCGTCCGATGCGATGCACTCCTAATGGACGATCAATCGAAGACAACCACCTATCCATACATGGAAGTCAACGAAGACGACGCGACCATAACGCACGAGGCGACTGTTGGAAGGATCAACGAGGACCAATTGTTCTATCTAATGTCCAGAGGCTTGTCAGAGACTCAGGCTCTCAGCATGATCGTCACAGGATTCATGGAACCCTTCACAAGGGTCCTCCCGATGGAGTACGCGGTAGAGTTCAACCGGCTCATCGAGATGGAAATGGAAGGCGCCGTAGGCTAATCCCTCCGAGCCCAAACCTTCTAAACATATTCTCATTCCTCAGCTAGCCATGGCCAACTCTCTAGCCAGCCCAACAGAAAGCATGGTGAAAGAGGTCTCTGGCCTCTTCGCCGAACCTGAAGAAATTAGCCGAGAACGCTCAGTGGCCCTCGACTATCGCCGAACCTGAAGAAATTAGCCGAGAACGCTCAGTGGCCCTCGACTACTTCAACAAGCTACCCATCGAGAAATCTCAGTTATACACGAAATATGTCGACATCCTCTCGGGGCTCAATCTAGATTCTATCCAGCTTGGATTCCCGTCGAATAGTCGAACTATTCCTGTCGAAATATCTCACTTGGTCAGGGGGAAGGACGAGCCAACACTTGCGTTGCAAGTGGATTCGCAGATGGTCCGAACCGAAGTACATGGGGCACTCGAGAAAGAGGGAATCGTCTTCTCAGACATGGAATCGGCATTGGTCAAGTTTCCGGACCTCGCCCGAAACCGGTTCACGAAGGCGATACCACCGGGAGATGACAAGTTTGCGGCTCTCAACGCGACGCATTCTTCACAGCCGGGACGTTTCTCTATGTTCCTAAGGGTCTCAGCGTCAAGATTCCGTTCCGGAACATAGTTCTGCTGAAGACGCATGGACAAGCCTCCTTTACTCACAACATAATCGTCGCCGAGGAGAACAGCAAAGTAAGCTTTCTACAGGAAGCTTACTCGCGACTAGGTAAGGAGCGTCAAGGTCCTGCGCTCTATAGCGAAGTCACGGAGGTCTATCTCAGCGAAGGAGCAGAGGTCAACTTTGCCAGTATCCAAGATTTTGAGGGAGACGTAAACTCGACGGTCAATCGAAGATCAATCGGTCAGAAGGATTCCCGGATTAACTGGACCGTGGGCCACATGGGAGGGCACCAGTCAACACACACAACAGGGCATGTTCTTGCTCGCGGAGTCTTGAGGGATAGTGCTCGGGCTATTTTCAAGGGAATGATCAGGATCAGCGAGGGAGCCAAGAACTCCAACTCGTACCTCGCAGAGCACGCGATGATTCTCAGCAAGAAGGCAAGGGCAGACGCGATTCCAGGGCTAGAGATCTTCACGAACGAGGTGAAGGCAACCCACTCCGGCTCAGTGAGCCAAGTGGACGAGGAACAAATTTTCTACCTGATGTCACGAGGTCTAACTCACAGCGAGGCTCAGAGGATGGTTATCCTAGGATTCCTGCACCCCGCCGTCAAACGGATACCGCTCAGATCGGTGAGAGCTGTGATTCAATTCCTGATCGACGAGAAATGGGCGGGCAGAGGGGGAATGATTCCTCCTCGAGTAGAACAGCTTCCAGAATTCGAAGAGGAGCCGGAGAAGGAGGCTGTTGAAGCGGATCTCTTCGAGAGACATTACAAGTACCGGTAGGGAAACACATTCTGGGAACGCTCATCCCCGTCGGCTCCGTATCAGAGCTTCCGCCAGGCACGATGAAGGGAATCGAGTACGAGGGTCGACGGATTCTGGTTGTCAATTTGGATGGAAAGCTTCACGCTTGGGACGGGACCTGCACTCATGAAGAAGCTGATCTCTCGACCGGATTCCTAATTGGAGAAGAGATCACCTGCCCGCTTCATCTGTCCCGGTTCAACCTGTTGACCGGGGAGGCGGTCAATCCTCCCGCCGAGAAACCACTCGCAAAATACAATGTGAAGGTCGAGAACGGCGAGATAATCGTCGAGCTTGACTAATGGCTGAAGGCAAGATCACTAAATAAGAGACTTCAGAATCGAAGGAACTGTTTCGCTCTTTGCAAGAGACCCTTAATCCTCAATTGGTCATGTTGGCAGCAGAGTCTGCTCAGGACGAGTACGCGGACCGTTCCGTATATCTTGCGCTCGCTCGTCGCGAGAAGAACCCGGTCTTCAAGAAAGCTCTCGAAGAGATTGGGAATGGGGAGCAGTCTCACTACGAGTTTTGGAGGACCTACGCTCGCGATGTTAAGGTCTCGGCGAGGAGACCGCGAATGGTCGTGATTGTCCTGTTGCGGCTCATCCTAGGGCTGACTTTCACGTTGAAGCTGTTGGAAAGGCATGAAGGCAAACTTCACGAACGTTACAAGAAGCTGGCAGAGTACATTCCACGAGAGGACATGGCTCGCTTTCAAGCCATGATGGATAGTGAAGAGAAACAGGAGGATCTCTTGATTGGAGAGATCAAGGAGAACCGGGTCAAGTACATGTCCTTCATAGTCCTCGGACTAGCCGATGCCGTTGTAGAGATTTCTGGAATTCATGCAGGGTCCCTAGGAATCTATGGAGAAACCAAGCTGGCCGGACTTGCTGGAATAATTGCTGGGCTGGCCGCCTCGATCGCCATGGCCTCTGCCGCCTATGCGCAAGCCAAGCAGGGCTTCGAAGGATCAGCCAAATGGTCCGCCATCTACACCGGGGTCTCGTACATGATTACAGCCGTCTTGCTCGCTCTTCCCTACTTCCTCACCGGGAACATGGCAGGTGCGCTCGGGACCTCGCTTGTTATCGGGGTCGTATTAGTTGCGGCGATGACATTCTACGATACTGTAATCTCGGGGCGGCATTTCATGCGCCAGTTCGCGGAGATATCTGGAATAATTCTGGCTGCGAGCCTCGCGCTCTTCATAATTGGGACAGTGGTCGGACAGGTCCTGGGCATACGGATAGGATGAAATCCGATCCCTGGGTTCTTCGGGAAGGGAAGTAGATGCCAGCCAAGAAGCAGTTTGAGACGATAGATGAATACATCAAGACTTTTCCGAAGGATGTCCGGACTATTCTGGGAAAAATGAGAGAGACAATTAAGAGAGCCGCGCCCGACGCCGTAGAAACCATAAGCTATCAGATACCCACCTTCAAACTGAAGGGCACCTCTCTAGTACATTTTGCCGCGTTTAGAAAACATATCGGGCTTTACCCACCAGCGCCCAGAGAATTCAAGAAGGAAGTAACTTCATACATGGGTCCTAAGGGCAATCTCAAGTTCCCGACCGATAAACCGATCCCTTACGATCTGGTTGCGAGGATCGTTTTGTTTCGAAAGAAGGAAATCCTAGAGAAGTAGAACATCTCAGCTCAGCTTGGTGTCTTTGAGTCTAGGGGGCTTCTGCATTCCGTACTTTCTATCCCGACCACCTGGGTCGTAGAGTTTGTTGACTTCTATCTCAATCACCATCATCAACTCTTTTACCTTCATAGGCGCAGAATCTTTTCCCTCCCAATTCTCGTAGATCTCTAGGACCTCTCTTGCGAAGCCTGGAGCCAGCCGAACGTAATCCAGTTCCAATACTACCCCATCATCGATCGTCTAGGGCAAGAAGATAGACTGGTCAGCTTGAAGAAACTATTCGGAACACGCGGTAGACTGCTCCCATATGAAACTGTTCGGATGTTCGCTAGGTGAGCTGGGTTATCTGTATCAAGTTGCCCACGGTATCGTCAAGCTGAGCTATTATTGACCCGGTTGTCTTTGTTGGCTCCATTTTGAACTTCACGCCGAGCTTCTTCAGTCTCTGATACTCCTTCTGAATATCATCTACGAAGAACATGGATGCTGGAATACCTTGTTTGAACATTGATTCTTGGTAGGATTTGGCGGCGGGGTTGTCGTTTGGCCCGAGAACCAGTTGAGGCCCGTTCGGCTCCTCAGAGGAGACGACTGTTAGCCATCTGTAATTGCCTGCGCCGATATCGGCCTTCTTGACAAAGCCTAGGTCCTTCGTATAGAAATCAAGTGCCTTGTTTTGGTCGCTGACGAATACGCTTGTTAGTTTGATCTTCAAGATTCTTCGCCGGTCGGGAAGGTGCTAGATAAACGTGCGACTATTACAACGCCTTTTCATACAGAGTGGCCACGGCTTTAGGCCTGGCAACGTCGCCTTTGTATAGAAATCCGGCACGTTCGTAATAGTCTCGGATCTTCCTGTCAGCAGCCAAACAGTTGAGCCTTAGAAACCTCATACCCGCCTCTCCAGCTGTTGCCTCAGCCCATTTCAGCATCTCAAGTCCAATCCTCTGTCCTGCGTAAGCGGGTCTTACTGCGAGCTTGTGAACATAGCCAGAGTCGGGCTCTTGCTCTCCCCAGAATACAAGATCATTCCACTGAAGAGTAATCGTTCCAACGGGCTTTCCGTCAACCAACCCAATGTACACCTCTCCGCGAGAGATCTGATCAAGGAACGTTTCGCGTGAGAATTCTCCAGGCTTCCACACGCTGGGAAGTTTCTGCTCTACGATCCACGATGCTGCTTCGTCGAGAATTCCGAGCACAAGGTCGATGTCATCTGGTCTCGCCGGCACGACTTTGAAATGGTCTGGATCCATTTAGTCAGACTGGCTGAGGATCAATTTCGACGAGTGTTGGTCTTGAATTTCCACCGCGTCGCGCCATAGGGCTCGGCCGTACCCAGGGCGAAGATCGTCTTCGGCCTTATCTCGTACACATTCCAAGGTGGCGGCCCTGCGCTTGGAGCACTGTACTTGGCGGTGAGGCCTCCTTTGACGACTGTGGGCTCCCATCCCTCTTGCTTGAAAGCGTCAGCAATCCGTTGGAGACGACGGGGGTCTGTGATTCTCTTAGCTGGACCTTGAACTACAATATCGAAGTCGTCGGTTGCAATCGTCATGACGGAACTGGGATTACGCGCTATGTTTCTGGCTTTGCGGGTTTTAGGTCCAGTGTTGAAGTAGAAAGCATCGTCTACGAACAAGACTCCGATCGGCATGACGTGCGGCCTACCGTCGGGATGCACAGTTGCCAACCAGGCTGTATGTCGTCCCGGACCCCCCGTCTTTGGGGCTTGGGTAAATCCCTCCTGCATCCGCTTGAGAACTTTCTCCCACGGGATAACGGGTGCGCCATAGCCGTCAAGGTTCTTCTTGGAAATCGGGTCTTTCAAGCCAGATCACTTGAGGTCGTAATGGTCTATCAACCTATCCTGCTAAGTTTGATGCGTTGAGAGTGTGGAGAGTTTTTTCAGAATCAAGCGGCTGTCTGTTTCAGCCGTGGGAGAAGCATACTTCCCCGCTCCATCTTCTCGAAATGACCTAAGCTAGCATTTGTTTCTGTAAACCGACTGGACCCGTCTGGTTTCATAGAGCCTCCAGCGACTAACACCGGGACGGGATCGTCGCTGTGTCCCTTATCCTCCCATGGCGTCGAGTGGTCGCAGGTTACACAGAGCACTGTTCTCTGGAGCTTAGCGGCCATTCGGAGGTGGGAGAAGAATCCCCCGTCGATCTCTTCGATCCTCTGCTTCTTCAAACCATACAGCCCATCATGGCCCGGCTCGTCGGGACCCTTCAGATGGACGTATACGAAATCGTATTCTCCAGCTAGTCTCAGGACGAGTTCTGCTCTCTTCCGATAGTCCTCGAGTGATGTGCCTGGCGGAATCTCTCTCACTTCCATTCCCAGTAGCCTGCCGATTCCTAGCTCGGCTGGGAGGTCAGCTATCATAGCAGTCTTCAGGCCCCATTTTTCGCGGAAGCTTTCCACCTTGGGTTTAGTTGTGCCAGCGTCGCGCATCAGAACGAAGTTGGCGGGCTTCTTGCCCTGCTTTCTGCGCTGCAGATTGACCGGGTGAGAGTCTAGCACGTGTCTGGTCTTGAAACCGAACTCGTTGACTAGGGCTGCAGACTTTACCGCTTCAGGGGAGTCATTGAGCGGGTTGCATTTTGGAATGTTGTACTGTGGGGCGCCGGGTTGGGCGATACTAATCTGTCCAGTCCGGACGTATGCAGGGTCGAAGTTGGAGATGTCCGACGAGAACTTGTCCGCGTTGGTTCTGAAGACCACTACCGCCCGGTGTCCTACAGTCGCCCGGAAGTGGAAGCGGGTTCCGTTCTTCAAACGGACCTCGTTGTTAACTGCTGTAGCTAGTTCTCGTGCTTCTTCGGTCGATAGGTTCCTTCCAGCTCTTCGGTCGACGAGCTTGTCGCTGTCTACTGTTGCGAAGCCTGCGCGGAGTGCGAGGTCTCCATCATGAAAGTCGACCCCAGCTCCAATTGACTCGACTACTCCCCTGGAGAGATGGATCTGTAACGGATCGTATCCTAGGAGGGAGAAGACGCCAGCGTCGCTCTCAGGAGCGATTCCTTTTCCGACCGTGTACATTGAACCAAGAGTTCCTTTTCGGACGAGCGTGTCCAAGTTTGGAGTTGAGGCAGCTTCGAGCGGAGTCTTCTGCCCACCCCCTGGTCGATCGCTCGCTCCGTCCAAGACAACCATGATTATCGGAGTCAATTCTTGGGGCCCTAGGGAAAAAGAGGGAAGATAGGACCCTGATTAATTCAGGGCCTAGTCTGTGTCTGTATCCGTATCGCTAGCTTCAGGTTCCTCAGTATGGGTCGAGACGGTCCAGTGCATCATGTAGTTAACTGCCGAAGAGCCACCAAGCTCCCCGCCGCCAGTCTGAGTGCCATTGAAGTGTCCCTCACCCTGGACGTCGTTCATCTGGCTTGTATCGCCGTGTATGACGAAGTTGCCTCTGGTGAAAGTGCTGTTCTTTACGCCCTCGTATCTGATATGAAGCGTGACCTGGTCGTTGCCGAGTGTTCCGATGAAAGTGCCATTGCCGTGGAATGTTGTGAAGCTGATCGGCTGGCCTTCGTCCGTTGCTGTATGCATCACGTCCCTCTCGATAGTCAACGCTGTGCCTGCGAGGCTGCCTGTGAAGCTGAGAGTCTCATGCACTGTGACAATCGTTGTGTGGTCGCTCAGGCCGGTGGGACCTGAGATTATCGCGCCCTGCGTGAACGTGATCATACCCATCCCTCTATTCAAGTGGTCATCATGGTCAGCTTGTGTCGCTGCTGCTGTGGAAACCGCTACAACAGGTATCAGGAAAGCGACTAGTATTGCTATAGCCCAAATTCTCAATTTTATTTTCATCCTCCAACTAGTTGGGTATTTCTATCACTGCGCCCCTCCTCGGCGCTCTAACGGAAACAGAAACACTGCGGTCCCTTGGGAGAACAAAATGGGACGCGATGTACGATGAACTGCTTGTCGGCGCCTTTTCTCCAAAGTGACTATTTGATACCTTCCCTCTAGGAGGTAATAGAAAGTGTCCATCAGATGGCTTGGGCTACACTCGTATATCGTTCTGCGCAGCTCACGGAGTCAGTGAGCTGTTAAGTCGTCACTTTGTCTCTTTATGACGCCTTTCGAACTTTGTTTTCTGCTGATTATTTAGGAAGCAGCGGTCTCTCTTTCTGGAGATCCCGTGATTTTGTTTCGTGCCATAAACGATCCGAGCCAGCTAGCTCCTCCATCTGTCCTTCCGCCCGCCTTTGTGGCGAGGTCCAACATGAAATCGTTCATGTCCAGAAAGATCTTGAATGTGGTGATTCCTGATGCTCTTCTCAAGGCCTCGATCTGCCGCTTATGCAGCGATTCCGTGACGAGTAACATTTGTCGTACTTCACATAAGGATATGGTGGCGTGGCATCAGCGCTCAGAGTCAGAGGATCGAAGGCGTTTCGAACTTACCTTGCTGAACGTGCAACTGCACTGTTAGTTCAAACCCTTGGAGCTGGGGCGGGCCCCCTCACGACTAAGGGGAAGACATTCTCACCTAACGCGCCTCTACTTACTTTTCTTAGGAGAATTGTTCGATTGCGCTTATAATTCCTAAACGTATGCCTGCGTGCATTGAGAAGGTCGAGGGAAGATATTCTCTATGGGATTCTGAAATCATGCTCGTCTGACAGATTGTCGATTTACCGGTTAATGGTCTCGGTTAACCTCTCCTACAAATCGCTTAGGTCGTGTCTTGACCAGCTAGCCGCATCGAAACTGATAACGATAGATTTCGAGGGGAAGAGGAGGACTGTTAGCACGACTCAAGAGGGAATGAAAGCCGTCTCCCTTTACCACAGCGCGATTTCGAGCCTCCGGCAGCGCGAATTAGGCAACGCCTATGGAAAATATCGCGCGAACCGTCGCAATCGTACGACGTCGCCCGAGCATTAGTGGCAGAAAAAAGAAGAATGTCTATCGACGAAGAAGAGTACAGATCTCCTAAGTTAGGTGCCGATCCTCAGCTGAATGAGCCGAAGAGAAAAAGAAAAGGAAAGGGGAAGGGTTTCGTTGGCTATGTTGGACACGACGATTGTGCGCAGTCACTTGCAGAGGCTGATAGTGTTGTTGATGCGCCTGTCGGGATGTATGTTACGGTCAAGCTGAAGTCGGTGAATGCGTTGATAGCACCTGTGCTCCCGAAGTCCTGAGAATTGTTCGGGCAAGTATTGCTTGTCGAGGTCAAATGGTCATACGCTAGGAGCCTGTTTGACTTGTACCCGTAGTACTCGTAGCTGCCAGTCCCGAAGGACCAATCGGTCGAAGGACTGCTGGTGCTACACTCAACTTGATGGTGTGTGCTGGTGAATGTGCCGGAGCCGACTCCGCAGGCAATCGCTGTAATATCAGCATAGACCCCCGGAGCCGGATTGAAACTTGCACTATTGTATGTGTTGCCGGTGCCGCAGAGATGCGCGTTCGCCTTGCCGATAAGTCCAGGGTAGGAAAAGACGAGAACTGACAGTGATAGAAGGCAGATGCATAAAGTTCGGGTCTTCAATTGTCTTCAACGGCGCAAGGCCGGCTTCTCGATTTAACAGATACAGAAACAGAGATCTAGATCACAGTTCCTAGCTGGCTTAGGAGAAATCTCGAATGAGTCGCGAGGTCGCTTTTTTTGCCCACCTCTATTCCGTATTTGGAAGAGAGGCTCAGTCATAGGGAGCGCCGAGGAGGGGCGCGATGATACAAGTACCCAAGAGAAGAGGAGGAAAAAAATGAGAACCTATTTGGTTGTACCATTACTAGTACTCGCAGTTCTCGGCATCTCCGTCATTGGAGAGGCGTTTGGACAAAGCCCCGACTTTTCCGTAAGCTCAAACTGCGAAGAGATCGCCCCAGATGCATGTGGCTCAGCTATCATCACAGTCGCCAGCATTAACGGATTTTCAGGGACAGTCAGCCTAACGGCAACTGCCTCACCGAGCACCGGGATTACACCACACTTGAATCCGACAAGCGTTTCTGTTCCTTCAGGTGAGAATGCAAGTTCAACCTTGACTGTCACTACCACATGCACACAGATTCCATGGTGCTTTTGGACTGTGAACGTGACAGGAACAAGCGGGACCCTATCCCACAGCGTGCAAGTCGCCGTCTGCAGAGGAAGAAACTGTCCAATCTAGGCTCCTTTTTCGCTCCCTTAGGGGCGCCATATTGGACAGGAAACCACTTCGCACAGGCACAGGGAGTGCCACAAACCTCCCTCTCTTTTTCAGACAGATCATTATCGGATAGCTTCACGATTCCCAGGGTGTGGCTGCTGCACTAGGCTCACGGGAATGGTGCAATAGGGTTTACACAGCTATTGGACCAGACTCGAGATTGCCCCAAATCCGGTGAAACATAGTTCTAAAAGAAATGCCCTGAGCAAGCACTCGCAAGATTCCATTGTCTACTGCAACGGAGCCTGGCCTCGCATCGCATCTCAGGAGAACGCATCTTGCATCTCAGCTTGAAGAGAGCCTGAACAAGGAAGTGGTTCTCGCCGGCTGGGTGCACGATGTCCGGGTTCTCGGCGGAATCTCCTTCCTGCTTCTCCGGGACATGAGTGGGATTGTTCAGGTAACGGCTCCCAAAGCGAAGGCACCGGCGGAAGTCTTGAAGGAGATTGCGGGTCTCCACCAGGAGGATGTGCTGTTTGTTCGGGGTATGGTTATTGCGAGTAAGATTGCGAAGAGGGGGATCGAGGTTATTCCGAGTGAGCTGGAGGTTGTCAGCCGGGCTGAGACTCCTCTGCCCCTTGACCCGCGTGGGGTTCAGAATACGTTATTGGAGACGAGGCTCAACTGGCGAGTCCTCGATTTTCGTAGCGAGGAGTCGAATGTCATCTTCAAGATCCAGTCGAAAATCTTAGAGTCTTTCCGGGAGTTCTTTCTTCACCGCCATTACGTGGAGATTCAGCCCCCAGTAATCATAGCGTCTGCTAGCGAGGGTGGTGCCGAGCTGTTCTCGTTGAAGTATTTCGAGAAGGACGCGTATCTTGCCCAGTCGCCCCAGCTGTACAAGCAGATGTGCGCGATATCGTTCGAGAAGGTCTTCACTGTTCTTCCAATATTCAGGGCTGAGAAGTTCGAGCAGCCGACCCATCTGAACGAGGTGCGACAGATGGACATTGAAGAATCGTTCGCGACTGATGTGGATGTGATGAAGGTTTTGGAGGAATTCATGGCACACTGCGTCAAGACTGTGCGCGAGGACTGTGGTGAGGAATTGAAACGGCTCGGTCAAGATCTAGAGACGTTGAACCTGCCTTTGAAGCGAATTCAGTATTCAGAGGCAGTCGACATGCTTCGGAAGAGCGGTGAAGAGATAGAGTACGGGATGGATTTCTCGAAGACTCAGGAACGGAAGCTCGCTGGGCTTGTTGAGAAGAAGGCGTTCTTCATGGTTG
>WNGM01003144.1_pt1 | contig 13203 bp, 9 predicted proteins | sample 5400571 | NCBI WGS metagenome assembly WNGM01 (sample SAMN13153378, study PRJNA577476) | soil metagenome | isolation source: 100 cm soil or saprolite under Garry oak tree replicate 2 | place: USA:California | collected 2016-06-15
ACGCTTTCGTTCACGGTTGGTGACGGCACGATAAGTATTAAGCAAATGCAGTGAGCAGTAGCGCAAGTTGCTGACTTGCATGGCAGAGGATAAGCGCGAGTTAACAACTTGCGCTACATTTGGTCTTGATCGAACAAATGAACAACGACACGGACCTTGATGTGCTGGCAGTTTTTTCACATCCTGACGATGCAGAGTTAACGATGGCCGGGACGCTCATCAAGCTGAAGTCGTTGGGCCATCGCACGGGCGTACTGGAAATGACCCGCGGCGAGATGGGCACGCGCGGAACGCCGGAAATTCGCGCGAAAGAATCGCTTGATGCGGCGCGCGTGATGGGATTGGATACCCGCCTGAATCTCGAACAGCCCGACGGCCGCCTCACGCTCACGGACGAAAGTCGCGGCGCGCTGGTTCGAGTTCTGCGAAAGACCAGGCCTAAAGTAGTTTTCACTTCACATTGGGATGATCCGCACCCTGATCATGCGGCGACCTGCCGGATTGTCCGCGAAGCGGCGCGCCTGGCAACCATGCGCCGTTATGATGAAGGTCTGCCGGCGATCAGAGTGCCCGCAATTGCCCACACCGTTTACTCGCGCCTGGTTCTGCCGTCTTTCATTGTTGACGTTTCAGAGTTCGCCGATGCGAAAATGAATGCGATTCGCGCTCATGCGTCGCAGTTTTACAGCGACGAATCGAAAGAACCAACCACGCGTATCAGCGCCAAAGGGTTTCTCCGGCAGATCGAAGAGCGCATGCGCTATTACGGTTCGCTGATTGACGTCGAAGCCGGCGAGCCTTTTTATGTGCGTGAGGCATTGAATGTTGATGATCCGTTTGCGCTCTTAACGCGGCCGATGAATATTTATTCGTGATGGTCAGTTGTCAGTCGGTGATTCAAAACTAAGCACAGACTGACGACGACAACAGACTACTGACCAATCTTATTTCTTCTTCTCTTCCAGCACTGCCCGGGCAATGGCAATCACGGCGCTGGCGCGTGGCGCTTCGCGTTCGAAACCGCGGGCAAGCTCAACCGCGCGGCCATAATCCTCTTTAGTCAGCAAGGTAAAAAGGTCCGCGACATTAAATTCCGCCACGCTCGAGCTGCGGACAGAACTCATCGATTGCGTGATTAAACTCGTTCTCAGCACGCCGTCCTCTCCGCTGAAACTTTCGGCAGAATTGGCTGCTTTAATGGCTTCCAATGAAGTTTCCCAGCCGCGCGCATGGTCGAGGGTGAAAACAGTATTAGCAATCGCCATCATCGCGCGCGCGCGATCCGGATCGGAGGTGTCGATGCGCCGGGCTTCATTTGCCGCGTCGTCGAGCAGAGACATCGACTTCTCATGATCCGTTTTGGCCAGCAGCTTGCTTACCTGGACGAGAGCCCAGGTGCGATGAAGGTGGCTGAGTTCCCCGATCTTAATCAACTCGAGCACTCGATCGGCATCTTTCTTATCGACGGCCCGCATTACCATGCTGGTGTCGAGATAAACATGGGCCTTCTGCCGCAAGTCGCTGTCCTGGATCTTATCGACGATGTCCCGCGAGCGGAGGTCCCCTCGCTCGGCAACAACTCGGGCCAGTTGTATATAAAGCCGATCCTGCTCGGCTGAGGTCTTTGCGCGATCGATTCGATCCTGCAGCGCTTTCTCAACCTCCTCACTCGCCTGTGGCGGACGTATTCCTTCACGCAAGGATCCGTCATCGCGTTGGCGGTCTTCCGCCGGGACCGCGCCCGCCAGTGCTTCCATTTGCGCGCGCAGCGCGTCACCCATTTCTCTTGGTGCGTATTCTTCGAATAACGGCAACAGCCGCTTAATCATCAGGTACTTGCCTCCAACTCCCGCCGAAGTCTGATCTTGTCCCGGGGGCGCAAGCGGCCGCAGGAGAATGTCGGACGCGGCGCGGAAAAATGCGGCCCGAAGTTCTGGGGCGACGGCTGGCGGTGCGCCAGACCGGCCTGACGACTGAGTTGATGCGCCGCCGCAATTAAACGTGACGAATGTGTGCGGCGTGAAAAGGTACGCCGAAAGCAATGAGACAATGTTGGCATCTGACTGCATATTACCTGCGGCGTTCGCGAGCAGCGCCACATAACGCTGGTCGGCAGCTACTGCGTCTTTGTCGCGCAGGTAGCACAGAAAATCGATTCCATCTCTGGTAATTATGCCGAGGGCCGGGTCAGCAAATTGGAGTGCTCGCTCCACATCCGTATCCAGTAGTTGTCGCGCCAGACTGAGGCGTTGACTCAGGGCTTCCGGAGTATCATAGAGATTAGGCCGGCTTTTATCGGCTTCGTCGGCCACCTCCTGCTGTCTTTCAATTTTTAATTTGCCCAGCAGCTCTTCACCGAGGGCCCGGTCATGGCGCGCCGCCATGCGCAAGACTTCCCCGCGGATGTTAGGCGGTCCGGCGATGGCCACGTTCCCCCCATTGCGCGTTTTTTGCTGCTGTATTTCCTCCTGCTTCCGCCGTTGACCTTCCTGATCTGTAATTTCAGCCGCGTCCCAGGCCTTGCGAAATAGTGTGCGCGCGCGCTCAGGGTCCGCGTCCCAAAGGGCATCCGCGATCCGCGCCTGCGTCCGCGCCCGAAGCGTCGAGTCACTGTAGTTGCCTGCATCCGCCGCCAGCGAGATCAAAAGCGTCTGCGCCTGAGCGCGACGCTCCTTCATAATTCGTTCGGCATTCGCTTCCTTCGCAGCCTTTGCTTCCTTGTCCACACTGGTCTTTTTCGACTCGGTTGGCCTGGCACTGGGACCGGTTTGAGCGAGGGCCGCTGCGGAAATTGCCAGCAGGCAGGCCGGCAAAATGAAGAGAGGCCTGAAATGAATCATTTTAACCTCCGAAAGTTGGACGGATCGTAATGCGCGGGCGAAATCTGGAATTTCAAACGCTCCAGCTCGCGAACAGTTCCAGATTTGTGAAAATTTTGAAGCTGACTAGACGGCGATCACTTCCAGTTCAGGGTCGACTTCCTGTTTGAGCATGCCTTCGATCGCCATCAGCGTTCCTGTTAACGAACTCGGGCAACTGCCACAGGCACCCTGATAGCGAATATTCAACGTATGGTCCTTCAGACTGAGAATTTCAAGATAGCCGCCATCGCCCATGAGATAGGGCCGAACTTTTTCATCGAGAATCTCATTGATACGAAGCAGGCGAGGATCGTCACTGGTAACGGCGGCAATGGCGCCGCCAATTGCTTCTGTCCCGTTCGAGTGTGCCGGCGCGACAGACTGGGCCGCGCGAATAGGAACTGCCAGGGTTGGCAGAAGTTCGTCCCAGTCAGCGGTATCCTCTTTTTCTACGGTAATCATGTTATCCATATAGAACACGGAAACCACGCTGCCCACGTCAAACAGTGTTTTCGCGAGCGAATCGCTTTGTCCCTGTTCCGACGATGCGAATTGCCGCGCCACGCCATTGCTTACCGGCTCGCGCAGAATAAACTTAACTGCGTTGGGATTTGGAGTTTCCTGGATGTCGCTGATTTTTGGCATTACTTAAGCATCAATCCTTACAATGAATTCATTGGCATTATAGCCTTTGTCCGACGTGCCTGCTAATCGTCTTCGTCGCGAGCGATCTGGCCCTTTGCCTTTCATCGAAAACTCCTTGCAGGTCAGAGGTACTGGGAATATACTCGCGGGCCTCACTTGCCCCCTTGATGAAGGTGAGACAATGTGAGAAGAGGCAGGCGATTGCGAGGGTCGCCTGCCTCGCCTTTTTTAGTGCGGTTAGTTGTCAGTCGTTAGTTGTCAGTGGTACGTTCGAGGCGTCGCCATAAATCCCGGGAACGAAGAGACAACTGACGATTGACAACTGACAACTGACAATCGAATGAACATCGGGATCACAGTCTATCCAACCTACGGTGGCAGCGGTATCGTCGGCTCTGAGCTTGGCAAGGAGCTCGCGGCGCGCGGCCACACGGTGCATTTCATTTCGTCTGCCTTGCCCACCCGGCTGACTGAATTGAACGAGCGGGTGCGTTTTCATGAAGTTGAGATGATGCCGTATCCGCTGTTTGAGCATCAGCCATACACACTTGCCCTGGCGACCAAGATGTCTACTGTGGCCGAGACTGAGAACCTGGATTTGCTCCACGTTCATTACGCGATTCCGCATTCGATTAGCGCGATTCTTGCGCGCGAATCACTCAAGCCACATCGCCGGCTGCCTGTGATTACGACTCTTCACGGAACCGACATCACGCTGGTTGGTGCGGACAGGTCATATCTGCCGATTACGCGTTACGGACTCGAGCAATCGGACGGCGTGACGGCGATCTCGAATTATCTGAAGCAGGCGACGATCGAAACATTTCAATTCGATCGCATCCAGGTGATTCCAAATTTTGTTTGTCCCTCGGACTACAAACCCAAAATTGATTGCGAACTGCGCGAAACGCTTTCGCCGAACGACGCGCCGATAATGGTCCACGTGTCGAATTTCCGGCCCGTCAAGCGACCCGTCGATTGCGTCGAGATCCTGGCGCGCGTGTTGAAGAAGACGGAAGCCCGTCTGGTGATGGTCGGCGACGGCAGCGAGCGCACCAATGCAGTTCATCGCGCTAACTGCCTCGGCATTTCCGATCACTGCGTATTCGTCGGCAAGCAACCTCGGATAGTTGATTACCTCTGCGCGGCGGATGTTCTGCTGTTGCCGTCTGAGCAGGAATCATTCGGCCTGGCTGCCCTGGAGGCCATGGCCGTACAGGTTCCGGTTATCGCATCTCGGGTAGGAGGCCTGCCGGAAGTTGTCGACGACGGCGAAACCGGCTTCCTGAGCGCGGTTGGCGATCTCGATAAGATGGCGAAAGATGCGGTGCGTTTGTTGACCGACCCGGAGTTTCGTCGCGCAATGGGCAAACGGGCGCGCGAATCGGCAATCACTCGCTATAGCACAGACAAAATCATTCCGCAGTACATTGAGTTTTACGAACAGGTATTGGGCTGAGTCGTCGGAAGTTCGTGCCTTTACGCGACGTGCGCTCCTTCCGCGCGCGCCAATGGCGATGAACTGAATTGGGCACGGTCATAGAAATTATGCGTATCGTTGATATGAATGCCGACGTTTGTAGAACAAAGAATGTGAATATTAACTGTTTCGTATCGAGGACGACAAAGCGCACCCGCTCGGTCGTGGCTGAAGGTGGTTTGTAAGCTCACTCAGTCGCGGCCCGGAAGGATGCAAACAATCTGTATCGAGTCGGGCAAGCATTTAATCATTCGTACGCGGAAGTGAGCGCAAAGCGATTTACAGACGCCACCTTCTGTCGAGATCGTACGGTTTGAAAATCTTGCGGTATTGCAGAACCCGCTTGCGGTACCAAGCGGGTCGAACACTCAACCTGTCATAATCTGCTCATCATTTCTGTCGCCCGTTAGGGCGGGCTTGGGATCTTTTAAGGACGAAACATCGAGGTCACTCCGGATCGTTCGGATTATTGAACAAGGCCGTTAGCTTAACGCTCCCGTGACCAAATTGAGGGAAGTTAAGCGCAGAGCGATTGCCCGGATCGAGATTCGAAGCAGTGTCGTCTGGTGGAAAGAGAATGAGCGAGTTCAGAAACGCGAGCACCCGGGCCTGGTCGTTAGCGGAAAGTGACGCAAATGCATCACGAGCTACCTGGGCCTCGCCGCCGTGCCGAAGGATGACCTGTGCCAGATTGATGCTTCGGCCATCGTGACCGTAAGGCGCAGTAGAACCAACACCCCAGAGCGGTGTAGTCAGAAACTGAGTTCGCAGGGTGCCGTCGTAATTCCGCTCATAGAAGTTCGGGCCCAAATCGTGGCGCTTGAAATCCGTGAGGATATTTTTGACGAGAAATGATCCGAGCTTTGGTCTTTTCACAGTGGGAAAGCCAAGGTGATCGTCAGTCTCGTTGAATAGAGGCGTAGCCATGGCAAACAAGCTGTTAAATATGCCGTTGGCAGGATCGTAAACGGTTTCGAGGTCCGCGACGCGCCGATCATGATTGATCTGCAAATCGGAAACATGGCACTGAGCACAGCCGACTTGCTGAAAGGTCGCGCGCCCTTTCGTCGTGTCATTCGTCTGCTGGTAGGCGGCGGGCTTGAAGTAGTTGAGCAGATAGAATTCCATGTGATCGACCAGGCTGGCCGGAATCTCATTGGCCACCCCATCGCCATCCGGGTCGGCCGCCGGATTGTCTGTCTGCGGGGCCTCGACCTGATCGAGCGAGCCGTCGAGCACCATTCCCGAAGGCGTGACGATTCGCGAACCGTTATGCGCCGCCATCAGATCGGGATCAACTGCCTGCAGGCCCATCTCGTTCTGGAGCGCGCCGGCAACAAATTCGCGTATCGATATAGTGCCCCCGTGCTGAAAGAACGGGCGCACGCGCAGATCGGGATCGACCCCTCTGACCTGCGAGGTGTCAACAGTACCGTCGGCATTCGCGACAATCGAGCCGTAGTTGATGCTCTTGCTGGCTAGAGGCTTGCTCACCGGATGGTGGCTCTGCTGCGCTTCGGCAATTGCCTGTGCCCGGATCGCGCGCAGGTCCGCCGTTATCTCGTCGGCCAGCATTTCTTTTAAGCCGAGCCCAAAGAGATGTGGCGCATCGCGGCTATCCGGCCTGGTCACCACGTCACCGCCGAATCCCGCTGACCCTCGTGGCCTGCCGTGACAACCGGCGCAACTGTCGGCAAGTCCCGCGCCCAGTGCCAGGTTAGTGTTAATGTCGCCCGTGCCGTCAGGACCGGCGAGCGGCCCTTGGCCCTGTATGCGCAAGAACTTGCGTTGGAAAAGCTGTCGCCCGCGCCGAATCGCGCGGAAGGGATCGCGAGCAATGATGAACGAGGATGAGTCAGGCGTCAGCAAGTCACCTCGCCCGGAGCCGACTTCCTGCGCGAGTGACTTGGCGATGCCGGCGTTAGCGATATTGGGATTCTGCGTCCGATCAATCGACTGAGATAAGACCGGGGCCGAAATCAGCCAGATAGCGACTGCTAACAATATGAGTATCGCGGCGATGTTGAGTCTGTATTTCTTCATTTTCGGGGTCTTCCTTTCTGGACGATGTGTTCTCGTTACGATTTGAGTTTTGCTGGATAACGTGAGCAGGGAAATCGCGGGCTAAGTCCGTTTTAGAGCACGCCCTTCATCTCCTATTGCGCTGGCCTGACAAGCGGCTCCCTAATTCGACGGCGCGCCCATCGTTAAATCGCAATAGACAATGTCACGGTCATTGTTACCGCCGTGTGGTAAGATGGTTTCTCTTCCCCAATAACCTTTAATCACAGGCGTGGGCTCAAAGTCCTAAGAGAAGACTTAGAGAATTCTTAGAGATTTGCTAGAGAGCTTATGTCCGTCACACTTAAACACTTCTACAAGTTCGATCCCTTCATCCTGGACGTCGACGAACGGGTTCTTTTGCGCGATGGGCGTCCTGTCGCGGTGACTCCGAAGGTCTTCGACACACTTTTGCTGCTGGTAGAGAACCAGGGTTGTGTCGTCAGCAAACAGAAGATCCTGGAAACGCTGTGGCCGGACGTGTTTGTGGAAGAGAGCAACGTAACCTTCAACATCACAATGCTCAGGAAGGCTCTCGGCGACACGAAGCACGAATCTCTCTATATCGAAACAGTGTCCCGTCGTGGTTATCGGTTTAAAACCGATGTCCGGGAAGTTCGGGCAGAAAACATTCGGGCGCAGATGCCTGAAATCGGAGTCAAATCTGATTTCGCAAACGACATTGTCAACGAGATCGAGGCTGAAACGAATGGCGGAGCGCGAGCAGCTCTCGATAACTCCAGAAACGGCTCGCGTAAGAAGGAGATGGCGAACCCGGATGCCGCTGCCGAAGGGACCCAGATCTCAACACTTTATGCCGGCAGGAGATCTCCCAAGTCGCAGCTAGCTTTTGCCTCAGTTTTAGGGCTGCTAATGATCGGACTGGCGATTTGGTACTTGAGCCGCAGCAATTCAGGCCGCGAGCACAAGACTCTCGCTCGGATGCCCCTAACAGCGGCCGCTTTGAAGTTTGAACAGATCACGAATTCGGGCAATGTGGTGTCCGCGGCCATTTCTCCGGACGGTAAACAAGTGGCATTCGTGTTGGAAAACAGTGGACAGCAGAGTCTTTGGCTTAAGCAGCTCGCTACGTCGGTGGACGTGCAAATCATCCCCCCACTCTATTCCGTTTATCAGACGATCTCTTTTTCACATGACGGGGAATACATCTATTTTGTTAGACACGCTGAAGCTCAGGCAGACGACATCTATAGAATTCCGGCCCTTGGGGGTCCATCGACTAAATTAATCCCGAACATAGGTGGGTCGTTCTCACTTTCCTCAGATGACAGGCAGGTTGCTTTCTCGCGCGTCGATCGAAATAAACGCGAAGATGTTCTCTATATCGCCAATATCGACGACAGTAACGAGCGCCAGTTAGCGGTGCACAAAGAACCCGATTGGTTGAAGACCTTTGCCTGGTCACCCGACGGCAAGGTCATAGTTTGTGCGCTGGGCGAGACGGGCTCGTCTCGCCAAACTATCTCTATTGTAAAGATTGATATTGATACCAGGCAGGAACAGTTGCTGGCCAGGCCGAACTGGTTCAACGTCAGGCAATTTCATTGGCTGCCGGATGGCAACGGCCTGCTAATGGCCGTGAAAGAGAAACTCTCTGATCCGGATCAGATCTGGCAAATGTCGTATCCAGCCGGAGAAGCCCATCGAGTTACGGATGATCTGAACAACTACCTCTTATTCAGCCTGACGGCCGACGCCGACAAAATGATTGGAGTCCAGGCTGAATTGTCTTCCAACATTTGGTCTTCGCCGAAACCAGACGGCAATGATGCCAAAATAGTCGCTGCAGGTAGAGGGCGGGTAACCTGGACGCCTGATGGAAAGATTGTTTATGTGTCTCGCACAGGGAATGGCTGGGACGTTTGGCTGGCAAATGCCGATGGGACAGAACCCAGGCAGCTGACCTTTAATTCGGGAAACAACGATTATCCCGCAATTTCGCCTGATGACCGGTACGTGGTGTTCCATTCCGACCGTACGGGCGCCGATCATTTGTGGCGCATGAATTCGGACGGCACCAATCAGGTCCAACTGACCAGTGGGTACGCAGAGAGAAACGCTAACATTTCCCCCGATGGAAGATGGGTCTACTACAACACCGCGATTGATCTGAAACTCTGGAAAGTCCCGATCGAGGGGGGTGAACCAGTTAAGGTGACAGACCAATACGCTCTTTACCCTGCGCTCTCGCCGGATGGCAAGCTCATCGCCTACTATCATGTTTCAAACGGACCTCAGAAATACAGCATAAAAGTCGGACGCGTTGAAGACGTAAAGACGGTCGCTGAAATTAGTCTGGCGCCGGGTGCGTGGATCTCTGCTCGATTGCACTGGGACGCCGCCAGCAGTTCGGTGACCTATGCGGTGGAGAACCAGGGAAAAATCAGGCTTTATGAGCAACCAGTGAGCGGTGGGGCACCTCGACCGATCACTAGTTTTAAAGACTCAGATGAATTTGATTTCGCGTGGTCGCCAGATCGTAGCAAACTGGCTTACATGAGTTCGGAATGGCATCACGACATAGTTCTGGTGGGCGGGTTGAAATAAGTCGTGAGTAATCGCCGCGCCCGGTTAACTCTCAGGCTGGATTTCTCAGAATTGCGCGTGGTAGCGAGCGGAGCAAGGCTTAACGCAGGATCTGATCGCTGTTTGTTGTCGCCAGGCGCTCTTTTCAGGAACTACACGGCCTGGTCACAGACTGATGAGTCTGGCTTCCCGATGCTGCGTAGCGTCGAAACCAAAACGGGAGAGACGTCAAACCAATCGCCTGGCCTGCGCAATTCATCTTAAACAGCAACTTGCCTTAGCGATCCCTGCGAGCTTGACCTTTCGTCATCTTCGCCGTGAACATTCAGTTCGCTGACTACGTCCTTAACACCTCGAACGTTCCTGATCGCGGCCATCAATGGCGGCAGTTCATTCGCCAAAGCTTCACCACTCAGAGTTACGATGCCCTTTGCGGCGGCGACCTTTAGCGCTCCGTAGTGAACAGGGACGCGGCCCATCGCAGCGCGAACGCGTTCAACCAGAACATCGTCTCGGATCTCTTCGTCATTGAAAATTGCCGCGGTTTCGGCCGCCAGGCCCTGCGCTCGATTACGTATGTCGCGTGACATCCTTTCGGCATAGTCAGTCGCTTGGTTGGCGGCACTCTCAACTTTATCGCGCATCAAGGCCCGCCGCCGTCCGCCTCGATCGGGATCGAACACGTACATCAATCCGGCGCCAACTCCGATTCCACCTAATAAGACAAAAGCTTTATTCATCCTTCACATCCTCCATCGATTTATGGGTCAGTTTTCAAACTGAAGCACTTTTCTGCACAAGTGTTTCCTAATGGGTCAAAAACCCACGTCAAATCGTGCCTTGAAGCAGCAGTGCAAGGACAGTGCCGGAGGAGGCAGAAGGCAGAAGGCAGAAGGCAGAAGGCAGAAAGCAGAAGGCAGAAAACGGCTGGACGAAAAGCGATCAGTAGTCAGAAGGCGAAAAGCAGAATGGCCGCCCCTTCACGCCTGGGCGAGACTCTTTGAAGTTTGAGGGACAGGCATCGCCTGCTGGCTGTCCAGCGCCATCCGAATCGTCCGGTGCAATTGGACAGGCGAGAAAGCTTTCGGAAGAACGGCAAGAGCCCCCGCGGCGAAGCTTTCGGTAACACGCTTCAAACCATAGTACGGCGCGCTGCCGATTCACAGAACTCAAGCGGCGTTCGCGCGAATTTGTGATCGACGATAGGCAGTGAAACCGAACCAAAGCCCATAGAACAAGACGAGCGCTCCGCCGGCGCCCATAATCCCAGCGACCGTCGATTCAGTAACTTTGCGGATCACGACAAAGAGGTCGCCGCAAATTCCCATCGGCAACGGAATCATCGCGATCAGCAATAGTGTACTTGCCACAGTGTGGAAGTGTTCAGTGTCTTCGCCCTGTTCGACGATCCGGTGATACGCCGCCGGGGCCATGAGCAGAATTACGGTTAAGCCCATCAACGCCAGACTGATGAGGTGAACATATTTGGAAGAGGCGGGAAGCTTGTCGAATCCTTCCATCAACATTGTGATCAGTTCAAAGCCCAAGAGTGCCTGGGCTCCTGGAAGCACCACCCGCCCCTCGGTCAACACCTGGTCGATCTTGTCGTGAAGTTCTGTCTTAGGCACCTCCTGGTTCCTCCCTCTTTTTGATTTCATCTCACGATCCCAACCACCAAACCTGCTCAAGAACCCCAGCCCGTACAATAGCGCGACAGCCACGATGCCCATGGTCACGCCGAGCGCGATTCCTTTTTCGGTGCCGATTATTCTGGCTCCGATAACGTAGAAGTCGACCGACAGCGCAATCAAAAACGGCAGCAAGGCAACGTTCATAACGCTGGTGGTGAATTCGTGAATGTCGCGCGAGTCCTTGCCGCGCCAAACGATTCGGTGATACGCGCCGGGCCACATGATCAGTGCGATAGTGATAAGCAGAATTCCGAGCGCAGATAACTTGAGGTATTGGGAGGTAGGTGATAGTTGCTCGAAGATTTTTTCGAAGAACGCACGGTACTGAAATCCGAGGAGAATTTGGGCCCCCACAACCAGCATCCGGCTCTCATCCAAAGCAATTTTGATTTTCTTATTAAGCGCCGCCATCGCTCCGCAGACAACCTGCTCTTACAAGGCTTAACCTGTGATTCGCCGATATGTTGCGGCGAGTTGTATGCCATCGCCGGAGGTTGGCGTGGATTTTGCTGAAGCGCTTAACGTTAAGGCTTTTCTAAATTAGTTGTCCTTCGTGCGGCGGCTTGGGGGCCCGAACTAGAGAAAACGGTGTTCTGTTAGCGTACGAGGCTGTTGACTTTTGAACCAACGGAAGCGGGCAAAGACATAATTCGATGACTACGATTGAAAGACTGCACCAGAACGGAATTCTACGGACTGGCTCACCCGCCCGCGGATTCAAATACAAACATGCTGACGGAAAGAAAATCAGCGCAGAAGATCGAGCGAGAATCGATGATCTAAAGATTCCGCCGGCCTGGACTGACGTTGCGATCAGCGCTGCACCGACCGGACGAGTGCAGGTCGTTGGCCAGGACGCGGCTGGGCGTTGGCAATATCTCTACCATGATAGTCATGTCAGAAATCAACAGCGGAAAAAATTTAAGCGGCTGATTAGCTTTGGCGAGAGCCTTCCGGCGATGCGCAAGAGTGTTCGCCAGGATCTGAAACAGTCCGAACTTTCGCGGCAGCGGGTGATGGCGTCGATCTTGAGAATTCTTTCAATGAGTTTCATTCGCCCGGGCAGTGAAATATATGCGAGCGAAAATGGGAGTTATGGAATCGCGACGCTTCGACCCAGACATGTCTCGGTTAGAGGCGACGAGATCATTTTCGAATTCACCGGCAAAGCGGGAAAGGATCATCGGCGCGAGATTCGCGACCGTCAGGTTGCTCGCGTGCTGAAAGAGCTTTTGAAATATTCGAACCGCCGGGTTTTCAAATATCGTAACGGCGACGGAATATTTGTGGATGTTAAGAGCGACGCCATTAATCGTTATATCAAAGAAGTGATGGGTCATCGATTCACCGCCAAGGACTTTCGCACCTGGGCCGGCACGCTAATATGCGCTTGCGCGCTCGCCCGGTCTGCGAATTCAAACAACGGGAAGCTGCCGCAGGCGCAAAGAATTATGGGGGCAATTAAGGAAACAGCAGAAGCGTTGGGCAACACGCCGGCGATTAGTCGCGATGCATATATCTGCCCGGAAGTAATCAAGTCATTTGAAATGGGCGAGATCCTTAAGTACCACTTTGAAGATATCGAGGAGTTAATCGCATATCGGGGAATCCGGCTGCACCCGGCAGAACGGGCGCTGCTCAGACTACTAAGAGAAAGTAACTCTTGAAACTCACAATCACGAACGCTCCGAAGGTTCATTGTTGACGCAAGATCCGTGTGGAAAGTTGCGCTCTCAATTGCGCGAAAACTCGCATTGCTAATCCTCCTTACTTATTCGCCGCGTTGAACTTCCTTCAAATCCTGCCACCTTAACTGGCGGCGAGCCGGGCATAAGCATTGCACAGATTCACGCGCGACAGAGTGGGACACCCTATTTTGATTGTTCGAACCAACCGAAGGAGGCGTGAAATGGTTTCC